>Ga0315280_10010939_pt1 | contig 11253 bp, 10 predicted proteins | sample YL17G06_40_MG_FD_203697 | JGI IMG/M metagenome (GOLD analysis project Ga0315280, IMG submission 203697) | Sediment microbial communities from Yellowstone Lake, YNP, Wyoming, USA - YL17G06_40 | ecosystem: Environmental > Aquatic > Freshwater > Lake > Sediment | place: USA: Wyoming | collected... | reverse complement strand
CCCGGCGACCAGAGTCGTGAAACCGCGGACAAGCCCGCCCTCCAACATGTCGTCGAGCCCCGGCACCCCGGTCGACAGACGCTCGATCGCCCCGCACTCGGTTCTGTCGGTCAGCTCACCGGGGTCGAAGTTGGGGAAGACCGTCAGCCCGCCCTCCGCGATGTCAAAAAGGTGCTTCCCCGGGATGAAGCCCTGACCGCGCGCCTTCACGACCTCGACGTACCGAGCGCGCCTTGTCTCGTCCACCGGCTCGTAGGAAAGGCGCAACGCGGCGTCGGCGGCATACTGCTCGAACGAGACTTCCTCGTCTCGGCCGAGGCCCGGGCGGAAGTGCACCTCGCGCGTCAGCAACGACGTGAGCCCGCTACGCCGCAGCATGTTCACGAGCGCGTTGAAGACTTCGCGCCTCTCAGTCTCGCTTGCGCACAGCCTGGCGAAGTGGGACACGGAGTCGATGAGGATCCTCTTCGCGCCCATCTCGCGGATCATCTCGCTGATGAGTCCATCCGCCCCGGCCATCTCCTGTTGGAACACGGCCGGCGACGTGGGCACGATACGCAGGACCCGCTGGCCGATAAGCGCCTGGAGGTCCCAACCAAGCGCGAGCGCGTCGCGGATCACCTGGTGGGAGAACTCCTCGAACGTGATGACCAGTCCCGGCTCGCCGTACATCGTGGCGCCGCAGTGGACGAACTGAAGGCCGAGGTTCGTCTTGCCGGAACCCGGCGTCCCGTCAACGAGTACGGCGCTCCCCGGTACGAACCCTCCGAGGAGGATCCTATCCAGCCCGGCGATCCCTGTCGGAACCCGGTTCAAGACCCAGTCACTCCCTGCCGCCTCTCATGCGGCTCGCCATCGCCGAGCGGCCCTCCCGGCTGGAGACAAGGTCCAGGAGGCTCCGCACCGCGACGCAGTCGCGCAAGCGGAAGATCGGCACGCGGTCAGCGCCTGAACGCCGCAGAACCCCCGCGATCGCCAGCTCCTCCAGTAAGGGCCCTACGACGGAACCCGTGTAGCCCAGCCGCATCCCGATGCCATCGGCACAGTCGATGGCGGCGGGGCTGCCCGCGAAGTAGGTAACGATCTCCAGCTTCAGCGGGCTGTCAATGGCTCCCACCAGAGGGTCCTCGTCGCATCGCTCCGACATGTCCGAACACCACTCACGATCCGCGCGCACGTCGACGCAGCGACTCGCGGTTGGATTCGCGGAGCGGGCGGCGCGCACCTGCCACAGTTCAGACTCAGGGGGCGTGGCGCGGGGGGCTAGCGGTAGCCCTTCGCTACGAGCTCAGTGTACACGCGACAGATCTTCTGCACGTACGGGGGCGTCTCGCCGTTGCTCGGTATGCCACCGGCGCGGCTGACCGCGCCCGGGCCGGCGTTGTACGCGGCAAGTGCCAGACGGGCCTGGGTCGACCAACCGGACCCGGCGTAGCGCGCGAGCTGCTCGGCAAGGTACTTCATGCCGCCGTGGATGTTCTGCCTGATGTCGTAGGGCGCGGTCACGCCCAGGCCGGCCGCCGTGCCGGGCATGAGCTGCGTGAGCCCCTGCGCCCCGGCGTGCGAGCGGTCCAGCGGGTTGTAGCAGGACTCGGCGTAGATCAGCGCGGCCCCTAGCGGACGCGGCACCCCGTATGCCGCGCAGGCCTCGAAGAGCGAGTAGGCGATCATGTAGGCCTGCTGCTGCGAGAGCGACTTGTTGAAGTACCGGGCCAGGTTCATGTAGGCGTAGAACTGGGCCTGCTCATCGGTCGCCGTCGCGTAGACCTGGTACTGGCCGGCGTCATACGTGCCTTGCGCGCGTGACCAGAGCTCAGGGCTGTAGGACCCGGGCGAGGCCGCTGTCTGTTGCGACGGGCCGTAATAGGGCAAACCGGTGGCCTGATCCCAACCGTAGAAGCTGCTGCCGCCCCCCGACGCTGACTGGATGCGCCTTGGACCTGACGATAGGTTCGGCTCGGTGCCCGGCTGCGGGCTGGTGAGCCGCCCGGCCCTAGGGCCGCCGTCAGTGACGACCGACCGACCGTCGCTGCCGGAGGTAAATGCCGACTCAGGCGCCCACGCGATCGCGACCAACGGACCCGCCGGGTTGACGCCCGCGGCGGGAGCGGGGACCACGGCGCGGATCCTCATGCCCGTCACGAGCAGGGGATGCTCCCACGTGTGAAGGGTGAGGCGAGAACCGCAATCAGTGGCTACGGAGACGTATACCTGGTGCTCCTCGGTGGCCGGGGCCACCTCGGCGATGCTGCCGCTCACGCGCACGGCTCTGGTGTACCGGTAGCTGTCAGGGCTTGCCGCGACAGCCGTGAATGTGATCAGAGGGTTCACGGTGAGCTGGGTCTCGGCCTCCGTGACCCAGTCACGCAGCAGGTCGGCGGGGTCCTGAGCGTACGCCGTACGGACGAACAGGCCGGCGAAGCCGACCAAGGCAACAACCACCAGGCGGGGAGATCTCATTCTGTTCCCTCGCGGCCCGGTACGTCATTCACGCCCGTCGGTGCCACACGTGACCACCGACGGATGTCGGGTGGTAGCCCCAAGGGGAGTCGAACCCCTGTTACTGGGATGAGAACCCAGCGTCCTAGGCCACTAGACGATGGGGCCGTGTATCCATCACGGCTTGATGTTACAGAGGCGGCGGGCGGCGTGTCAACCGCGGAGTCCTCGTGTTCCGTCAGCCGTCCCCGCGAGAGGACCGCCGCGCCGCCGCACCCCCCCTTACAGGAACCAACGCTCGACCAGAGCCCGTGTTCACGAGCCGGAAGGCCGGAGCACCTCGCACAGGGCGTTCGCGAGCGCCGACGCAACGTAGCTCCTGCCCTCCGCCGACCCGATCAGCTTCGCGTCGGACGGGGACTCAAGGTCGGCCATCTCGATGAGCACTACCGGCACGCGTGAGTGAACCGACCCGGTCAGAGCGCCCTGGCGCGCACCCACCGCGGTCCGACTCTCGCCGAGCACACCTCGGTCGCGGAGGCGCGTCAGCCGGGAGGCGAGAGCGGCATGCAGCTCCTCCGCGATCCGCCGGCTGGCGGCGCGCAGGCCCGCAGATGGGCCCGTCACCCCACCCAGCGCGACGGCGCGGTCGGGGTAGTAGAGGGTGAAGCCGGGCGCGTGAGACGCGTCGCAGTGCAGCCGCAGGAACACGGCGGCGCCGCACTCGTTCGCGATCTCCGCCCTGCGCCTGTTGGTCACGCGTTCGTCGACCCCGTGCTTTGTCAGGACAACGCGGAAGCCCCTGGCCTCCAGAAGGCCCTGGAGCGAGTCGGCGACAGCCTGGTTCACCTGCCGCTCGACCACGCCGTTGGCGGCGGCTCCGCCCGAGGTCTCCGAGGGGTGCCCGGGGTCGATGCAGACAACGGGCCCCCTGGCGTCGGGCTGGTGCCGTGCGTCGTGCGAGGGCCGAGCAGGTGCAGTCGCCGGCGCGGGCGCGCTCTCGAGGTGGACCGCCGCGTCCACGGTTCCTGACTCACCTTCGTGCGCGGGCGCGAGGACCGTCGCGACCGGTGGGGGCACGGTGGGCCAGAGGCTCCTGCAGCCCGCGACGGCCGACAACAGCGCAGCAGCGACCACCCCCGAGAACGCCCTCATCCTACACCGCCCTCACGTAGCAACCACCCGGCCGCGCCTCGACCAAGCCCCGCGCCATCAGCACCGTCAAAGCGGTCGCCAGTGCCGACGCCGACAGGCCTGCCTCGTCGCCCAGCCAGTCGATATGCGTCGGTCTGTGCGACAGCAGGCTCCAGACCTGCCGCTCGTGGGGAGCCAGCGAGGCAAGGTCCAGGTCCCGCTGTGGGGACTCATCCCCGGTCAGACCGATGAGCGCGAACGCGGACTCAGCGGAGTCGACGACGTGCGCTCCTTCCCTGATCAGCTTGTGCGCCCCGCGGTTGAACGGATCGCGCACCGAGCCGGGCACACCCGCCACCTCACGGCCGAGTTCCGCGGCCCAGTCGGCCGTGATGAGAGCGCCCGAGGAGTCGCTCGCGCCGACCACGACCGTCAGTAGTGACAAGGCGGCGACGAGACGGTTGCGCCGTGGGAACGCGTCTCTGGACGGCTCGGCCCCGGGCGGCATCTCCGTCACGACCGCTCCGCCCGACTCGACGATCCGCCCCCGAAGCTCGCGGTTCCGCCGCGGGTAGGGCACGTCGATCCCGCAGCCGAGTACCGCGGCCGTCAGCCCCCCGATCCTGAGCGCGCCCTCATGCGCCGCGGAGTCTACTCCTACCGCCAGCCCGCTGACCACGCACACTCCGCGCGCCGCGAGCCCCTCCGCGATCCGGGAGGACATGTCGAGCCCGTAGGGGCTGGAAGCTCGCGAGCCCACGATGGACACGCACCTGCGCACAAGGCAGCTCGCGTCACCGAGTACGAATAGGCACGCTGGCGGGAAGTCCAGATCGAGGAGACCTTTCGGGTAGTCGTCAGACTCGCACGTCAACAGGGACGCGCCCAGCTCCGTCACTGTACCGACATGGGGCGTGCAGTCAGTCGCCATGACCGCACTGAGGACCCGGCGTCCATGGCCGGTCAGGCCGCCGAGCGCTTCCGCCTGCGTGTCAGGCAAGGCGGCGATGAAATCGTCGGCGCAGCCCAGTCGCCTCAGCGCGGGAACCACCGGCGACTTGACGCTATCCGCGAGAATGCTTAGGCGTATCCAGTCTGACGGCTGCATGTCGCTTGCCGGAAGCAAGACGCCGGCAGAGTGGCTCGCCGGCTTCCGACCTCTACGCGGTCGGGACCGAGTATACCGTATCTCTGCTACAATCGGCTGTCTCGGCGAAGGGAGCACCCAGCCTGCGCATCGCTCTGACCCAACGCGATATGCGGCCGGGCGGTCGGAATGCATTTGCGGCGCCATCCCGGAGGAGCAGTACGCCGACAAGATCGCCGCGGCCGTGCCGCCCGGGCTCGCGGGCTCACACGACCGGCGAGTTGGATGACGTGGAGCACGACGCCGGTCTCGTCTACTCGCGGTGCGGCGCGTTCGCACTTCTCCTGACACCGACCCACGGGACCGACGCCGATGGTGCGAAGCGGCTCATCCGAGAGGTTGCCGGTGTGCTCTACGACCACTTCAGGGAGGCGGCTGTGGCTGTGCGATGCCCTGCGGAGGTGCTCGCGCTGAACCTTGGCGGCGCGTCCGCTCAAACACCGTGCATCATACGTCCGTCCTCGAACGTCAAACCAGTCGGTGAGCTTCCGCTCGCGCTAACGCGCCCCGCGGGTGGAGGAGCGACGCATGCTACGCCGCGAGTCCGCGAGGGCGACCGGCTTGTGCCGGTCGTTGCGTGACGGCAGACGGCGAAGGGAGTCCGCATGATCCGCAGATCACGCGCCGCACTGACCCTGGCTCTGCTCCTGGCGCTGCTGCCGGGCGCGCTCGCGGAGACGGTGTCCGAGCTGAGGGTCGAGGGCCTTGTGCACGTGAACAGGGCCGCCATCGACGCCATGGTCAACACGCGTCAGGGCGGCAACTTCGACCCGAATGTCGTGCAGGACGACTTCGACCGCGTCATGGACCTAGGCTTCTTCGATGTGGACAAGTCCACCGCCGAAGTGAAGCGCACCGCCAAGGGCGTCGAGCTTACGTTCAAGCTGTTTGAGAACCCGGTCATCACCGCGGTCGGCGAGGTGCGAGGGATCAACATTCCTGATATCAACGTCGACCAGATCAAGGCCGCTGTCGCCGCCAACTACAAGGTGGGCGAGGTCTTCAACCACCGCTCGGCGTTCCCGACCTGCCGGGCGATTGAGGATGCCTACCGGCAGGCTGGCTACGAAGCCTCGGTCCCGCCGCCGCTGATCGGTGACGACGGTGCGGTGCTGGTGCTTGTGCACGAGGTGACCATCGAGGATGTCACGCTCACCGTCATCCCCGAGGACGCCTACGCCAACGCGGACGCCATCAAGAACTGGCTTGGGATCCGCGTCGGGTCCGCGTTCAACGCGAAGCAGATCCAGGGCCGGGCAGACGCGGCACTCGGTCTGGGGTTCTTCGTCAACATCGGTGCCAGTTGGACCCCCAGCGACACCAACCCCTACGGGCGCATCGTCCACTTCAGCGGGCTCCTCGACGAGCGCCCCGTTCCCACCGCCGAGGGGGCGGCGCTCATCTATCCGGCGAAGGTGCTGCGAGACCTGGCCATCTACAAAGTGGAGCCGCTCCCCGGGGGCTTGGTACTGACGTCCCCGCCGTCCGATGCGGACATCGCGGCGCTCAAGGCGAAGTGCGACAACGCTCCCACCGACGCCGCTCTCGCGGGCAGGTACGCCCTTGCGTTCGCCCGTGCCGGTAACACGGACGCGGCAATCGCCGCGGCGCAGAAGGCGATCCCGCTGCTGGCCCCGGGCTCGGCCGACCCAGCCACCGCGGTGCTTCTCGCACGTGTGGCCCTCATCACGGGGGACGCTGCGAGAGCGTTCGCGCTGCTCGACCAGCTCAGGCAGGACGCGAAGCTGCCCCTCGACGGCCTGCCGGCGCTCATTCAGGCCGACGCGTACCTGCTCGCGGACCAAGCCGTGGCGGCCGACACCGCGAAGCGCATACCCGGCGACACGATCGCGTGGGTGGTCAAGACGCTCTCGTACGCCAAGAACCGCGACACCATCCAGGCGACGCCGCAGGGCACAGCCTACAGCGCCGCCCTGGGCGCGGCCTGGGACGCGTTCAGCAAGCTCTCCGATGACGATCTCGCCTCAAACCATGAGGCCTACGAGCGCACGGCGGGGCTCTTCAGCCTGCTGGCGAGCACCGGGGCCCCGTTCAGTCCCGCGACCATCGTCCCCGCGTGCCAGTCGTTCCTGCAGTCGGCGATAGCCCCGCCTGTCCTAGACGACACGCGCCTCACAGCCGCGTTGGAGAAGAAGGCCCAGGACGACCCCGCCATCAGACTCGCTTGGGCGAAGCAGATCGTGCTCCGCGAGATGGCCGCCTCGCTGGCCGGTGGAGTCGCCGTCAAGACCGAGGAGCCCGTCCGCAAAGACCAGCTCAGCAAGGCGCAGGTTGCGCTGCAGGGGCTGCTCATCAGCGACAAGGAAGCCTACCGCGGTGTCGACTTCCTTCGGGCACTCGCGTACATCGTTCAAGGCGAGCCGATCAAAGCACAAGAGGCGCTGGCGGGACTCATCGACACTCCCGGCGGCAGCGGCGCGGAACAGCTTTACCTCCTCGCCGCGAGCCTCGGTCCGACCGACGGCTCCACGCCAACGGATGAGCAGATGAACGGCCGCGGACCGCTTGAGCCCCATCATTGCCGACGGCCGGCCGCACCCGGGCGCGAGGTACGCGAGGTACACGCTGTTGGGCGCCGGGGGCAAGACCGAGGACGCCATCCGAGAGGCGGAAGCCGTTGCCAAGGGCGCGAACCCGGATGCGCGCGCGTGGGCCACTATCGGTCTCCTGCAGGCGAAGACGGGCAAGGGACAGGAGGCCGACGCGGCCCTCTCCGAGGCCGCCAGGCTGGACCCGTTGGACGTCTACGCGTCCTACACGCTCGGCCTGGTGAAGTGGGTCAACGGAGGAGACCCGGTAGCCTCCATCCCGCTCATGCAGCGGCTGATGGACGAGACCGCGGTGGACGTCGACGCGCGCGAGATCGCGTTCTGACGGCGTTCGGCGCTAGTGCGTGCCGTCTACGCACTCGCACGGTGACCGGTTGCAGCGGGGGCAGCCTGACGCGTAGCGACCGGCTGCGTCCTCCAGATCGACGCCCGTCATGTTGGCGAGGCTCGCCAGCCACGCGAGGCAGTCCGCGAACTCGTGGGCGAGCTCGCCGTGCCCGCCGTTGCGGAGCGCGCCGGCAAGCTCGCCGACCTCCTCGACCAGCCATCCGAAGCTGGCGAAGATACCTCGGGAGGAGTCCTTCTCAAGGTAAGTCTCGCCGATGGCCTGCTGGAACTGGCGGATGGTCATCTACGGCGTGCCCTTCGTCGCGGGCGGCGGCACGAGCCTGGCGAGTGCCGCGCGCGCGGCGTCCGCCATCGGGCCTTGCGACTCCAGCACCAGGTACGCCGTGTACTCCGATCGAGCTTGCCCCGACTCGCCCAGGGCCTCGAACGTGGCGCCGGCGCCGTAGTGCGCGAGGGCCAGGTTCGGATCGACCTGCAGCGCGAGCTTGTACTGCTTGAGCGAGTCGCCGTAGCGCCCCTGACTGAAGTAGACGGCGGCGATGTTGCAGCGAGGCTCCGCCGCGGCCTTGTCCGCCCCGAAGAGCTCGGCCGCGCGCTGGAACGCGATCAGGGCCTCCTCCGTCTTGCCTGTTGAGGCATAGGCCAGCCCGAGCTGGCTGTAGAGACCGGCGTTCCTCGGCTCAGCTCGCAGCCCCGCAAGCAGCTCGTCGACCGACGGGGACTCCCCTCCCGCGGACGGCTGCACACCGCCCGCCCCGGTGGGCTGAGTCGTAGCCGCCGGCCCCTCGGTGCCAGGCTCGGCCGCGGCGGGCGGGTTGCCATAGGTAGCCACAAGCGTTACGGCGTCGCGCAGGTCGAGAGCGGCGCGGACGACGAGAGCGCCCGAGTTGCGCGTCTCCTCGCTAACGATCCGCAGCACCCCACCCAGAGACTCGCGGGCCTCCGGGGTGTTTGGAATTCCGAGCACAGCCAGGGCCTTCGCGTGGATCGCGGAGACGGCGTCCTCGTACCGCGGCTTGCCGTCAGGCCCCGGGACGGCGACACCCTCTATGAGAACGCCCACCCCGTCTCGCGTCATCGGTTGCGACAGGTCGAGGAGGAGCGCCGCACCGCCGCCCATTGCCGCCGGCCTGAGCGGAGGCACAGGTGCGGTAAGGCTGTCCTGCGCAAGCCCGACGGCGACCGCGGAGACGGCGAGCAGGCACGTCGCGACGAACAGGGCCCTCAGCCGCATGAGCGTCATCCCTCGTGGGCCACCGGCCCGCACCCCTCGCGCACGGCGAGGGCCGCGAGCCTGCACGCGATCGCGAGATTGTCCGGATCGGAGCCGAGCTGCTGAAGCCCCGGCGCGACATCGAACCCGGGAGGGAGCGCCTCGGCCGCCGCCCTTACGGAGCAACCCGTCTGCCTGCTGACCCCGGCCAGCAGCACCAGGCGACCTAGGTCCGCTGTCGCGGCCCGCGCCGCCGAGGTGATGTCGTCCGGGAGCCGAAGGCATGCAGCGGCGGCCTCTTCGAGAGCCGATCGCGACCGGCCCGCGAGCCAGCCACGCAACGAGAGCGCGGACAGTGAGTTGTCGAGCGTGGCGAACGCGGCCGCGCGCTCAGCCCGCCGGGTGAGGTCGGTTGCCGCATCCAGAAGACCGTCGGTGCCCGCCGATCGGAGCGGGGCGGGAACGGCACGACCCGCCGAGGACGGGGTCGCAGACGCGTGCTCGGCAGCGTCCTGAACCTGTACCGCAGCCGCCTCCGAGAGACCCAGGGCCTCGGTGCACTGGTCGACGATCGCCGCCGTAGAGCCCGCGCAACGGTCCGCGAGCGCGGCGAGGCCCGACTGGACACGGCGGCCGGCCGTCAGGGCTGCGTCGAGATCGGACAGGAGCCCCGAGCGCTCGTTGAGGATCGCAGTGCACTCCTCCGCGCGAGCGTCCGTCGCCACCGTCGCCGCCCTCGCGGCGCGCAGGAAGCCGGCGATAGGCTCAAGCGCTCGCGAGGCGGGATCGCCACCGGGCGCGCTCGGGCCGCCGCGCGCGCGGGCCGCGGCCTCCGCGGCGTCGAGCGCCTGCCTGACCTTGCCCCTCCGAGAGTCGAGCCGCTCGCGCGCCTCGTCGATGTCGGCGCGCGCGGACGTCACCCGGTCCATCGCGGCCTGCACGGAGGACCGGGCCCGTGCTATCTCATTGGCCGAGGCGAGCGGGCCGTCCGACGTCTCGGGGGCGCGGCCCATCGCGGCGACGATGGCGCGCGCGGCCTCGCCCTCCGAGCTGATGAGCATCCCCGCGCCGCCGGGGGCAGCGTCGGCCGCCGCGAGCCTAGAGGCCGCGCCCTCGCCGTCGCCGAGCATGGCCGCCGCGGCGGCGGCCTTCGTCAGTGCCTGCGCGGAGAGCGAAGGATCCTCTGCGGCTTTGCGGTACGCGTCCATAGCGTCAGCGAACTGCCTTCGCGCCATGCAGCCGTCGCCTAGCCGCACCATGGCGGCCGGATCGCGCAGGTCGATCATGCCCTCGATGCGGGCGATGCGCGCGGTCTCCGAGGGGTGGGTGGCGAATAGCACTTCGAGGCGGCTCATCTGGTGCCCGCGCTCGGCCCCCATGCGCTCGAAGAACCCGGTTGTACGCGTCGCGTCGTACCCGGCTTCGCTCGCGTACCGGCAGCCCTCGCGGTCGGCCTCGTACTCATCGTCACGGCTCAGCTTCAGGCCTGTCACGAAGTAGGCGTTGTCGGCCCAGCGTGCGACATTGGCCGTCGCGCCAAGAGGGGTGCCGAGCATGAGCCAGAGGTAGGCCATGTCCTGCTTGAAGGCTGTCCAGCCGTGCCTCTTCGTAACGTGACCTGTCTCGTGTCCGAGGATGCCGGCCAGCTCGTCCGGTGAGTTGACGAAGCGCAGGGCGCCCTTCGTCACCCACACGTACCCGCCCGGCCCCGCTACCGCGTTGACGTCCTCGATGTCGAGCACTCGGTAGCGGTACTCGACGCCCGGGCGGCCGCCGACAGCCGCGAGGTCATCGCCGACTCCCTCGACGATCCCAGCGAGGAGAGGGTCATGGTCCAGCGGGAGCGAGGACTCCACGAGCCAGCGGACGTACTTGCCGAGCACGTCCTCCAGCTTGTCCGAGACGCCCGCCCGTGCCGGACCCCCGACCGCGGCCAGCCAGGCGAGCGCGAGTGCCGAGCCTGTCAGAAGCCGGTGTCGACGCATGTTCCTGCCCGTCCTCTCCGAGCTTCCCCCGGGCGCGTACCCGCGAGGACCCCTCAAGCTTACCATGAGTGTTCGCGAGAGGGGGACTGTGACCTTGCTGGGCTCGCCAGCCTAGGACCGCCGGCGTCCCGCCGGCACCATCCCCATCGGGGCCGGAATGTCTCGTAACACGTGTGAAGGGGTAGGACACGGGAAAGGCGAACTACGCAGTAGTACCTTTGGCGGGAGGCAGGAGGTGGTGAGACTCAGGGCACCCGCATCGGTCCTCTCGTCTCTTGATTGGAGCGTGGTTGGGTTGAGAGCACTTGGTGTACCCCCAGAACTTGTGTTCGTTTTCGCGCTCCCAATCCTTGGTAGCGCACCCGTGCTAGGGCCCGCGTGCGCCGACCCGGAGCTTCAGGTCGGTATCTAGGCGGA
>Ga0315280_10010938_pt1 | contig 11253 bp, 11 predicted proteins | sample YL17G06_40_MG_FD_203697 | JGI IMG/M metagenome (GOLD analysis project Ga0315280, IMG submission 203697) | Sediment microbial communities from Yellowstone Lake, YNP, Wyoming, USA - YL17G06_40 | ecosystem: Environmental > Aquatic > Freshwater > Lake > Sediment | place: USA: Wyoming | collected... | reverse complement strand
TTGGTCATCTTCGAGGGAAAATTGCACCCTGTAATCGTTATTTTGGCCTGCGGCGCGGCAGGACTGATTATTTTCTAAGTTTCACTCGTTGACATTTTTACCCGGCTGCTTTTGTGCCTTCTGGATTTTTGCCCACTCGTCACGCAGTGTTACTGTCCGGTTGAAAATGAGACGGTCTTTTGCGCTGTCCGAGTCCACACAGAAATAACCCAGCCGCTCGAACTGATACCGGCTAAGTGGTTTTGCCCCCGCCAGCGACGGCTCAACCCGGCAGTCCGTAAGGACTTCCAGCGATTTCGGATTCAGCGTTGATGTGAAGTCCTCGCCCTCCGGCACGTCATCCGGATTTGCCTTTGTGAATAGATTATCATACAGCCGGACTTCAGCCGGCACAGCGTGAGCCGCCGAAACCCAGTGCAGCGTTGACTTAACCTTTCGCCCATCCGGCGCATCGCCGCCCCGCGTAGCAGGGTCATACATGCAGTGCAGCTCAACAATCTCGCCTTCGGTGTTCTTAATTACACTGGTGCAGCGAATAAAATAAGCGTATCGCAGCCGAACTTCCCGGCCCGGCGCCAGCCGGTAAAACTTCTTCGGCGGAACCTCCATAAAATCGTCCCGCTCGATATAAAACTCCCGCGAGAAAGTTACCTTTCGCGTCCCGGCACTTAGGTCTTCAGGATTATTTACGGCCTCAAGCTCCTCAACCTTGCCCTGTGGGAAATTATCGATGACCACCTTGAGCGGCCGAATCACAGCCATCACTCGTGGTGACGTCTTATTCAAATCTTCACGCAGACAGTGCTCTAATAATGCGATGTCAACGGTGCTGTTGAACTTATTGACGCCGATACGCCTGGAGAATTCCCGAATCGCCTCCGGCGAATAGCCTCGCCTGCGCAGTCCGCATATCGTCGGCATCCGCGGGTCGTCCCAGCCCTTGGCATAGCCATCCTGCACTAATCGCAGGAGCTTACGCTTGCTCATCACAGTGTAAGTCAAATTAAGCCGGGCAAATTCTATTTGCTGCGGATGATAAACACCGAGTTCATCGAGGAACCAGTCATATAATGGGCGATGATTCTCAAATTCCAGCGTGCATATCGAATGAGTAATTTTCTCGATGGAATCCTCAAGGCCGTGCGCCCAGTCATACATCGGATAAATGCACCATTTATCACCCGTTCGGTGATGACTTGCGTGCAGAATTCTATACATAACCGGGTCCCGCATATTCAGGTTCGGGTGTGCCATATCTATTTTCGCACGCAACGTCCGCGAGCCATCTGGAAATTCCCCTTTCCGCATCCGCTCAAACAGCTCCAGGTTCTCCTCAACCGAACGATTACGATATGGACTATCCCTGCCCGGCCGGGTCAAAGTGCCGCGATATTCTCTTATTTCGTCCGGCGTCAGGTCACAGACGTATGCTCTACCCTGTTTGATAAGCTGGACAGCATATTCATACATCTGCTCAAAGTAATCGGAGGCATAATATAATCTGTCCTGCCAGTCGAAACCCAACCAGCGAACGTCCTCTATAATGGCATCGATGTATTCCTGCTCTTCCTTTTCGGGGTTGGTATCGTCGAATCTGAGATTGCACAGCCCACCGAATTCCGCGGCGATACCGAAATTCAGACATATACTTTTGGCGTGCCCGATGTGCAGATAGCCGTTGGGCTCAGGCGGAAATCGCGTTACGACTCTGCCGCCCCACTTATTGGTTTTGAGGTCTTCGGTAACAATCTGCCGGATAAAGTCCAGCCGCTCCGCCCCTTCGCCTGCATCTTTCCCATTGCTATTCTGATTACTTTTAGGCGTATTCATAGTCTATCATCCAGTTTCTATATTGCCGATTTTCAATTGTTGAGTGCTGATTGTAAATCGAAAATCGAAACTTGTCCACCACTTGCCCGCCATTTGTGTGGCGGGTCGGTGTGGTGGAATCGCAAAAGGAGCCGTCAAAACAAGAAAGCCACAGGTAGTTTATGGATGGACGCTCGGCCCCTTATATGGTATTATTCTGACTTCGTGAGTGTATAAATTTTGGAGAGAAACCTGATGGACATACTTTCTACCATTTGCAATACCCCTTTGGTGGAGCTAAAAAACCTGGCGCGAAATGGCAAAGTTAGAATCTTTGCCAAGCTTGAGGGCAACAACCCCGGCGGCTCGGTCAAGGACCGTCCTGCCCTTTATATGATAAATAAGGCCGAACAGTCCGGCCAGCTTACAAAAGACAAAACCATTCTCGAACCCACCTCCGGCAATATGGGTATCGCCCTGGCTATGATTGGCGCCGCAAAGGGCTACCGCGTCAAACTCACCCTGCCCGAATGTGTCAGCACCGAAAGACGCCACATCCTCGAAGCCCTTGGCGCAGAGGTCATTCTCACTCCTGCACGGGAAAGCACCGACGGCGCGATAAGAATGGCACACAAAATCTTAGACGACAACCCTGACAAATACTTTATGCCGAACCAGTTCACCAACAAAAATAATCCCCTTGCTCATTACGAAACAACTGCGCCGGAAATCTTTGCGCAGACCAAAGGCCGAATCGATACCTTCGTTGCAGGTATGGGCACTACCGGCACGCTTATGGGCGTGTCACGGTATCTTAAGGAAAAATCAAAACATATCAAAATCATCGGTATCGAACCTACGCCGGGCCACGCCATCCAGGGTCTAAAGAATATGACCGAATCCATCGTTCCCGACATTTACGACAGGTCCCAATTAGATGATATAATAACTGTACGTGACGAGGAGGCCTTTGAAATGGCTCGGCGCCTGGCTTCCGAAGAAGGCATTTTCGCCGGCATATCCAGCGGCGCCGCCGTTGCCGGCGCTCTGCGTGTCGCCGAGGGGATGAAGTCCGGCACGGTTGTTACCATAATACCTGACCGTGGCGACCGCTATCTTAGCACGATGTTATTCCGCTCCGCCTGTGCAAAGTGCCCTCCATAATTCGTCGTGCGTAGTGCGTGGTGCGTATTGCGTCTTGTGTATAGCGTTTTGTCATTGCGAGGCCGTAGGCCGAAGTAATCTCAATTCAAAATCCAAAATCCGCAATCAGAAATGGCGTGCCTTCATTCTCTTTCCTGACCAGCGGCTGTTGGCTCCATCACGGTGTTAGGTGGTTTTGCCCTCGTCGTACCTATACTTGATGGAAATCTTGTATTTGAAGAAGTTCATGCACTTTCTGTAGATACGGTGTCCCTTTGGCGACCCTTCATTCCCTTGACACAAAGCAGAGTCTTCTTTCTGCGTTTTTCTCTTCTCGACCATCTCGCGTATGGGCCAGCCAATATTGAACCCACCATTATAACAAAGCGGATTCTGGCAGTTAATGTATTCGCCCGGATTTCGATAAGTCCTGGTGCGACTCCAGTCAGATATGCCGTGCCCAGACTCCTCAATCGTCACTACGCACTCCTCAACCTGCGGAAATGCATTCTCAAATGTGGTCTTCTCACCCAAGAGAAATTTCCCTTGGTTGAAAACGTCCTGTGCCTTTTGTCTCTTTTCACGCGGATTCATTCGCATTAAGGGTTAAGCCGCCTAACATATATTCTCCCGCACGAGTGCGGTTTATTCTTCTATGGTTTATAGGCGATTGCCGCATCGCTATCAAGGCCAAGTATCAGCTATTAGGCCTCGTGTTCGTTCAAGAACTTCTCCACCGCCAGCACTAATTCGGGGATTCTATTCTTTACCACATCCCAGAGGATATCATCATCAATTCCAAAATATACATGAGCCAGCATATCGCGCAGTCCGGCGATTTTCCGCCACTCTATATCCGCCAATTGATTTCGCAGTTCATCAGAAATATGCTTGGCGGCCTCACCTATAATCTCAAGGTTGCGGACAACAGCATCGTAGGTTTTTCCGTCGCGCAGTAACGCGTTTTGGGTCAGACCCTCGGTGAACTGCAAAACCTTCCGGCAGCTTCGTGCAATATCCCGCAGATACATCATCTCGTCACGAGACATCAATTTTCTCCTTCTCGATTGCCTGCCGGACCTCAGGCCGCAGAGCTTTATCCGTAACGAGGTCAACCCCTGTCCCCAATAGGTCTTCCAAATAGAACTTAAGCTCCATAAACAGGTCAAAAGTAGCTCGCTGCTCAAACGCCACCAGCACATCTATGTCGCTGTCATCACCGGCCTCCCCGCGTGCCACCGAACCAAAGACAGAGAGTCTTTTAACCCGAAAAAGCCTTCGCATTTCTTCCGCACCGGCCTTAAGTTTTTCCAGAATCACTTTTCTTTCCATAGCAAATCCCTTTATGGCTAATCCTGCTTACAAGCTATTTTAGCGTATTATACCTATCGCAGGCAAGTCCAAAAAACACGCAATCTCCCAGTTTTTAATGGTTTCATTCCGTCCCAAGCCGGCTCTTCGACCCTTGACCGGCGTGGCCGTTTGTGATAGTCTCTTCCTCAGTTTTGTCCGCCTGTGGCGGATTGTTTTCCACTTTTAACTTTGAGGTACTGAATGGTCGTAACACGATTTGCGCCGTCGCCGACAGGTTATCTGCACGTAGGCGGAGCACGCACAGCCCTTTTTAACTGGCTGTGGGCCCGCAGAATGGGCGGAACATTTGTACTGCGCATTGAGGATACCGACCTGAAACGAAATACCCAAACCGCCACCCGGCAGGTAATGCAGGACTTGCGATGGCTCGGCATCGACTGGGACGAAGGCCCCGAAGTCGGCGGCCCAAACGGGCCATACCTGCAATCCCAGCGAAGGGATTTCTACGATAAATACATAAAGAAACTGTTAGATGAGCAAAAGGCCTATTACTGCTTCGATACCACCGAAGAGCTTGATGCGCTTCGCAGCCAAAAAAAGGGCTTTGTTTATTCCCGCCCTAAGGATTTCCCTGATGCCAAAGACGCCGAAAAAGCCCGCGCCGAAGGCCGGTCCGTAACGGTCCGTTTCGCTATGCCGCAAGAATCAATGGTCGTGCAGGATATCATCCGAGGCAGGATTACCTTCGCAGCCGGCGAAATGGGCGACTTCATCATACAAAAATCCGATGGCTTCCCCACATACAACTTCGCCTGCGTAGTTGATGACTACCTTATGAAAATCACCCACGTCATCCGCGGCCAGGAACACCTGATGAATACGCCCGGCCAGCAAGCGTTGTGGCAAGCGTGTTTCCCTGATGTCCCGCTGCCGCAGTATGCTCACATGTCTGTCACCGTCAGCGACACCGGCGGAAAACTATCCAAACGCGAGCGCCCAGAGGCGCTCCGCAAGGCAATCAAAACAATGAAGGATATCGACCTCGAAAAACTTGCCAGCGCCGCTAACATCCCCCGCGAAGAGCCGCAGGATTTTATCGAGGGCAAAACCACACCTGATATGCCCAGCGTTGATGCAATGGCTGAATACCTCGGCGTTCACCTGCCGGAAATCAATATCGTCGATTTTTTCAAAAGCGGCTATCTTCCGGAGGCGATGGTGAACTTTCTTGCCCTGCTCGGCTGGAACCCCGGCGACCAGCGGGAAATTATGCCGCTTGATGAGCTAATCCAGTCTTTCGACCTCTCCCGGCTTACGAAATCTAACAGCCTGTTCGACCGGCGCAAGCTCATTGCCTTCAACACCGAGCACATCCGTATGCTTTCGCACGACAAACTTCTCCGCCAATTCAAGGATTACCTAAAAGTCATCCAATCCCCGGTCCTTTCCGCCAACGACGAGCTGCTTTCGAGAATCATCAAGCTCTGCGAAGGAGCGCGGACACTGCAAGATATCGAGCGCAAAAGTAGGTTCCTCTTCCTGGACAACAACAAAATAGAGTACGATGACAAAACAATCGAGAAAGTTCTGCTGAAAAATGATGGCATTGAAATTGTGCGAACTATCCGTGACAAACTTGCAGTGATAGAGCCATTCAACAAAGACAGCATCGAGAGTATGTTGCGTTCTTTAGCCGACCAAAAACAGATCGGCTTAGGTAAAATCGCCCAGCCGTTGCGTGTCGCCATAACCGGAACGACCATTAGCCCGCCCATTTTCGATTCGGTCGAAATGCTCGGCAAAGAAAAAACCTTATCCAGAATAAATATCACACTGAAAAAATTCGCAGGGATACCAAATGACTAATACGCAAACTCGCAGAAAACTCAAGGAACAGTTTAGTAGAGAACTTGCGACTGAGATAACGGCCTTTAATTCGGCTGTTGCTACTGCGGATGGTGACTGGGTGGTGAAAGGGTTCATAGATATTGCACGGAACATATACACCATCTCCGCCGATACCAAGGTCGTCTCAAAGATAATGGAGCTTTTGTTATTCCCGAAACTATCCGAATTCGCGGAAAAGAATTCGTTCAGAATAGTACTATCCGAGGAGCAAAATTTTTACCCCGACATCACCTTCGTGGACAAAAATAGCAATAAATTTGCCCTTGACTTGAAGAGTACCTACCGAAAGAGCCCTCGAGACGTCAACGGAATGACGTTAGGTGCTTTTACCGGCTATTTCAGAAACAGGTCAAGCAAAAAGAATATAATGTTTCCCTACAGCGAATATGCGGGGCACTTTGTTCTGGGCATAATTTACTCAAGGTCAGAGAAAAATCTGGATGAGAAAAAGGTTTACAAACTTTCAGACCTTGAGAATATAGCATCTGTAGTTCGAGATTTCCGGTTCTTTCTTCAGGAAAAGTACAGGATTGCAACCGACCGGCCCGGCAGCGGTAACACTAAAAATATCGGCTCGGTGACCCGCATTGAGGAATTAGTTAATGGAAAAGGGCCATTTGCGAAACTGGGCGAGGATGTTTTCGACGACTACTGGATGTATTATCTTGCAAAGGATATGGCCAGGGCGGTGGACTTGAAAAAACCTCCATACAAAAATCTGGCAGAGTACAAAGAGTATAAAAAACTTAACAAGTAACCTATGCGTGAAAAAGCCAATAACAACAACAAATATCAGATACTTCTATTGACTGACGATGCGCTTTTCCCCTCGACCCGCTTTCAGGGCAGTAAGGCCAAGATAGTTGACTGGGTTTGGGACGCCATTAAAGATTTGGAGTTCAATAGTGTTCTCGATGCTTTTGGTGGAACGGGTTGTGTTGGATATATGCTCAAAAGCAAAGACAAGAGAGTCACATATAATGATATTTTGAAGTTCAATTGGTATATTGGCACTGCACTAATCGAGAATAGCTATGTGAAACTAATGGATGAGGATGTCGCGTTCGTGCTTGATAAACACAAACACATCGAATATCCGACATTTGTCACGGATACGTTTCGAGGTATTTATTTCACTGACGAAGAGAATGAATGGATAGACAGGGTGGTAACCAATATAGAACACCTGAGCAACCTCTATAAGAAAGCGATTGCATATTTCGCCCTTTTTCAAGCTTGCATCATAAAAAGACCTTTCAACCTTTTTCACAGAAAGAATCTGTATATCCGTCTGGCTGATGTGGAAAGGAATTTTGGCAACAAGACAACGTGGGATACGCCATTCGAAACTCACTTTAGGCAGTTTGTTGCTGAAGCTAATCAGGCAGTTTTCTCCAACGGCCAGGAGAACAAAGCCCTGAACAATGACGCCCTGAATGTGGAGGGTGATTTTGACCTTGTTTACATAGACACGCCCTATGTATCGAGCAAGGGTATCGGCGTGGACTACCTCAATTTCTATCACTTCATAGAAGGGTTGGTTCATTATCCTGATTGGGACAAGATGATCGATTACAGGACAAAACACAGGAGATTTAAGCAAACAACATCCGTCTGGACCGACAAGCGAAAAATAACATCAGCGTTTGACCAACTGTTCAGAAAATTCAGAGACAGTATTTGGGTTGTTTCATATCGAGCAGATGGAATCCCATCCATTTCCGACTTGGTCTCGTTACTAAGGCAGTATAAGTCGCATGTTCAGGAACTGGATAGAACGGAATATAAATACGTGCTGAGCACCAATGAGTCAGCAGAAGTGCTCCTAATAGGAAGGTAAATATGTCGCTTTTGGTCACCGGTTCGATAGGGATTGATACCGTAAAAACGCCTTACGGCGTCAGTGAAAACTGCCTCGGCGGGTCGGCTGTGTATTTCAGTATGGCAGCCAGCTTCTTCTCACCGGTCAGACTCGTCGGCGTCATCGGCGCCGACTGCCCGTTTGATTTGGCCAAAGTCTTCGCCGGCAGGAACGTTGACCTGGCCGGGCTGGAAGTAAGGCCGAACAGCAAAACCTTTCGCTGGGCTGGCTCTTATCACGAAAATATGGATGACAGAACAACGGACTGTTTGGAATTAAATGTCCTTGCCGAGCACCCGCCGACTATACCCGACTCGTTCCGGGATAGCCGATTCGTATTTCTCGCAAATACTACTCCCAAACTCCAGCTTGAATTGCTCGACCAAATCCAATCGCCTCTTTTTGTAGCTGCCGATACAATGAATTGCTGGATTCAAAATCACCTTGCGGACTTAAAGATGCTATTGAAAAGGATTGACTGCCTTATAATCAATGAAGACGAGGCCAAATTGCTATCTGCCGAGTTCAACCTTATCAAAGCCGCACAGAAAGTCTTGGATATGGGACCGGGTGTTGTGATTATCAAAAAAGGCCAATCCGGCTCAATAACCTGCGACGCCAAAGGTCACAAATTTATTCTGCCGGCCTACCCCACCACCGAGGTCACAGACCCTACAGGCGCCGGCGACAGCTTCGCAGGTGCAACTTTAGGGTATCTATCGCAAACCGGCAAAACCGACTTCCAGACTTTAAAAACCGCTGTTGCTTACGGCACAGTGGTTGCCTCATTTACAATCGCCGATTTTTCACTACATGGCTTGACCTCGATAACCAGAAATGATATAGATAAACGGCTCGAAACCTTACAAAAACTGACACGTTTTTAATACTGAATACTGACACTAACTGCTAACGACTGAAAAATGCGTTGTTTTATCGCCATAGATATTGACGAGAAAATCAGGGAGGGGTTAGCCGCCCTGCAGACCAAATTGCAGAGTGCCGCCGACGTTAAAAGAGGTGATGTCAAGTGGGTTGACTCCAACGCGATGCATCTGACGCTGAAATTCCTGGGCGAGATTAAAGATGACCAGGTCGCTGATGTCTGCAATATAACTAAAGACGTTGCGAGCCGGCACGAAAACTTCGAGCTGATGGTGGAATCTGTAGGCCATTTTGGCGGCAAAAGTGCCAGGGTTTTATGGGTAGGTGTCGGCCTGGACTGCGACAACCTGTTGCAGTTACAAAATGACCTCGAGCAACAGTTAGCTTCCGCCGGCTGGCCTAAGGAAGCAAGAGAGTTCACCGGCCATCTGACGCTGTGCAGAATAAGAAATTCAAAGGCAGGTCTTAAGCTCGCGCAACTGACCGAAAAATACAAGGATTATAAGCTCGGGACAATGCTCGCTGATTCGCTCTCGGTTTACCAGAGCCAGTTGATGCCCAAAGGCCCGATTTATACCCTGTTAGGCAACTACAAATTGCAATAAAAAGCGTAAAGGAGAGACCAGAGATGACAAAGGTGAAAAAAGCCGAAACCGATTCAGCGCCGACCGGGAAGGAAACCGCCCTGCAGCGAGTGATTGCACAGATTGAAAAGCAATACGGCCAGGGTGCCATTATGCAAATGGACGAGCATAAATACGCCAAAGTTGAAGGCATAAAAACCGGTTCACTCTCGCTGGACATCGCTCTCGGCGGAGCAGGAATTCCTCGCGGCAGGGTTACCGAACTATTCGGGCCGGAGTCGTCCGGCAAAACAACCGTGGCGCTTCACGTCATCGCCAACGCCCAGCAATCAGGCGGCGTCGCCGCATTCATCGACGCCGAGCACGCCCTCGACACAACCTGGGCCAAAAGATTGGGCGTCGATGTCAGCAGTCTCCTTGTCAGCCAGCCCGACAACGGCGAGCAGGCCCTCGACATCGCCGAATTGCTGATAGAGTCTAATTCCGTGGATATTATTGTTATTGACTCGGTTGCCGCACTGACGCCAAGAGCAGAGATTGAAGGCGAAATGGGCGACAGCCACATGGGACTGCAGGCGAGATTAATGAGTCAGGCGATGAGGAAACTTACCGCCGTCATCAGCAAAAGCAAAACGTCCCTGGTGTTTATAAACCAAATCCGTATGAAAATCGGCGTGATGTTCGGCAATCCCGAAACCACTACCGGCGGAACGGCGCTGAAATTTTACAGCTCTATCCGTATCGACTTAAGACGCATAACAACCCTGAAGGATACTACAGGTGCCGTCGGCTCCAGAATCAGGGCCAGAGTGGTAAAGAACAAAATCGCGCCGCCTTTCCGCGAGGCCGAGTTCGATATTATGTTCGACAGCGGAATCAGCTACGAGGGTGATTTGCTCGATTTGGCACTCGCCTGCAATGTGGTCGAAAAAGGCGGCGCCTGGCTAAACTACGGCAGCGTACGACTCGGTCAGGGCAGAGAAAACGCCAGAAAATTCCTGGCGGAAAACAAAGACCTCTGCCAAGAAATAAAAAATAAAGTCCTCGTTGTAAAGGGCCTGGCATAGAAGAATCGTTGTGCGTAGTGCGTCTTGCGCAAAGGTCAAGGGTAGATTGAAAATCGAAGATGTACTCCTTAACTTTGATATTTGATTTTTGATATTTGATTTTCTCCTGTGCTTACCGGAAAAGAAATAAGAAACGGCTTTATAGACTTTTTCAAAGGCAAGAGACACCAGTTTGTCCCCAGCTCGCCGATAGTCCCGCCCGGCGACGAAACTCTGCTTTTTGCCAACGCAGGAATGAATCAATTCAAGGATATATTCCTGGGTCTGGTGCCCCCGTCGTATCGCCGCGTCGTTAACAGTCAGAAATGCCTGAGAGTAAGCGGCAAACACAACGACCTCGAAGAGGTCGGCAAAGACACCTACCACCACACCTTCTTCGAAATGCTCGGCAACTGGTCATTCGACGATTACTTCAAGCCAGAGGCAATCCAGTGGGCCTGGGAGCTTTTTACAAAGGTGTGGGGCATTCAGCCGGACCGGCTGTGGGCAACGGTCTTTGCAGGCGACCCGACCGACAACATCCCAAAAGACGACGAGGCCGCTTCGCTGTGGACCAAAGCAACATCGATTTCCGCCGAGAAGGTTCTGGCTTTCGGCAAAAAAGATAATTTCTGGGAAATGGGCGATACCGGCCCCTGCGGGCCTTGCAGCGAAATACATATTGACCTCGGCCCGGACGCAT
>Ga0315280_10010937_pt1 | contig 11255 bp, 9 predicted proteins | sample YL17G06_40_MG_FD_203697 | JGI IMG/M metagenome (GOLD analysis project Ga0315280, IMG submission 203697) | Sediment microbial communities from Yellowstone Lake, YNP, Wyoming, USA - YL17G06_40 | ecosystem: Environmental > Aquatic > Freshwater > Lake > Sediment | place: USA: Wyoming | collected... | reverse complement strand
AGTACGGTGGCGTCTGCCACCTGCGCTTCGACGACACCAATCCCTCGACCGAGGACGCGGAATACGTCGACTCCATCCAGGAGGACGTACGCTGGCTCGGCTTCGACTGGCGCGACAAGCTCTTCTACGCCTCGGACTACTTCGAGCAGATCTACGCCTACGCCGTCGAGCTCATTAAGCGCGGCAAGGCCTACGTCTGCGACCTAAGCCTCGATGAGGTCCGCCGCACCCGCGGCTCTTTCACGGAGCCGGGCCAAGAGAGCCCCTTCCGCGACCGCTCGGTCGAGGAGACCCTCGACCTCTTCAAGCGCATGCGTGCCGGGGAGTTTCCGGACGGCTCGCGCACCCTGCGCGCCAAGATAGACATGGCCTCGCCCAACATGAACCTGCGCGACCCGGTCCTCTACCGCATCAAAAGGGCCGCGCACCACCGCACCGGGGAGAAGTGGTGCATCTACCCCATGTACGACTATGCCCACCCCATCTCGGACGCCATCGAGGGCATCACCCACTCCATCTGCACCTTGGAGTTCGAGGACCACCGGCCCCTCTACGACTGGATACTCGAGGCCGGGCCGGCCCCCTGCCGCCCCCGGCAGATCGAGTTCGCCCGGCTCTCCGTCACCCATACCCTCATGAGCAAGCGCAAGCTTCTGGAGTTAGTCGAGCAGAAGCTCGTCTCCGGCTGGGACGACCCCCGTCTTCCCACCATCCAGGGGCTACGCCGCCGCGGCTACACGCCCGAGGCCATCCGCGACTTCTGCGGCCGCATCGGCGTAACCAAGTTCAACAGCTTGACCGAAATGGCCCTGCTCGAGGACTGCATCCGCGATGACCTCAATCGGAGGGCCCCCCGCGTCATGGCGGTCTTGAAGCCCCTTAAGGTCGTCATCGAGAACTATCCCGCAGACCGGGTCGAGGAGCTCGACGCCGTCAACCACCCGGCCGACCCGGCCCTGGGCAGCCGCAAGGTCCCCTTCTCCCGCGAGCTCTACATCGAGGCCGCCGACTTCCAAGAGGTCCCGCCGCCCAAGTTCTTCCGTCTGGCCCCGGGCCGCGAGGTGCGCCTGCGCTACGCCTACTTCATCAAGTGCGTCGGCGTCGTCAAGGACCCCCGAACCGGCGCCGTGACCGAGCTGCGCTGCACCTACGACCCGGCCACGCGCGGCGGCGACTCACCAGACGGCCGCAAGGTCAAGGCCACTATCCATTGGGTCTCGGCCCGGCACGCGGCCGCGGCCGAGGTAAAGCTCTACGACCATCTGCTCTGCGTGGCCGATCCGGGCGAGATACCGGAAGGGGAGGATTTCCACAAGCACCTCAACCAAAAATCCCTGGAGACACTCAAAGGCTGCCGCATCGAGCCGGCTTTGGCCCGGGCTAAGCCGGCCAGCCGCTGGCAGTTCGAGCGGCAGGGCTACTTCTACGCGGACCCCAAGCCCGGCGCCTTGGTCTTCAACCGCACCGTGACCCTGCGCGACGCCTGGGCCAAGATACAGAAGGGTGTCAGGCCTGACTAATTCAACTATTGGCCGATACGCCAGAGAACCTTGGCTACAAACGAGTCTGAACGTCCCAGAAAGGCAGCGATTCGCGACGGCCTGTAACCGCAGCCCACAGCACGCCTAACCAGAATTTGGCGTGCTACAGAAATCTTACGGCATCGACTCTCTCCCTTGATCGCCTCAACTGTAAGCCCTGCGGAAACGGCAATTTCCTGACAAAGGTCATCCAGATTTCGTGTCCCACCGCCAGGAAGATCGCCGCCCGCCCGTACCTGTCGGTCCAGGCCAGCCGGCCGGCTGTTGAGAAGCGGCAGCTCGTTGATTTGGGGAGCGACGACTGCATCTTCCTGCGCTCCCTTCAGGGCCCCTTGGACGAACAGGTCATAGGCGCGCCGGGCCGCAGCGAGATCTGGATGGAATACTGACAAGGGCATTTCCCATTCGACATGGACAGGAACATGGTTAGAACCCACAAACTCTCCATGGCTGGACCAAGGCCATTGGGCAGGATCTTCCACAAGCCCAGCGCGCACAGGGTTGAGATGGATGTACCGTAGCATTGCGCTCAATTGAGAATCGTTCTTGCACTGAACTGCAGTGTATCGGGCCCCGAAGAGATGGCCGGACTTCTTGCGCTGGTGATTGAAATGTCGCGCATACCCTGTCAGGAGCCGCTGCATGATGGCAGACAAGGGCACCCGCTGAACTTGAATGAGAAGATGGAAATGATTCGTCATCAGGCAAAAAGCGAAAAGACGGAAATCCGAGCGCTTTCTCAAGTTAGTGAGCTTCTTTAGAAACCACCGGCGATCAGCATCGTTCAGAAAGACATCTTGTCCCCGATTTCCACGGGACATGACATGGAATGCTGCTCCCGGAAAATGGATACGCGGATGGCGTGCCATATTAAAAAATACGAATACGCCTTCAATTAGTTCCCCACCAACCCAATAAGTTCAATAAGTCAGGCCTGACACCAATTGATATAATCCTTCCATGGCCCTGGCCATCGGCCTTATGTCCGGCACCTCGGCCGACGGGGTGACTGCGGTTCTGGTCGAATTCCGCGGCCGAAGCCTAAAGGTCCTGCGCTGCGCGACATGCCTCTATGCCCCGGCCCTGCGCCGGCGCGTGCTCGCAGCGTCGCGCCTGGCCGCGCCCGAGCTATCGCGCCTCAATTTTGAGCTGGGCGAAGCCTTCGCCCGGGCCGCCCGGCGAGTCAGCCGCGGCCGCCAGGTTGCGGTCATCGGCTCGCACGGACAGACCGTGTGGCATGGACCCGACGCTTCTCCGCCTAACACGCTGCAGATCGCAGAGCCCGCGGTCATCGCGGAGCGCACCGGCATTACCGTAGCGGCCGACTTCCGCACTCGGGACATGGCCGCGGGCGGTCAGGGCGCTCCGCTCACGCCGGCTTTCGATGAATTCCTTTTCGGGCGCGGACCGCTGCGCTGCCTGCAGAACATCGGCGGCATCGGCAACGTTTCGGTCGCGGGCCGAGGCCGCCTGTGGGCCGCCTTCGACACGGGACCGGGCAACAGCTTGATCGACGAGGCCGCAAGGCTCGGGACCGGGGGACGCCTGCAGATGGACCGGGACGGCCGGCTCGCGGCCCGGGGCCGCGCCTACGAGCGGCTCGTGGCGGTCCTGCTCAAGCTCCCTTTCTTCCGCCGCCCCCCGCCCAAGTCCTTGGACCGGGGCTCGTTCGGAGCGCAGTTCCTGCGCCGGCACTTCGGCCGCGTCACGCCGCAGCGCCTGCCCGACGTCCTTGCCACCCTGACCCTGTTCACTGCCCGTTCCATAAACGACTCCTACCGCCGCTTCGTGTTACCACGGCACCACGTCCGGGAGGTCGTGGTGAGCGGCGGCGGAGCGCTCAACCCGGTCCTCATGAGACATCTGCGCGGGCTGCTCGCCCCGATCCCCGTGACCGCCTCGGATCGCTACGGCCTGCCAGTCATGGCCAAGGAGGCGGCCGCCTTCGCGTGGCTTGGCCTGCGCGCGCTGCAGGGCCAGCCCAACAACTGCCCACAGGCTACGGGCGCGCGGGGCCGGCGGATTCTCGGCAAGGTGGTGCTGGCGTGAGACTGTCCCGGAGCCTGCTGCGGCGCATGCGTGACTACCCTCCCTTCTATCAGGCGGTCTGGAAGGCCTGCGCCGAGATACCCGCGGGGTCGGTGCGCACCTACGGCTGGATCGCCCGACGCATCGGCCGGCCCCGGGCCGCCCGCGCCGTGGGCCGGGCCCTGGCCAAGAACCCTTTCGCGCCCGTGGTCCCCTGCCACCGCGTGGTGGGAGCCGACGGGGCTCTCACCGGGTTCTCCGCGCCGGGCGGTCTTAAGGCAAAACGCCGCCTGCTCGAACGCGAAGGCACCCTGGCCCTGGGAACAAAAAGAGCCCCTCGCTCGTATATGAGATGAGGCCGGGAGACACGCCGCGGCTGCCCAGCGAACGAAAACGCAGCCCCGTCGGCCGGTCCCCGGCCTCGCCCCTTCCTCCTCCGCTGCGCCAAGACGGCGGGGCTCTAACGGCCTGCCGCCCTAACGGAACCGCCGGCCCCTGATATGGTGCCGGCGGTGGCGCCTCAACTACGGCGCTGCGCTCGTTTTGCGCCTTCCCTTAAGCGAGGCGCATGCAAGACTCATCCGCCCTTCTTCTTCTCCAGCTTGGCGGCCCGCTCCGAGGCCTTCCTGCCCAGCTTGTGGGCGGCGAATTTGGCGGCGACATCCTGATAGAGCTTGATGGCCCCGTCCTCATCCTTGAGGTCGTCCTCGGTGACCTCGGCAGCTTGGTAGAGCTGCTCCGGGGCCTCCTTGGTCAGGGGGAACTCAGAGGCCACCTTGCGGCGCAATTCTACCTCGCGCTTGTAGTCCTTTAGGTCCTTGCGGCATACTTCTGCGGCGTTGATCAGGGCCTGGGCCGCGTGGGGATAGCGGAACTGTTCGGTCAACCGCTGGTAAGTCTTGACGGCATCCTCGGGCTGCTTGAGGCGGTCACGCTGGAGCTTGGCCTCGGCGGTGAAGGCCTTGAGCGCCCCGTCGCTCTTGGGGAAGAGCTTGATGATGCGCTCGTAGGTCTCCACGGCCAGAGGATACTGGTCCATCTTATCCGCATAGAGAACCGCCATCTTCTCCAGGGCGGGCAGGATATGCACGCTGTCGGGATAGCGTTCAATGAAGTCTTGGAAGGCATCCACCGCTTCCTTATATTTTTTGAACTTATCCGCATAGAGTTCCCCAATGGCGAACTGGGCCTTCTCGCGGTAGGGGCTGCCTTCATGGGCGAGGAGCTCACGATAGGCCATCAGGACCGCGGAGTTCTTGCCGCTGTTGGAATGGAGTTGGGCCAGGCTCCACAGGATGCGGTCGCCGTCCTTGAAATCAGGGAACCGGACCTGGAAGCGCCGCGCCTCGGCTAGGACGGGCTCGTAGACGGCGTCGCCGGAGTTCTCGGCCAGGCCGTAAACGAGCTGGGCCAACCGCTCGGCCTTGTCGCCGGCCTCGGGCGCCTTGATGAGGCTGCCCAGCCCCGCCTGAAGCTTGCCCCTCATCTTCTTGTTGACGAGGTCCAGATACTCGGACTTGGCCTTCTGCGCGAACTTGGATTCCGGGTACTCGTAGACCAGGTGCAGCCAGTCCACCATGGCCGGCCGGTAGTCCTCATGGCGGGCGAGTATGTCCAGGACCTCGGGTGCCGACTCCGCTTCGGGATGCCGCTGGACGAAGACCCGCAGGTCCTCGAGGGCCGCGGCACGCAGGTCCGCGTTGGATTCCTCCACTCCGGCCTTGAAGGCCTGGAACTCGCCGGCCATGATCTCTTCAGGGGATGCCTGCTTTGGGGCCTTCTTGGCCAGCTTGCCTTCGGCTGCGGCCTCAGGAGCGACCTTGGCCTTTGGCTCAGCCTTGGGCTCGACCTTGGGCTCAGCCTTGGGCTCAGCCTTCGGTTCGGCCGCGACTTCAGCCTTCGGCGCCGCCGGCTGGGCTGGAGCGGCTGCCTTGGCCGGCTCGCCCGCCTGCGCAGGCTTCGGCTCCGCGACTGCAGGCGCCGACTCCGGCGCGGCCGAGCCGGCCTCTTGGGCTTTGGCCGCGACAACGGCCCCCAGGAGCATCACAATGAGAATGACAAAACTCTTCATGTTACCTCCTTCCGAATTCAGAATTCTTTGCGTCCGGCCATGGCATGCGATAAGGTCCTTTCGTCTACATAGTCCAAAGCGCCGCCCAGAGGAACGCCGTGGGCGATGCGGCTGAGTTTTACTGTACCGCGGGATTTGAGAAGCTGGGCCACAAAAAGGGCCGTAGCCTCTCCCTCCGCGTCCGGGTCTGTGGCCAAAATGACCTCACATATGGTGCCGCTGCCGTCTTCCACCCTCTCGACCAACTCCCGGATGCGCAGGGCTTCAGGGCCGACCCCGTCCAGCGGCGAGATGGCCCCATGCAGGACGTGGTATAGTCCCTTATAGCCCCGGGCGCGCTCTATGGCAGCCACATCTTGGGGCTCTTCCACGACGCAGAGTAGGCCCTGGTCGCGGCCGGGGTCCGCGCATATCCGGCAGAACTCCCGGTCTGTGAAGTCGAAACAGCGGCGGCAGGGCCGGATAGCGGCCTTGGCCTCGCGCACCGCAGCCAGAAGCGCGTCCACCTCGTCGGCGGGAACCCGCAGAAGATAGCGCCCCAGGCGCTCGGCCTGCTTGGGTCCGATGCCGGGCAGCATCTTCAAGGCCGCCATGAGCCTGTCCCAACATTTCATGAGGATTTCTTTTTGATGAAGCGGACGGTCCCCCCCAGGATCTTCCCCGCGCGGGCCAGAGGAGAAGGCCCCTTCCCTTCCGCTTCGGTCACATCCTTCCAGTCCCCGCCCGCAGGCATCGCGCCGGCATCCTCAGGTACTCCCGCGTCCACGACCTCTCCTGGGGCCAAACCGGTTTTAGCAATCTCCCAAGATACGGAGACCTTGTCTTTTGCAAGTGTGGCCAATTTGGCCTCAATAAGGGACAGGCTTCGTCTAACCTGCTCCAGATCAAATGCCCGGCGACAAATTACCTTCCAGCATCCGTCTGAAATTGACACCAGCCTCGCCGTCTCCAATACGGCGGCCAGGGAGGGTTTTTCTTCACGCACCTGGGCCACTAGTTGGGGCCATAACTTGTTCAATGGCAGCGCCTGGGAGGCAGGAGGAGGGATTGCTTTGGGGCGCTGCTCCTGCGTCTTAGGGGCCGGCATCCCAGAAACGGTTGAGGCTCGCAAAGCCGACGCTGCCGGCACAGAAGACGCCGCCCCTGTGGAGAGCCTCCTTTCCAGTTCCTCCAGACGCCTGACCCAGGCCGCGAGGTCCCCGGCCGCTTCCAGGCACCCGAAAAGACCCAACTCCAGGGTCAGCCTGGGAGTCTCGCCGAAGCGCAGGTCCTCCAGGGTCTTGTTGACCCGTTCCAAAATGAAGCGTAGGTTCTCCGCAGTCACGCCCGCAAGCGCCGCGGCCCAAGCCTGGTCCGCGCGCTCGGCCAGCCCCACCCGCTCTATGTAGACGCCCTGCAGACCCGCACGCAGGTCCTTCAAGAGCTGCGCCGGTTCGACCCCCTCCTCATATATCTTCCGTAGCCGCCCCCCCAGGGCCGCGGCATCCCCGCCGGCCAAGGCCCGGGCCAGCCCCAGGAGCATCTCCTCGGAGACGAAACCGAACATCTCACGCACGAGGCCGGCGGTCACGGTCTGGTCCGTAAAGGAGCGGCACTGGTCGAGGAGGCTGACCGCGTCGCGCAGTGAGCCTTCGGCGCTGCGCGCCAGCAGGTCCAAGGCCTCCGGCTCAACGGGGATATTCTCCTTGCGGGCCAATCCGGCGACATGCTCGCGCAGGCTCGCGACCGGAATGGGGCGGAACTTGAAGCGCTGGCAGCGGGAAGCGATGGTCGCCGGGACTTTGGCCGCCTCGGTCGTGGCCAGCACGAAGACCACGTGCTCCGGAGGCTCCTCGATGGTCTTGAGCAAGGCGTTGAACGACGAGGCCGAGAGCATGTGCGCCTCGTCTATGATGAATATCTTGTAGCGGTCCCGATTGGGGGCCAGGGCCACCGTTTCGATGACGACCTGGCGGATGTTCTCTACCTGGGTATGGGAAGCCGCGTCCATCTCCAGCACGTCCAAGCAGGATGAGGCGGCGATCTCCCGGCAGGGGTCGCAATTCCCGCAGGGGTCGGGGGTGGGCCCCTTGACGCAGTTGAGCGCCTTGGCGAGTATACGGGCCATGGTGGTCTTGCCCACCCCGCGCGGACCGGTGAACAGGTAGGCGTGATGGATCCTCCGGGAGAGGAGGGCGTTGCGCAGCGTGACGGAAACGGCCGGCTGGCCCAGGACTTCGGAGAAGGCCTGCGGCCGGTACTTGCGCGCCAGCACTACGTAGCCCGGTTCCTTGGCCATGGCGCCGCCTACCTGGGCCGCTCCCGGCCGTCGAGGCTAAGCTCTCCGGGGCCGAAGGCCGCGACCTGCAGAAGCCCCCCCATGATGGCGAGGTTCTTTAGCAGCTGGATCCTCTGGTCCGCGGACGCATGGAATATCCAGGTCACGGCCACCAGGAACCCGGCCAGGGCCGCGGCCCCCCAGCGCGTCTGGTAGCCGAGGATGAGCGCCATGGCCCCCAGGGATTCCAGGCCTACGGCGGCCGCGCACAAGAGCGTAGTCATGGGCATTCCGTGCGCGGCCATGAAGCGCGTCGTGGCCTCAAAATTGGTGATCTTTCCGAATGCGGAGGCCAGAAATATGACGGCCAAAAGCAGCCGGCCCAAAAGCGCCAGGACGTCCTCTTTACTCATCATTGCAGGATACCAAAGGCTCGCCGCGCTGGTCAAATCTCCACGCTAGCTTCGGGAAAAAATCTATACTCTATAGGAACATGAATCGGGCTCTCTGCGCCGCGGTTCTCTTCAGCTCCCTACTGGCCGAGCCCCCAAGCGCCGCGGGCGCCGCGGGGAAGACGGTGCGTTTTAAAACCGCGGACGGCTGGGCCATCGCCGCGCGCTACCGCTCCCCCCGGCCGGGCCGGCCCGTCGCGATCCTGGTCCACGGGGTGGCCGCGGGCAAGGGAGAATGGGAGACGCTCCAATCCGAGCTGGCCCGGCGCGGAATCGGCAGTCTGGCCCTGGATATGCGCGGTCACGGCGACAGCACGGCCGGGCCCTCGGGACCGCGGGACTTCCGGGATTTCGACCGGACCGAAGAGTGGCCGAAAGCGACTCGCGACCTTGCGGCGGCCGTCAGCTTTGTGGAGCGCCAAGGCATCCCGCGCTCCCGGGTCGGATTCATCGGGGGTTCAGTGGGGGCCAATCTCGCCGCTCAAGCCGTCGGCTCGCCGAAAGGGCGGGGCCGGTGGCTCATCATCTTCTCCCCGGGAGTCGACTACCGAGGCGTGCGCCTGCCGCCCCCTCCCCAGGATATCCCGGCCCTCGTCGCAGCCTCCCGCGAGGATGCCTATGCCTACCGCACCGCGCAAGCCTATGCTGCGGCGCGTCCGGGGGTAACCATGCTGCGCGCCAGCCAGGGCCACGGCGCGCAGATGCTATCCGACCCGGAGTTCCTCAAGAAGCTGCTCGACTGGATCGAGAGGAACAGCCGCTAGTGCGGCCCGCCGGAATTCCGTGACGGTCATGCCTGCCTTGTGGCAAATTTGGTATTTTGCTACCGTGGACGAAGATTTCCGCCGCGACCCCGGATTCTTGTTCATGTTCGGGATCTACGGCCAGCGGCCCAGCCGGGAAACCGTGGCCCTGCTCCGGGACACCGGGGCATCGGGCGTGCTCCTGCTGGCCCGCAACATCGCCGGCCCCAGCCAAGTCCGCGCCCTGACCCAGGGACTCGTGGACCGGCTGGGACGGCCGCTCCTGTTCGCCATAGACCATGAGGGCGGATGGGTCCTGCGCTTTAAGTCCGGGGTGACGGCCTTCCCCGGCAACGCCGCCCTGGGCCGGACGCGGGATGCGGCGCTGGCCTACGCCACGGGCCGGCAGATGGCCCTGGAGCTCTCCCCCTTGGGCATCGGGATGAATCTGGCTCCGGTCGTAGACGTGAGCGTCGGCCGCTACAATCCGGGCATCGGCATCAGGTCCTTCGGGACGGAAGCGGCGCTAGTGAGCCGCTTGGGTGCGGCCTTCCTGCGCGGGCTCCAGGACCACGGCGTCGCCGCCTGTGCCAAGCACTTCCCGGGCAAGGGGGCGGCCACGGTCGACGCTCACTTGGCCTTGCCCACGATCCGGTTGCCGCGGGCTGAGCTCTTGCGCACGCATCTGGCTCCCTTCGCCGCGGCCTCCCGGGCGGGAGTGGCCGCCGTCATGACCTCGCATGTGCGAGCTCCGGCCTTTGACTGCAAGCCCGTGACTTTCTCGCGGCGGATCACGCTCGGTCTGCTGCGCCGGCGCCTGGGATTCAAGGGCGCCATCATCTCCGACGACCTGTGCATGGGCGCCGTCGTTTCCCGCGGCCCGGTACCGGCCGCGGCCTGGGGCGCCTTCCGGGCCGGCCACGACATCGTCATGATCGCCCACGACCCCATGTCGCAGCGCGAGGCCGTGGACCTCTTCCGGGCCAGGCAGGACGAGGGAGGCCTGCCCGCAGACGAGCTGGCAGCGTCGGCCCGCCGCATCGAGCGGCTGCTGCGCTTTCCCCGGAAGAATCGCCGCGCCCCGGACCTGGCGGCCGGCGCGGACCTGGCGCTGCGGGTCGCGCGGCGGGCCGTAGAGGTGCTCCGCCCGGGCAGCGTCCCTCTGCCCCTGCCCCGCGACGGGGCCCGAACCTTGGTGCTCTTCCCGGATTTCCCGGAGGTGCGCGAGCTCTTCACCTGCGAAGGCGGCCCGCGCGGCCCCGAGTCTTGCGTGCGCCGGGCCTTCGCGCGCCTCGGCCCGGTCCGCCTGGAACGCACGCCGGTGGAGTCCCGAGACGTCCGGCGCCTGCACCACGCGCTCCGCGAAGCGGACCGCGTAGTGTTCTTCTGCTTCGAGGCCATGCGCTTCGCAGGGCAGAAGGCCGTCCTGGACCTGGTCAACCGCGCGGCCCCGGGGCGCAGCGTGGCCTGCCTGATGCGCGGCTCCTGCGACCTCGGGCTACTGGACCGGCGCGTCACGGCCGTGGACGCGCACGGCTGCCGACTCTGCCAACTACAGGCGGCCATGGAAGTATTTTTAGGGAGGGAATCTTCATGAAGATGCTGTTTTTCGCACTGAGCCTGACCCTGGGCGGCGGCGGCGCGGCCACGGATATCCCGACCCCGCGCCGCAATATAGGCGAGCTCCACGCCCAGTTCGTGGAATCGATCGAGGATGGCCTCCGGCGGGCGGCGCTCGATGAGATCACCCGGACCCCTCCGGACAGCATGCGGGACGTGAAGTGGCTCTTCGACCTGTTCATGCGCTTCCCCGAACCCGCGGTACGCGACGCGGTCATGGCCTCGATCCGGCTCCTCGACGATAGGAGCGCCCACCTCGAGCCGGCCTTCATCGAATACATAAAGCTCCCGGAGAGCGAGGCCAAAGTCTTTGGGATCAACGGGGCTCTGCGCCTGCGCGTACCGCGCGCCCTGCCGCTGATCACGGAGATCGCCCGGCGGCGCTTCAGCGTCAAGAGCCCGGGGGAGACCCCGGTCCTGTCGGATCGCAACGCTTGGTGGGCCCAGTACGAAGCGCTCTCCGCCCTGGCCCAATGGCAGGGGGCCAAAGTCCTCCCCCTCCTGCGCCGCAAGGCCGGCGAGGCCCCGTCCGTGGCGCGTCTC
>Ga0315280_10010936_pt1 | contig 11255 bp, 8 predicted proteins | sample YL17G06_40_MG_FD_203697 | JGI IMG/M metagenome (GOLD analysis project Ga0315280, IMG submission 203697) | Sediment microbial communities from Yellowstone Lake, YNP, Wyoming, USA - YL17G06_40 | ecosystem: Environmental > Aquatic > Freshwater > Lake > Sediment | place: USA: Wyoming | collected... | reverse complement strand
TCACTCTTGTCCAAATTAGCTTTTCGAGATCAAACATCCTAGCCAGGGTCTGACCCGACTGCGAAACAGGGAGACGGCCGGACCTTCCTTGGGTTAAATTGGATTCGGCAAAAACTAAACAACCCAAGGAGGCCCGACCATGCAAAGGTTTTGTAGCATCTTCTCCCAATTGTTACAACTGTTCTCCAGAATGGAGTTCGAACAGGCTGTCCGCGATCACAGAGCCGAGTACCACGCGCGCGGCTTCACCAGTTGGGGCCAGTTTGTCGCCATGCTCTTCTGCCAGCTGGGGCGAGCGCATACGTTGCGCGAGATCTGCGGCGGGCTGGCGAGCTGCGAGGGAAAGTTGAAGCACCTCGGCGTTGCAGACGCACCGAAGAAATCGACCCTTTCTTATGCCAACAAACACCGGCCCTGGGGGCTTTACCAGACCGTATTCCAGCAACTCCTGGCGAAATGCCATGCGGTCGTAGCCGGGAGGGGGCAGAAGAAAAAGTTCCGTTTCAAGAACAAGCTGACAAGCCTGGATTCGAGTGTCATTGATCTTTCGCTGTCACTCTTCAACTGGGCCCATTTCCGCCGCACCAAAGGAGCCATCAAACTGCATCTGCTGCTGGACCACGATGGTTACTTGCCGTCGTTCGCGGTCATCACGAGCGGGAAGACGAGCGACATCAAAGTTGCACGCAAAATGCGCTTCGATCCCGGAAGCGTGCTGATCATGGATCGGGGATACATCGATTACGAGTGGTTCGTTCAACTCACGCAACAGGCCGTTTACTTCGTGACTCGGCTCAAGGACAGGGCTTCCTTCGAGGTTGTCCAAGAACGGCCGGTCCCAGCGAAAGGCAATATCCTGAAGGACCAGATCATCTTCTTTCATAGTCAGGCCGAGCCGAGCGAAGAGTACTTCTTTCGGCTCGTGGAAGTCTGGCTCGAGGACAAGCAGGAATCTGTTGTCTTTCTCACCAACAACCTGGAGTTCGGAGCCACAACGATTGCGGCGATCTACAAGGACCGGTGGCAAGTCGAGCTGTTCTTCAAGGCAATCAAACAGAACCTGAAGATCAAGACGTTCCTCGGGACCAGCGCCAATGCCGTGAAGACGCAGATCTGGACGGCTCTCATCGCCATGCTGATCCTGCGGTATCTTCAACTGCGATCCACCTTTTCCTGGTCCTTGTCCAACTTGATTGCCCTATTGCGCCATCAACTCTTTGTTTACCGCGACCTCTTCACTTGGTTGGATGCTCCATTCGAAGGCCCGCCAGTACTGGCCGAATTTGAGGTGAAGCAATTGTCTCTTGGACTTACCCGATAATCTGGACAGCAGAAAGCGATGGCTACCAGGAGGAACGCATGAAAGCACGAGAAGCCGACGGGTAACTTGGACAGCATCTTTGATGGAGCAGAAAAAAGCACGCGCCCAGGCAGCCAACCTCATCCAGAGAAGGCGCTGTCGAAGGCCGTAACTCGTTTCTAATCAACGGGGACGAATTGGATCTCAGCTAATTTGGACAGCAGTGATGGGGAGATGATGTGCGAACCCGTAAGCCGAACCCCCAATTCGAATGCATCTATATTTTTGAAAGAAAATAACCCGGGCCCACTTGTACAAGACTACAGATGAGCGCGAATGGTCGCTCGGCGTTCATCCATGCTGATCTGCGGTTCTTCCTTGATCTTTACAAAACTGTGACAATTCGGCGGTGATGCCTGGGTAGTTGTATGATACCGTGAAACCCGGACGCCGCATGAAAAGACGCCGGCACCATTTGATGCACGATCGCCGGAGCCGGCCTGTGCAAGCGCGCAGCTCAGCCTGCTGCTCCTCGAGGCAGCTCGAGGCCCTGCCGCCGATTGGGCGAAGCGCTTTGTCGATCTGGCACGCCGATATCCGGAAGCGCTGACGGAGGCGGGAACGCCTCTTGCCGATCTTGCTCTGATCCGGGCGTTGCGTCACAGCACGGTTGACCGGCTGCCCAATGGCTTTTCGGAAGATCTGTACCGGCGAGTGCTTCAGTACCCCTCATTCCTGACTCCGGCATTGCTGGAGGCCGCGGGAGGCGTATCGGCAGACGAAGATGTCGCGCACACTGCGTGGCTGCTCACGGGAGTTTGGATCGCGCAAGAGGAGGCCCGCAGTCTGCTTCATACCCTTCTCCAGCGTCCGATGGATCCAACTCAGAGAAGCGAAATCTGGTTGGAGGAGGAAGGACAATCCTTCGTTGTGTTTTGCAGTCCGACTGCCTCGCAGGCCGCTATGGGACCCCAGGGGGCTGCGACCCACATAACTTTTATTCCGGCATGGCGCTTGGAAAAAGCCTTTCAAAACGCGCTCTCTGAAAGCAATAGTCCAGTTCCTGCTTATGCAAGTGCCGTCATAGAGCTTGGCGGTCACCAATGGCCTGTTACCCAAGGCCCGCAAGCCAGGGATCGATCAGGTTCAACACCGCCCGTCGAGTTGGCATCCGCCGAAGGCCAGCTGGCCTTCGGTCCAGTGGTGCCGGGCTGGTCGACACCTCTATACGGAAACAGGCTGCTCACCGAGGTCCGGGCGGATGTCAGAGGTACTCCAATTCCCGATAGGGGTCTCCTGGACAAACATCCTTTCACCATTAGCCTGGAGCTGTCGAATCCAGACTTGCTTTTCGCGGGTTATCGGCGGCAACTGTTCCTGGCGTACGGCCTGATCCTCTGTGCCGCCGCCGCCGCGTTGGTGGGGCTCGTGAGCGCCTGGCGGGCGTTCCAGCGGCAGGTTCGACTGGCCGAGATGACGTCAAACTTTGTCTCCAGCGTCTCGCACGAGCTGCGTGCGCCCCTCGCTTCAGTGCGCCTGATGGCGGAGAGCCTGGAACAGGGCCGCGTCACTGAAGACCAAAAACAAAAAGATTATTTCCGCCTGATGAGCAGGAAAAGATATTCGAGCCGTTCTACCGCGTGGGCTCGGAGTTGCGCCGTGAAACCAAGGGCGTTGGGATCGGTCTAAGTATTGTGAAGCACGTCGCGGAGGCGCATGGCGGCCGCGTTTTTGTGCAGGCTCTCCCTGAAAAAGGCAGCCGTTTCACCCTTGAATTGCCCGTTGCACCGAAACCACAGGCGGACGCAGGCGGGCGCGGATAGCGATCAACGCCGATCGGCGTCTATCCGCGGTTACATGGGACCTGAACCATGAAAGCAGACAGCGCCAGAATTCTGGTCATTGAGGACGAAGCACCGATGCGCGCGGTGCTCAAGGACATTCTCACCGGGGATGCAAACAACATGTCACTCAACCGAGGAGGCGCAATATGAAAAGCAAACTGATCCTCACAATTCTGATGCTTTCGGCAAGTCTCGCCATGGCCCAGGACAAAATGGCCGACCAGCTCAGGAAGGCCATCATCGAAGAAGAGTCCAACCAGAATCTCGACAAGGCCATCCAAGCCTACCAGAGCATTCTGAAGCAATTTGACCAAGAGCGACAAACCGCGGCTATGGCCCTTTTCCACCTCGCTGATTGCTACCGCAAGCAAGGCAAGAGCAACCAGGCGATTGCCGCATACAAGCGCGTGGCACAGGAATTCGGCGATCAGACCCAGCTTGCCGACGCGAGCCGCAACTATCTCTCGAAGACTTACGGCCTCAGCCAGGAGCAACTCGCTGCGGGCGGCAACCGGGAAGCCATTGCGGCGCGCCGAGAATATCGACGGCTGATCGAAGAAGAGATCAGGCTGGCGGAAATGCAGATCGCCGGCTTGGAAAAGCGAGTTCAGACAGGCGGCATCTCGCCCAGCGGTCCGGAGATGATCGCAGCAAGGAGAGAGCTTCTGGACATGCAACGCACGCTGGTGGCGTTTGACGCCGGCGCCCCCATTCCCCCGATCATTATCCGGTGAACCTTGGCAGATCTGCAGAAAATCGGTGACAGAAAGCGACTATTTCACCATTTCCCAAACCTCAATCACTCCAGGATGGTTCGAGGCCAAATTGGTGAAACAGTCGCCTGTCACCGGTTTTGTATCAAGGTATTCGGCGGGAACGCCGCAAGAATTCCAGTTCTTGGCGCAAGGAGGACCAATACTGCCGGTCTTTCTCCCGTTCGGCCATCTCCTCTTCGAGGAGTCCCCGCGCGATTTCCACTAAATCACCGGCAAGGGCGTGGGCGAGTAGCGGCCGGGCCGCCCCCATCCGACGACATGGGCGCGGATAACGCTGCGCAATTTCCACAAGCAGCTCGGGCGTGCGCAGTTCCTTCAGCCAAAATGTTACTCGCGCCCGGCCGGGATATGCTCGATGCTCGAAGTAATGCGCTTCCAACAGGCGACGGAGCATCGGCCAGTCCTTGTCTCGTTGCGTCTTTTTCGCGATCACGAGATCCGGCAGCGACATCAGCTCGCAGGAGAGCCTGTCCGATAGGACCAGTGTTGTCCGCCGAGCCCATAGCTCCGAAAAAGCATCCATGCCCCGCATCTTGGACATCACATCGATCCGCATGCGCAAGGCTTCCGGATGCAAACACCGAAAGTGGACCGCGTGGCCCCGCCGAAGATACTTTGGTTCCAGCGGCGGCACAGCGATGACCTCAGCCCGGAGGTCGGCCAGGGCTTTGCGCAGGCGGACAAGATTGCGCGGATCGGCGAGGATTGCGAAGTCAATGTCGCGGCTAAACTCGGCCGCGCCGTACAATACGCATGCCTGGCCGCCCATGAGAAGGGCGCGCACCCGGTGTTCTTGGATCGAAGAAAGGACTTTGCGTATCGGGCTCGGGATCAAGCGATCCTCCCAGCATCAGGTAGGAATGCCACAGTTTTTCCGTTTCGCGCCAGCGCCGTGCCGGAGTCAGGCGGTACCATTCTGCCCACTCTTCTCCGACAAGATCATCCATGGAAAGCATGCCGAAATAATGCCGGAGCCGGTGCCGCCACTCAAGCGAAGAATGGCGCTTCAGCCCTTTCGTGACGCGATACCCGGATTGGTTCGGGCTGCCCTCCGGCATGGCAAGTATACGGCCGCGCCACCAGCCATTGCTATCGGCGCAACCCCCATCACGAACACAAGTCCATCGGAACAATAGGTAATTGCTTCAGCGTTTTGGTGGGAGGACAGCATAATTCGGGTGAGGGACGCACAATCTTCCCGGCAAGCCGGTGCAAAGGGGCTGTCCCGGGCGTGAATTGAAGCGGAAAGAGGCCGGAGGCGGGCGGTCCGGTTGATCCTAGCCTGAGTTCAAACACCGCCTCTTACCTAATTCTATTTTTCCGGTATCGTTATTAGTGCGGGGGGCAGCGATCGCTTTCAGCACCCCGAAGGAGTTAGACCATGAAAATCTGTTCGTTTTCCTACCGGCGGATTATTCCGTCGTGCGTAGTTGCAACGCTGGGATTTTGGGGATTGTCGATAGCACAGGTTCAGCAGCCGGTTCCACAGGAGATCTCAGCGACAGCCAGTTCAAACAGACAGTCACGAGCACGATCGCGAATATCCAGAGCATGTACTGGGACCTGGTGGGTGCGATCCGCGATTATGAAATAAAGAGGAATTCCGTGAACCTCGCCCAGATAAGCCTGCAGAACAACATCAAGGAGGTTGAGATCGGCGTGCAGCCCAGGATCTCCATCACCGAGGCGCGGGCAGAGATGGCCAATCGTGAGGTCGACATGCTCGCCTCGCGCGAGGCGATCGTCGTAGCCGAGAACAATCTCCGCTCCGTGATCTCCGCCGATCGCAATGGCGAGATCTGGCAAAAGGTGATCGTCCCGGCGGACACTGCAGACTTCAAGGAGTATCAAGTAGATCCTGCGCAGGCCATTGAAACGGCGTTGCGGAATCGGCCGGAGCTGGAACAATTCAGCCTGCAAATGGAAGAGAATGACGTCAACCATCGGTTGGATCAGAACCTGAAGAGGTGGCAGGTCGACTTTGTCGCTTCCGTCGGAACCACAGGCGTGGCAGGTCCTCAATCGATTAATACGCAGACGGGGGAGCCACTGATCGATCCGAACTTCATCGGCGGCATCGGCGTTGCAAACTCGACACTCTTTACCGGTGGCTTTACCAGTTGGTTTGCCGGCTTCAACCTGCAAATCCCTCTGCGCAACCGGAGCTTGGATGCTCAGCTGGCGCAATTGCAGATCCAACGGCGCCAGCTCGAAATGAATCGCACAAGCACGGAGCAGAAGATCGTCGTCCAGGTCCGCAACGCCATCGAGGATCTCGAGACCAACAAGCAGCGTGTTCAGACCGCCCAGGTGGCTCTGGAGCTCTCGCAGGAGCAGCTCGACGGAGAAAACAAACGCTTTCAGGCTGGCATGAGCCAGAATTTCCTGGTACTTCAGCGCCAGCAGGATTTGGCCACTGCCGAGGGCACGGAGTTGCAGGCGCTGATTGCCTACAAAAAATCCATGATCAGCCTGCAGCAGGCTATGTACAATCTCCTCGGGTCAAACGACTTTGAGATCGCCAGGACGCTGTCGCGTGCCCCAACCGGCCCGCTATTCCGTTAGAATTTCGGGGACAGGCGCCATAACCTCGAAATTCCACAGAAACCAGTTTCCTCCAATCCCGACTAAATTCGAGGTTATGGCGCCTGTCCCCGAAATTACTGTCAGAGATTCAAGCGCAAGCCGAAGCGCAGGACACGAGGGTTCTGAATTTCTACCGGCGTGCGCGGCGGAAAGAGAGGTCCCGAAATATCGTACTCGAACAGGTTCCTGTTTGAGTTGAGCAGGTTGAATACGTCGACCACAGCCGAAAGTCTGAACCGGCCGACGGCGAAGTCGCGCCCGACGCGCTGATCGAAGGATAGGTCAAACTGGGTGCGAAATCCGCCGGGCTCCCCTCGCGGCGTCGCCATAACATAGAACGGTCCCTGGTTGAAGCCGGTGATGATGAGTTTGCGGCCGAAAGGCAATCCATCCGCATAACGGATCACCGACCCCGAGTACAAGCCGAAAGGGAGCCGTACATACGAAGCGATCTTGCCCACATAAGCCCGGTCGAAGAACATGCGGCCTCGAGCGTTTAGCAGGTTGTTGGGGTTGTCGAAAAGACTGCCGACCACTCCCGGGTCGTTTTCGATCTCCGTGTTGCCGGGATTTGTGGTCCCCACAGCTTTGGATGCGGTGAAGGAGACGGACACAAACCCGCGTTCCGCGAGATTCCGGCGTATGCTGATTTCGAGCCCTTTATAGGAGGAACGAAGACCCGGCAGATTGGTCAAGAGGTAGCGATCCTGGCCCAACGTGCGCGGGTCCTGGTTGTAAACCGTCAGGATCTGATCATCACTCGTTCCCGGAATGTTATCGTTTCCCGGATCGAAGACAGACACTGGAATATAGGCCGACGCCGGCACGCCGGCGTTCACGGTGTCGATCAGCCGCTTCTGGTCGCGGCGAAATCCGCGCGCTTCTATAAAGAGGCGATCTCCAACCTGTTGGTCCAGTCCGATGGCAAACTCGTCCGTGAAGGGTCGCCTCAGGTACGGATCGACAGAGGAATAAGGCCCTCCGAGGACACGCAGCAGGGTCTTCTCTTCACCTGGTTGAAAAATGCCGTCGTGGTTCAGGTCGTTCCAGAGAAAAACTCGCCCCCCCAGGCTTGTAGGATTTGCGTAGTTCGCATAGCTCGCGGGCAAGACATGATGGTACCGCGCATATCCGGCTGAGAGCGTGGTACCTCCGAATCGCTGGAGCAGAGGTATCGACACCCCTAGACGCGGCGAGAGCGTCGTCCAGGAGACAACACTGCCGGCGCCGGGAAACTGGCGCGCAGCCACAAACGTGCCTGCTCCGCTCCGCTGCGGCGGCAGAAAGGCGTTGCTCGAATCGAGCGACAGCCCCGCGCGCACCATAACCCTGCCGGCCACCCGCAGGTGGTCATCGAGATAAATGGACAGTTCCCGCAGTCGCTGCTTCGTGTGGCTGGGCGTGTCATACTCGATGACCTCAACGGGAACGCCGAGCGGGTAGTAGAGCTGCTCGAAGTCGCCGAAGATCCTGCGCTCTTCCGTCGATTTGGATTCCTCGAGATCCAGACCGAAATCCATCTGGTGCTGCCGGCGCAAGAAGCTCAGCCACGCCTGGCCCTGCCCCATTAAAGAAAAACGGCTGCGCGCCGAATCGGACTCGAGCGGCGCCGCGCCCGCCATCCCGCCCGTAAACAGCTGAGTGCGATTCGCCTCGGCTACGCCGTGCTGGAGGGTGTCGGTCGGGGAAGAGTGAGAAAAACCGCCGAGCACTTGCCAGACTAAGTCACCGCTCCGGTAGTGTGTCCAGTGTCCTTGAACGACTTCGAACCGGTCGTGGCCGCGCAGCGTTGCCGACGGTGTAACACCTGTTCTCGCGCCCAGGTTGGAGTTGTCGACGATCTGCCCGGTGGACATGAGGTTAAATCTGTCGCGCGGGCCCAGCCTGCCGTCGAAACGCACCAAGGCGGAACTCACGGTTGTGTTCGGGGTCGCAGAAAAGCCGGGGATGACCCTGGTCAGGTGCTGGAGACCGAAGGAGGAAAAGAACGACCACTTCTTCATCCGCGGGACTGCTCCGCCCAACTGGAACTGGCCCTCGACGAACCGCCGGAAACGCGGGCCGGCTGTGAAACCGAAGCGCCGCAGTCGCGCATCGAGGTTGCTGCTTTGGAACGGGTCCCCGAGATAGTAGCCTTCGGCGCCGAAGTGAAAGTCTCGGCCGCTTTCGCAGCTCGTCATGTTGAAAGAGACGCCCGGGACGGCAACCCCCGGGGAATGAAGAGCGGTCGATGTCTGAAATTCCTGTAGGCTGGAGTAGTCGGGATACACGAGCGGCTTTCCCGTCTCGAATGGGTCGGCAACGTTGATCCCGTCGAGCCGATAGCCGTTTTGTGTCCACGAAGCTCCCAGGGACCCGGCGAGAGCAATGACGCCGGCCGTGAATCCGCCCTCCTCGGGCGCGTTGGTGACGGTGGACCGCTGCTGGTTTTCCAGCACTGCCCAGATGTTGCGCGCGCTTGGCAGCACGGCCAGCCGCAGCCTGTCGAACCGGCTTCCATAATCCTCCCGCCACAAGTCTGCCGGCTCCCCTTGCCACAGGGTGGAAAGCGGAGCTGCCCCCTTTTCCATCAGCAGATCCACGATGCTGGCGCGGCCGCTTGCGATTTGCACAGCGCGGACACTGGCTGTCGCGTAGCCCTGCTTCTGGAACTCCAGATCATAATTGCCCGGTGGAAGCACGAGAAAGTGATAGCTGCCCGAAGAGTCAGTGAAGGCGCTCAGTTTCGCTTTGTCGGCAGGCCTGGTTACGGTGATCCCCACTCCCTCGAGCCCCTGGCGGCCGGCGGCTTCGCGCACGCGCCCTTCGATCCAACCTTGCGAGAGCTGCGTCCAGACCGCCGTCGTCGCAGACAGAAAAGCGAAAGAGAGAAGCAGAACACGGCGGACCATAACGACAGAGTAAACAAGGCGGTTGTCTAAATCTATCGCCTTTTCCTAGCCGCCAGCAAAAAGATGGGGAGACATTCCGGTTTTCCAGCTTCCATATTCACAATGGCGGAAAAAGAACTGGAAAATCGGACTGTCCCCTTTTTCACTACGTCCGACACCTTATGGGTTGATGATGACGCGGCGGCCGTCGTAAGAAGGCAGCACGGTACCCTTCTTGCGGATGTGCTGGATGACCACGTCCAGCCGCAGCTTTCCAGTGTCTGCGACCTCGATCCCTTTGAGCGCGACCCCGGCAAAATACGAGTTTGTTGCGCCGGTGTAAACACGCTTGTCGTCCACAGGCTGCCCGCCGACGGTTGCTTCCGTGAGCTGGCCGTTTTCCATCCGGTAACGGATGCCGGAGACCGCAGGGCGGTTTTTCGCCAGGATTTCCTTCAACTGGCGCCCTGTGACCTGAAACGTCACTACCGTGTTGTTGAAGGGATCCAAGTCAACCAGATCCGCACGCGTGATATTGCCTTTTATCAGAGGAGCTCGAATCCCTCCCATGTTCTCGAGCTCGATCTGGGTGCCGAGGACTTCCCGAACCGCGTCAGCCACCAGATTGTATTCGGCAAGGTCGTCTCCGCGATCGCTAAAGTCTCCCGCTGCCTGCCCGATGATTTCGCCATAGCGCGCGGCGATTGGCTTCCAGTAACGAGCAACAATGGCTGCGACAGCCTCATCCTCGGGGATGTCCGGCGTCACAGGGATCAGGCGCGCGCGGTAGCGGCCGACGTGCCAGGCCCCGCGTTCGTCCTTGTCGAAAAGGAGATCGAGCCGGCCGAGTTCCCCTCCCCGCTGATGCGCCTGCGCGATGATCGTTCCGTTCACTTCCTTCGGCTTCAGCTCGTCCGAATGCCACATAAGCTCGCCCACGGGGAGGCGCGTGTGCGAGTGGCCGCCAACGATAACGTCGATCCCGGGCGCTGCGGCCGCGATCTGTTCGTCAACTTGCTCGCCCGCATGCGAAATCAGGATAACGATGCCGGCCTCTCGATGCAGCGCATTTGCCATGCGCCGGGCGGCATCGATCTCGCCCGCGATCGTCAATCCCTCCTTGGCTGCTGGATATCCGGCAGCCTCGCGCGTGGTGAGACCGAAAATGCCGATTTTTAGCTGGCCTAATGTCCGGATCTCGGACTCTCGAACCAGCGGCTTGCCCGTGGCCGTCTCAGCCAGATTGGCGCAAAGCACGGGATAGCGAAACAAACCCAGGAGCTTCTTGAGCGTTGAGAGCGGGTTGTTGAGCTCGTGGTTGCCGATCGTGCCGAATGTGTAACCGACAGCATTCATCGCCGCAATGTCCGCTTCGCCATGGTACTCGGTCGAAAAAGGAGTGCCGTCGGAAAAATCACCGGCATCGACCAGCCACACTGTCGTCCCGCGGCGTTCCAGCTCGTCGCGCAAACGCTTCACCAGCGTGCTCCGGCGCGCAATCCCGCCGATGTTCTGGCGCACTTTGAGAGCAGCAATCTCCGATCCGGGCGCAACAATGGAGGGATAGCTGAACGGCATCAGGTGACCGTGGGTATCATTCGTGTGAAGGATAGTCAGAGAGGCTTGCTGCGCTAAGGCCAGCGCAGGAAGAACAAACAGAAAAAGCAGGCCCAGAACAAACCGGTTGAGTCTTGTCTTCATGGTATCCCCCGGAATCGGCAATATTCTCGCACTCAGAATGGTACGGGTTCATCTTAGCACCGGTGGAGCTGTTCTGAAACCACCGGTCACGCGAGGGGTACAATCAGAAGTGGGAGTCAACTTCGGGCAAGTCGTCAGCTTCTGCCCGACGATTTTAGGTGAAAAACGAACCACGAAG
>Ga0315280_10010935_pt1 | contig 11256 bp, 9 predicted proteins | sample YL17G06_40_MG_FD_203697 | JGI IMG/M metagenome (GOLD analysis project Ga0315280, IMG submission 203697) | Sediment microbial communities from Yellowstone Lake, YNP, Wyoming, USA - YL17G06_40 | ecosystem: Environmental > Aquatic > Freshwater > Lake > Sediment | place: USA: Wyoming | collected... | reverse complement strand
GCTCGGGATGCGGTACGCGATGCTGTCGGGCCACCTGGCGGCTCGCGCTTTGGCCGAGAACGAGAACTACGATCGCCCGTGGCGGGACGCCTTCGGGCACCAGCTCGCGGTGGGGGCGAGGAACCGCTGCCTCTATTCCCTCTTCGGCAATCCGGGATACGAGGCGATGATTCGCATCCTCGCCAGCAGGAACCCGGTGGTGGCTCGCCTTCGACGGGGGCGGGGCACGCGGCCGAGCACCGAAGTGTCGCCGTCCCAGGGATACCGCTCCAGCGCCGCTAGGTCGTGCAGGACTCTGGCCCGAAGGGGATTCGGGTGGAAGTAGCGCGTGGGATCGAGCAGGGAGGACTTCTCCTCGACCACAACCGACGATTAGCAATTCTGGAGGGGGCGGCCGCGTCAGGAATCCCAAAGGCGGTTTGAAATGTGTGAGGCTACGAACCGGCGACTATCCCATGACGTGCTTTGACGTCGTGGTGTTGGGGGCGGGCCCGGCCGGTTCCACCGCGGCGCGGGAACTGGCCCAAGGGGGCGCGCGGGTCTGCCTGCTGGACAAGGCCCGGTTCCCGCGACCCAAGGCCTGCGGCGGGGCGCTGTCGCCGCGGGTCCTCCGCTACCTCCCGGCTGGGGTGGAGCGGCTGCTCCGCGCGCGAATCCAACGTGCGGTGTTCACGTTTCGGTCGGGACGGCCGTTCGAGGTGCGATCGGCCGTACCCATGGGATTCATGGTCTGCCGGGAGGAGTTCGACACCTGGCTCCGGACACTCGCCGAAGAGGCGGGTGCGTACGTGCGGGAGGGGGTGGCCGTCCGACGCATCGAGCGGGCCGGGGCCCAATTCGAGGTGCACGCGTCGGGCGAGGCGATCCGGGCGTCATGGGTGATCGGCGCAGACGGTGCCAACAGCCTCGTGAGCGCCCGGCTGTTCCCCCGGCGCGTCGCTCCAAAGTTCATCGGACTCGAGACCGAATTGCCCTGGCGCGGGTGCGGCCTGGAGGGGACCGTGCTGATCGATGTGGGCCGCTCCCCCGGGGGGTATGCCTGGGCGTTCCCGAAGGGCGATCACGTGAATGTGGGGGTCATGCTGGACTTGTCAAGGGGCCGCGAGTTGCGCGGAACGCTCAACAGCTTCCTCCGCGGCGTTCCCGGGGTCGCGTCTGACGCCGGTGCCGGAGGGCAGGTTGCACCGATTCCTGCGCCGACCGGACAGCCCGTGCCGTGCGCGGAGAGGGGCGCGCTCCTGGTAGGGGATGCGGCCAGGTTGGCCGACCCGTTCCTGGGAGAGGGAATCTACTATGCCATCAAGAGCGGGAGCCTGGCAGCCAACGCCCTGCTCAGCGGCCGGGATGCTGAGGATGCTGCCTTCCGCTATGAGGCAGCCATCGCCGAGAGGATCTGGCCGGATCTTCGCGCCGCGTCACGGCTCGCCTCAGTGTTCCATCGGGCGCCCCGCTGGTGGCATCTCATCATTTCGCGGATGCCGAGTTCTCTGATGGAATATGTGGCCGTGCTGGCCGGAGAGGTGTCCTACACAGGCCTCCTTACGCACGTGGTGGAGCAGCTCAGCTCGAGGGCCGGGAAGTCGTTCTTACCCCGTCTGGGGTTTGTCCAGTCGGGAGCCCCGTAAGCGCGCCGCGCCTGGGAGGGTAGCCAAGCAAGATGGTTGGTGATCCTGTGCGGGGGATGCGGTACGCGATGCTGTCGGGCCACCTGGCGGCTCGCGCTTTGGCCGAGAACGAGGACTACGATCGCCCGTGGCGGGACGCCTTCGGGCACCGGCTCGCGGTGGGGGCGAGGAACCGCCGCCTCTATTCCCTCTTGGGCAATCCGGGATACGAGGCGATGATTCGCATCCTCGCCAGCAGGAACCCGGTGGTGGCTCGCCTTCGACGGGGGCGGGATGCCCGCGAGTTCCTCACCCACGTCTACGTGAGGCGGATGCCCCGCATCTTCCAGGTCGACGCCCTGCTGGCACGGACGGTGGCACGCCGGCGACAGAAAGGGCATTTGAGAAGTACAGGAACTGTGATACAAGGTTCAAGGCGAGGGTGACGGCTGTTGACGGGAGGATTCGCGGTTCCGAAGCAGAGCAGTCTGGACAACAAAGGATCCGGATATGGACACGGCCCTGGTGGTAGATGACGAGCGGTTCTTCCTGACGATCTTGGGGGACTTCGTCAGCCAGCGTCTGGGCATGCGCCCGCTGCTTGCCAGAGACGGCGCCATGGCCCTGTCGCTCATGGAAAAGGAGCCGGTGGACCTCGTCTTCCTGGACATCATCATGCCCGGGATGGACGGCCTGGAGGTCCTGCAACGGATCAAGGAGCGACGGCCCGCTCTCCCGGTCATCATGCTGACAGCCTCGGCCGCGATTGACAACGCCATCATCGCGCTGCGCGAGGGCGCGGACGACTTCTTCCGGAAGCCGGTGGACCTCGACGAGCTGGTCCTCTGCGTGGAGCGCGTCCTCGGCAAGGCGCGCGTGGCCAAGCGCCCGCCGCCGCCGCCGCCCGACCCGGACAGCGACCGGCGCCGGGCCCCCCGCGCCCGCATCGAAGATGGGTCGCCGGCCCAACTTCAGCTCAAGGATGTCCGCCTCCTCGACATCAGCCTGTCCGGCGCCCTCGTCGAGCACAGCGAGCCCGTGAACCCGGGCGAGATCTACCGGCTCTCCTTCCCGGTGGGGGGGAAGGAGGTGCAGGTGCTGGCCCGCGCGATCCGCGCCTTTGCCAGCCATCGCGTCACGGTGAGCGGAGGCGGACGGCGGGTCATGTACCGGACGGGGATGGAGTTCGTGGGGATCGAAAAGGGCGCCTCCGAGCTGATTGCCGCCTACGTCGAGAGCCTGATGAAACAGGGGCCCGGCGAACAATCGGCCTAACGTTCGCGCCGTCGGCTGGGATGCTTGCGTCCTCGCGTTTTCGGCCTCTCGCTTCCTCACGTCCTGGTTCGACACTTCGTCCCGCCGGGCCTTTCCCGCGTTTTCGCCTTGCCGGTTGTGCCGCGTCGTGGTACCGTCCCCCGAGTGAAAATCGGGGCGAGGGAAGGGTCCGATCCTCGGGTTGGGCCCCTCATCCCGACGGCGTGACCCGGGTCGCTGTCGCCACGCGCGGGGGAAGCGGCCGCAGGCATTTCGCAGTTTTTTGCTGGTGGATACGTGGATGCCCTGAGGCCACCCGATCTCGGGGCTTTTTTTCTGGCAAGGCACGGGACGCCGCGAGGCCTCGCGTGCCCGAGGGATGAATCCCGGATGCACCGGTTGTTCGAACTCTTCAAGCGAGCCGGCCACGAATTGTACCTGGTGGGGGGTGCGGTGCGCGATCATCTGCGCGGCGCGGCGCTGGAGGAGCTGCTCGACCTCGATTTCGCCACCAGCGCGCCGCCGGCCGAGAGCGCCCGGATCCTGCGCGCGGCGGTCCTCCCGGTTTTCACGATGGGCAGCCGGTTCGGCACGGTCGGGACGATCCTGGAGGACACCGGCCGCAGACGGGAGGTGCAGGTGACCACCTTCCGGGGGGAGATCTACGTCAATGGCAGCCGCAAGCCCCGGGTGACGTTCGGGAAGAATTTGACGGATGACCTCGCCCGGCGGGATTTCTCCATCAACGCCATGGCCATGACGGCTGAGGGCGACCTCGTTGACCCGTATGGCGGCAAGCGAGACCTGGATCAGAAGCTCCTCCGGACGGTGGGCGATCCGCGGATGATCTTCCGGGAGGATCCTCTCCGGACGCTGCGCGCCGCGCGGTTCGTCGCCACGCTGGGGATGCAGCCGGAGCCGGACCTCGTCGCGGCCGTGTGCGAACTGGCGCCCGAGATCCTCACGGTCAGCCGCGAGCGCTGGCTCATGGAGATGAACCGCCTCCTGGTGGGGCCGGCGGTGGAGGCCGCGCTCGGATTCCTGGCGGACACCGGGCTGCTCAAACCCCTGCTCCCCGAGGCGCAGGCGATGGTGGAGTTCAAGGCGGGCCAGGGCAGATACCACCACAAGGCGCTCTGGCCCCACACGCTGGCCGTCGTGGCCCAGGCGCCGGCCCGGCCGGCCGTCCGATGGGCGGCCCTGCTCCACGACGCGGGGAAGGTCACGACCCGCTCGGTGGACGCCGCGGGCGACGTCCACTTCTTCGGACACGAATCCGCCGGGGCGGACCTCGTGGACGAGGTGGCCCGCCGGTTCCGGTTCGACCGGGCGCTGTGGCAGAGGGTCCGGAGCCTCGTGGCGATGCACCAGCGGCCGGCCCTGTACGAGGGCGCGTGGACCGACGCCGCCATCCGGCGACTGATCCGGGAGGCGGGCGAGGCCCTGCAGGATGTGCTGGACCTGAGCCGGGCGGATGTCACCTCGCACCGGCCGGGAGTGCGGGAGGACGCGCTGGCGCGCCTCCGCGAGCTGGAGACGCGGACAGCCGAGCTGATTCGCCTGGACGGTCAAGGGCCGCTCTTGCCGAAGGGCATCGGGCGTGCGATCATGACGCGCCTTGGAATCGGAGAGGGACCGCGGGTGGGCGAGGTCAGGGTCCAAATGGAGCAGTCGGTCCTGGACGGCCTCCTGCCGCGGAACGCGCCCGTCGAGGCGTACCTCGAGCACCTGGACCGGATCGCCGGCCGGGGAGCGGTTTCCGTGGAGAGATGAACGGTGTTGATCCTTGACCCCTGGTACCTGAGATGTCTCACGTCCTGCTGCTGAACGCAACCTACGAGCCGCTGCGGGTCATCTCCTGGCAGCGAGCCATCCGACTCGTCACCCTGGGCAAGGTCGAGGTGGTGGAGGAGACGGACCGGGAGATCCGGAGCGTCAGCTTCGTGATCCGCCTCCCGTCCGTGGTGCGCCTGCTACGTCTCATCCGCCCCAGGCGGCAGCCGCTGAAGTTCTCGCGACAGAGCATCTACCTGCGCGACAACTTCCGCTGCCAGTACTGCGGGGTCCGGGTCAGCAGCCAGGAGCTGAACCTCGACCACGTGATTCCGCGCTCTTTGGGAGGGATGACGACCTGGGAGAACATCGTGACCTGCTGCGTCCCCTGCAACGTCCGGAAGGGAGGGAACACGCCGGAGGCAGTGGGGATGCGCCTGACCAGCCGGCCGCTGAAACCGGATCGCCTGCCGGGGCTGGCCATCACGATCAGCTGGCAGAATGCCCCGGACTCGTGGCGGGATTACCTGTACTGGAACGTGGAACTCGAAACTTAAGCGCCGCTTGGTGGTTCGGTCGTTCGATGGTTCGGGCGTTCCCGGAACAACCGAACTCACGAACACTCGAACCACCGAACGCTTTTAGACAATCGCCAGCGGCCGCACGGGGCTGGCGGTGCCTCCCCGGATCTTCAATGGGACCATGACCAGGAGAAACTCAGAGGTCTTGGTCCTGGCCAGCTCCTCCAGGTTTACCACCTCGAGCAGGTGCACGCCCCTTTCCACCAGGCAGTGGATGTGGACCGGCATCGTATTTCCCGGTGAGGGGATGTATTCGACGGCGAAGTTGTCGCTGCCGATGCAGAAGGCGCCCTGGTCCGTGGCCCACTTGGCCCCCTCGGCGTTGAGGCCGGGTTGTCCCGACTGGACGGTGTAGTACTTGCGCGGGTCGGGCCAGAGCCTGATCCAGCCGGTGCGGACCAGGACGACGTCGCCCGGGCGCACCTCCACCTTGGCGGCCCTGGCGGCGGCCTCCATTTCAACTGGACCGATAGCTTGATGCGGCGCGAGGATCTCGACGCCCTGGGTCGCGGCCACATCCAGCAAGATGCCCCGGCGCAGAATAGGGGCCACCTGCTGGATGCCGCAGGTCTTGATCCCTTCCGTCTTGCTCTGTCCCTGTTCCACCGGGACGCCCCCGTGCAGGCAGAGGTTCTTGGCGAAGTGGCCCAGCCCATCCAGGTGGGTCCCCGTGTGGCAGCTCATTCCGAAGATGTCCATCGCCGCCGACACACCATCCCCGTACATGAGATCCCCGTGGGTCCGCGCCATCTGGTACATGAAGGGAGAGTGCAATGGATGGTGCGGCATGCCATGGTACAATTCCACCCCGAGGTCAAAGACCTTACGTCCCTGCAGCAAGCCGGCCAGCGATTCCGAGGCCATGCGTCCCTCCTGGTGAGGTGTGGGCGGAAGTCTATGAGGTAGAGGAGCGGGGGCGCAGAGGGGCGCCATTCTGCGTGGATCGTTCCCCGAGGTCGCGGGGCCGATTGTAGGCCGGTATCGGGCGAAGTCAAGCGCGTTGACATCTCCAGGATGACCATGGCCACCAACACCGGGCTCCGCCGCGCGTACACCCCCTGGGCCGTCTTCTATGATTCCGTGGTGCGGTTTCTCCGCTGGAGCCGGCGCCGTTCCCTCGCCCTGCTGGATCTCCGGGCCGGAGACTCCGTGCTCCTCGTCGGCTGCGGGACGGGGGCGGACTTCGAGTTCATCCCGCGCGACGTGGAGGCGACGGCGGTGGACCTCACGCCCGCCATGCTGCGGCGGGCGGCGGCCAAGGTCGGGGACCGGCGCATCCGCCTCCTGGAGATGGATGCCATGGACCTCCGGTTCCCTGGCAGCACCTTCGACAAGACGGTCCTGCATCTCATCCTGGCGGTGGTGCCCGAGCCGGTGCGGACACTCCAGGAGGCCGAGCGGGTGACCAAGCCAAACGGGCTCCTGGTGGTGCTGGACAAATTCTGGAACCGGCCCACGCCGCCTCCGCTCCCGCTCCGGATGGCCAACGCGCTGCTAGGTGGGTATGTCACGGCCGTGGACCGCAACTTCCACGCCATCCTGAAGCGAGCCTCGCTGGAGCTGCTGCGGGAGATCCCGCTGGGCTTCGGCGGCCTGTACCTCATCTATCTCTTGCGCAAGCCAGCGGCGCCGAGCATACTGTCATCTAACACATAGGACATTGTCCCATCTGATGGGACGCCCAGTCCACCCGGTGCGAGTTGTTCGTTGCAACGACTGCCGCACACGGTCACAACACGGGGAGTTACACAGATGCGGTGGACGGAAGACGCCTTGAGCCTCCCTTGAATCCGCAGAAGATCGAGAGGAACGGGCGCAACGGTCTTCCCATCCCGTAGGTACTGGGCGGCGTCGGCAGGAGGCCGCCCCCGGCGAGTGGACTCGAGCCCTGGAAGCCCAACACCATTCCGGAGGTAGCATGGCAACGTACCGACTGAGCGTATTGACTGGAGATGGGATCGGTCCTGAGATCGTCGAGGCTACGCTTTGTGCGTTGGAGGCGGCGGAGCGACGCGACTCCCGCCTCCGATTTGAGTGGGTGCCGCTTCCCATCGGTTGGGAGGCGATCCGGAAGACCGGGAGCGCCGTGCCGGAATCCACCGTCGAGGCGCTCGAAAAGTGCGACGCCTGGATCATGGGCCCGCACGATTCGGCCTCCTACCCTGCGGCCGAGCGGGAGAAACGTAACCCCAGCGGGGAGCTGCGGCACCGTTTCGACCTGTACGCGAACATCCGCCCGTCCCGCGCCTATCTCGGGTTGCCCGCGGTATCCCCAAAGATGGACCTGGTTGTGGTCCGGGAGAATACCGAGGGGTTCTACACGGACCGCAACATGGCGTGGGGGATGGGCGAATTTATGCCGACGCCCGACCTGGCCTTGACCGTGGGAAAGTTCACGCGCCGAGCCTCGGAACGGATCGCTCGGACGGCCTTCACCCTGGCCCGACAACGCCGACGCAAGGTCGCCATCGTCCACAAGGCTAACGTGATCCGCAAGGCCTATGGCCTGTTCCTGGAGACTTGCAGAGACGTGGGGAGGGAGTTCCCGGACGTCGCCGTCGAGGATTACCACATCGACGCCATGACGGCGCACCTCGTGCGCCGCGGTGCGGACTTCGATGTGATCCTGACGACCAACATGTTCGGCGACATCCTGTCGGACCTCACGGGGGAACTGTCCGGGAGCCTGGGCATGGCCCCCTCTATCAATGCGGGCACCGGCCGCGCCATGGCTCAGGCGAGCCACGGCTCGGCCCCCGACATCGCCGGGAAGGGCATCGCAAATCCCGTGGGGCTCATCCTCTCGGCAGCGATGCTTCTCGCCTGGTTGTCCGGTGAGCGGCAAGATGCCGCCGCGGGAGAGGCCGCCCAGGCCATCGAGCGGGCGGTCGCAGCCACCCTGGCCTCAGGGCCGAGGACCCGCGACCTGGGCGGGACTGCCAGCACCAGCGAGTTCACCGCGGGCATCCTGGGGCATCTGGCTGCCTGATGGTACATGCAGCCGACCCTTTTCGACCTTCAGTACGTCCCCGGTGAATCGCCGCGCAGCGGGCGGCGGGAGATCGTCTGGGGCGTGGTTGGAGGATGGCCTGGACGGCGGCCCGGACCGGAGCCGACGGGATCCTCTTCACCTGTTCGGTCTTCCCACAGGCCGAAGACCTGGCGAAGCAACTAGTCCCCGTCCCGCTCCTCAAGCCGGATGAAGCCATGATCGCCGCCGCCCTGGACGCCGGGACGCGGATCGGTGTGGTGGCCACAAACCCCCCTGCCGGGCCTGGTGCAGAGGCACAGCTCAGGGCGGCAGCAGCAGCCCGGGGTGAGAACATCGAGGTGATCCAGTCGTTGGCGGAAGGCGCGTTTGCCATCGGCAACGCCGGCGATGCCACCACCCACGACCGGATGGTCGTCGAGGCGGCCGAGCGCATTGCGGATAAGGTGGACGTGCTCTGCTTGGCCCAGGTCTCGATGGCCTTGGCACGGGCCGCCGTCCAGGCCAGAGTCCAGGTCCCCGTCCTGACGAGCCCCGCCACGGCGGTCGCCCGTCTGAAACGCCTCCTCAACGGGTGACGGCGAGCGCGTCGGCTATCCGGCTCGGCTTTGACGTTGCCTAAGACCTTGGTGTATTATCCCTGGTCGAAGACGCCTTCCGATGGTGACAAGGCCCCCACTACAGCTCGTAACCGAGAGGAACGTGGCAATGTGCAGGGGCGATTCTCCTTGACATGCCGAGTGAGACGAGACGATTCACCGATGAGGCCCGCTCGCAAAATGTGGGACATGCATTCGATTGGTTTGCTCAAAGGAGGCTGAGATGAACACGTCATGCTATTCGAGACTGAACCTCGCCGTAATCCTCGTCCTGACTGCCGCGGGTCTCGCTTTCGCCGGTTCACCTTCCACCGCCCCCTCGCCACCCACTGCCCCAGCGGGGCCATCGAAACAATCGGACATCGTCATCAAGGGTGGCACCTACACATTCGCCGCGGCCCCTTCCACATCCCCCGTCTACGCTTACTGGGTGGCAATCGCTAAGGCCGTGATGAAAGTGTATCCGCAGTTCAGGATCACGGTCACCGAGTGCACCGGAGCGCTGGATATCACGAAGCGGGTTCGCGCCAGGCAGGCTGCGGTGGGCAACAGCATGGGCGATCTGGACCACTACAACTATAATGGCGAGGAACAGTTCAAGGGTCAGCCCGACAAGAAGGCAAGAATCCTCTGGTACTACGACCATCTGATCGCCCATTGGGCGGTCACCAAGGCGTCGGGAATCAAAACGATCGAGGAGCTGACCGACAAGGAGTTCAACCCCGGCGGGGCGGGCGGGGGCATCGTCGGCATCACCAAGAAGACCATGGCCCTCTTCGGCGTGAAGCCACGCTACTACGAAGCCACGCAGGCCAGCGCCAGCGAGGCCATGCTCAATCGCCAGATCGTCGGGGTGTCCAAGACGGGTCCGGTGCCGGACAGCTTCATCCAGCAGATCAATGCCAGCCTGCCCGTGGAACTGGTAGGGTTGACCAAGGAGCAGCAGGCGAAGGCGCTAGAGAAATACCCCTACTGGGTTCCCTTTACCATCCCGGCCAACACGTACGGAGACTCTCAACAAGTGCTCACGGTTGCCGTGCTCACGGGCGGCCAGACCACCAGCGATCTCCCGGAGGAGGCCGGATACGCCTTCTTCAAAGCGATATGGGAGGGGGGCAAGTCTGTATGGCAAGCGGCCTACCCGTCGGCCGCCAACATCAATGCGCTGGAGCTAACCCTCAGGTCCCCGATCCCTCTCCATGCTGGGGCTGTGCGCTACTTGAAGGAGCAAGGCATCAAGGTCCCGGATCGGCTGATTCCACCCGAGTATAAGCCGGCGAACTAGGAATTCCCGCTGCGTCTCGCAGAGCGCGCGTGAGCAGCGTCCGCCGGTGGCTTGAATTCGACGACCTCTGAGCGTCGCCCAGGCGGGTTCCCACTGTGCGCCTGGGCGGCCCCTGAGGGAAGAGACCATGTCACAGCAAGTGCCACGCTATTCGGCACCCCCCGACCTCCGGGAGGAGATCGAGGCGGCAAAGCGGGAGACCCTGACCGGCTGGGCGGCGCGAGGCCTGGCGATCACCTGCATCATCTTTGGAGCCTTCCAGTTCTACACTGCCGGCACGAGGCCCATGCTGGGTATCATCCTGTACGCTATCCACCTGGCCTTCGCCGTAACCATCGTTCTCTGGGCCTACCCGTTTAGGAGATCTGAACTGCGTCGCACCGTTCCGATCTATGACCTGGTCGGCATCGCCATCGTCGTAGCAGCCGCCGTCTATGTCGTGGTCAATGCATTGCCAATCATGGAGCTCAGCTACGTCGAGTCCAAAGCCGATCTCATCCTGGGCACCGCGCTGGTTCTCCTCGTGTTGGAGGCATCCAGGCGCTCCCTGGGTATGGTCTTCCCTACGCTCGTCAGCCTATCCATAGGCTATGCCTTGTTCGGGTACCTGGTGCCCGGACAGTTCGGGCATGAGGGGTTCTCCTGGGACGTAATCGTCCGCAACCTGTATGTCAGTCCACAGGGGCTCTGGGGAATCATGCTCCAGATCTCCGCCACCATCCTCGCCATATTCCTCATCTTCGGTGCGGTCCTGCTGAAGACGGGAGGCGGCGAGGCCTTTCTCGACCTGGCCTTTCTGGCCTCGGCGCGGACCCGCGGCGGTCCGGCGAAGGTAGCTGCTGTAGCCAGCGGCCTGTTCGGCACGATCTCGGGGAGCGCGGTCGCCAATGCTGCCACCATAGGGACGTTTACCATCCCCCTGATGAGGCGGGCGGGGTTCTCCAGGGAGTTCGCCGCAGCCACGGAGGCCGTGGCAGGAACTGGAGGGCAGATCATGCCCCCGGTCATGGGCGCAGGCGCCTTCCTGATCGCCGAGTTTCTCGGCATCCGCTACACCAAGGTCGCATGGGCGGCGATTCTGCCGGCGATTCTGTACTACGCGGGGCTGATCTTTTCGATCCACCTAGAGGCCGTTAAGCACAGTTTCCCGACGATCTCTCTGGAGGAGGAA
>Ga0315280_10010934_pt1 | contig 11257 bp, 9 predicted proteins | sample YL17G06_40_MG_FD_203697 | JGI IMG/M metagenome (GOLD analysis project Ga0315280, IMG submission 203697) | Sediment microbial communities from Yellowstone Lake, YNP, Wyoming, USA - YL17G06_40 | ecosystem: Environmental > Aquatic > Freshwater > Lake > Sediment | place: USA: Wyoming | collected... | reverse complement strand
CGGCCATCGAACGTGCCGCCGAGAAGACCGGCCCCGCCGTCGTCAACATCGTCGTCATGCGGGAAGAGGCCGGCGAAATGTGGGCCCCCGAAGGCGACTCGCCCGATGCCCCGCCCGACGGGCTCCGCGATTTCCTCGACAAATTGCGCCAGCGCGGGCACCCGAGTTTCCGTGCCCAGGGCAACGGATCGGGCGTCATCATCTCCACGGACGGCATGATCCTGACGAGCGAGCACGTCGTCCACGACGCCTCCGATATCGAGGTCACGCTGTCGACCCGCAAGAAGTACCCCGCCAAGGTCGTCGGCAGCGATGCGCGGCGCGACCTGGCGATCATCCGCATCCAGGTCAAGGACCTGCCGGCCGCAACGCTCGGCGACGCCTCCGCGCTTCGGCGCGGCCAGTTCGTCCTGGCGGTGGGCAGCCCGTTCGGCTTCGGGCGCGACGGCCAGGCCAGCATCTCCTTCGGCATCGTCAGCGGCATCGGCCGTGCGATCCCCGGCATCGGCCGCGAACTCGACCGCTACTACGGCAACCTCATCCAGACCGACGCCGCCGTCAACCCCGGCAATTCGGGCGGCCCGCTGGTGAACCTCGAAGGCGAAGTCGTCGGCATCAACGCCGTCATCTCCAGCCAGACGGGCGCCAGCGACGGCGTCGGCTTTGCCGTGCCGATCACCGCCGAGACCAAGCGCGTCATCGAACGCCTGAAGAAGGGCGAGGAGATCGTCTACGGCTACGTCGGCATCGAGATCCAGGAGGTCACCGAAGAGGAGGTGAAATCGAGCGGCGCGGAACTGGGCAACGGCGCGTTCGTCGCCCACGTCATGCCCGACGCCCCCGGCGCGAAGGCCGGCGTGCGGGCCGGCGACGTCGTCATCGCCGTCGGCGACAAACCCGTCCGCGACCCCGACGACGTCATCCAGGTCGTCCAGGCCACGCCCGTGGGCGAGAAAGTGCCCCTGACGGTCCTCCGCAAAGGCAAGAAGTTGACGCTGACGGTCGAGGTCGCGCGGCGGCCGGCGCCGAAGGACGTCCTGGCGACCCGCATCATGGGCGAGTGGTGGCGCGGCATGCGCGTCGAGCCGCTGACGCCCGAACTGCGCACGCAAACCGGCATGAAGGACGCCGACAAGGGCGTGTTCGTCCGCGAGGTCCGCGACGGGTCCCCTGCCGCCCAGGCCGAACTCGTCCCCGGCATGGTCATCGACCAGGTGGGCGAGAAGAAGGTCGCCGACTTGAAGGAGTTCGACGCCGCGATCTCCGACCTCCAGGGCCCCGGCATGGTCCACATCCTCGGCATCGGCGTGAAGGTGATCCAGCCGCCGGGCGCCGTGAAGGACAAGGGCGACGGCAAGGCGCCGACCGACCGGCCCAAGGGCAAACGCAGCAAGAAGCCGGCCGAAAAAACGCCCGAGTCGAAGCCGCCGGAAGTCAAGCCCGACGCAAAACCGGAGGGTGCCGGCAAGGATAACCCGGCCGGCGACAAGAAGGACGCCGAGGCGAAGCCATAGGGCCGCGGCCTTTGTGTTGGGCATGCCTCAAGGCTAACGTATAATAGGGACGGGCTCAGGAAGGACATGCCACTATGAAGCCATTTACGCGAATCACGTTTGATCCGGCCGTCATGGGCGGCAAGCCGTGCATCCGCGGTTTGCGGGTCACGGTCAGCACCCTCGTCGGCCTTGTGGCAGCCGGACACACCAACGCGGAGATTCTCAAAGCCTACCCGTACCTTGAAGAAGACGATATTCGCGAGGCGCTGGCGTATGCGGCATGGCGTACCACGGAAGCCGAGATTCCACTGAGACGGTAGTAATGATAGAATGCCTTTCGTCCGGCTAACAACAGGGTGCAGGTCATGATAGACATCCCGAAGCAAATCGCCTACTGGCGCGACGGGGCGGAGGAAGACTGGGCCGTGGCGCGGGAACTCGTCGGCCTTGGCCGCAGCCGCCATGGCTTGTTCTTCGCACACCTGGCGCTGGAAAAGATTCTCAAGGCCCACGTCTGTGCCAAGACGCGGAAACTCGCGCCGCGGATACACAACCTGCTCATCCTCGGCGACATTACAGGGCTGCAATTGACCCAGGCCCATCGCAAGACCCTTGCGGCCCTGAACGCGTTCTGTCTGGCGGGCCGCTATCCGGAGACTCTTCCGCCCGCGCCGAGCGCAGCGCAGGCCCGCGCCATCCTCAAACGGTCTGGAGAGGCATTCGCATGGTTAGCCGACAAATTATAGCGTCTGTGCGGCGATACGTCCGTGCCTTGGCAAAGCGCGGCGTAAAGGTGCCCTTCGTGGTGGTTTTCGGCTCCCAGGCAACCGGCCGCACGCACAAGTGGAGCGATATCGACCTGATCGTGGTCTCGCCGAAATTCGACCGGGCCAGAAAACTGAAGGACACGATGCTCCTTTGGGAAGTGGCCGCCAAGACCGACAGCCGCATCGAGCCCATCCCCTGCGGCGAAAAGCAGTGGGCCGAGGACGACTCCAGCGCCATTATCGAAATGGCCCGCCGCGAGGGCGAGCGCGTCGAGGCGAAGAGATTGCCGCAGCCGACGCAGCAAGAGTAGGCCGTGGATGAAGCCCTGGCGGCACAAAAGTCAAGCCTCGACAGCGACGGTCGTTCGTAACGCCTTACATCGACTGACACGCCGCAACATTTAGCCGCCGCGCTTGCGCGGCGCGTTTTTATTACGCGCCGAGTAAACTCGGCGGCTGAACGTGGCGTATTCGAGGGGCACCCGATGCGTGTAAACCCAACTGTCGGCGTCATTGTAGCCCTTGCGTTGCTCGCCGCCGAAGCCGCCCCTGCCTTTGCCGCCGAAGCGCCCGGCAAGCACGCCCCCGGCCTCATCGCTTCCCCCGAGACCGGCTGGCCGCAGTGGCGCGGCAAATTGCGCGACGGCATCTCCGATGAAACGGGCCTCCTCCAGGCGTGGCCCGAGGGCGGGCCGAAACTCCTCTGGAAGGCCGACGGACTCGGCAAAGGATGGTCCAGCCCCATCATCGTCGGCGGCACGATTTACATCACCGGCGACGTGGGCGATGCGTGCACCGTCTTCGCCTTCGACCTCGAAGGCAAGCCCAAATGGCAGGCCGCCAGCGGCGACGCGTGGCAGAAGTCGTATCCCGGGGCGCGGGCCGCGTGCGCGTTTTCCGAGGGACGCCTCTACCACATGAACGCCCACGGCCGCGTGGCGTGCCTGGAGGCCGCAACGGGCAAGGAACTCTGGTCGCAGAACGTCCTGGAGACGTTCGCGGGGAAAGAGATCACGTGGGCCATCGCCGAGTGCCTGCTCGTGGACGGGCCGCGCGTCATCGTCTCCCCCGGCGGCAAGACGGCGATGATGGCGGCCCTCGACAAACTCACCGGCAAGACCGTCTGGGCCTCCGAGCCCATCGCGGGCGACAACGCCGGCTACGCGTCGCCCATTCTCTTTGAGTTCGGCGGCCGGCGGCACCTCGCAAGCATGTCGTCGCGGCACGCTTTCGGCGTGGACGCCGATTCCGGCAAACTCCAGTGGACGACCGAGTGCGTCAACCGGTACCAGGTGAACGTCTGCACGCCCGTTTTTTCGGGCGGACGGGTGCTCTTCGTCTCGCCCGACGGCCCCAACGCCACGGCGATGGACTTGGCCGTCCAGGGCGACCGCACGCAGGCCAGGGAGGCGTGGAAGAACGACCTCGACACCTGCACGGGCGCCGGCGTGCTCGTCAACGGAACGTATTACGGCTCGGGCTACCGCAAACTGCGCGGCTGGCGCGGGCTGGGCTGGAAGACCGGCGAGACGAAGTTCGACACGACCGCCGCCGACAGCGGCTCCGCCATCTGGGCCGACGGGCGATTGTATATCCTGAGCGAAAGCGGCCCGATGTGGCTCGCGAGGCCCACGCCGACAGGGTTCGAGATATGCGGCCGGTTCGACCTCGTCCCGCCCGCCGTCGGCCGCAAGCGAGACGTCTGGGCCCACCCGGTGCTCCTGGACGGGCGGCTGTACCTCAGGCACCACGACACGCTGTGGTGCTACGACGTGCGGGGGTAGGGGCGAGGCATGCCTCGCCCGCACGCTTGTGGGGCCTCCTCGGGCGAGGCATGCCTCGCCCCTACAGTAACGTCAGACGCCCGAGACTGTGGGTGGATACGTGCGCAAACAAAGGGTCAGGAGCCTGTGGAGAGCGGTCTCCTGACCCGAAGATTGACAAAGCGTATCGCCGGTTCTACTTCCGTCCGTACCTCCGCCTCAGGATCGCCAGGGCGCCCACCGCCACCAGCGCCATCGTGGCGGGCTCAGGCAGAACCACGGACAGCACCTGGGCACTCTGAATGGTCAGGAATTCATCCGGCATCGGATAGCGGCCGCCGGTAAAGGACGGCTCCAGGGGAAGCCAGTTGAACGTCGGGTCGTTGAGCACGAGGGTCCAGTCCCACTTCTTTTCGGCAAAGAGTTGCTGCGCGACGTCCCAGCCGGCGACGATCTTGCCGAAGACCGTGTAGCCGTCGCCCGGCCGGACGGCGTCGTCGAGAATCGAACTGTTGTCGGCCATGTTGATGAACCACCCCGAGGTCGCGCTGTTGGGGTCGCTTGTGCGGGCAGCGCCAATCGTACCAATGGTGTTCGACCAGCCGAGGTCGGCCTCATACGCAACAGGGTCGTAAGTCGTAATCGGGTCCAGAAAGTTGGTGGAACCGACCGCCGGAGCGGTGAACCCGCCGCCTTGGAGGACGTTGATCGAGTTGTCGCTGCGATGGAAAACGGTCTCGGCGTACAGGCCGGTGGTAACGTAGTGGAGGAAGTTGTCGCGGGCAAGGGGCGTGTTGTCGTTCAGTTCGATGTCGAAACTGCTTCCCCCGGCCATCGTAATGCGGACCGTGGTAGCCGCATCCACTTGGGACGGCACGAGGATGGCCGCCAGGGCCAGAATGCAGGCCAGACTTGCTGCGCGCACAATCATACTGACCTCCCTTGCGAGTAGGCACAATGGGCGCGGTCCCGTCACCGGGCTGATACAACATACCGTGTACGAACTCGCGCTCCTTGGACGGCACGATTCGCGGTTAGGAGCCCCCGGGCTCCGACTTCACGTGCCGATGAAAGACTATACACTCAATTTCCGGTTTGTCAAATCGCGGAGACAATAAACCTGCCTTGAAAATGCCGCCGGAGCCGGTAAACTATTGGCTTCAAAAGCAACCGTCAGCCGCCTGGGCGCCACTCGTGAGGAGTTTGAGACGTGAAAACCGACGAAATCCGCAGCCGATTCCTGGCCTTCTTCGAGAAGCGGGGGCACCGCATCCTTCCCCCCGACTCGCTGATTCCGCACAACGACCCGACGCTCCTCTTTACCGGCGCCGGTATGAACCAGTTCAAGGAGCAGTTCCTGGGCATGAAGCCGCTGGGCTTCAACCGCGTGGCCACGTGCCAGAAGTGCCTCCGCACGGGCGACCTCGACAACGTGGGCGTCACGCGCTGGCACATGACGCTCTTTGAGATGCTCGGCAACTTCTCCTTCGGCGATTACTTCAAGAAGGAAGCCTGCGAGTGGGCCTGGCAGTTCATGCTCGAAGAGATGGGCCTGAAACCCGACAAACTCCACATCACCCTCTACGAGAACGACGACGAGACCTACGAGATCTGGAGCAAGCGCGTCGGCGTGGCGCCCGACCACATCTGGCGCTTCGGAGAGCAGTCGAACTTCTGGCCCGAGTCGGCCCCGTCGAAGGGCCCGAACGGCCCGTGCGGCCCGTGCACCGAGATCCTCATCGACACGGGCGTCTCCACCAAGCCCGATTCCTCGCCCGCCAACGATTCCAGCCGCTTCGTCGAGGCCTGGAACCTCGTCCTCCAGCAGTTCGACCGGCAGGAAGGCGGCAAACTGGTCCCCCTGCCCTCGCAGAACATCGACACCGGCATGGGCCTGGAGCGCATGGCCGCCATCATGCAGGGCGTCCCGAGCGCCCAGGACATCGACCTCATGCGGCCGATCGTCCTGGCGGCCGCCGAGCAGACCGGCCGCACGTACACCCCCGGCAGCGCCGACACCGACTGCCGGCGCCTCCGGCGGATCGCCGAGCACGTCCGCAGCGTCTCCTTCTGCATCGCCGACGGAGCCCTGCCCGACCGCTACGGCCGCGGGTACGTCGTGCGGCGGATCATCCGGCGTGCGGCCCTAGACGGGCGGCACCTGGGCGTCAACGGCCCGTTCCTCTACCGCCTCGTGCCCGTGGTCGAGAAGATGATGGCCGCGGCGTACCCCGAGATCCGCGAGCGCAAGGGCACGATTGCGAACATCCTGGAGTCCGAGGAGAAGCGGTTCGCGACAGCCCTGGAAGACTCGGCCGGCATCCGCATCTTCGAGGAAGTGACCGCCGAGGCGGCCGCCGGCAGCGCCAAGCGCATCCCGACCGAGAAGGTCTTCGAGTTCTACGACACCTACGGCATCCCGATCGAGTTCATGGAGCAGCGCTGGGAGGAAGAGGGCGTTACGTACGATCACGAGGGCTTCGAGAAGGCCCTCGATGCCCGCCGCGCGCAGTCCCGCGCGGGCTCGTCCATGGGCGCGGGGGCGATCGTCTTCAAGCGCGAGTTCCTCTCGGAGCCGGCCCTCGACCGGCTGCGACGCGAGAACGTCAACTCCGAGTTCGTCGGCTACGACGCCACCGAGAGCGAGGCCAAGGTGCTGGCGATCCTCGTGGACGACCAGTTCCGCAATGCGGCCGAGGCGGGCGACGAAGCCCAGGTGCTTCTGGACCGCACGCCCTTCTACGCCCGCTCCGGCGGCCAGGTGGGCGACGTCGGCGCCCTGGAAACCGATGCCACCGCCGCCACGGTCGGCGATACGATTCTCGACCACGGATTCATCGTGCACCTCGTGAAGGTCGAGCGCGGGCTTCTCGCGCGCGGCGGCCGCATCCGCGCCGCCGTGGAAAGGAAGACGCGCCTGGCCACCGCGCGCAACCACACGGCCACGCACGTCTTGCAGTGGGCGCTGCGGACCGTCCTCGGGGAACACGTGCACCAGGCGGGGTCCGAGGTGGGGCCCGAGCGGTTCAGGTTCGACTTTACGCACCCGACGGCCCTCTCGCACGAGGAGCGCCGGCGCGTTGAGAATCTCGTCAATGAGCGGCTCCTCGAAAGCGACGACGTCTCGGTCGAGTACACGACGCTGGAAGAAGCCCGCCGCCGCGGCGCCATGGCCCTCTTCGGCGAGAAGTACGGCGACGAAGTACGCCTCGTGAGCATCGGCGGCTGGTCGATGGAACTGTGCGGCGGAACGCACCTGGAGAACATCGGCCGCATCGGCCTCTTCAAGATCACCGACGAGGAATCCGTGGCCGCCGGCGTCCGGCGCATCACGGCCGTCACGGGCACGGGGGCCCTGGCATACCTGCACGAGGAAGAGGACCGCCTGGCCGAGGTCTGCAAGGGCCTCAAGGCCACGCCCGACACGCTGGTGGCACGCATCGAGAACCTCCAGCGCGAGATCAAGGACCTCCGCAAGCAACTCGGCGAGGCCCGCAGCCTGACGAAGCGCGGCGGCGGGCTCGACGACATCCTCGGCAAGATCGAGGCCGTGGGCGGCGTCCCCTGCGTCGCCGCCGTGGTCGAAGGCGCCGACGCCAACGCCCTGCGCGAGGCATGCGATGCGGCCAGGCAAAAGGAGAAAAGCCTCCTCATCGTTCTCGGCAGCGCCGAAGGCGACAAGGTCAACCTGGTTGCCGCCGCCACGAAAGACCTCGTTGCCAGGGGCCTCCACGCCGGCAACCTCATCCGCGATGTGGCCAAGGAAGTGGGCGGCGGAGGCGGGGGCCGGCCCGACATGGGCCAGGCCGGCGGCAAGAACCCCGACGCCCTGCCCGCGGCCCTCGCCAAGGTGCCCGAACTGGTTCGCAAGCAACTGGCGGGCAAGAAGGGCTGACGCGCAAACGCCATGAGCCCGACGCGCAAACGTATGAGCCCGACGCGGGAGCGTATGAGCCCGTTGCGGAAGCAGCGGGTGACGCTCGAAGATCACCCGACGCTCCCGCGTCGGGCTCACCGTGCAGCGATACGGAACGGTCTTTTTGATTGACCCGCGGGGCGTTCGGCTATACTATCTTGCTCTTTTCGGGCCTCAGTTTGAGGCCCATGACAGAATCCTTTTCGGAGCCGAAGCCGGCCGGTCGGGCTTGGGGTTCCCCTGCGGAGGGACGTATGCCAGTACCCAAAAGGCGCACCTCAAAGGCGCGGAAGCGTATCCGGCGGTCGCACCACGCGCTGACGGCCGTCCGCACGGTGATCTGCAAGAAGTGCGGCCATGCCACGCTGCCGCATGCCGCATGCAGAAACTGCGGCTCGTACCGCGGCCGCGTGGTCGTCGAAGTCAAGGAGGAGTAAGCGGTGCGAGTGGCAATCGACGCCATGGGCGGCGATTACGCACCGCGGGAGGTTGTCCGCGGCGCCGTGGCCGCGAGAGACGCCCTGCCCGAAGACGAGATCATCCTCGTCGGTGACGAGCCGGCGATCCGCCGTGAACTCGAAGAGGTCGGCGCCTCCGCCGACCGCCTGACCGTCGTTCACACCACGCAACTGGTCGGCATGGCCGACCCGCCGGTCGATGCCATCCGCAAGAAGCCCGATTCTTCCATGCGACGGGCCACGGAACTGATGGCCCTCGACAAGGCCGACGCCGTCGTCAGCGCCGGCAACACCGGCGCGTTCGTCGCCGCCGCCCACATGGTGGCCAAGCGGCTGCCGGGCGTCCGGCGGCCGGGCATCAGCGTCGTCTTTCCGACGTTTCACGGGCCGGTTGTCCTGATTGACGTCGGGGCGAACGTCGACAGCCGCCCCATCCATCTTCTGCAATACGGCCTCATGGCCAACCTTTACGCCCGCGCTGGTCTCGGCATCGAGAACCCCCGCATCGGCATCCTCAGCATCGGCGAGGAAGACGAGAAGGGCAACATGCTGGCGATCGAGGCCCGGCGGCTGCTGGAGAAGGCGCCCCTGAACTTCTGCGGCAACGCCGAAGGCCGCGACATCTTCAAGGGCCGCTTCGACGTCATCGTCTGCGACGGCTTCGTCGGCAACATCGTCCTGAAGTGCATCGAGGGCCTCGTCTGCAACATGTTCCAGGTCATCATGCAGGAATTCAAGAGTCTGGACCCGAAGGCGGCCGCGCCCCTGGGGCCGGTCCTCAAGGAACTTCAGCGCCGCCATGACGCCGAGGAATACGGCGGGGCGCCCCTGCTGGGCGTCGACGGCGTCGTCATCATCTGCCACGGCAACTCCCATGCGCGGGCCGTCGCGAATGCGACGCGCGTGGCCGCCACGTACGCCCGCCAACAGGTCAACCGCCTCATCGTCGAAGCCATGGCACATGCACGGGGAACCGAAGAGTGAAACGCCCTGCCAGTGCCGCCCTGCTCGGAACCGGCCATTACGTTCCCGAGCGGATCCTGACCAACGCGGACTTCACGCACTTCGTCGAGACCAATGACGAGTGGATCACCCAGCGCACCGGCATGAAGGAACGCCGCCTCGCCGAGCCGAACCAGGCGACCAGCGACCTGGTGCTCGAGGCGTCGCGGGCGGCCCTCGCAAATGCCGGCGTCGCCCCCGAAGACATCGACCTCGTGATCTGCCCCACCATCACGGCCGACAACGTCCTGCCGGCCACCGCCTGCTGGCTACAGGACCGCCTGGGCTGCAAGGAGGCCGGCGCGTTCGACCTGACGGCGGCGTGCAGCGGCCACCTGTACGGCCTGTCGGTGGCACGGGCCATGATCCTCTCGGGCCAGGCCCGCACGGTGCTGGTCGCGAGCGGCGAAGTCCTCTCGCGCATCACCGATTACACCGACCGCAACACGTGCGTCCTTTTCGGCGACGGCGCAGGGGCCGCCGTCCTCCAGGCCAGCGACAAGCCCGATACGGGCATCCTTTACACCACCACGTACGCCGACGGCGCCGGCGGAGACCTGATGATCCTGCCGGCAGGCGGATCGCGCCGGCCGCCCACGCACGAGACGGTCGATCTGCGGCAGCACTACATGCACATTCGCGGCCGCGAGGTCTTCAAGTTCGCCGTCCTCAAGATGGAAGAGTTGATCGACGAGTGCCTGAAGGAATGCAGCCTGAAGGCCGACGACGTCCGCCTCGTCATCCCGCACCAGGTCAACACGCGGATCATAGATGCGGCCACCAGCCGCATGGGCTTCCCCCCCGAGAAGGTTTTCCTGAACATCCACAAGTACGGCAATACAGGCGGCGCGAGCGTGGCCATCGCCCACGACGAGGCGCGGCGGCAGGGCCTCCTGGGCCCCGGCGACATCGCCATCCTGATTGTCTTCGGCGGCGGCCTGACGTGGGCCGGCGCGGTCATCAGGCATTAGTGCCCTGGTACGCATCAATTGAGGGGTGGCATGGTCACGCGCTTTTGCGTGACCATGTTGCAGTGACGAGTCAAGCGCCGTTCCAGGCACATGGTCACGCAACGGCGCGTGACCATGCCACCCTCGTGAGTGACGCAGTACGGAGTCACGCGATGGGAAGAATAGCGTTTCTGTTTCCCGGTCAAGGCGCCCAGTTCGTCGGCATGGGCAAAGACGTGGCCGAGAGGTTCCCCGAGGCCAAGGCGCTTTACGACCGCGCCGACCAGATTCTCGGCTTCGGCCTCTCGAAGATCTGTTTCGAGGGACCCGAAGACCGCCTGACGGCCACCGACATCAGCCAGCCGGCCATCCTCGTGACGAGCCTCGCCGTGCTGGCCGCCCTGAGAACCACCGAGGCCGGCAAGGCCCTCAAGGCCAACGCCGCCGCCGGCCTGAGTTTGGGCGAGTACACCGCCCTCGTGGCCGCGGGGGCCATCGGCTTCGACGACGCCGTGCGGCTGACGAACCTTCGGGGCCGGTTCATGCAGGAAGCCTGCGACGCCCAGCCGGGCGGCATGGTGTCGCTCCTGGGGGCCGACGAGGCGATGGCCGAAAAGATTTGCGAGGCCGCCCGCGCGGCCGGTACAATCTGGCCCGCGAATTATAACTCCCCCGGTCAGATTGTGGTGAGCGGCGTAAAGGCCGCCTGCAACCGGGTAGCCGAGATCGCCGAGTCGCTGGGGGCGCAGCGGGCGGTGCCGCTGGTGGTGGCGGGCGGGTTCCACTCGCCGCTGATGACCGCGGCCCGGGAGAGGCTTGCGCCTGAACTGGCGCGACTGCAAATCCGGAATCTGGCGTTCCCCGTGGTTGCAAACGTAACGGGGGGTTATTATAGTGACGCGGCT
>Ga0315280_10010933_pt1 | contig 11258 bp, 12 predicted proteins | sample YL17G06_40_MG_FD_203697 | JGI IMG/M metagenome (GOLD analysis project Ga0315280, IMG submission 203697) | Sediment microbial communities from Yellowstone Lake, YNP, Wyoming, USA - YL17G06_40 | ecosystem: Environmental > Aquatic > Freshwater > Lake > Sediment | place: USA: Wyoming | collected... | reverse complement strand
TGCGTAGAGCGCACGCAAGACCGTGAAAGCGCGCGCCCTTGAATTCTACTACTAATCGCCGAAGCCAGGATTGCCGTCGGATCCAGAACCCAAATTTCATTTTCATTGTCTCATAAAAGAGGAAGGGGTTATTTGGTGTTTACTTCAGGTGGAAGTTGTATTCGTCGAAGTGTGGGGTCCAACCGCAAATCTCCTAGAAGACATGTACCCATCGCCTCTTTGGTAACGGTAAGTTGGTTGTTTCCAGCTTCTAGAGGCGGGTTAGCTTCAATTTCCGAAAGTCTTCGCAGAAGCCGCCCCGCGCACAAGACCTACCAGGCTAGGGCAACCCCGCAATTACGCCCTAACTCACTTTTCTATCTCTTGTTGCTCCTGGCTGCTTAGTAGAGGTTGTGGAATGGGTTATTTTTGTCTTTTGTGTCGCGTCCATTTTATCGGTCTTAGACGAGGCGAGCCTTCCCGTCCCCATACCCAAATGGGTTCGGGTCCAACCGCGAGCGAAAGAAGATACATTAGACAACATGTAAACTGTATCTATTTCTCACTTCATCAAACTTCTCTCTGTAGTATTTGGTTGCATGAGGTAAATGCTCCATTATGTCTTGCGCCACTATTCCGTCCATCCCTTTCTCGAGTACAGCTAAATCCCCAGCGAAACCATGCACAAACACACCAGTCCTTACAGCATTCTTTACGTCTAATCCTAAACCAACCATAGCGGCTATCGTGCCCGTCAAAACATCTCCACTTCCGGCTGTTGCCATGCCGCAGTTGCCACTCATGTTGATATAAATTCGTCCATCCGAGTACCCTATCAAAGAATTCGCTCCTTTCAGAACGATTGTTGCGTTCAATTTCTTAGTGGTATTCCTCAATATTTCTATCTTGTTCTCATCCACTTCGCTCACAGGTTTCTTCACCATCCTTGCCATCTCGCCGAGATGCGGTGTCAAGATCGTTTCCATCTTCCTATTTTCAAGAATGTCTAAAGCATCAGACATGGCAGTCAAGCCATCACCATCCAAGAGTACAGGCCTGTCCATCTCCTTTGTCAATTCCCTAACAAGCTCCTGGGTTTCTTGATTTAAGGACAACCCAGGGCCAATCACAGCCATGTCCGCTTCCCCCGCGAGTTTCAATATTCTATCCTTGTTTTTCAAGGACAGACTTCCGGTTTCTGTTTCGTCTAGTGGTATGTACACGATTTCACATCCTCTACTCGCTATGTGTGGCATAATCGATCTGGGTGTTGCCAAACGAGAATAACCGCCTCCGGTCTTCAGGAAAGACATTGCAGAAAAATATGGGGCGCCGAAATACCCTGCGGCTCCTGCTACAAACAAAACATCTCCAAAATCCTTTTTGTGTCCATCCTTTCTTCTTTCAGGAATCAGCATTGGAGTGTTTATTTCTATCTTCAGGTGTTCATACATAGCGGGCGGAAAAGAGATATGAGAAACATGCAATTTGCCACAATATCCATATCCAGGATAGAGAACATTTCCTAACTTTGGAACGCCAAAAGTTACTGTATGATCTGCTTTCACCGCTACAGCCATGACTTTGCCACTGTTCCCATTTATTCCGGATGGAATGTCTATACTGAAAACAGTCTTTTTGCTCTTGTTAACCAGCTCAATGATTTTCCTGTAGGTTCCCTCGATGTCCCTCGATAAGCCTGTTCCGAATATTGCGTCAATAATGCCGTCTGATTTTTCCATTTCTTCCCTTACATTTTCTATATTACCAACACTTCCTATTGGTATTCCAATTTTCGTAGCAATATCAAAATTCTTCTTTGTCGCTCCTTTGAATTTATCATCGGCTTCTAACAAGAAAACCTTAATCTGCCCACCTTGGGAATGGATTTTTCTTGCAACAACCAGGCCGTCTCCTCCTTTATTTCCTGGGCCACAAAATACGAGGAACCTTTTGCCTTTCACACCTAACTCTTCTGATATAACAGAGTATGTAGCTTCCCCAGCATTCTCCATCAATATCTCTGACGCGATACCATATCTTTCTTGAGCATCGTTGTCCAGAGTTCTCATTTCTTCAACAGTGCATACTTTCATATTCATTACCTGCTCTCTTCCCTTTTCCATATCTGAATTAATCCCTCAACATCTCTTGCATCTCCTGTATCGCCGCCGTAGGTTTCCAGATACCACAGCCCAAAATCATGTTTGTCCTTTGTAGAGGAAGATGTACAATCTCTGACTATAATGGGTCGAAGCCCTCGATAGAAGGCCGAGAGCGCCGTTAAAAGAACGCAAACATGAGTTTGAACACCACACAGTATGACAATGTTTGCTCCAAGCTTCCTCAGCATGTCTTCAAGTTCCGTGTGATGAAAACCATCATATCTACTTTTTTCCACTATTTTTTCTCCCTGATAATCTATTCCATCTATTATGTAGGATCCTTCCGATCCCTTTAGAGCGTGAACTGGTGTCCGAGTAAATTCCCAATCTTTTTCATTTTCGTGTGAGTCGTTTAGGAAGATTATAGGCACTTTGTAACTGCGGGCAATAGAGAGCAATCCGTTTATGTTATTGCATAGATTCTTAGTCTCCTGCTCGTGGATGATCTTGTCTGGACCGAAGAAATCTTTAATCATATCAACAACCAGTATTGCTGGACTTATCTTACATTGGATATTGCCGAAAAATGCCTCCAAAAGAGATTTCTGAAAAACCCCAAAGACTTTCTCATACGCCACAAATCTGATTTCCTTTATTTTTGTACCCATGGTTACATAGTTGATCGTGGATTTGAGCATTATGTCAGATGATCTTGCAGGAGACCAACCACCATATCCAGTCGCAAAATATGTCAGCGCAACAGATCGAATACCCTCATTGTCACAGAGCCCTAAGGCGCTCTGGATAGCCGAAAACACTAAATCTTCCGATGTAGACTTCACAGCAACATGTGGCATTATTATCCCATGAATTACCTTTTTGTACGAAAGCTTCCCAGCTGATGTAGCCACAGCTCTTCCTACGCGGAGCGGCTTTCTTGACTGCAATTCCTCCTCAATCTCAACGCCGCCGAGTTCTTTCACGGCTAGAGATGCTCCTCCGGCCATTTTTCCGTCAGAATTCATTGGAATACAAATAGCGTCTACGTTTTTTTCCTTGGCGATATCACCGCCTTTTATCACAATTTTCGTTCTCTTAATCATGGTATTATACATTTTTTCTCCTCAAATAAGTTTGAACGCCTGCAGCAATTGCACTACTGCAAAAACAAATAACATGATGGTCAAAACCGCCATCCATTTTTCTATCCTAAAACTGGCTTTGCTTAATTTCATTGTCTCATTGATATTTACAATCTCTATGCTGGAATCCACCGCATTTTGAATCTCGTCTAGTTTTTTGTTGATTTCCGATTGAAGGCGACCAATTTCCCGAAAATAGAACTCCCTTAGCCTCTTGATTTCGCCGAAAATAAGCCCGCTTTTCTCCTTTTCCATGATAGATTCGAGGGGGGTCAGAAATACATTTAGATATTCTCGAAGGGAATAATGCATTCCCTCGTATTTTAATGATTCTGACCTCAAATTGAGATATTCTATTCTTAGATTCATCAATTTGTCTAGATCACTCCGCTGAACCAGACTCTTCATAGTGGCAAGATTGTTCTCTAGAGGAACAACTCTGCTATTGATGCCCTCCAAACCATCTTTCACAATTTGTCCGATTTTTTCAATTATTGGGATCTCTTCTAATGCGTGCATGATGACTTCAATCTCATCGGTATGAGCCCCGGCGTTCACTGTGAAGTACATATCATATTGCAAATCTGAATATTGCCGCCTGAAAACTACGGCTTCTGCAATAATCGACAAGTCTTTCGGTTCAACATTCATTTGGTCTAGCTGCTCTTTGATCGCTTGCTTTTGGTGTGTGCCCGTCAAGTATAATCTACAAAAACACGACTTATAAACGGGAATTCGTATCGAGGAAGCCAGGTTCCTGGATACATCCTTACAATACTCTTTTATCTTTGCAACAGCCTCGTTGATGTTATCATTGAGCCTTACCTCAAATGATACTGCGAGCTCAACTGGACAAGACTTTGAGAAAACGAGTCTGAGAATATCCACTTTGTATACACTCTTTTGAGAAATCAAGGAACCATCAATTGTTAGTCGTCCGACACCTTTGATTTCCGACGGACTGAAAACCTCTTTTCTCCCGCTTTCTAAAGTGTCAAAGGGCTCTTCAATACGTGCTAGAGATGATTTTTTCTTTTGAATCTGGAGAATCTCAGCTTGGATTTTCCTGAATTCTTCCAAACTAAGGTAGGTTATCAAGTTTATCTCTGCTTTGCTAACGATAAGGCTCACATCAGTCCCCCAGAATTTGGACTCCATATTTGTCTTTCAACAACTTCAGCACCGTCTCAATTTTGTTCATTCTGTTTTCCCCGTATGCCATAATTCTGATTTTCATCCTTACATCTTTGCCAAAATGTGTTGCCAAGGATTTCAGGAATATATTGCCGACTTCATGCCGCGCTGATTCAAGAATTGGTGCTAGCTTGCTTTCGTCACGAAAATTCGTCACTATTTCCCTTATTTCAATATCCTGAAGCCGCCCTATTCTCGTGACAACGTCAGCAATTATGCTGTCGAATACAGCATACATCTCCTTGGGCACTCCGGGAAGTGCAAGCACCAGGGTATCATTGTGCTTGATCAGCACTCCAGGGGCTACACCAACTGGATTGAACACGGGTATGGCGCCCTGAGGGAGCGTTGCCATTTTCTTTCTAGCAAGGGTCATTTCTGGAGAATCAACAACTCCTTGGCGGCAAAGATATTCATATCTTTGTTTCACCATTCTCAGTGCGTCGCCATTTAGTTCAAGCTTTCTTCGAAAAGCTTTGCTTATGGCTCTTAATGTTAGGTCATCTTCCGTCGGTCCTAAGCCACCTGTTGTGATTACAAACGTGGCTGATTTGGTCGATAGATTTACTGCTTGTGCAACATCTTTGAGATCGTCTCTTATGATCATTGCACGTTTTACATAGACTCCTAATTCTGTAAGTCTCTTTGCCAACCAATTCGTATTTGTGTCCAGGGTTTTTCCAATCAGTAGTTCGTTTCCTATGGCGATGATTTCAGAAGTGGCAGACTTCAGCTTTTTGCTGTTCACTTTCTTGTCCCCGCGCTCTCTCTATGTATCTACAAAGACGCATGCTTATAATAAAAACTTGCGCGCTGTTTCAAGCGTATAATCTAGGTCGATTTTCTTATGAACTCACGCATTTGATATGTTATCAGCAAAACCTTGCGCGCGCATCCAGATTGGAAATTCGTTTCAAAGTGTGGGGAATACGTTCACATAGGTCGCCCGCTAGTATAACAACTAAACACCAATATCAAGCCCCACAGATTAAGCAGAACCACCAGATGTTATGAAAAAAGTAATGGTAGGACGAGACGACTAGGCCTTCCCCTTTATCTCAACATTGAAAACCGATTTATTGTCAAATCTTTTAGCAATCTCGTTCAAGGCTTCTGCGTCAAAACTCCAAACAACGCGCGCGTTCAATAGTATGATATTAGAGGTATATAAACAGAAGTTTTCCCGGAGTTGCTTCAGACATCAAAAAAAAGGAGGTATTAGTTGGAAAACCTGCGGTATGCTTCCTTCACAAGTTCTGGAAGTTCAAGGTGACCGAAGTCCTTTGCGACTTCTTTGACAATCTTCTCTAGTTTCTTGGAGAGTAGTTTTTTCTCCTTCGCATCTTCCAGAAGCTTCCTTCCCTTGTCCGTGATCGAATATACGTATCTTGTGTATCCACTCGGTGTCATTTCAGTCGCCTCTTCTATTAGATCAGTCTCCTTCAGGTTCTCCAAGGTAGCTGAAAGTTCTGAGCTGAAGGGACCGTAGTAATAGAGTTCGTAGTTGAAGGAAGAAGCTTGCACATTACAGTTGTTTGCTTCCTTCTGGACTAGGTAGACTAGCTTCTGCAATCGCGTCTTGCCGTTGATTCTTCCAAGAGCCTCAGATAGCAGGAGGGGTATCAGCAATTCTTCAAACATCTTTCTTTCCCCATGGGGTCGAGCAGCCCAACGCAGTTTCAAACAGGCTTAGAAAGTTGTTTATCAAATACTTGTCGTTTGTCCTGAATGTTGAAAACTGTTTTGACAGGGTCCCGCTCTGCACTGGCAAAAAGAGCCAGTTCTTGTCCACGACACAGAAAGGCGGTCCAAAAAATCTCTCGCATTTGTAGAGAGACACCTTTAAATCTACCAAGCTTTTTGCGACGCTTTTCTCGGGGTTATGGGCTACTACGCTGACAGTGGCTCCGTTGGAACGAGCGTTCTTTAAGGACTGTTGTATGTCGAAATATTTGAACCAGCTACAGTCATGAGAGTATATCTTTACTTCCTGCTTTGCTCCGCTGAGTATTGAGGCTCCTATTCTTGTAGCTACTCTCTCTGACTTCGATAGCCATGTCTCAGTGTCTTGCTTTGGGTTCTCGGCAAGAATCTCCCAGTGTTCATCATACCGTGAAAGCAACCCTGGAAGCTCCAAAGTCATCTCCAGTATCTCTTTCAGGGCGATTCTGGGATGGACTGCTTTGAAGATGATTGCGTAAGGTCGTCTACTTGACGTCTCTTTTGAAACAATATCTAGGAACCCCTTCTTAGCAAGCGTTTTAAGACGTGCGATCGCCGTGTTTGGACGAATGCTTGGAAATTCATCGGAAACGTCGCTTGAGTTTATAACTCCCTTGTTCAGTGCAAGTACGTAGATGTTGGCATCAGTCGTGTCGAGTTTTCCAGTGGCAACAAGAAAGGAATTCAGGGCTCTGAAGAGATCTTCTTTCTTACTCAAGCTGCTCAACACATTGGAGTATATCTCAGGTGACTCATTTAGTTTATTCTTCAAAGTTTGATGAGAACTTCTATTTACGGCTTGAGCAGATCTTCTCGTCAGTATTTGGTTGGATTAACTAAAGTAGCGCGATTACCAATAAATCTTGGGAAAATGCATGACTGAACCAAAGATCGAGTTCAGATGGCTAGACACTAAATGCATAGGAACAGATACAGTTGTCTTCAAGCTTGAGGACGGAGCAACTGTCAAAATTAAGGTTGACCTTGACCGTGCAGGTGTTGCGACCGGTCTTACGAATCCTGATGGTACGCCTCATTACGAGATCGGGACTTCGCTGAAAGTGAATGTGATCCCGTCAAAGAAAGCCTACTACATACTTAAGTCCCAGTTGAAGACAGCTACCCCCCAAGAACCGAAGGACTTGCCTTTCATAAGGTGAGAGCCGAAATGGGAGAAGTGATCTGGGTTGTCCCTTGACCTTAAGGTCGTTGCGTCGGGGGCGTCGCTGACAGCGCCACCCTCAAGAACTTTCCAATCATCTTCTAGGTGAGAAAGAATGAAACATGTCATAGCGGCAAGTATCGCATTGACCCTTGTTCTGACTATCAGTGTGACTTTTGGCATCCCGAAGGTCATGGCTGTGGATCTTGAAGGACAAGACGGAGTATATACGTCAAAGGTTTTCCATCTTCCGATCCATTTCTGTAACGCAAGTCTGGACATTTCTGTTCTGATGGGCACATTCCTGCAAGCAACACTAGAACTTAGAGCCGGTGATGATTATATTCGCTTCAACCTACGCGATCTCTCGATCTCAGGGCATTGTGAATATAACCTTCTGGAGCTGTTTGCGAAAGTAACTGCGGCAGACATCACATTGAAGCTGTACGTTGACACCGATGGCATCGTTCAGGGAAGCCCTAGGGTCTCAATCGTCTACTATGGCCTCTTCTAGCAAAGACTATGAGGTGCCATGTATTATCCGAAATGAGAGGATGCAATTTGGATTTGCCAACTCGCGCGCGCCCATCTATCCTCAAGTCGAGACGCTTGAACAAGCTTTTTAGCGCACTATCATGTATGCGGAAAATCTTTAAGGCCTTGAATGTCACATATCAAGAATTAATATTAAAGTCAACTGGAGGTGATGATGTAGATTGAGTGAAGATCGACGCAAGGACCAAGATATAATAATTACCATTGTAACGCCTCAAGGTAAATGGGAAAATGCTACTTTCGCCAAGACCGCGAAAATAGAAGAGGTGATTAAGGCTGTAGTAGCCCATTTCGGGTTCGCGATAAATGGTAATTATGAACTTCGAATGGAAAGTGACCCAAATAAGACGCTAAAACCTGAACGCACGCTTGTGAGTTATGGTATCAAGGATGGGGATATTCTGAGATTTGTTGACTTGGGCGGTGGAGTATGCCCGTAGATCCAAGGACTTCAGCGGCTATTGTGCGAAAGGAGCTTGAGGACTGTAGAGCGGATGCCTCTCTCTACCATTGGGAAATATCTCAGTTAGACGAAGAGAAACAAGTTTTCACAGTGAAAATGAAATCGCCAATTGATAACCAAGAATACATAATCGAAATAAAGTTTGATGACTATAAGGAAATGCCATTGTTCATAGAATTTATAGATCCTGCAACAGGCGAAAGAGGCACCAAGAATGCTTATCCTTTGGGCACTGGAAAGTCAGGCAGCTTTTTCCATCCAAATCAATGCATTTGTCACCCTTGCTCAAGGAAAGCCTACGGTGGACTGCATAACGATTGGCAATTGGCTGGTTGGCAATCCAATGACAAAGTTGGCTTATTAACGAATATTAGGGCGATCCTGTCGGCGATTTACTATAGAATCAGTAATTCAGAAGAATATGGCGGAAGAATGCATGCGTAGGAACTTTGATCCAAAGAGACCTTACAACCCAAAAGATAAGCTTCTCTATGTTATTTCATCTCAGGTAATTCGCGACACGGAGAAAGTTCTGATAGAATATGCAAATATTGAACCATCTAATGAAGGATTAGTTTATTGGGGAGGAACGAAACGCAAAGAAGCAGTTACTGTTCGAGCAGTTATTGCACCGCAGACGGTATCTAGTTATGGAAGCGTTTTGATTTCGCACCGATCTAATTTTGATTTCGTTGGGGCTTTAAATCAGCATAATCTTGTTCAAATAGCGCAGGTTCACTCTCACTCCAGCCAATGGGTTGGTCATTCGTACGGAGACGATGAGATGGCCGCTTTCAAAATCGAAGGCTTGCTCTCTATTGTTGTACCCGAATACTGTATAAGCGGAATGTTGCCTCTCACGAGATGTGGAGTTCACCGATACGTTAGGGGAGATTTCAAAAGATTGTCTGAAAAGTACGTGCGTAACCATTTCATAATCAAAGATGGTATGGACTCTCTTTTGGAGGATTTTAGGCGATGAGGAAGTTCCCTTTGGAAAAGAACATTTGGTACCAACTCAGAGATGATAGAACTAGACGAATTAATGGAGTTAGCGGATTTGAGGGTTTCAGTCTCGGCGTAATAGTCAACTCCCAGATTGGAGCATCCTACCCGATTCAAGTCATGACCTTGACCACTTTGAATATACTTGCAAGGTGGTGCAGGAAGCTTACGGTGCAGTTGCCATCGAACTCTCGCTCTTGCTTACCAGGTCAAGAGGGTCAAAATCTGAAAGAAATCTTGGCGGAGCAATTGTTAACAATTGACCCATATGGGCAATTCTCTTTCTGCGACGAGACCGTCGGTGACTGCAATGAAATTCTGTTTATTGGCCAGCCAGAGGAATTCAAAGAACTAAACGAGCGGTCTATCTGGATCGACGGTTCAGGGTGGATTGCAGGCGTAGGCTGCGGGGTTCCTGCAATGAACCTGTCGCTTAAAAATGATGGTAATCCAGTGGGACCCGCCTTCGCCTCATGTCTTGGTGTAGCCGAGGTGTTCAGACGCGCCATAGGTCTACCTCCCTCGCACCCCGGGGCTTTTTGGTATTCACTCTACGATTATCGCAAGGTAGACAACCCGAGCGAAAGCAGAAATCTAAATTATGTGTCAGAGTTTGATTTCGGAAGAATACACCAAGTAGGTTGTGGTGCTGTCGCATCTTCACTTGACTTTCTGGTTTCATTGACAAATTGGAAGGCTGAGCTCCATCTAATTGACTATGATCAGGTAGACTTTACCAATTGCAATAGGTCTTTAGCCTTTTCGGCATATGACGCTGTGGACGGGCGAAACAAAGTGGATGCTTGTGCGGATGCATTAAAGCGTAATGGGCATTCAGTAGGGTTCAAAGGAAGTTACGCGGATTTCATTAAGCAAGGAAAATTCATTGATTTGCCCGCAGATCTCATTCTCTGCCTAGCCAATGAAAGGAATGTATGGGCTGACATTCAAAACAATCTTCCACCAATAGTCTTCCATGCGACGACAACACCAAATTGGGCTATCAATTTTGGCAGGCACATACCCAAGAAAGAATGGTGCATCATGTGTCGGTTCTCTAGGGAAATCGAATATGGATTTGCGCCTAATTGTGGTGAAGGCGAAATCAAAGTCGAGACAACAACTGAGAAACCGATTCAAGGGGTGCTTCCCTTCTCGTCCTCAAGCGCGGCCGTGTTGCTTTTAGCAGAAATGGCGAAAATGCCTTTAACGAATTACCCAGTCAACGAAAATTTTGTTGAATTCTCTATGAAAAAACTAGGCTTGGATTTTCATCTACTCCAAAGAGGCGCGGAAGAAGGATGTATCTGCAACGAGCAATCGCTCAATCTATATCCAGTTGAAGTAAAGAGCAGCAAATTTTGGAGACTAACTACTTGCGCTTAGCGAGTCCCTCTTCCATTGAAGGTTTCGTCTAGCGAGAAACTCACATATTCGGCAGACCATATTCAATTAGCCCCACACAGCAAAGGGTTTAGGCTTCTATGTCCCAATACCCAAACGGGTTCAAGTACTTAATTTCTACAAAGGGTTACATTCAAATCTCTCACATGATACCAACAATCGCAAGTTCGAGTCAGTTGCAGTATCAGCTAAAACTTCATTTTTTGTCTATTTTTGTAAAATTGACCCAGAAGTAACTGCTTAAAGAATGAATAACGCCTACAAAGATTCCAAATCGACTGGATGCATGCAGATTAGTTGACGTGGGCACATTCACATATAAATAATTCCGAGCTTATGAGAAATAATCCTAAGCTTTCTTTACTATTATTTCTTTGTTGCGCTCTACCCAGATTATCTTGTCTCCCGCATTAACTTTCAATTTCTTCATTACTTCGATTGGAATTGTGACTTGTCTGTTTGAAGTTACTTTGCTGATTTGGATAATGTGCTCGGACATTGTGGAACCCTTGTTAATGATTGGATGG
>Ga0315280_10010932_pt1 | contig 11259 bp, 9 predicted proteins | sample YL17G06_40_MG_FD_203697 | JGI IMG/M metagenome (GOLD analysis project Ga0315280, IMG submission 203697) | Sediment microbial communities from Yellowstone Lake, YNP, Wyoming, USA - YL17G06_40 | ecosystem: Environmental > Aquatic > Freshwater > Lake > Sediment | place: USA: Wyoming | collected... | reverse complement strand
CCTGGAGACCCCCCGGCACTGCCTCCCACTCCATGTGCCCGGATTCGTCGGCCGCCTGCGGGCGCACCTCGTCGGCGTAGTAACGCTCGTCGGGCGGGTCGCCCGGAGCGCCGGACGCGATCCGGCACCACAAGAGTCTATACGGCGGTGGGGCCGGGCTGACCTCGCTGCGCCCTTTCGCCGCCCGCGAGAGGCCCGCCTCGCGCTCTTCTTCTCTGAGGAGCGCCGCATCAAGCCCGAGAATTTTCAGCCGGTCTTCTGCCATGTCCGTATCCTCGCCTGCCGGGGCTATTCGAGTTCCAGTTCCGTCCGCGGCGCCGGTGCAAAGTGCCAGCGGACCTTTCTCACCATGGGGGCCGATTCGTACCCGTTCTCTTGCCGGGCAAAGTCCAGGCGCCGCCCGTGAACGCCCAGCACCCGCTGGCCGATGCGGTACCCCAGCGCCAGCCAGGGCACTTCGATGTGTGCCGGAACGGGGCAACGCCGGTCCGCATCCCAGGCCGCGCTGACGAACTCCTGGAGCCGGGACGTGTCGTCAACCTCGTCGGCGGGCGCCTGACCGCAGAAACGGCTCGTGGGGGCGCGCTTCCGGTAGCGGTAAGCGGCCGGCACGTTGAGGTGCCGCGTGCGCCCCGGAAGGTCCGCGGTCCCCGGCTCGCTGTGCTCGACCAGGATGCAGGAATCGCTCTCGATGGCGGCCGTAACGCGAATCCTCACGAGGTCTCGCATGGCCGCCGCGATGAAAGGCGCGGGCAGCGGGTCATCGGTCAGGTAGAGGCCGCACTCGTGCCGGAGGATGCGTGCGGCCATCGCCATGCGCTGCCAGGTGCTCCCGGCGTCGAGGGAAACCTCGACGTAGACGCCGAAACTTCGGCCCAGCGCGTCGCACGACAGGCACTCCAGGAAGCGGCGGTGGCGGGGGGCGTACGCCGCGCCCTCGAAGACCGCCGAAAGGTCCGCCGCGGGGCCGCTGTTGTACGGACTTCCCGTGTACTGGCCGCTCTCGTTCAGGACCCACTTGCGAAACACGTCGCGCACGCCGTCGAAGTTCGGGTTCCGGCTCGGGTTGAAATCCTCCGGGTCGTAGGACCCGAGCCCCTCTGCCCAGCCCCTGGAGAGGTCAAAGGTGGACTCGTAGACCTTGCGGTCGCCCCTTGCCACGTACCGCCGGGGCGCATCTTCGAACCGCATCGTGACGGCGAGATCCGAGAAGTGCGTGGCCGCAGGGTTGAAACACTGTCCGACGCCCTGGTGGGCGAGCCAGCAGGCTGGCGCATGGTTCGGCGTAATGATCTCAAGCCTGCGGCTGACGCCCGACTCGTGCGGCTCAACGGAGATGGTTGTGACGCCGCCCGCCAGTTCCAGGAGAGCGTCGAGGGCTTCGCCGAGCGTGCGGCCTTCCAGGCGAACGTTACGGAGGACTGTGTCGCTGAGCGCCGACCGCACCTCGGTCGGAGGCGGGGCGCCTACGACATCGGACTGCCCGTACTCGGCCAGCAGGTGTGCGACGGCCTCGGCCAGCGTCCAGGCCGGCCCCTCGTGCGAGCCGGGGGCGAAGATCGTGTAAGGTTCGCCGGCGCCGGGATCGTAAGGGGTGTCGGAGGCGTTGGCCTGGCCATCGAGGTTGAAGCCGAGCGCGAGGCCGCCCAGCACGCCGGCCTCGCCGGACGACGTACGCAGGCGCTGCCCTCCGATACGCCGGCGCAACAGTTCTGCCGCAAGGTCTTCCGCCTCGAAGCGCAGGGCCTCGCCGTCGGGGCCCAGCCCCAAGTCGACGCGCGCGATGCGGCCCTCGAAGATCACGAGGTCCCGGCGCTCGGTTCCGGGCAGTACGCCGCCTCGCAGGAGCCGCACGGAGACCAGCGCGCCCGGCCGCGCGCGCGGCGCCAGGTGTTCCAGGCGCAGATCCTCGCCCGTGCGGGCGTCGCGACCGGGGCCTGCCGAGAACCACGCCCGCGGGGCTGCGCCCTGGCGCAGTTCCAGCGTGTCGAGCCGCAATCGCGGCTGCGCGACGCCGTCCAGGAGCACCTCGGTGCGCGGCGGCGTCATCGCAGGGACGACCGCGCCGTCGGAGAACCACGCAGCGATGTTGGGTTGAGCGGTCACAGGATCACCTCCGCTTTCAGGTTGTCGACTTCGCCGGGGGCCGCGAGGTCAGGGGTGACGCCGGCGACCGCCGGCTGCTCGTCCCACACGCCGTCGGCCGTGATGGTGCGGACGGCCAGTTGATGCTCGCTGCCGCCGGCCAGCGGGCTGCTTGTCCAGCAGTAGAAAGACTCGGACGGGCGGTAGGGCGCCTCACCGAGCGGCATCGCGTAGTTGATGTCTCCGCTGCCGCCGTTGCCGAAGATGCGGAACACCTGTGGCAGGACGCCGGTGCGGCCGACGCGGTAACTCCACGTCACCTTGGCACACCCGCCGGGTAGGGGGCGAGCGCTCATTGCCAGAACACCGGCCGGCCGGTCCGGAACCGCTTGTCCCTGGTCGTCCAACTCCAGGCGCACCTCGCCCTGCGCCAGCGGGCTCTCGACCTCGCGGCTATCGACGGGGCGGATGGAGAACCAGTGTACGGCGGGGGCATCAAGCGGCCCGCTCACGAGTTGCGTGATGCCGGGCCCGGTGTACGCCCAGGGCTCGCTGTAATCCAGCAGGTCCGGGTCGGTGCCGGTGGCGTGATAGATGCTGTACCCGGTTTCGCTTGCGACGGCGTCGATGCTCTCAATCGTCGGCGACACCAGCCTGCCGGACGCCGAGGAGAGCGTTGCGCGCCACTGGAAGTACTGCCCTCGCGGCAGGCCGGACGGGTCGCCGCTGTAGGATTGCCAGGAGGCCACGGGGCCGCCGGAGTTCACACTGTCGGCCGCGCGGACCTCCCATGCCAGGCCGGTTCCGCTGGGCAACTCGTGGGCCGAGAGAAGGTCGGCCCAGACAGCGCCCGCACGGTCGCTGTCCAGCGCAGGGCTTGTGTACGTGCCGGAGGCCGCGAGCCTCTCGGGCGAGAAGGTTGCCGCGTAGCGTGCGCTCGTCGAGAGCCGCACCTCATCCAGCACGGCGTCCAGTTCGTAGCCCGCATTGCCCCAGTAGGTGCCGAGGTAGAGCGTATAGTCGCCGGCCGGGAGCGCTGGCGGAGGGCTGTCGCTCTGGGCGCGCTGGACGCCGTTGATGTAAAGCCGGAGGGAACTGGAGGCGTCCAGGACCGCGGCCGCGTGCCAGGGCTCCGACCCGGCCAGAAGCGCATCGACCTCCGTGCCTGTCCATGTGGCCCCATAGGGCCACGACCAGGCCCGGATCATGGAGGCCGAAGGCGAATTGGCGCGCTGTGCCCATATGCACAGAAATGAACTGGACCTGACGAAGTATGCAAGGAATCCCCCGGACCCGACCGGCACCGCCCAGCCGCGCACCCATGTCTCGATCGTCATCTGCGACCGTGCTGGCTGCCCGGTGAAGGACGCCGCCATGTAGTCGGATTCGCTACGGACGAACCGGTAGCCGTCCTCCTGGGCCGCGGCGCCGTGGTTGACCAGGGGGCGGCCGCCGCCGGAGGCGTCCTCCAAGCCCGTGCCCTCGCCCAGGCAGCCGCCATGGTGCAGGCGCCAGAGGCCGAGGGTATCGGCGTCTGGGGAGAACTCCGCGAAGTCGGTCTTAAGGCCCGCGCCGTCGGCGATGCGCACGCCGGCCCGGTCGCCCTGCACGAAATTCGTCAAGTCCATTCGGTACGTGAGCATGGCGTGCTCCGGTGCGTTACACTGCTGCGAGGTCCACCTTGTACGTGGTTGAGCCGACGCGGAGGCGCAGTTGCGCGAGGTCCGATCGGACCCACTCATCGCCGTCGGCGGGCGACGCGGGGTCAGCGCTCCGCACCGGGATGCGCCACGCCGAGGCGTCGATCGCGTCGAGGTTGGCGTTCAGTACGGCGTCCCAGTCGTTGACGTGCTCGCCGTGGGCGGGCTTTTCGAGGTTCAGGTTCGGCGTATAGGTCGAAGGCATTTTCTGTGTCCTTTCTTTGGCCCGCCTGGGCGGGCACCCTTTACACGTCCGGGCTCGGCTCCCATGCAAACGTTGCCGTGTGGGACGCCGCGCTGTAAGACGCAATGCGGAAGTTTCCGGCGGGCCGCGGCACGGGCGCCACGTCGGCGGCGACCTCGGCCGCCGTCGCCAGGCGGTTGCCTGCGGCGTCTCTGGCCACGACCGCCAGACGCCACGTGCCGGGATCGAGGCCGTCAACGATCCACTCGTAGATTGCCGCGCTCAGGCCGTAACCGCCCGTGCCGTAGCCGCCGCACCCGAAGCCCCACGGCGGCGCCCCGACGACGGCCGCCGGAATCGGCGCCTCGTTGAGCGGCTGCGAGTAGTCGACCGTGCCGGTGCGCCCGTCGGCGAAGACGTCGAACGATTCCAGGTCTTCGCCGAGGTAGAGCCCCGCTTCCCACGCCAGACGCACCTTCGGTCCGCACGCCGGGCTGAAGCCCGTCAGTTCGGCCGAGAAGTCTGTCTGCCGGTCGGCGGCGTCCACCGCGACGACCTCGACGTACACGAGACCCTGGCCGCCGCCGCGCCCGACCGGCCCGAGAGCTGTCAGGCGGCGGTCCTCCGGCACGGCCGTCACGCCGGCCAGTTGCCCGTTGACGTAGACCTGGTGCCATCGCCCCGCTTGCGTGGAGAGCCAGGTGACTTCGTAGGCGCCGGGCGACCCCAGGGGCGTGCCGCCGTCGAGGTCGAGGAGCAGCGGGCGGACGCGAACGTTCGTGATTCCATCTGTAAATGGAGGCATGGTTATCTCACCAGTTGACGGTACGTGAGGCGGTACGCCTGATGCCAGGCCGTGCCGACCTGACGCGGGCCGAGCCGCTCGTAGCGCTCGAGGCGCGTGTTCGGATAGTCCGTGCCTTCGGGCGTGCTCAGGGTGTACGTGCGGCCGTCGACGAAGGCCTCGACGGCGGCCTCCGCAAGGGTCAGATTTTCAGCCGACGACGCCGACAGGATGCCCGTCTGGAGGATCTCGCGCGGGCCGTCGCCCAGGTCGAGGGCAAGTCCTCCCGCCAGGCCGTTGAACGCTTGGTCCTTCACAAGGCGAGCGGGGCTGCCGACGTTCAGGATGTGCGGCCCGGAGGAGAAGAGCACCTCGCCGTCGAACTCCGCCTGGCCCGTCATCTGCTCGGCCCAGTATCCGGAGGCGCCCGAGACGGCCAGGGTGACCGGGCGGCCCGCGGCGGCCTTCTCCAGGCAGAGAGACCCCAGGCGTGTTGCGCCGACCGATGGCCCGAGGGCGCCGTCTTGCCGGCAAGGCGGTCCGTCCGCCGCCAGCCCGCCCAGCGTTAGCGCCGCGTCGATGGCGGCCTGGCAGTTCTCTGCCAGCGAGACGAGCGACTCAAAGGCGCGCGTGCCGGGCATGGCGCGGTCCAGTACGCTCAGACGCCACTGGACGAGGTGATAGCGGCCTACGGGCACGTCGGGCCACGTGAGGTCCTGCGCGGCGGTCGGCTCGAGGAGGGCCGCAGGCAGGCGGCTCAAGGGGATCTCGACCGACTCGCCCGTACGCACCAGGCGGGCCGTCCGCAGCCCGGGCACGGGGGCGAGCAACCGGCGGATGGCTTCCAGGATTTCGAGGTCGTCAAGGTTCATCGGGCACACGCCCTTTCTTGAATTCGTCGTGGAGCCGGGACGCCCCGCGGCTCCCGCCGCGGGCTCGAACGGAAAAAGACTAGTCGCGGCGCAGGCGGTGGCTCGCAAGGGTGCGGACGCCGTCGGGGCGGCCGTCGCCATCGCGGTCCAGGATGACGCGGGCTTTCGTCACCTCGTCTTCGTACATGCGGGCGTAGTGGTCGGCCTTGCGGGCCATGCCGGCGGCGTCTGGCCCGCTGGTCGACTGCCCGCGGTAGAGCATCGCCAGCACCATCGCCACGCTCGCGCTGCGGAAGACGCGGCGCTGGCAGATCCAGCGGTCGAGGTCCGCCTCGCCGTCGGCGGCGTCGGTCTCAAGGCCGAAGCGGGCCAGCAGCGCCCACCGCGCCTCCTCGTGCTGCGGATCGTAGGTGTGGATGTCGAACTCCAGGTCGGTGCCCGCCGGCAGCGGAATCCACTCGTCGCCGCGGCCGCCCAGGAAGCCGGCCAGCAACTCCGTCTCGCTCTGGGCGGAGAAGACCTCGTAGTACCCGTCGATCCCCTGGTCGGCGTTCTTCAGGTGGATGATGTGGCCGGGGTGGATCTGGGCCGTCTTGAAGGCGGCGTCCTCTGCCACGACCGAGAACGTCTCGCTCGAGGCGCCCGAGCCGCGCGCCAGGCACTGGTGGTCCAGGGCGATCTCCCGCAAGATCGCGGGTTCCCATTTCAGCAGGTCAGCATCGGTCGAAAAGTTCGGCATGTGATCTCTCCTGCGCTGGTTTCAAGTGTCAGCCCCTCGCTTCGCATCTCCCGCCGCCCTCCCGATGCGAGGGAGGGCGAGGGGAGGGGGGCCGGTCCCGGAGACGAGGACCGGCCCCAACACGGGGGAAAGGTTTACGACGTTGCCAGGCCGCGGATGATGCCGTGGGCGGCCTCGTTCCTCATCTCCAGGGTGTACTCGCCCAGCACCTGGCCCTTCTCGAAGTCGCCGGTGGCGGCCAGCGGGCGGTACTGGAAACTCCGCCCGGCCAGCGGCAGCACCTGCACGCGGCTGGAGTCGAGCAGGACCACCGCGTCGCGCGGCACCCAGCGCGACAGGACCACCCGCTGCACGCCGAAGTCGCTTTCGTAGACGGCGACCTGGCTCGTGAACCGCGGGTCCGTGGGCGAGTACGCGCGGGCGTTGGCGCCGAACTGGCTGATCACGCGCTTCTGGTACCCGTTGACCACGATCAGGTCCACCTGGCCGCTCGACTTCTCCCACACCAGGCGCAGGGCCATGTTGAGCTTGGCCTCGTCCAGCGTCCCGCCGCTCGGGAACCCGCTCTGGCCGGGCACGAAGCGGTTCGTGGCCAGTTGCGGGATGAGTCCGTTCATCGTGCGGCGGACGGAATCGGACCCCTGCGGGTTGGCGGCGGGGGCGATGCCGTTCAGGACCGTGTTCTCCAGGTCCCGAAGCAGTTCGCGCAGGGCCTTGGTCTTCTGGAAGTCCAGTTCGTCGGCCACCGAGAGGTGCCGCACGGCCAACTCGCTGCCGGCGACCATGAGCGTCTTCGAGAAGATTTGCGCCCAGTTGCCCCGGCGGCTGCGGAGGGTGAACCGCGCGGCATCGGCGTCCTGGCCCTCGAGGGCGGCGTTGCCCAGGATGAGCAGCGTGTCGCCGGCGGCCACGGACTCGGCGCTGGTGCCGCCGTACGCGCGGACCACGGTGATGGTGCTTGTGCCGACGGTGGTGACGAGCATCACTTCCTCGGAGTCCTCGCAGCGGACGAGGTCGCCCGTGCGGAAGCGGCTCGCGTTGTCCACGGCGATGGTCGTGTCCGTCTCGGGGTTCGTCGGTGTGGTGGTGACCGTGTCGGTGTTCGGCAGAAGCGTGTCTTCAAGCCACTCGTGATGCGTCGAGCGGGCCTCCGTCTGCGGGTCGCCGAGGGCGTCCAGCAGGGGCGTCTCGAACGGGCTGACGATGCTCACGAGGTCCGACACGTCCTCCGCGATCTCAGGAAGGGTCGTGCCGGCAGAGTAGGTTGCTTTTCCGGTGAACGGCATGAGTGGTTCTCCTTTGTGGTTTTTCAGTTATGCGTTGTGGAGACTGCCCCGCGGCTTGGAGCCGCGGGCTCGAACGTTTACGCGCCGGTCGCGCGGCGGGCGCGCATGTAGGCCATGAGGTCGGTCGGGTTGCCGGACTGCCGCGCCTGCTCCGCCAGGCGATCTGCCAGGCGCCGCGGCGAGCCTTGAGCCGGCGGCTGCGGCGCGAGCGTGCGCGGCGGAAGGCCGCGGGACGCGGGCGTGCGAGCGGGCGTGTCGGGAGCGGTTCCGAGGTGCGGCTTCTCCTCGAGCAGGCTCCGCGCCAGCGCCGCCAGGTCCTCCGGCGGCGGGCCGTCGCCCAGACGCTCGTGCGCCAGGGCCAGGGCCGTCTCGGTGTCGACGCAGCCCGCACGCGACAGTTCACGCTCCAACGCGCGATCGCGCTGGACCGTTTCCATCTGCCGGCGAAACGCATCGGCCTCGCCGCGGGCCTGCGCCAGTTCCTGCTCCAGGGCGCCGGCACGGCTGTCCTCGGCCTCGCGCAGGGCCAGGACTTCGGCTTCCAGGGCCTCGGCCCGGCGCTCGGCCTCCTGGGCGCGGCGCCGGTACTTGATGCTCTCCTGGACGAGCGTCTGGGGGCTCGTGCGGCCTGCCTGACCGGCAGGCAGGTCACACGCAGGGGCTTGACCCGTCGGGGTCGGTGCGTCCGTGGACATCGCGTCCTCCTTAACTGTTTCTCGTGTTCGCTGATGCCCCGCCGCACCCGCGGCGGGATGGAACGGCGTGTCGTTACTTCGTGTCGCTCGGCTCGTAGCCCAGTTCACGCAGGACCGTCTCGGCCGGCACGCCGAGGTCGCGCTTGGCCTTGGCCTCGGCGAGCCTCTCCGAAAGGTTCTCGGGCAGGGGGCTCGGCCAGTGCAGCCGCGTGTCGCGGTCCAGCGGGTCGGTGTGGAGGATTCCGAGGCGGTCGAGCGATTCCAGGACGATGCGGTTGGCCTCGACGATCCCTGCGCCGTAGGTCACGCGTTTCCGCTCCAGCCGCGCGAGCGTTCCCGCCAGGACCACCCGCAGCGCGGTGGCGCTGGTCAGGTTCCCGAGCGAGTCTCGCAGCAGGCCCGCCGCCAGGGGCGTTACGCCGCTCACTTTGTCCATCGCCTCGCGGAGTTCGGCGATGTGGGCCGTTTCGCCGGGGCTCTCGGCGTCGCCGCCGAAGACCTCGATTGACGCGTCCGGGTTATCGGTGGCCCACATGCGGCCAGGGGCCACGGGGCGGTTCTCGAACCCGTCGATGCCTTTGCCGAGGTACATCTTGAAACTCTGGAACGTGACGCGGTTCGCGCGGTCCGACAGGCGCGTGTTCAGTTCGTCTTGGATCGGGATGAGCGGTTCCACTTCGCTCGCGCCCTCGTAGTGCATCGGGTTGGCGAAGTTCTGGATGTGCGCGACGGGCACGCGGCCCAGCAGGTTCGCGCCTTCGGCCACAAGAACCCCGTCTTCGTACTTCTGCCACCACGTCGGGCCGATGATCTCGAGCACGTCGACCTCTTCCAGCCGCGCGGCACGCCCGAGCAGGCGGCTGAGGAGGCCCGCGCCGGCCACGCGGTTGGTCTGGCGGCGGTACGTGTGGATCCAGTATCGAAGGCGGCGGCAATCCGTCTCGTCGAGGACCGGCAACACGCACGGCGCCTCGATGGCATCGATCGCCAGCGAGAGTCCGGCGCGGAGGGGGAGCCCGAGGTCGCATGCGCCCTCGCCCCCGCCTCCGCGATAACCGCCGGCCTCGGCCGCGTCGCCGCTATCCGGGCGCACGCGGATCACCATGTCTACGAAACCATACGCGGCGCCCAGCAGCGCCGTCTCCTGCCACAGGGCCGTGCCGCCGCTGGCCTCCCAGACGGCCCGCAGCACGGCCTCGATTTCGCGCGCCTGCTCAGGCCGGCGGGCGAGGCTCTCGATGCCCACGGGTTTGCCCGCCAGGAAGTGGACGGCCGTGTCGATGCGCCAGCCGATGTCGTTCTCGATCACGACTTCCTTGCGGCAGATCTCCGGCACGGGCACGCCCGCCCCGCCGTACCCCAGGTGCGTCCGCCCCGTGATGCGCGCCGGCAGGCCGAACTCCTGGGCCTGGTAGTACGGGCGGGTGCCGGAGGCCCAGTCGGAGTCGCCGTCGGCGTCGGGCACGCCCGTGCCGAGCGGCGTCAGGTCGTTGCGGTAGTAGGACCAGAGGCGCTGGAAGTGCAGGGACCGGTCCGGCGCCGTCTCGCGCACCAGGTGCTCGACAAACGCCTCCGACAGGTCCGGGTCGCGGAAGTTCGTGAAGTCCAGTTTCACGGGCATCTCCTATGTCTGTGGCGGCATACCTTGCCGCCGCGGCCGACCCCTTCATAGGGCACGCGGCACGAACCGTTTCAGTCGCTTCTTCCGGTCCGTAATTCCCGGATGAGCGGTCCCTCCATAAAAGGGCGAAAGGGCTCGTCTTGGCACACTCGGAAAGCGTTTTTCGGAGGCCCGGCGCGACGTAAGTCTCTGAAAACACGAGGGTTACGATTTCTGGAATTCCGGAGGATCACCCCTTCAAGAGGGGTCGTACTGGCACAAAGTGCCCTGGCGCTATCAAGAACGCGGTTTTTTTCGGGTCCGCCGCAGGGGCACCTCGCTGGAAGGGCCTGTTTACGGGCCTTTTCTTCACTTGGCAGAAAACGCAATTCGTTGCTGCGCGCATGCCGGGGCCTTACGCCCCGCGAATCGCTTGACGCGCTGGCCGCGTCCGATACGATGAGCGCCTGTCGTTGCGCCCGCGCGTCTTGAACGGGGAACTTTGAACCTGGAACTTGGAACCTTTCCATGCAAGAAGCCATTACCAAGGCCGCCGTCCTCATTGAGGCCATGCCGTACATCCGCCGCTTCCGCGGCAAGACCGTGGTGGTCAAACTCGGCGGGTCGTTCATGGATGTGCCGGAGGACCTGGAGGCCGTCTGCTCCGACATCGCCTTCATGCGGGCCGTCGACATCGACCCCGTCGTCGTCCACGGCGGCGGCAAGGCCATTACCCGCGCGATGGAAGAGGCCGGCCTGAAGGCCCGGTGGGTCAATGGCCTCCGCTACACGGGGCCGGAGGAACTCCGCATCGTCGAGGACGTTCTGGCGACCGACATCAACCGCCAGATCGTGGGCCTGCTGGAAAAGGCCGGCGCCAAGGCCGAGGCCCTGACCAGTAAGACCCGCTGCGCCCTCAAAGCCGAGCGCATGACTGCCGCCGACGGGGCGGACTTAGGGCTAGTGGGCAAGGTCGTCTCGGTCGATGCGCTGCTGCTGCGGGGCCTCTGCGACCTCGGCACGATTCCGGTCATCGCCCCCATCGGCGTGGGCGCGGGCGGCGAGAAGTACAACTGCAACGCCGACGAGGCCGCATCGGCCGTCGCCCGGGCGATGGAAGCCGAAAAACTCGTCAACGTCTCCGACACGCACGGCATACGCGAGCGGGCGGAAGACGAGGCGAGCCTTCTGTCGCACCTCACGGAAGCCGACGCCCAGCGTCTGCTCGCCTCCGGCGTCATCTCGGGCGGCATGATCCCGAAGGTCCAGACGATCCTGGAAGCCCTTAAAGGCGGCGTGAAGAAAGCCCACATC
>Ga0315280_10010929_pt1 | contig 11262 bp, 14 predicted proteins | sample YL17G06_40_MG_FD_203697 | JGI IMG/M metagenome (GOLD analysis project Ga0315280, IMG submission 203697) | Sediment microbial communities from Yellowstone Lake, YNP, Wyoming, USA - YL17G06_40 | ecosystem: Environmental > Aquatic > Freshwater > Lake > Sediment | place: USA: Wyoming | collected... | reverse complement strand
AAGGAACTATTGTCATTCTTCCCATCTAACAACAGAGAGATGCCACCTCGTATTGAGTGCCGCGACGACCCATACCGGACATGCCCGGAACTGGACAGCATAATACCCGACAAACCGACTCAACCGTATGACATGTATAAAGTAATCAAGACCATAGTCGATGACGGTTATTTCTTTGAGACACTGAAAGACCATGCCAAGAGTGTAATCACCGGCTTCGCCCGCTTTAACGGGCGCCCGGTTGGTATCTGGTCAAACCAACCAATGTGGGCAGCCGGGGTTATTGATGTTGATGCCGCCGACAAAGGGGCGAGGTTTGTCAGAACCTGTGATCTGTTCAATATCCCGGTGGTTACCCTCGGGGACTGCCCCGGCTATATGATTGGCTCGGAGCAGGACTGGAAGGGCATCCTGCGCCATGGCGCCAAGATGCTCTTTGCCTGGGCTGATGCCTCAATACCGCTGATTTCAATCATCATCCGCAAATCCTACGCCGGCGCCCATTACGGCATGCTGGACAAGGGCATTGGTGCCGACTTTGTCTTTGCCTGGCCTACGGCTCGCATCACCATTGTTGGTGCTGAGACTGCCGCCAGCGTCATCTTCGCCAAGGAGATAAAGGAATCAGCCAACCCGAAAGAGACACAAGCCCAAAGGATTAAGGAATATAGCGAAATCTACGAGAACCCCTATGTTTCTGCGGAGCGGGGCTATACCGACGATATAATAATGCCCAGCGATACCAGGAAGATGATAAATAGGGCACTGGACTTCCTGGAGAATAAGAACAAGGATAACAAGACATTCCTCGCCCGACCGTGGCGAAAGTATTCCAATATCAACCTATAAGGTGGGTTATTATAGAAATCATCCCCGCCATAGATATCAGGCAGGGTCAGTGCGTTCGCCTGTACCAGGGCAACTTTGACCAGGAAACGGTCTTCTCCGATGACCCGGTAGAGGTGGCACTGCAGTGGCAATCGCTGGGGGCACCAAGGCTGCATATTGTTGACCTTGATGGTGCTCTAAGCGGCGAGGTCCATAACCTAGACATTATCACTGAGATAGCCAGCGCCGTACTGGTTCCGACACAACTGGGTGGCGGCATCCGCCAGCTTAAGACCATCGAGCGGCTGCTCAAGGCGGGCGTAGAACGGGTCATTCTGGGCACCGCCGCCGTTGAGGACCCCAACCTGATTAAGCAGGCATGCCAGCGCTTCAGGGAGTCTATTATTGTCGGCATTGATGCTAGAGACGGCTATATATCTACCCATGGCTGGCGCCAGGAAACAGAGTTAAAGGTGGTAGAACTAGCCCAAGCCATGCTAAAAGTAGGGGTCAGGCGCTTTATCTATACCGATATCAACCGTGATGGCACCCTCACCGAGCCAAACTTCTCTGCCACCGCTGAGCTGGTAAACGCCGTCAAGCAACCGGTCATCGCCTCCGGCGGCATCTCATCCCTAAACCACCTCAAAATGCTCAGGGCGCTTGGCGTTGAGGGCGCCATAGTGGGCAAGGCACTTTATACCGGAGATATAGACTTGAAACAGGCTTTAGCCACGATTTAAAACTCAGGGGGACGGGGTTGATAAAAAACCTAAAGTTCAACAAAGATGGGCTTATCCCGGCTATCGCCCAGGATGCTGATAGCGGCGAAGTATTGATGCTCGCCTACATGAATGAAGAGGCGCTGCGCCGGACACTGGATAGCGGCGAGGCCTGGTTTTACAGCCGCCGCCGCAAAGAGCTCTGGCATAAGGGGGAGACCTCAGGCAGTATCATCAAGGTCAAATCAATATGGAAGGACTGCGATAGCGATACCATCCTGATTAAAGGGAAAGCCAGTGGTCCGGTGTGCCACACCGGCAATAAGAGCTGCTTCTTTCAAGAGCTAGACAATAAGACCTAAACTTTTTCCTCAGCCCGGTCAAGCTCCACCACCCTATTTAGCGCCGCTAGCGCCACCTCCAGCTGAGAATCGTCAGGCTCCCTGGTCGTCAGCGACTGTAACCACAGCCCCGGGGCAAAAAGCGCCCTGACGACGGTGTTATCAATATGCTTATTGCCAAAATAGATGACCTCATAGCCGAGGACAGCGATAACCGGCACAAGCAAGATTCGCGATAAGACCATCAGCCAGAGTGACGGTCGCCCAACCAGGGCAAAAACTATGATGGCTATAATCAATACGGCAAAGAGAAAACTGGTGCCACAGCGAACATGAGCGGTGCTATACTTTCTTGCCGCCTCTATTTCTAAGGGGGCACCATCCTCATAGGCATTCACCGCCTTGTGCTCGGCACCGTGATAGGCAAATACCCTGCCGATATCAGGAATATAATTTATCGCTTTAAGATAAGCGATGAAGATAGCCACACGGATAAAGCCCTCAATCAGGCTAAATACCACCGATGAAGTAATATAGGGGTCAAGCAAGCTGGTGAGGAAAAGGGGCGCCATAAAGAAGAGAACAACCGCAAAACCCAGTGAAGCAGCCAGCAGAAGCCAGACCAACCATCCGGAAATCTCAGTCCCTTCCTCCTCTACAGAGACATTAGCCGAGTAGAGCAGGCTCTTGATGCCCAGAACCAGAACCTCAATCAAAACAATGATGCCCCGTACTAGAGGGGCTTGCCTCATCCTGTCAGAATAGATACCGGACAGGGGCTGGGTATCTATCGCCACCTCACCGTCGGGGCGGCGCACGGCGGTTACCATAGCCTTCCGCCCCCGCATCATCACCCCCTCAATAACCGCCTGCCCACCATAATAAAATCTCTTGGCCATAATAAAAAGGAGCAGGCAGTAACCCGCTCCTGACTCCTCAACCCTGTCTAATTAACCTTCCACCTTCCTATAGCGCCGCTTATACCGTTCCACCCGCCCCAAGGTATCTATCACCCTCTGCTCGCCGGTGTAAAAGGGGTGGCACTTGCTGCAAAGCTCAACCTTCAGCGTCTTCCTGGTTGAGCCGACGGTAAAGATATTGCCGCAGGCACAGGTTACCCTGGCATCATTATAAAACTCGGGGTGAATCTTAGGCTTCATACTAGTTAGTTAGCGTGAACGCTAACCTTCCTCCTGCTTTTGGTGGTAGGCTCAAACTTAACCACGCCGTCGATTAAGGCAAAGAGGGTGTAATCCCTGCCCACGCCGACGTTACTACCGGCGTGGATGCGGGTGCCCCGCTGGCGAACCAGAATCGTACCGGCACTTACCTGCTGGCCGTCATATCTTTTAACGCCAAGCCGCTTTGACTTGCTATCGCGACCGCAACGAGTGCTGCCGCCTCCCTTTTTATGCGCCATCCTCGCTCACCTCTTTCTTGCCCCGCCGAGCCTTCTTAGCCGGCTTAGCCTCCGCCGCTCCCGCCTCAACTATCTTATCTATAACCAGCCTGGTGTAAAGCTGGCGATGCCCGGTCTTCTTGCGGTAACGAACCTTCGGCTTATACTTAAAGACGATAACCTTCTTGCCTTTCCCCTCCCCCTTTGCGGTGGCAACCACCCTGGCTCCGTCAACAGTGGGCGTACCGACAACTACCCGCTCGCCATCGGCAATCAGTAGTACCCGATTAAGCTCAACGGTATTGCCCTCAGCCACATCCAGGCGTTCTACATCTATGGTCTGACCGGGGTTTACCCTATACTGCTTGCCCCCGGTTTCAATAATAGCGTAAATCTTCGTCCTCCGTAACTTGCTATTGTAACAATTGCTATCGCCGAGTGTCAAGCCTGTCCCACAACGCCCTTACCTTCGTCTTCAGCTCACCAAGGCTGCAATCGGTATTAATGACCACATCGGCACGCTTTGTTCGCTCCTCTGAAGATATCTGGGAACGGATACGAGCCAGGGTTTGCTCCCTAGACAAGCCGCTCTTTTCTTTAAGTCTTTTAAGCACGGTGGACTGCGGGGCTAGAGTAACCCAGACCTCATCAACCTCGTCTGATAGCGAAGGCTTGCCGGCTCTCATCAAAAGGGGCACCTCAATCAGAAGAGGGACTTCAAGCACCACCACCCCCACCCCCTTCCGCCGATACTGCTCAAGCTGAGCCTTCACCGTGCTATAAATATAGGGGTGCATTATATTATTCAGGCGGGCTAGAGCCTCAGCATTGCCAAATACTATCTCCCCCAGCCTCTTGCGGTCAATCTCGCCGTTTGGTTTTAGAACCCCCTTGCCAAAGGCAGCCACCACCCCCCGCCATATCTCGGTATCAGGCTTGAGTGCCTCATGCCACAGCTTATCGGCATCAATAATTACTGCACCAAGCTCCGCCAAGAACCGAGCAACCGTGCTCTTGCCGCTGCCAATGCCCCCGGTAAGACCGATGACCTTCATTACTCACCAAGTCTAGCTTCTGGTAAACAGACAGTCAAGGGATTCTTTATCAACCCACCCCCTTTATCCCCCTCCCTTTGATAAGGGAGGGGGAATTAGTTTTATAAGAGGGGCGAAAGCCCCTCTTTGGCTCTCCCCAAAAGAATAATTAAAGGGCTATAATTGACCCTAGCTCGGTGATATAATTAGGTTAGAATGGATGTTGCCAGTTTTGTGTTCAATTTGTTAGGGCTATGTCTTCAAACTTTGGGCATAATAATTGGTGGGTTAGGTGTGGTTGGAGAGCGATTTCTTGATTACCGACCAATGCAAATGCTTGCTAGTGTTCAGATTTCCTTCACTCCAGTATATTTGACAAGAATCCCAATTCTTCATGCGATTACACAAACTCCAGAATTAAAAAGGGGCAAGGATGATAGATATAATAAATGGGAAGTAATAATTGGCCTTTTTGCTGCATTGCTTCTCGGACTGCCGTTTGTAGCTAGCGTATATTTAATACCGATAGTATATGTTTATCGATTTTATATCCCCCTTTTTGTTCTCTCAATTTGGATTGGCATAAGTATAGCGGTCGTGGTTCTCCCTGCTATATTGAGGGCTATCGTGGAAGAAGACAGACCGTCTGCTGAACGAGTATTTCAGCCTATACCAAAGGTGCCTTTAACAATTCATCTATCAACTCCACCAAGGGTGGATTTACGAAAATACGTAAGGTTACAATTACGATACTTTTTTCTGACTCCGCTCGAGCTTGTTTTGATGCTAATGATATTACTATCTCAAATTATCTTGAACTGGTTCGCTTGGGTTATTAGATTGAACCTAGCTGATAAAGAGCTTAGAGGACGCTACTATGCACTTTATAGTTTATTCGCTTTGTTACTTGGCACAATTTTTTTAATCGTTGGTTTGATGCAGGGCGTTTAAGAGGGGCGGAAGCCCCTCTTTTTTATTATCCTCCCCCTCTGGCAAAAAATTCTAAACCCTAATATCTAAACTCTAAACAGGTATGAATTGCGCTGTTTAGTATTTCGGATTTCGTGCTTTGAGTTTCTAATGGAGGGGGACAGAGGGGGTGAGGGCTATAACTAACACTACCTGAGTGATATAATTAGACAAAGGAGCATTATGCATGAGGCAATGCTCTATGAAAAACTGCCCAACTCCAGGGTAAGGTGCGCTATATGCCAGTGGCGCTGCAATATAGCCCCGGGCAAGTTTGGCGTCTGCCATGCCTATCACAATAAAGACGGCGTCCTCTACAACATGAACTATGCCAAGGCGTCGTCGGTGGCGGCTGACCCCATTGAAAAGAAACCCCTATTCCACTTCTTCCCCGCCACCCTGGCTTTCTCCATAGGGGGCTGGGGGTGCAACTTCCACTGCCAGGACTGCCAGAACTGGGAAATCTCCTGCCCGGTGGATAACGAGCCATGGCTCGGTTCTAAGGAAGTCCCACCCAAGACCGCCGTGGAACTGGCTAAAAACTATCATTGCCAGGGCATCGCCTGGACATATAACGAGCCAAGCATCTGGTTTGAATATACCCTCGACTCAGCCAAGCTGGCTAAGGAGAATAACCTCTATACCGTCTATGTGACCAACGGCTTTCTCACTCCTGAAGCCCTTGATACCATTGGACCCTACCTTGATGCCTGGCGGGTTGATATTAAGGGCTTCACTGACTCCCTCTACCGTGACCTGGCCAAGATAAAGGGGTGGCGGGGGATACTTGAGGTTGCCAAGAGAGCCAAGGATAAGTGGAAGATGCATGTTGAGGTTGTCACCAACATCATACCAACCATGAATGACGATGACGAGCAACTTGAGGGCATTGCTCGCTGGATAAGGAAGGACTTAGGCGAGCTAACGCCGTGGCATGTGACCAGGTTTTATCCCCACCACGATATGACGGGCTTGCCCCCAACCCCACTGTCCTCCCTGGAGCATGCCTGTGACATCGGGAGAAAAGCCGGGCTCAGGTTTGTCTATGCTGGTAATGTCCCCGGGCATAAGAGCGAATCCACGAGCTGCTATTCCTGCGGCAAAACTGTGGTAAACAGGTTCGGCTATGAAACCAGGGTAGTCGGTCTTGACGGTTCAAGGTGCAGGTTCTGCGGGGCGGAACTCAATTTTAGAACCGCAGAGAGGAGGAAAGGTGATTAGGAATGCGGTGGTCGCCGGGCAATTCTATCCGGCGTCAGCTTCAGAGCTTAAGGCTATGCTCAAGGATATGGTGGATAAGAGGGCAAAAAAGGAAGAGGTAATCGGTCTCGTTTCCCCCCATGCCGGCTATATCTATTCGGGAGCGGTGGCGGGGGCGGTTGTATCCAGAATCAAATTTAAGGACACCTTCATCATCATGGGACCAAACCACACCGGGAGCGGCAAACCGTTCAGCATCATGACTGAAGGCAGCTGGGAAACACCACTGGGCAAGGTGGAGATTGACTCGGCGCTGGCAAAGCAGATTCTAACTCACTCAAGACACCTAGAGGAGGATAAGGCTGCCCATCTCTATGAGCACTCCATCGAGGTTCAGCTCCCATTTTTACAATATTTCAAGACGGACTTTAAGCTAGTCCCCATCGTCCTCGCCTACGCCGGTGGCGCCGTTTATAAGGAAATCGGCAAAGAGCTCGCCAGGGCAGTTAAGGAGCGAGGCAAGAAGGTAATAATTATCGCCTCAAGCGACATGACCCACTATGAGCCGCAAGCCCTGGCTCAGAAGAAGGACAATCAAGCTATAGAAGCCATACTGGCTCTAGATGAGGATGAACTATTAAAACGGGTTGATAGATTTAATATCTCAATGTGCGGCTACGGCCCGGCGGTCAGTCTTATTGCTGCCGCCAAGGAACTGGGGGCAACGAAGGCAGAACTGGTTAAATATCAGACCAGCGGAGATACCACCGGCGATTACACCAACGTGGTGGGCTATGCCGGCATAATAATAAAGGGGGGATAATATGCACCCACTGGTGAGATTAGCCAAGAAAACAGTGGAGATGTATATTAAGGAGAGCAAGGTCTTCAAGCCAGAAAGGCTTACCCTCAGGATGAAGGAAAGGGCTGGGGTCTTTGTCTCCATCCACAAGCTTGGCGAATTAAGAGGGTGTATCGGCACCATTGAACCGCGAAGGAGCAATGTAGCTGAGGAGATTATTCTCAATGCCATCAGCTCGGCGACCAGAGACCCCCGCTTCCTCCCCATCACCCCCGATGAGCTCAAAGACCTTGATTATAGCGTTGATGTCCTCACCACCCCCCAGCCAGTAAAGAGCAAAGACCAGCTTGACCCGAAGAAGTATGGGGTTATCGTTGAGGCGGGGTGGCGGAAGGGGGTGCTCCTGCCTGACCTTGAGGGGGTGGACACGGCTGAGGAGCAGATTGATATTTGCCGCCAGAAGGCAGGTATAATGCCCGATGAGCCGGTGAAGCTGTACCGGTTTGAGGTGAAGAGGTATAAGTGAGAAGCACTAAGCACGAAATCCTAAACTCTAGAGGGGGAGAGGGAGAAGTGAGAAGCACGAAGCACCAAATCCTAAACTCTAGAGGTGAGGAGGGATACATGATAAAAGCACCTCGCAATCGAACCATAACACTGTCCGATAAGGAAAAGGGAATTTATCATCAAAAGCTGCTGAAACTAAGCAGCCCTGTCTCAATCGAGCAGGTACTGAATAAAGTCATTAATCAGGATATTTTCGAAGCAGTGGATTTTCTACCATCACAATTTGTAGACCTTCTTTTCATTGACCCACCATATAACTTAACAAAGAACTTCAATACTAGTTCATTTAAGCAAATGCCTGTAAGTCTATATATGGACTGGATGAATTCTTGGCTACCAAGAATGATAAGATTACTCAAGCCTACCGCATCAATATATATCTGTGGAGATTGGCGTTCGTCTTCGGCGATTCACCTTCTCTGTGAAAAATATTTTATTGTCAGAAATAGAATTACATTTGAAAGGGAAAAAGGACGAGGGGCAAAAAGGGATTGGAAAAACAACTCTGAAGATATATGGTTTTGCACGGCTTCAAACAAGTTCTTTTTTAACACAGAGGCAGTGAAACTAAAGAGAAGGGTGATTGCTCCATATCGCGAAGATAACATACCAAAAGATTGGACAGAGGAAGAGGATGGAAAATATAGACTAACATACCCGTCAAACATATGGACTGATATTACAATTCCGTTCTGGTCAATGCCAGAAAACTCTCCTCATCCGACTCAAAAACCAGAGAAACTTCTGGCAAAAATTATTCTCGCAAGTTCTGAAGAGGGAAACATCGTTTTTGACCCGTTTGGGGGGGTAGGAACGACTGCCGTTGTTGCAAAGAAATTGCGAAGAAATTTCGTTGTGGTAGAAATAGATGAAGAATATTGTCTTTATGCAGAGAAGAGGTTGGAGATAGCGGAGAAAGACACTTCTATTCAAGGATATTCTGGCGGTGTTTTTTGGGAAAGGAACACCTTGAAAGACATGAAGAATAGGAATACCAAAAAGCTAAACGGAGCAGACCAATTGACCCTACTTCTTGATAGCGGAGGAGACACAAAATGAAAAGCCAGATATTCTACACGGATACCTATAAGGTAATCCAGGCACGAATATCTTCAATCCTAAATTCACACGCTGATTTTTTAACTGGTAGCACAGCAGAAAGCCCACGTGCTGTAGGGGATGCTATTCAGGATATTTTAGGGGAGAATTTTGAAACAATCCTAGGTAATTATTGTGATGAGTGCTCTACAGACTTTGCACGCAGAGCTATGGCTGACTTGGCTTTCACGGATAAGAACGGATTGTATTATGTGGTAGATGTTTCCACGTTTAGGACTGACACTAGTTTCAATATGCCTAACATCACGTCGGTTGAACGTTTATCTAGGTTTTATGAAGATGACAAGAATTATTTTTGTTATCTAGGTGTCTCATACCACATAATAGGAACACACTTAGTAGTTACGAATGTTAACTTCGTCCCCATTGAATTCTTAATGTGGGATTGCCTCACAATCGGAGCATTGGGATGGGGACAAATACAAATCGCTAATTCAAAATATGTAAATATTCAACCCTACTCAAGGAAAAAGTGGATGCTTGAATTTTGCGATGTAATGCTATCATTTTACCCCAAAGAAATAGGCAAGATACATTCACGCATTGAACGATTCCAAAAAATCAAAAAGTATTGGGAATCAAAAAAAGATGAACAATACTAACTTTGGGAACACCTATATGACTTATGGAACAGAAGGCACTTTTAGAGGGGCGAAGCCCCTCTCCCATAAACCTCCCCCTCTCCTTTGAAGGAGAGGGGGACTAAGGGGGTGAGGTTAATAAAATGACAACAGATTTGTTTGACTACCAGTCTGAGGAACAGAAGAAAAAAGAGGCGCCACTGGCAACCAGGATGAGACCAGCCTCACTGCACCAGTTTGTTGGGCAGGAGCACCTGGTGGGGGAGGGGCGGGTACTAAGAAAAGCTATTGAATCAGGGCAGGTGCCGTCTATTATCCTGTGGGGTCCACCCGGGTGCGGCAAAACCACCCTCGCTTATGTCATCGCCAGGGCCACTCAAGCACGCTTCAGCCCGATAAGCGCCGCCAGCGCTAGTGTGGCTGACCTGCGGCGGCTCATTGAGGAAGCAAAAGAGCGCTATAAGCTATACCAAGAGAAAACTATCATCTTTATTGATGAGATACACCGCTTCAACAAGGCTCAGCAGGATGCCGTTCTACCCTATGTTGAGGACGGAACCATTACCCTTATCGGCGCCACCACGGAAAACCCCTCCTTTGAGGTCATCTCCCCCCTCCTCTCCCGCTCTCAGGTCCTCACCCTCAACCCCCTCGCCGAGGACGAAATACAGGCTATAATCATGAGGGCGATAATGGACGAACTGAACGGCCTGGGCAGACTGAAGGTTGAGCTTGATGAGGATGCTCTCATCCACCTTATCATGATGTCAAATAGGGACGCCCGGGTTGCCCTCAATACCCTGGAGATAGCCGCCCAGACGACACTGCCTGACGCTGACGGTAAGCGGCGCATCTCGCTATCAACCATCGAGGATGCTATCCAGCATAAGGCGCCACGCTATGACAAGGAGGGAGAACAGCACTACGACCTTATCTCCGCCCTGCACAAGTCAATGCGAGGCTCAGACCCTGATGCCTCCCTTTATTGGCTAGGGCGGATGCTGGAGGCGGGGGAAGACCCCCTCTATATTGCCCGCCGGCTGGTTCGCTTCGCCTCGGAGGATATAGGCATGGCTGACCCCCAGGCACTGGTAGTAGCTATGGCGGCACAGCAAGCCGTCCACTTCATCGGCATGCCCGAGGGCAATCTGGCCCTAGCCGAGGCAGCCGTCTACCTAGCAACAGCCCCTAAAAGCAACTCGCTTTATCAGGCTTACTCCCAGGTTCAGGAGGAGGTTAAAGAAAAACCTGACCAGCCAGTGCCGCTACACCTTCGCAATCCGGTAACAGCGTTAATGAAAAAACTTGGCTACGGCAAGGGGTATAAGTACCCCCACAACTACTCAAGGCACTTCGTTCCGCAACAGCACCTGCCCGATTCCCTTCAAGGCAAACGTTTTTATACCCCCAGCGACCAGGGGTATGAGAAGGAGGTCGCCCAGCGACTGCAAGGGTGGTGGCCCCCCGAGAAAGAAGAGAAAAAAGAGAAAGCGGAGAAGCCGGAGAAACCAAAAAAGAAAAGGGGAACTAAAGGGGGTTAAGACAATTACCTTGACATATCATCCCCCAGACCCTATACTGAAAAGTCGGCGCGGGGTGGAGCAGTGGAAGCTCGTTGGGCTCATAACCCAAAGGTCGCTGGTTCGAATCCAGCCCCCGCTACCAAGGAAAATGAGGCAAGCCAAATAGCGCTTGCCTTT
>Ga0315280_10010927_pt1 | contig 11264 bp, 8 predicted proteins | sample YL17G06_40_MG_FD_203697 | JGI IMG/M metagenome (GOLD analysis project Ga0315280, IMG submission 203697) | Sediment microbial communities from Yellowstone Lake, YNP, Wyoming, USA - YL17G06_40 | ecosystem: Environmental > Aquatic > Freshwater > Lake > Sediment | place: USA: Wyoming | collected... | reverse complement strand
AACAATTCGGGTTTCAAATTTGGTAGGATTCGCGAAAGTGCGAAAGTCCGACAGAAGACCGCTTCTCCGCGCGACTCATCGTGCTGGCGGGCTTTCGGTGTTTCGTATTTGAATCCTGCAAGCGAAAGGATTCCCTCCGTGCCCTACGTGCTGGACCTGGTCTACGTGCTTTTGATCCTTGCCGGGCTGCCGTGGCTGGTGTGGCAGGCGGTCCGCAAGGGGAAGTATCGCCACGGGTACGCCGAGAAGTTCCTCGGGCGGGTGCCGCGGCGCGATTCTCTCGACCGGCGGCCGTGCCTCTGGCTGCACGCCGTCAGCGTCGGCGAGGTGAACCTCCTGCCCACGCTCATCCGGCACCTCGGCCAGCGGCACCCGGACTGGCAGTGCGTCATCTCGACCACCACGATGACCGGCATCGAGTTGGCCAGGAAGAAGTACCCCAATCTCCCGGTGTTCTATTGCCCGCTGGATTTCAGTTGGGCGGTCCGGGCGGCGATGCGGCGGGTCCGCCCCGACGTGCTCGTCCTGGCCGAGCTGGAGCTCTGGCCCAACCTGGTCCGCGCCGCACGCGAGCAGGGCGCCCGCGTGGCCGTCATCAACGGGCGGCTCAGCGAGCACAGTTTTCGCGGCTATCGGCGGGTCCGGCCGCTGGTAAAGCGGCTCCTTGCGCGGATCGACCTGGTGGCCGTGCAGGACGAGACCTACGCGGCCCGCTTCCGCCAGTTGGGGGCCCGCCCCGAAACGGTCCACGTCACCGGCTCGCTCAAGTACGACGGGGCGGAGACCGACCGCAACAACCCGGCCACCGAGCGGCTCCGCCAGTTGGCCGGTTTTGCCCCCGAAAACGTGATCTTTTTGGCAGGCAGCACGCAGGAGCCCGAGGAAGAGCTGGCCTTGGCGACGTACCAGGCCCTGTGCGGGCGTTGGCCGCAGTTGCGGCTGGTGTTGGTTCCTCGCCACCCCGACCGGTTTGAAGCCGTCGCACGGCTGCTGGACCGGTCGGGCCTGCCCTGGCAGCGCCGCACGGCGCTGGGGGCTCAGGGTTCGGGGTTCGGGGTTCAGGGTTCAGGGTTCGGGGTTCAGGGTTCAGTGACTTCTGACTCACAACTTCCAGCGCGGGACTCCCGACACGTAACTCGCGTCCTGCTGGTCGACACGGTCGGCGAGTTGGGGGCCTGGTGGGGAACGGCCCAGATCGCCTTCGTCGGCGGGAGTCTGGGCAACCGCGGCGGGCAGAACATGATCGAGCCGGCGGCCTACGGGGCGGCCTTATCCTTCGGCCCCAACACCTGGAACTTCCGCGACATCGTCGCCGCCCTGCTCGCCCGCCAGGCGGCCGTGGTCGTTCGCAACGGCGACGAGCTGACGGCTTTCGTCCGCCGCTCGTTGGAGGACCCGGCGTGGGCCGCCGGTTTGGGCCGCCGCGCGAGGGCCCTGGTGGCCGAGCAACTCGGGGCCACCGAGCGAAGCTGCCGGTTGCTCGAGCCGCTGGTCGGCCGGGCGCGGGACCAAGGCGCCCGTGGCCGAGCCGCCGCTTGAAAAGGGGCGTCGCCCCCCTCGATTGCCGGGATCGTCGCATTAACTTGTGGTGCTATTCTGGGCCGCTTATAATAGCCCCTTGACCGTTGCCGCTCGCGTGTTCCCGGGTCGGTCGCTCTGGCGAGAGGAGGTTCCTGTGGCGAAGGGTAAGCGTTTGTTTACCAGCGAATCGGTCAGCATGGGACACCCGGACAAGTTGGCTGACCAGATCTCCGACGGCATCCTCGACGCGCTCATGGCCAAGGATCCCGCCAGCCGGGTGGCGTGCGAAACGTTGGTCACCACCGGGATGGCCATGGTCGCCGGGGAGATCACCACCCAGGCCGTGATCGACTATCCCGGCGTGGTCCGCGACGTGATCCAGCAGGTGGGCTATGTCGACGACGAGTGGGGGATCGCGGGCAAGACGTGCGCCGTGATGCTCGCCCTGGACCGCCAGAGCCCGGACATCGCCATGGGCGTCAACGAGGACCAGTCGACCGGCAAGGAGATCGGCGCGGGCGACCAGGGGATGATGTTCGGCTACGCGATCAACCACACCCCGGAGCTGATGCCGCTGCCGATCGCCCTGGCGCATCGGATCCTCCACCGCCTGACGGCCGTCCGCCAGGAAGGCAAGGCCGCCTGGCTCCGGCCGGACAGCAAGAGCCAGGTGACGATCGAGTTCGACGGCGATCGGCCGGTGCGGGTCGACACGGTGGTCGTCTCCACCCAGCACAGCCCAGCGGTCGAGCAGAAGGAGATCCGCGAGTACGTCATCGAGAACGTGGTCAAGCCGGTGCTCCCGCCCGAGTTGGTCAACAGCCGGATTACGTACCATGTCAACCCGACGGGCCGGTTCGTCACCGGCGGTCCGCACGGCGACACCGGGCTGACCGGGCGGAAGATCATCGTCGACACCTACGGCGGCTGGGCCCGCCACGGCGGCGGGGCCTTCAGCGGCAAGGACCCCACCAAGGTCGACCGCAGCGCCGCCTACATCGCCCGGCACGTCGCCAAGAACATCGTCGCCGCCGGCCTGGCCGACCGCTGCGAGGTCCAATTGGCCTACGCCATCGGCGTCTCCCAGCCGGTGAGCGTGTTGGTGGACACCGATGGCACGGGAAAGGTCCCCGACTGCCGGCTCTGCGAGGTGGTCCGCGAGTTGTTTCCCCTGACGCCGGGCGGGATCATCCAGTACCTTGACCTGCGTCGCCCGATCTACCGCCTCACCGCCTCCGGCGGGCACTTCGGCCGCTCGGAGCCGGAGTTCACCTGGGAAAAGATCGACCGCGTCGACGACCTGCGGGAGGCGTGCGGCCGAGCCGGTCGCTGATTGCCGAGAGCCGAAGGCTTCCCCGTGCGGCGCCCATGAAACCTCACTCGCCCGCCTCCGAACCTTCGCCGTCGCTCACGCCGTTGTTGGTCCTGCTGGGTCTGGCCGGCTACCTGGCCCTGTTTTTCACCAGCGACATGCCGACCCTCCGGGCCGCGACCGGAAAGCCCTTTCCGCGGATGGCGCTGGTATTCTGGCTCACGCCGACGGACCTCATCGAGTCCTGGTGCGGCAGCCCGGCCGCATTCAGCCTCGCCGACCGGCTGCCCGTGCTCGCCCTGGCGGCCGCCGTGCTCGCGGTGGCGGCCTGCGTGGGATGGCTTCTCCTGGCGCTGCTCCGGGCCGACCGCGGCCTGACCCGGCTGGAGAACTTCGTCTTCTCGACCGCCGTTGGGCTCAACGCCGCCTCCACCTACGTGCTGGCGGTGGGGTTGTGCGGGCACCTGGGCTGGCGGTGGCTCTTCGTCGCTCCCGCGCTGGTTGCCGTGGGGGCCACGGCCTGGCTTCTCTGGCGCCGTGGGCGAGCCCCGCGCGACGACCACGGCGGCCCAACGCACCCCGTAAGACCCGGGAATGATCCCGCTTGGTCGGGTCTCCGTTGGCTCTGGCCCGCGCTCGCGCTGCCCTTTGTCCTCCTGGTCTTCCTCGGCGGCGTGCTGCCGCCGGTCGATTTCGACGTGCGGGAATATCACCTCCAAGTGCCCAAGGAGTTCTACCAGGAGGGGCGGATCGGCGCTTTGCCCCACAACGTCTACGGCAACATGCCTCTGGGCGCCGAGATGCTCAGCCTGCTGGCGATGGTCCTGGCCGGCGACTGGTGGTGGGGCGCGTTGGCAGGGAAAACCGTCATCGCGGCCTTTGCACCCCTGACCGCTTTGGGCCTCTGGGCCGCCGGAAGGCGACTGTTCTCCCCAACCGCCGGCGCGATCGCCGCGTTGGTGTACCTCTCCGTTCCTTGGATTATTCAGGTATCCACCAACGGGCTGGTGGAAGGGGCGTGGGCCTGCTACGTGTTTTTGGCCGTGTATGCCCTGGCGCTGTGGTGGGACACTTCCCGTCCCCTCTCCCTTTGGGAGAGGGTTAGGGTGAGGGGGCCTGACGGTCCACCGGCGGCAAGTGAGAGGCAACTCCCTGCGGACGCCCTAGCCGAGGAATCGGGCCCTCACCCCAGTCCTCTCCCAAAGGGAGAGGGGGGGAGTGGCCGCTCGCTCCCAAAGGGAGAGGGGGAGCGTGGCTGCTCGCTCCCAAACGGAGAGGGGAAGGGCGGGTGCTCGGCGTTGCTGGTTCTGGCCGGCTACTTGGCCGGTGGCGCGGTCTCCTGCAAGTATCCGTCCGTGCTCTTCGTGGTACTTCCCCTGATGCTCTGGGTCCTCTGGGCCGGGAGCCGATCGTGGCGGCGGCCGGCCTGGAAACCGGCCGGGGCGTTCCTCCTGGCCGCGGCGGTCGGCTGCGGCCTGTGGTTCGGCAAGAACTGGGTCCTCACCGGCAACCCCACCTACCCGCTCTTCTACTCCGTGTTCGACGGCAAGAACTGGAGCGCCGAGAAGGATCGCCAGTGGAACCGCGTGCATCGGCCCCACGATTTCTCCGCGGCGGCCTTGGGCAGGGACCTTGCCCGGGTCGGCCTGACCAGCGAGTGGCTGAGCCCGCTGGTGATACCGCTGGCCGTGCTGGCCTTCCTCCGCCGATCGTCGCGCCGGCTGGCAGTCGTGCTGGCGGTCTATTTCGTCTACGTCGTGGCCTGCTGGTGGCTGCTGACCCATCGCATCGACCGGTTCTGGATCCCGGCCCTGCCGCTGGTCGCGCTGATGGCGGGGGCCGGGGCGACGTGGAGCGGGGACCGCAGGTGGCGGGCAATGCTCGTCGGCATCGTGGCCTTGCTCACGGCGTGGGACTTCCTGGTGGCCAGTTCCGTGGGCAGCGGTTCCCCCAGCTATTTCGTCCCCCTCCAGCAGCTCCGCCGCGAGGCCGAGCAATGGGACCCCTGGCACCGATACTTCAACCAGCACGCCGCTGGCGGAAAGCTCCTTCTGGTCGGCGACGCGCAGCCGTTCGACCTCCGCATGCCCGTCCTCTACAGCACCTGCTTCGACGATTCGCCTTTCGAGCGGATCGTCAAGGGCCGGTCGCCGCAGGAGATTCGGGCCTCCCTGACCCGCGAGGGGATCACCCACGTCTACGTACATTGGGGGGAGATCGTGCGGTATCGAGCGACGTACGGGTTTACCAGCTTCGTCGAGCCGGCGGTTTTCGAGAGACTGGTCAGGCAAGGGGTCCTCGCACCCCTCTCACCCATCGAAGGGCACCCCGGCCGGGGATACCGGGTCGTCGGCAGTGCCGGGCAATAGGCCCGGACGCACTGATCTTGCCTAGCGATCTCCAATTACCTAGACTGCTCAGCGCGGACCTGTCGGCCGGAGAGCGCGTCAGGGAAGGCCGCCGAGGAACTTAGGACGAGCAGCCCCATGGAACCCTTCCGCAACGGTCCCGTCCGCCGTGCCATCCAGCGTACCCAGGACTGGCTCCTCGACCAGCAGCGTCCCGACGGCTTTTGGGTCGCCGAACTGGAGGGCGACACGATCCTCGAGAGCGAGACGATCCTCGTCCTGGCGTTTCTGGGACGCGAGGACTCTGCGTTGGCCCGCCGGGCGGCCCAGTACCTCTTGGAGAAGCAACTGCCGGAGGGGGGCTGGGCGATGTACCCCGGCGGGGGCGTGGAAGTAAGCGGCAGCGTCAAGGCCTACTTCGCTCTCAAACTTACCGGGCACGCTGTCGGGACCGAGCCGATGGAGCGGGCGCGGAGGGCCATTCTCGCCCACGGCGGCGCCGACGCCGTCAATAGCTATACCCGCTTCTTCCTCGCCATGCTCGGCCAGATCGCCTACGACCAGTGCCCGGCGGTCCCTCCCGAGGCGGTCCTGTTGCCGAAATGGCTCCCGCTGAACGTGCACGCGGTGAGCACCTGGTCGCGGACGATCATCGTACCGCTGTCGATTGTGTCGGCCCTCCAGCCGGTCCGGCGGCTCGACCCCCAACGCGGCATCCGCGAACTGTTTCTCAACAACCCCGAGCACTGGCCCCCGCTGCGGTGCCCTGGTCTTCCCGGCGGCACGGGCCTGCTGAGCTGGGACCGCTTCTTCCGCACCGTTGACAGACTGTTCAAGTGGTGCCAGCGGTGGGGGCTGCTGCCGCTGCGCCGCCGGGCGATCCGCGCGGCCGAGCGATGGATGTTGGAACGATTCGAGCGGAGCGACGGCCTGGGAGCGATCTTCCCCCCCATCGTCTTCAGCCTCGTGGCCCTCCGTGTGCTCGATTATCCCGACGAAAGCCCGCAGGTCGCCTACTGCCATCGCCAACTCGAAGACCTCGTCCTGGAGGACCGCGAGACGGGTTCGATCCGCATCCAGCCCTGCAAGTCCCCGGTCTGGGACACGGCGATCGCGCTGCGGGCCTTGTCGGCGGCGGGCGTCCCCGCCGGCCACCCGGCTATCTGCCGCGGGGTCGACTGGCTCCTGGCCAGGCAAATCCTCCGGCCCGGCGACTGGTCGGAAACCGTCGACGCGGCTCCCGGCGGCTGGTGCTTCGAGTTCAACAACGACTTCTATCCCGATTCCGACGACACGGCGATGGTGCTGATGGCCCTTCGCGAGCAATTCGATTCGGGCGCTCCCGACGCGGAAGCCGGCCAGCGAGCGGCGCCGGAGTTGCGGCAGGTCGCCGAGTTGCCCGATCAGCCGAGGGAGCGAGCCCGCGAGCAGGTCGAACGCGTAGGCCGGACCGTCCGGGCGATCGAGCGGGGGCTGGCCTGGATGCTGGCCTTGCAGAACGACGACGGCGGCTGGGGGGCTTTCGATCGCAACAACAACCGCCAGTTCCTCTGCTACGTCCCCTTTGCCGACCACAACGCGATGATCGACCCCAGCACCCCAGACCTCACCGGCCGCGTCCTGGAGGCCCTGGGCACGCTGGGGCGGCGACTGGGTGATCCGGCGGTCGATCGGGCCGTCGACTACCTCCGCCGGACACAGGAAGCCGACGGGAGTTGGTTCGGCCGCTGGGGCGTCAACTACATTTACGGCACGTGGCAGGCCCTTGCGGGGCTGACGAGCGTCGGCCTGCCCGCCCATGATCCTTCGGTGGTCGCCGCGGCCAACTGGTTGCTTGCCTGCCAACAGCCCTGCGGCGGCTGGGGAGAGTCGGCCGCCAGCTATGCCGACCCGCGGCTCCGCGGGCAAGGGCCGGCGACCGCCTCCCAGACAGCTTGGGCGGTGGTGGGCCTGCTGGCGGCGGGGTTGGAGGAGCACCCGGCAGTGGTCCGCGGCCTCCAGTTCCTCACCTCGCGACAGCAATCAGATGGGACGTGGCACGAGGAGGAGTTCACGGGGACGGGCTTTCCCCGAGTCTTCTATCTTCGCTATCATTACTATCCCATCTATTTCCCGCTACTTGCCCTCTCTCGGTGGACATCTGCCGTCAGCCTGCCTAGCTCAAAAGAAACGCAGGCCACGCTAGGGATTCTGAGCGGGGATGGAAGGGCACCGAGCTGAGGGAGAGCAGGACGCGCTTCCTATTCCCGCCATCCTCCCAAACCCGCATTACCGTTAGGGTTTGCTCAAGCCGTACGGTCGGGAGGTCGAAGAAACAGGAAATGGGCTCGTGCCACGCGCCGACGGTCCGGCGTAGTATTTGCGCGGGCCCGCTGGGTGCCATGCCCACGCTGGTCGTGGGTATGTCGTGTTGCCGGCATGGCCAAGCAAGCTTGGCCATGGCACCCAAGCAGGCACCCGAACCGGCACCCGAGCAGGCGTCAACCTTTTCCCGCTAGTCACTAGTTCCATGGCATCCGCTGCTGACCAACCGGTGTCGCGACAGCCGCCGCCACGCGGCCTGGCTAGACTGTTCGTTTCGGTCGCCGACTGGATCGCCGACCTCGGGGAAGTGGCTATCGACTGGGTGTCCGGGCTGGGAAACATCTCGGTCTTCATTTTTCGCACGTTCTACTGGCTCACGACCCATCTTCCCAAGCGGGAAACGATCCTCCCCAACTTCTACCAGATCGGGGTGATGAGTCTCCCCGTCGTGGCCCTCACCGGGACCTTCATCGGCATGGTCCTGGCGGTCCAGAGCTACGCGCAGTTCCGCATGCTCGGCCTGGAGACGCGGCTGGGGGCCGTGATCAACATGTCGCTGGTCCGCGAGCTGGGCCCGGTCCTGGCGGCCACGATGCTCGCCGGCCGGGTGGGCAGCGCCATGGCCGCGGAGCTGGGCACGATGCGCGTCACCGAGCAGATCGATGCCCTGGCGAGCATGGGCGCCAACCCGATCCACTACCTCGTCGTCCCCCGTTTCCTCGCCTGCCTGGTGCTGATCCCCACGCTGACGATCATGGCCGACTTCATGGGCGTGGTGGGCGGGGCCTATTACAGCGTCTACGTCCTCAACATCGACTGGTACCACTACATCGCCAATTCGCGGCAGTACGTGACCATGTTCGACCTTTTTTCGGGCGTGTTCAAGAGCCTCTGGTTCGGCGCGGCGATCGCCCTGATCGGCTGCCACAAGGGCTTCCACTGCGATCCCGGGGCGGAAGGGGTGGGCCGGGCAGCCACCGCGGCGTTCGTCCAGTCCTTCGTGATCATCCTCGTGCTGGATCTGCTCTTGGGCATCTCGCTCGACTCCCTCTATACAGTGCTCTATCCCAAGGCCCCCTCGCTGATCTGATCCGATGGTCGCTCCGCTGACAACGCACCGTGCCGAAGAGAACCCCGCCGGGCCGCTCGTGCGGATCGAGGACCTGGCGGTCCGTTTCGGGCGGCAGTACGTGCTCCGCAGCATCGAGCTGGGCATTGCCCGGGGGCAGACCGTGGCCATCGTCGGCGAAAGCGGCTGCGGCAAGACGGTGCTGCTGAAGACGCTCATCGGGCTTTTGCGTCCGGCGCGGGGGAGGGTCTGGTTCGACGGCCGGGACCTCGCCCGCTTGAGCGACAAGGAGCTGACCCGCGAACGGCTCCGCTTCGGCTTCCTCTTCCAGCAGGCGGCGTTGTTCGATAGCATGACGGTAGCCCAGAACGTGGCCTTCCCGCTGCGGCAGCACTCCTCCCGCCCGGAACCCGAGATCCGCCAGATCGTCCTGGCGAGGCTCGCCGAGGTGGGGCTCCCGGCGGGCGTGCTGGGCAAGAAGCCCGCGGAGCTGTCGGGGGGCATGAGGAAGCGGGTGGGGTTGGCGCGGGCCCTGGCCACGGAGCCGGAGCTGATGCTCTACGACGAGCCGACCACCGGCCTGGACCCGATCATGGCCGACGTGATCAACGAGCTGATCCTCAGCACCCGCAAGCGCCACCCCGTGACCAGCGTCGTCGTGACCCACGACATGCGGACGACGCTCAAGGTGGCGGACCGGGTGGTGATGCTCTACCCGCTCTCGCGCCTCCGCCCCGGCGAGCCCCAGGTGATCTATGACGGCCCTCCCGACGGTCTCCAGCAGGCCGCCGACCAGCGCGTCCGCCAGTTCGTCGAAGGGCAGGCCGGCGAGCGACTCATGGAATTGCGGCAATCCAACGGGGTATGAGCCATGGACGAACGGGTAGTCCAGTTCCGCGTCGGGGTAATGGTCCTGGCGAGCCTGCTCATCACCGCCATCCTCGTGCTCCTGTTCGGCGAGGTCCCCGGCATCTTCCGCGCGACCTACGTGGTGCACATCCACTTCACCGATGCCCCCGGGGTCACGCGGGACACGCCGGTCAAAAAGAGCGGCGTACTGATCGGCCGCGTCAGCGACGTGGCCCTGCTGGAAGAAGGCGGCGTCATGGTCACCGCCCGCATCGACGCCGACAAGCCGATCCGCGAGAACGAAGTCGCCCGCATCACCACCTCGCTCCTGGGCGACTCGGCGATCCACATCGTCGACTCGGGCAGAAAGGACCTGCCGAGGACCCCGGTCGCGGACGGCGCCCGGTTGGAAGGCGTCGCCTACGAGGACCCATTCCAGGTCGTCGCCAAGCTCGAGGATCGCCTCGCCGGCGCGCTCGGCTCGATCACCGGCACCAGCGACGAGCTCGGCCGCGTCACCCGCCAGGTCGGCGACCTGCTCAAGGCCAACGAGGGAAAAATCAACCGCATGATCGCCCAGGGGGACGAGACCACGGCAATGCTCCAGCAGATGGTCCGCGACGCCCACGATATTTTCGGCGACCCGGAAACCAAGGCCAACATTCGCGACGCCGTCAACCAGGTCCCCGCGCTGATGCGCGAAACCCGCGACACCGTCCGCCAGATGCAGAACACGATGGCCCTGGTGGACAAGAACCTCAACAACCTCAGCGATTTCACCTCCTCCCTGGGCGGTGAGGGCAAGGGGCTCCTCGTGCGGCTGAACTCCTCGGCCGAGAAGCTCGACAGGCTGATGGCCGAGCTCCTCACCTTCACCGAGACCCTCAACAGCGGCCAGGGCTCGCTGGGACGGCTCATGACCGACCCCGAACTCTACGACAACGTCAAGCGGACCATCGCCAACATCGAAAGATTCACCGTCGAAGCCCGGCCGATCCTCGAGAACGCCAAGATCTTCACCGACAAGATCGCCCGCCACCCCGAGTCCATCGGCCTGCGGGGCATGGTCAAGCCCAGCGACGGGACGAAATGGTAAGATCGCGCCGCGGTGCGGCCGGGCGCCCCGACGAAGTGCTGCTGCTGAGCCGCTTGCGGCTTAGCCCGCGTGGCGCGGGGGGGCCCGCTCGGAGTCGCGGCACGGCTGGAATGCGATCCTTCGCAAGCTGTGTTCTGATGCTCTCCGGCGGGCAGAAGCAACGGGTGGCCATCGCCCGCGCTATGGCCGTGCAGCCCCGCGGAGCTGTTGGCTCACGGGCCGCTGCTGGCTACTCATGGCCGGGCTCTCGCTACATAAACCGGACGCTTCGAGGCCCCATCGACCCACGCGGAATCAGTGGGCAAGGGGCGAGAAGGTGGCAGGATCGCTACGAGATCCTCATATCAGCGACGGGCGGCGCCGGCAACCGCCCCGAAAGAGTGAGGCGCCGACACCCATCTGGTGGCACGCCGGCCGCCCTCTGCCCAAGCGGAGGCCCCCGAGGTACATGCCCAGCTCAGGGCAGGTGCACCGCCTGCTCGGCCAGACCCTTCTCGCCCCGCCATGGAAGGTCGCTCATCGACCCGGGCATGATCTCGCAAAAAAGGCGGCGGAAGAGTGAGTTTTCTCGGCTGAGCCGGGTTATACATAGACAGAAGGTCACCCGCAAGCCGAAGGCGGCCTCGTACGATGGCAGGCGCGTCGGACGAAGAACTGATGGGCTTCGTCAGACTAGGGTTTTACAGTTTTGAGAGGGTCGGATTGGGGGCGCGGGAGTTCCGTAGGAGCCGCGGTGAGGGTGGCCTTGAGTCTGGATTCGCGGGG
>Ga0315280_10010925_pt1 | contig 11264 bp, 10 predicted proteins | sample YL17G06_40_MG_FD_203697 | JGI IMG/M metagenome (GOLD analysis project Ga0315280, IMG submission 203697) | Sediment microbial communities from Yellowstone Lake, YNP, Wyoming, USA - YL17G06_40 | ecosystem: Environmental > Aquatic > Freshwater > Lake > Sediment | place: USA: Wyoming | collected... | reverse complement strand
ATTTTTTACACCCCCCCCCCCCCCCCCCGCGAATGTCAACCACTTTTTCTTCTTTTTTCGCCTAAGTTTCGCGCCCTCTTTTCCGATATATATTTTAGAGAGGGGCTAATACAATGCAAACCTACGAGGAACTCCTCAAAGAAAATTGCCTTCTGAAGGAAGAAAATCGCTCGCTCAAGGCGGAGAACGCGGCTCTCAAGGCTCGGATTTCCGAACTGGAAACACAAGTATCTCAGCTTCTGGCGCGTGTGGGTGAACTTGAATCTCAACTTCGGCAGAACTCGCGGAACTCTTCGCGTCCGCCTTCATCCGACCCGCCGTCAGTGCAGCGTCTGGCAAAGGAGCGCACAGGACGCAACCGCGGCGGTCAGCCGGGACACGAGGGTTGCACCAGAGACCTGCTGCCACCTGATAAGGTTGACTGTATCGTGACACTCAAACCGTCTGCGTGCGAACATTGCGGTGCAACACTTGCAGGAGAGGACACTAATCCACATCGTCACCAGGTAACAGAGGTTCCGAAGGTCAGACCGCATGTCACAGAGTATCAACTGCACACATTGTGCTGTCCAGTTTGCGGGGAGAAGAGTACCGCAAAGTTACCTGAGGGGGTGCCTACAGGTGCATTTGGTGTGCGTCTTCAGGCAACTGTTGCTGTGTGCACGGGAGTATATCACCTGAGCAAACGCACCACAGAAGGGTTGATAGAAGACCTCTTTAGAGTGGATATTTCGCTTGGCTCAGTGAGCGCAATAGAAGAGGCTGCCAGCGAAGTTTTGGCAGAACCAGTGGGGGAAGCGCAGTCTTACGTGCAAGCGCAGCCGGTGGCATACGTGGATGAAACAGGCTGGCGTGAAGGGAAGAGACGTGCGTGGCTCTGGGCAGGAGTAACGAGTCTCGTAACAGTCTTTCTTGTGCACGCAAGCCGCGGTAGAAAGGCAGCGACAGAGATGTTGGGTTCTTTTGCCGGCGTGCTGGTCTCTGACCGCTGGAGCGCTTATAATATCTGGGATGCAGCCCGGCGCCAGTTGTGCTGGGCGCACCTGAAACGCAACTTCGCAGCCTTTCTGGACCGCACAAGAGAAGCCGCGAGAATCGGGCATACGCTGCTTGCGGAGGTCAAACAGATGTTCGCTTGGTGGCGCCGAGTTCGTGACGGGACACTGGAGCGCACAGAGTTTTGCCAGTATATGCAGCCGCTGATGGAGCGGGTTGAAACACTCTTGACACAAGGCGTTTCTTGCCCAGATGCCAAAACTGCCAACACTTGCCGGGAGATTCTCAAATTTGCTCCCGCGCTCTGGACTTTTGTGAGGGTGGAGGGAGTAGAGCCGACCAACAACGCCGCTGAGCGCGCGATACGCCCTGGCGTTCTATGGCGCAGGGGAAGTTTTGGGACAGACAGTCCACGCGGCAGTCGCTTTGTGGAGCGAATGATGACAGTAGCTGCGACTCTGAAGCAGCAGGGTCGCAATGTAGTGGACTATATCAGTTCTGTTTTTGAGGCGAAGTTACACGGCGAGGCTATTCCTTCGTTGTTACCGGTTAGCGCTCTCCAGATGTAGTCTGCCGCCCGATAGCCACCTGAACGGTTACAACACAAGATAGGTGTTGAATATGTTTCAAAGTATGAAGGTATGGAGCCGAACAGGGGGTCAACCGTCGATGAGTACGATACAGCACAGGCGGCAGTTGCACTTTCAAGAGCGGTAAAGCAGGAAGGCAAGAAAGGAATATATTTCGGAGTGTTCTATATGACCCGCTCGGGCAGGTTGAGGAAAGGCACGCCCGAGCCGCTTCCGCTGCTACCGCCTTGAAGCGCTGGGAAATGGCGCGTAAAAAGGTTCGCGAAGAGTCCATAGAACTTCTGCGGCAGCAAGTGAAAGATTTCATTGACTGGTTGAAAGCGCAGGGGGCAATCTAAGTGCATCTCACTCTGCACATAACAACCGCGTGCAATATGCGTTGCTCTTATTGCTACTCTCCCCCGAAGGCGGGTCCGACGATGAGCGAGGAAGTAGCATTCAAAGCGCTGGAAATGAGTGCAACGCTTTCCTCAGATTCCTGCGGCATTGTGTTTTTCGGCGGAGAGCCGCTGCTTCATAAAGACCTGATTTCTGCGACAGTGGCGCGGGCGCGTCAAATGGAGGAAAAAGGGACAGGCAGATTCCATTTCAAAGTGACGACAAACGGCGCGCTTCTGGATGAAACGTTTCTTGAGTTTGCTATTCGCAACGGCATTCTTGTTGCGATGAGTTTTGACGGTATCTGCGAGGCGCACGACAGGCATCGGCGTTTCCCTGATGGTTCGCCCAGTTTTGACACGCTGCTTGACAAGTTGAAACTACTTCTGGCTGTAAGACCATATGCAAGTGTCCTTATGGTTGTGAACCCTGATACTGCGCAGTATCTCACCGAATCTGTTTCATTTCTACTTGACCTTTCGTGCCGTTATATCATAGTCTCGCTGAATTACGCGGCACATTGGCAGAGCGCGGATTTCCGCATTCTTTCCCGCGAATACAAGCGCCTCGGTGCACTTTACATCAAGTGGACGAGGGAAGGCAGGAAATTCTATTTGAGCCCGTTTGAAGTGAAACTATCGTCGCACATCAACAGGCACTGTTACAGGAAAGAGAGATGTGAACTGGCGCGCAGGCAGGTTTCTATTGACCCCCAGGGCTATCTTTACCCCTGTGTCCAATTCACCAAAGCAGGACCTGAAAGTAAGTGGCGAATCGGGACTGTTTTTACTGGGATAGATGAAAAAGCGAGACTCAGTATTCACGACGAGTCCGAAAAGGAGAAAAAAGTCTGCCAGAAGTGCGCTATCAAAGATAGGTGTAACAACTCTTGCGGCTGCCTCAACTGGCAGACAACGGGCTCGGTGAATCAGGTGTCGCCTGCACTATGCAGACACGAACAGATTTTGACTCGTATCGCAGATCGGGTTGGAAAAGTTCTCTATCGCGATCGCGATGCGCTTTTTCTGCACAAACACTACAACGCGTCTTACCCTGTGCTGTCATTGCTTGAGGATACTCTCTCGCAGAAGACCGCGAAGTAGCAAGCGAGTTCTTCTGTCTATATCACTTCGCGTTTGGTCGTAACCTTTTCTCCGTGACATTTGCGTTCTCCTATAGACCATCCCCGCACTAAAGTGCGGGGCTTGCTATGGCGGACGCGCTTTCCGCAAACTGAGTGTCAAGCGCTGTTTCACAATTCATCGGATATGGCGTTGCTTCCCTGATATCTGGAATGCCCAGTACGTACTGGGTTACACGGTTCAGTCCAATACCGCAACCAGCGTGAGGCACAGGTCTCTCTTTGACAGCATTTAGATACCACTGGAAAGCCTCAAAAGTTTGCCCGCTCGCCAGGAGGTTTTTATACATTTCAGAAGACTTCAGTTTTTCTACAAGTAGATCATAGTTTTCTTCACGCACAGCGCTCCCCACCGCTTCCCCGCTCATAGGCAGAACCAAGTCCGAACTTTGAACGAGTTCTGGATTTTTTCTATCTCTGCGCATATTGAAAAACTTTATCCTTTCAGGATAACGCGTGATAAAAACCGGCTTATTACCCAGAGCCTTTACAACGGTCTGCTCATGCTCGTGCTTCAGGTCATCCCCGAACACTAATTCATAGCCTGCATCCCGCAGAATTGTCAAAGCCTCATAATACGAGATTCTTTCATAAGGCTCCGCCAAATCCTTCTGCAATATATCCAGTTGAGACCTCGGAATTATGGTATTCAGCCTGATAGCTCTTGAGACCATTGATTTCAAAGTGCCTTCAATATGGGTGAGAAGTTGTTCAAGTCCGTTTTCACCTGAGTATTTGAATTCAAATTCCACCAGAGGAAACTCTGTCAGGTGCCTGTGGTCTGCACGCGTCTCTGCACGAAAACTGTGAATTGTGCAGCAAACACGCTCCAAATCCGGGACCAGCAACTCAAGACTCAACTGCCCTGTCTGCGTCAGGAACGCATGCTGACCAAAATAGTCCAGCGAGAAGAGAGTGTCAACGTTCTCGCAAGCGCCTGTAACCCCGACCATATGGGGCACGCTCGGAATGTTGACAAAACCATTTTCCCGGAAATAGTCCTCTGCTCCGCGGTGCAGTTCTCCCTCAACCCTCGCAACCAGCGCTTTTTCCATAGTCCCCCTCCCATAAAGTCTCACCAGGAAAACAAGGCAGTTGAACTTTAGCCATTTCGCCAAGTGTAATGTTTGAAACTGATGATGAAATGATGAGGGCTTGGCAAGGGACAAACAGGTCTGTAGCCAGACCAGAAATCAAGGTTCTCAGAACCATATGCCGTCCTGAATTTTTTTACTTCTAACAAGGAGCCGAAAGAAAGTAAAGAAGAAAAAGACAAATTACCCAAAAAACTGAAAGATTTACAGCCGCTGAACAGCGCCGGCGCTGCCTGAATCGCATAGACGGAAAACCAAAGGTGAATGGCGCAGTAGAGCATTCCTCTTGACAAATAACCTCTATAATTTTACTTTCCGATTTGTAAAAAACATTTGCATCCCTGCAACATCCTCTATACAATAACGCTTACAAGAGCCTGGTCCGTTGGTAATTGCACCACGAACGCAAGCCGAAGATAATCCTTAGTTGGATATACGGCATGTTGCCGTTGTTTGTTTCTTGGACAGGGCAAATGGTTACGCCCACTTATTGGTTAGGGAAAGGAAGAGATTGTGGGAACAAAACTTTACGTCGGCAATCTTAGTTACCAGGTCAGTGCGGATAAATTGAGGGAGATTTTCTCCGCGCACGGCGAGGTGTCCGATGTCGCCATCCCGGCAGACCGCGAAACCGGTCGCAGCCGCGGTTTCGGTTTCGTCACTATGGCCAGCGAAGAGCAAGCACGCACCGCTATGCAGGCAGTCAATGGCACAGAGCTGGATGGACGCGCTCTGACAGTCAGCGAGGCTCGTGAACGCCAGGAGGGCGGCGGTGGCGGACGCGGCGGCGGTCGGGACCGCTTCTAACCGCAACCTGCTGGTGAATGGTATAATGTGCGATGGGAAGAGAGTCCGGACGGCACGAATGGGTGTCTACTGATACGCGTCTAAGAATTTTGACTTTTTGTGGACAGGGCACTTGACTGTGGCAGTTATGGGTGTCCTTGGAATAGGTCCACCCAAACAGTTTCAAAGCGGTTTCAAGCATCCTGACGCCTGAAAACATACTGTTAGGGTTGGTGTTTCACGCGGTAAAGACCGCTGCTCTTTATAGCCAGATACTCCAGCGTTCCGTCTGCTTGGAATGTGGGGCCGCCCTTCACAATCACCTCATACTCCGGACCCGCCTGTCCGTCTATGACTACAAACCACTTCTTGCCCTTTGCCGCCGGATATGCGATGTGCTTGCTGTCTGGACTGAATGTTACCTTGTAGTAGATTCTGTCATACTCCGGACCAGCCTGCCCATCTGCGACAACAAACCACTTCTCGCCCTTCTTCGCTATGTATGCCACACGCTTGCTGTCGGGACTGAATACGAGCGAGCCTTCGGTCAGTCCAGCATACTCCGGACCTGCCTGCCCATCAATGACAACAAACTGCTTATCGCCCTTTTGCGATCCATACGCCACACGCTTGCTGTCGGGACTGAATATGGGCCTGCCTTCCATTATTGCGTCATACTCCGGACCAGGTTGCCCGTCTGTAACAACAAACTGCTTCTCACCCCTCCACGCCACGTATGCCACGCGCTTGCTATCAGGACTGAATACGAGAGGAGGTTGACTCATACTATCCTCGTCACGATGAAGCACACGCCAGCCGATATAGTCATACTCCGGACTTGCCTGCCCATCTATAACGACAAGCCGCTTTTCGCCTCTCTGCGCCACATATCCCACGCGTTTGCTGTCAGGACTGAATACGAGCGAGAGAAAGCCAATATCGTCATAGTCTGGACCCTCCTGCCCATCTACGACTACAAAGTGCCCTGTGCCCTTCTGCGCTTCATATGCCACGCGCTTGCTGTCAGGACTGAATATAGGCGTGCCTTGCATTATTTCGTCATACTCCGGACCAGCCTGACCATCTATGACAACGAACTGCTTTCTGCTCTTCTCTGCACCATATCCCACACGTTTGCTGTCAGGACTGAACAAGGGCATACCCCAATCAGTGTCAACATTGTCATAGACTGGGCTCTCCTGCCCGTCTATGACAACAACCCACTTCTCGCCCTTCTTTGCCGCATAAGCTAAGCGCTTGCTATCAGGACTAAATACGAGTTCGTCCCAGACAATGCCGATTCCGTCATACTCCGGACCAGCCTGACCGTCTATGACCACAAAGCACTTCTTGCTCCCCTTCCATGCCGTGTATGCAAAGCGTTTGCCGTCAGGGCTGAAAGACCCTTTGCCGATTCCGTCACAATCAACCTCCCCGCCTGCTCGCCCGTCTATGAACACAACCTGCTTTCCATCATTCCTCATCGAAAAAGCGACGTGGCAGCCATCCTTGCTAATTGCATCAATGTGCGCTGTAGGCGGGATTCGGCATAACCGCTCTTCGCCAATCTGTTTGCTGGCGATGGCAGCTTTTTCTGACTCCTCCTCTTCTTTCCGTTCCTCTTTTGTGATTTCCTTCAATGCCATAGTGTAGGTCGTTTCGCCGACACTTGTTGTAGTTGGTGCATTCGGGACGCCTGCAAAAGATGCTTTTACAGTATAACTCATCTTCATTTCCAGTTTCACGAGCATTCCGTTAGCCGTGTCAAAATAGTAGTTGCCCGAGCCCTGCGCTGAATAAGACGAGATTGTTGCAGGCCCGGTCCCGCTTTCAATAGAGGCATTGGTCACTTCAACCTTCATCTTTGCACACTGATGCTCACCCAATTTTTCCGTTCCTTCAAACGTCAATTTATACTCAACCTTCACGGTCCCAGTAGGGTCTGAAAATTTGTGAGCGCCAGTCCAGGAATCCCCTTTGCCGACCTTCTCCTTTGGCAGGAGGTAATAACTCTGAAATGTCTCCTTCATAACTTCGTCACTGAACCTCTTCAGCCATCCCTTTTGAGCCATCTGGTTGCCTTTGAACACTTCCTGTACTATCGCAGTAACGCCTTTCACCTCAAGTACGGTTCCTGTTTTGTCAACCCTCATAGTAAAAGGTTTCTCAAGAATAGCAGGGTAGATTTTCAAGTTATCGTCCTTTTTCGCTTCCTCAAGTTGCTCCTTATCGGTGGAGTCAAATTCATCACTTATAGAACTCCAACCCTCTGTTCTTTCCTTTATGTAAGAATACTTTGTCTGAATTGTGGCAACGCCTTTATCATCTATGTCTGTTACTTCCTGGGCTATGCCGTATTCCAGGCTCCTCTTCGTCTCGCTGTCGGGTCTATTCTGGTTCGTGCTATGGAAGTTATTGGCAAGTTTCTCCACATATTCTAATTTCTGTCCCTTCTGAAACTTCAAGACCATTTCTGTCTTTTCCGCAGCAGGCTGCTCCTGAGCCAGCGTCAGAACCGCGCCGAAAGAAAAAGCAAACACTGCGCACAAAACTGACAAATATCTCTTTGACATACCAAGTCCCTCCTGAAATACTGCCTAAGAAAGCGAGCGCAGACTGCAAAAGCGCAATATATTATGCTTCTGGGCAAGACTCTGTCAACAGTCCGCAACAAGAAAGCAGAGTAAGCGCGGCAACAGCGAGAGAAACTTTGCATAATTTGGTGAGTTATAATATAATGTGGGCAACCAACCAGTTGGATGGAGTGGGTATAGATCAAGGAGGCGTGGTGATGGGAAACGGTGTATTTTTCGTAATAGGGATGATTGCCGCTGCTGCGGTGGGCGTTGCCGGGTCGTATGGGGCGCAGTCCTTACTTCTTGAGAAGCCCGAAGTGAGCAAGGCGCCTGATACCGGCGAGGCGGTCACAAGCACGGTGAAGACCGAACTCGCATCTCTCGGCGAGAGAGTTGACAGGCGGATGGATAATCTGGCTGTATCGGTTGAGGCGCTTGACAGGAAGGTTCAGGATATGGGGAAGAGTTTGCAGGCTTTGAGCGAACGGGTCAGCACTGGTGCGGCGCGAAGTGCGGGTGCGGCACCGCTCGCGGCACCAGTCGCGGCCGGGACTGGCGGGCAAGCCGTTGCCGGTGGCGTAGTGGAGGAGACTGTGAGGCGAGTGTTAGATGAGGTGGACAAACGTCAGAAGGAAGAGTCCACACAGAGGAGGGAAGAAAGGCGCCAGGCGTTCACGAATATGGTGAGGTCTCGCGTGGATGAGTTCAGCAAGGAGAAGGGCTGGGACGCGGCGAAGATAGAGACGGTGAAAAATATACTGGATGAGCAGGGGAAGAAGATGAATGAACTGTCAGGGCAGAATTCTGGCGGCGGCTCACCTGAGAATTTCCAGAGTATGAGGCAGATAATGAATGAGACGCGGACCAAACTCCTTGAGGTTATGACAGAAGAGGAGTTGACGGAACTTTTCGGGGGAACGGGCGGAGCGTTTGGCGGGATGTCTCGCCGCAATAGAGGCACAGAAGGTCAGCCGCCAGCGCCGGGACCAGGACAGTAGTAAGAGCCAGGTGAGCGCGTTTCAGGTTTTCGCCTCTTTGTGCGCACTCACCGCAAGCCGCTCGCTATGCGGCGTTCCAAAGCCCCGCCGTTCATCGGCGGGGATGATTCAACCGCCCCGGTGAACGAGAGGGCTTTGGAAATAAAACGGTACGTTACACTCACCCGTGAACTGCTATAAATAATGCACTTCCGCGTAAAGCAAACCTCTGGTCAGCAGGAACTCCACAGGAAACAGGAACTCTCGCTTCAGGGAAAAGGATTTGACACCATAGGGGCGGGAGAATATAAATTATGCATCGGCGACCGGGGAGAAGCGATGCCAGTTGAATTCACGTGTCAGCACTGCGATTACAGAGTGACGCTGCCCGACCAGTATGCGGGCAAGACAGTCAGATGCCCTCAGTGCAAGGAGGTTCAGAAGATTGAAGTTCCTGAACAGGCGTTTCCTGTCGCTTCGCCGGCGTCTGATTCTGATTATGTGGCTGATGCTGATGATACAGCACCTGCTGAACTTGCAGAGTGTCCGTTCTGCGCGGAACCGATTCGCGCCGGCGCCAAGAAGTGCAAGCACTGCGGCGAAATTCTTGACAGGGAACTGAGGAGCCACAGGAAGCGGGAACAGATAAGAGATTTTGCGGAGGGCTACGCCCGGTATGCGAAAACGCACGAGAAGAACACAGACGCAAGGAACTCGCTCATATGTGGGCTGATAGGGCTTTTGTGTTTTGGCATAATACTCGGGCCCATAGCGATACTTCTTGGAATGAACGGTCTCAAGAGGGTGAAACGGAACCCGAGAATGGGGGGCGACTCAGCAGCGACGGCAGGAATCATTCTCGGGGTTGTTGATATTATTGTTTCTATAGTCTGGATAGCGTATGTTTTCAGATGAGGTGTGGCGGGTTGTTGAAAATCTTTCTGCTTATCTTCTTTCTGACACCCATTGTTGTAGCATACCTGTATCCGGAGATTGGGAGTTTATCCTCTTCAGCGTGCTGCCTGCGCAGCATTTGTGGAGTAGAGTGTCCGACGTGCGGTCTAACACGCGGGTTCATAGCAGCGAGCAGAGGTTACTTGCATAACTCATTTTTGTTGAATCCGCTGTCGCCGGTCATATTCCTGGTATTCCTGCTGCTGTGCGTGGTGCTTGCGCGAGACATCATCCTGCGTCGGAGACTTGCTGAGCGGCTCTACAGGCGGTTTGACAGGTATGCGGGCGTGGCTATTGCCAGCGCGGTCGCTTTTTCATTCACTCTCAAGTGGCTTCTGTTGCGGTAACACTTTGCGAGAATCTTTCCTTTTTTCCGGATAGAGAAGGCGGATGATACTTCCTCTTCTTGACAGGAGATATAATCAGACCCCCCCGATTGCGACTTACGCTCTTGTCGCTCTGAATTTTCTTGTCTTTCTTGCGGTTCGTCCTGCCGCGCCCGAGTATTTAGCGACAGTGCAAAGGTTTGGGCTATCGCGTGTGAATCTTGCATCTGTTCCGCTTGTCACTCATATGTTTCTACACGCCGAACCCCTGCACATTATTGGAAATATGCTTGCCCTTTGGTTTTTCGGGCGCAATCTTGAGCGGATTATGGGAACTCCCGTATTCGCACCTTTTTACTTTGCCAGCGGGGTTATCGCGGGGCTTGCGCAGGTTGGGCTCTCTCCCAGGGCTGATTTGCCACTGATAGGCGCGTCAGGAGCGATATACGGAGTCATCGCCGGCTATGTCATTTTCTTTCCGATGCGCAAGGTAAAGGCTGTTTATCTGCTTTCTCTCTTCTCAAGCGCTGAGACGGCTCTGCTTGAGATATCGGCCTGGGTCTATGTTGTGCTGTTTGTTCTGTTTCAGGACATTGTGCTTTTCGCGGTTGCGCGCGGGAGTGATATGACGGGTCACTGGGCGCATTTTTCCGGGTTCGCATTCGGCGCAGGCGTAACTGGTTTGATGAGGATAATCGGTTTCAGGGGCGCACCGGAAGAGATTGTTCAGGAGACTCAGGAGCGTCGCTATGAAGCGCGTCGCGTAACGCCGGCTCCGCGCCCGCAGATGGTGCGCAAGCGAGCAGTCACAGTAGACCAATCCAGCAGGTGGGTTGAGGAGGATAATAGAGTCAATCTGACTTCAATAATTCTCCTTGAGGAAGAAGGAATATCGCCCGAGTGTCTTGAGACGCTCCAGCGACATTTCCCGCACATCGCTCTGAATCCCCGATACAGTCTGGCATCCAACGTACCGGAGCAGGATGCTCTGCGCCTCTCACGTATGCTCTCCAGCGCAGGTGCGCGCCACTTTGTGCTGCCGCAGGAATACGTAATTCATCCACCGAGAGTTAGCGTGGTAGTTGCAGTGGAAAATACTCCCGAGAACGCCGTTATTTTTACTGATGAGGCGGGTAACAAATTGCACCGCACATCCACCGATATACGTATGTTTTGCGCAGCCTGCATATTATCTGAGGAATCAGAGAACCATACGCAAACAGGGTCCAGTCAGGCGCCAGCAGACGCTCACGACAGGTATGTGCTGGACATTTACGCGTCCAATCCGTGGGTCTGCTACCGTATGACTGGTTCCGGCGGGCTTGCGCCTGCAGCGCTGCGGTCGGCAGCGAGCGTTCTGGTCAGCGCTCTGCCAGACGTTCCTGGAGCCGAGACCCTGCGTTCGCTTCTCGCTGAGGAAGAGTTCTCCGGGAAGAGATTCAAGAC
>Ga0315280_10010924_pt1 | contig 11265 bp, 10 predicted proteins | sample YL17G06_40_MG_FD_203697 | JGI IMG/M metagenome (GOLD analysis project Ga0315280, IMG submission 203697) | Sediment microbial communities from Yellowstone Lake, YNP, Wyoming, USA - YL17G06_40 | ecosystem: Environmental > Aquatic > Freshwater > Lake > Sediment | place: USA: Wyoming | collected... | reverse complement strand
AGAGGTAATCAATGCTTCGGGAAAGTTCGTATTCCCCGGGTTTATCGATCAGCACGTGCACACCATCGGCGGTGGAGGCAGCGGGGGCCCGTTGACTCGGGTGAAAGAGATCTTTTTCCGCGACGTGGTCAGGTCCGGAACCACGACTCTGGTCGGCACTCTGGGCACAGATACGATCTCTCGCTCCCTCTCGACGCTGCTCATCAAAGCGAAAGCTCTAAACCTTTGCAGCCTGAACACCTTCATCTACACCGGCTCTGTTATTTTTCCGCCCGTCACGCTAACTGGCTCTGTCGAAGGTGATATTGCGCTTATCAGCGAGATTGCTGGAGTCAAAACAGGCCTGGGGGAGGCCGTCTATCCACGGCCTGACCTTCGGGAGTTGGAAAATCTTATAACCGAAAGCCGGCGGGCAGGGTCGCTCAGCGGGAAGCGTGCCGTGGTTCACATTCACTTGGCTGCCTCGGCGGACGAATGGGTGGGAGCGATCGAGTCGATCTTAGAGCGGAGAGAGATCCCCTACCAGCAGGTCGTTTTGACGCATGTGAACCGATCGACCCGGTTGCTGGAGCGCTCCTTTGAATACGCCAAGAAGGGCGGGCGCATCGACATAACGACCTGCATCCGTCCACCGGAGCGGCCGGCCTCGGTGAAGGCCAGTGCCGCCCTCAAACGCTACCTGGAATCGGGCGGCCCCCCTGAACAGGTCACCTTCTCCTCGGACGGCAATGCCAGCCGGGTGTTGGTCAACGGGTTTGTCGATTATACGCGGGTGGGCACGTTGCTCGAGGAGTTCCGGGATTGCGTCCAGCAGGAAAGGATTCCGCTGCCCCAAGCCCTGGCCGCGGTCACTGTGAATGCCGCCGACCGATTGGGGATGGCCAACGAGCGCGGCAGCCTTCGGGAAGGATACTTCGCGGACCTGGCTCTTTTCACCGGAGGCCTGGAGTTGACCGATCTTATGGCCGGGGGGCGCTGGCTACTGCGGAATGGGATTGTAGCCGGGGTCGATCCATTCGAATAAAATAAACTCAGCTTGGGCTGAGAGGAAAGGAGAAGTGATGCAGGTTCGAGTTTCGCAGGCGAAAATCGTTTTTTTCCTGGTAGCTTTTATTCTTCTGCTTCCGGCTGCCCCGAGGGCGGATTTTCCGGAGAAACCCATCCAGGTCTTGGTGGGTTGGCCCGTAGGGTCGCAGAATGACATGATTGATCGGGCAATCGGTCAGTCGCTGCAAAAGATCCTCAAACAGCCAATAATCATTCAGAATTTGCCCGGAGGGGGCGGAGCGCTGGTCCTGGGCCGGATCAAAACGGAGAAGCCCGACGGCTATACCCTCTTCCAGACGGGAACGGCGATGTACTCGCGCACCCCTCACCTGCGCTCCGTTCCCTACGACGCGATCAAAGATTTCGCTTACCTCGCCCAGCATGCCATGTTCCAGTTCTGCATCGTGGATCGTTCGGACAATCCGTGGAAAAACTACGACGAGATGATTGCCTACGTCAAGAACAACCCGAATATTGTGAAATACAGCACCTCGGGCGTCGGAACCTCGATGCACCTGATTATGGAATACATCGGGATGCGCGAGAACTTGAAGTGGATCCACGTACCGTTCACGGGTGGGACCGAAGCGGCGGCTGCGCTGATGGGCGGGCACGTGCAGGTCTACTCTGCTTCCCTGGGAACCGAAGTGGAGCAGATCCGTTCGGGACGGCTGCGCTTTCTTCTCTCGACGAACCCCGGGCGGAATACCATCTTCCCGGACTTCCCCACAGTCCTGGAGAAAGGGTATGATTTCGCGGTTGTAAGCGGAGCCTGCTGGACCGTTCCCGCGGGGACCCCGAAGGACATTCAGCTGAAATTAGAGAGAGCGCTGCTTCAGGCCTTCAAGGACCCGATGGTTGTCGAGGTGATCACGAAATGGAAAATGGTCATCGAACCAGTCGACGGTGAATCCCTGCAAAAGATGATCGCCAAGGACTACAGGATTAACGGTGAGCTCCTGAAGCAGCTCGGGCTGGGCATTTACAAGAAGAAATGAATCTGGACCCTGAGCGGAAACCCATGCGGGAGGTGCACCCGGGGGGGAGCGTGGTCCTCATGGCCCTCGGCACGGCCATCGCCATCGGCGCCCTGCGCTATGATTTCGGGTCTTTCGAAAGCCCGGGTGCTGGCTTCCTGCCGGTTTTCGCCGGCCTCTCCATCGTAGCCTTTTCGGCAGTCACCTTTCTTCAGACCCTGAGACGCGGATGGCACCCCCTGCGGGAGCTGTGGAAAGGAGCGCGATGGCGCCAGGCGGCGATCGCCACGGCCTGCCTTCTCCTCTACTCGGCATTTCTGAGAGACTTGGGTTTCTTGATCTCGACTGTCCTGCTTATGTCCTACCTCTTCCGGATGCTGGAGCCAGCCAGCTGGAAAGGGACCCTTTTTGCCGCCCTGGTCACGACCCTGGGCTTTTACCTGGTCTTCCAGACCTGGCTTGAAGCCCAGCTTCCCCGCGGTTTGCTGGGCTTCTGAGGAAGCCGGCCATGGAGACAATCCACAGCTTGCTCTTCGGCTTCGGGGTCGCTCTCCAGCCCGGCAATCTTTTGATGTGCTTCATCGGTGTTTTATTAGGGACTCTTGTCGGCGTCCTGCCGGGACTCGGCCCGGTGGCAGCCATGTCGCTCCTTCTACCCACCACCTATAATGTCAGCCCGGTTGGCGCGGTCATCATGCTGGCCGGCATATACTACGGTGCCATGTATGGCGGCTCAACCACTTCCATCCTCCTGAACATTCCGGGGGAAGCCGCCTCCGTAGTGACGTGTCTGGATGGTTACCAGATGGCCCGTAACGGAAGAGCCGGGCCGGCCCTGGGTATATCGGCCCTGGGCTCTTTTATCGGCGGGACCCTGAGCATCGTTGGACTCATGCTCGTGGCCCCACCGCTGGCCGAGGCAGCCCTGAAGTTCGGCCCACCCGAATACTTTTCGCTGATGATCCTGGGAATGATCATGCTGACTTTTCTGGCCGGAGACTCCATGCCCAAAGCCCTCTGCATGGCTGCCCTGGGGATTTTCCTGGGGAACGTCGGAATGGACATCCTCTCCGGCATGGAACGGTTCACTTTCGACATCCCCATCCTGATCGACGGGGTGGGCCTGGTACCCGTGGCTATGGGCCTCTTCGGGATTTCAGAAGTGCTCCTCAACCTGGAGGTCTCCCTGAAGCGGGACATCTTCAAAACATCCCTAAAGGGATTGCTCCCTAACCTTGACGACTGGAGGCGAAGCTTCTGGCCCGTCATCCGGGGTTCAGTTCTGGGGTTCTTTCTGGGAATCCTCCCCGGGGGTGGGGGAGTCATCTCTTCCTTCACGAGTTACGCGGTGGAGAAGAAGTTATCCCGGTATCCGGAACGCTTTGGCCAGGGAGTCATCGAAGGGGTGGCCGGTCCGGAGACAGCCAACAATGCTGGAACCGGAGGGGCATTCATTCCCCTCCTTACCTTAGGGATTCCTTCGAATGCCGTCATGGCCATCCTGCTGGGGGCCATGCTTATCTATGGTATGCAACCGGGCCCTCTGCTCATCAAGGAGCATCCCGACCTCTTCTGGGGCGCTGTCACGAGCATGTACATCGGGAATGCCATGCTCCTGGTTTTGAATCTTCCCCTGATCGGGCTCTGGGTGCAGATTCTGAAGATCCCTTACCGTGTTCTTTTTCCCCTCATTCTCCTCTTTTGTATCGTTGGCGCTTACAGTCTCAATAACAACACCGCCGAGGTGGCCATGATGATTGTCTTCGGGGTCGCTGGCTACTTCCTGAGGAAATTCAAGTATCCTCTCGCCCCGGTCATCCTGGCCCTGGTCCTCGGGCCCATGCTGGAAAAAGCCCTGCGCCAGTCGCTCCTCATGTCTGTGGGAAGTGGGTGGATTTTCCTCTCGAGGCCAATCTCTCTGGTTACTCTCTTAATAAGTTTTGCCCTCCTGGCCTCATCGTTGCTCCCCTGGATGAGAAAAAAACGGGAAGACATTCGGGAACCCTCTGATAAGGATTGACTCGCCTTTGGCAACCATCCCCCCGCACTTCAATTTTTAGCGGCTTATTCAATCAGGGTATGTCGATCTTACGGGCTATGCGGGAAGCATGGGAGAGGTCCAATGATGTGGGCGCCTGTTATTGTTGACAAAAAAATTTCTTCTTGATATTTTACCTACTAGCGAAACCAGTTTTGGGCATGATTGATTAGCCTCTAAAATCTTTTTCAGGGGAGGAGAATATGAGATCGACTCTGAAAGTCTTTTGCCTTCTTCTGGCCCTTTTCCTTGTTATGGGGTCTCCGACCCCGCCGCAGGCCCAGACCCCGAAGAGCGGGGGAAAGCTTATCCTGGGTATGCGCATGGACCCCGCCGGAATGGACCCCCACAAGAATCAGTTTTCCGAGCAATTCAAGCGTTTCTCTTTCATCTACAACGGCCTTCTGGACTACGATAAGCAAGGCCACCTCGTCTCTTCCTTGGCAACTTCCTGGAAGTTTTCTCCTGATCAGAAGGAACTGTCCCTGAAGCTGCGCCCGGGGGTGAAGTTCCATAATGGCAAGGAACTGAAAGCCGAGGACGTGAAGTACTCCTTAGACAGGGTGCGAGATAAAAAAACTGCCTCGCCATTGATGCGGGACTTCTCTTCCATCAAGGACGTCCAGGTGGTCGACGATACAACGGTGAGGATTGTCCTAAAGGAGGCTTATTCCCCCTTCCTTAGCAAACTCACCCTTTACTACTGCTCAATCATCCCGGCAGGGACTGAAGCCACAGGAGGAACGCCGCCTCCGGGGACAGGCCCTTTTCAGTTCGTCGAGCATAAGATGAATGATTACATGAAACTAAAGAAGTTTCCCCAATATTGGGAAAAGGGTCTACCATATCTGGACGAGATCATCTTTAAGCCCATCATCGAGGATACTGTCCGCTACACAGCCCTGCGCACCGGGGAGATCCACTGGGCCAATACGATCCCGTTCCCCGAGGTTGAAAAGGCCTTGAAGAATCCCCCCAAAGACGTAGTGGTGCAGGAAGGGCCGACCCAGTCGGTTTTCTACTTTGTCCTCAACTGCACGAGGCCTCCCTTCGACAATTCCAAAGTACGCCAGGCCATCGCCCTGGCGCTCGAGAAAAAGGAAATTGTCGCCGGTGCGGTTTGGGGAAGGGGGGAAGTTGCCCATCAAGCCTTCGGCAATAGTCATCCTTACCATCTTCCCATTAAATCTCAGGAGTATGAACCGAACAGGGCGCGCGCCCTTCTGGCGGAGGCGGGATATCCCAAAGGGTTCAAGGTCATTCTGCCGGCTTTAACGGCTCATTCGCTCCTGCTGGAAATGGGCAAAATCGGCCAGGCCCAGTTGAGGAAGGTGGGGATCGACGTCGAGCTTCAGCTCCTGGACGGAGCCGCCTTCAATCAACAGGTGATCGTCAAGAAGGATTTCGCCATTACCACGATGGGAGACGCAGGCGAGACCCGCAATGACTTCGATGACGCTTATTATCGAGCTTTTTTCTCCCAATCTCCCTATAACCTCGCCCGGTATTCCAACCCCACTGTGGACGCCTGGCTGCAAGAAGGACGCCAGACATTCGACCCGGAGAAGCGAAAGAGGATTTACACCCAAGTCGTAGACCGGGTGAATCAGGATGCCCCTATCATCTATGCCATCATCCGGACGATCCCGTACGCCTGGAGAACTTCTCTCAAGGGATGGGAGCCGAATGCCACCTCGGCCCTCTGTTATAGCGGGGGCGGATTTAGCAGGGCTTGGCTGGACCGTTAATCGCCGCCCATGTTGAGCTTCGTCTTCCGGAGAATTCTTTCCCTCGTCCCGGTTCTCTTCATCGTCTCCCTCATGGTGTTCAGCATTTTCCGTTTGGTCCCCGGGGACCCGGTGGATGCGTTTCTGGGGACGGAACAGGACCCGGAGGTCCGCAGGGCCCTGCGGGCGGAGTTTGGCTTAGACAAGTCCTTGCCGGTTCAATATCTTTACTGGGTCAAGAACATCCTCCAGGGAAATCTGGGTAGGTCGTTCTCTACGCAGCAAAATGTTCTTAAGCTCCTCGGGGAAAAGCTTCCTAACACAATCTACCTGGCTTTCAGCTCGATCTTCATTTCCATCCTTATCGCTGTCCCGGCTGGGATCATTGCCGCTACCAGGAGAAAGAAACTCGAGGATTACAGCGCCATGACCTTTGCTCTTTTGGGCATTTCCATCCCTGGATTCTGGCTGGGAATTATGTTCATCCTTATTTTCTCCCTCTACCTGGGCTGGTTCCCCAGCATGGGCTTTGTCAGCCCATTGGAGGACCCTTTAAGGAGCCTCTGGTATCTGGCCCTTCCAGCTTTCTCCCTCGGCTGGCTTCAGGCGGCCATCCTTACCCGCCTGACCCGGTCCTCCATGCTGGATGTTCTGAACCGGGAGTATGTGCGTACGGCACGCGCCCAAGGCCATCCCGAACGGACGGTTATTTTTCGCTATTCCCTCAAGAACGCGCTCATCCCGATTGTGACGATCGTCGGGCTCCGGCTCGCCGCCCTCTTAGGAGGGACAATTGTCATCGAGCAGATATTCAGCTGGCCGGGGGTTGGTTTGCTGCTCCTGCAAGCCATCTTTGCCCGCGACTATCCCCTTGTTCAGGGGGCCGTTCTGATCATCGCCGTAGGGTTCGTTCTAATCAATCTCTTGGTGGACATAACCTATCAATTGATCGATCCACGGATTCGCATGTCATGAACCAGAAAATTCGAATCGCCAGTTTACAGGTTTATGAAAGTAAGACTGCTTTCCTGGGGTTCCTGCTGATTGTGGCCCTCTTCCTCGCCGGCGCCTTGGGGCCCGTCCTCGCCTCCCATGACCCCTTGGAGATGCACTACACGAAACGGCTGGCGCCTCCCAGCAAAGAAAACCTCCTGGGAACGGATCAGTTCGGCCGGGATCTTCTCTCCCGCATTCTCTGGGGCGCCTGGCGGGCTTTGCTCATCAGCTTGGCGGTGGTCGTCCTGGGGCTCCTGATGGGGATCCCTGCCGGTGCGCTCCCTGGGTACTATGGGGGGATTATCGACAACATTGCTATGCGGATCGTTGACGCTTGGCTGGCTTTTCCGGGCATTCTTTTCTTCTTAGCTCTCCTGGCCGCTCTTGGCCCCGGTCTCTCCACCCTCATCATTGCCCTCTCCGTGGGGTCTGTGCCCAGCACAGCCCGGCTCGTGCGGGGGCTGGTTTTGGCAGAGAAAGAGAAAGAATACATCGAAGCAGCCCGCGCCATTGGGGAAAACGATAGCTTCATCCTCTTCCGCCATATCCTTCCCAATGTCCTCTCCCCGATCATCGTGATGGCCACCGTCTCTCTCGGCCATGTCATCCTGATCGCCTCGGCCCTTTCCTTTTTGGGGCTGGGAGAAGTTCCTCCCGCTCCCAGCTGGGGTCTCATGCTGAGTGAGGCCAGAAATTTCATCGAGACGAGCCCGCTCCTGGCGATTATTCCCGGGACGGCCATCTCCATATCTGTCTTAGGCTTTAATCTATTCGGGGACGGGCTGCGAGACCTCCTGGACCCACGGCTTTCGGAGGAGTAAGCATGTCCAGCCTGCTCGAAGTCCACGGCCTAACCGTCCAGTTCTTTCTAAGGCGGGGAACCTTCATTGCCGTCGATAGCCTCTCTTTGGCCATCGATCGGGGAGAAACCTTTGGTCTGGTGGGAGAGTCGGGGTGCGGAAAGACGGTCACCGCCCTCTCTATTCTTAGATTGATCCCCTCGCCCCCTGCCAAGATTGTCTCGGGGAAAATTCTCTTGGAGGGACAGAATATCCTTTCCCTCTCCCATGGAGAAATGAGGCGGCTCAGGGGAGCCAGGGTGGCAATGATCTTTCAGGAGCCCATGACCTCCCTCAACCCGGTCTTCAATGTTGGCCACCAGATCGCCGCCAGCATCCAGCTCCATCAGAAGCTGACAAAGAAGTCTGCCCGAAAAAAGACAATCGAGCTGATGGAACGGGTGGGGATTCCTTCAGCCCAGGAACGCTTCAACCATTATCCCCATCAGTTCAGCGGAGGGATGCGGCAACGGGTCATGATCGCCATGGCCCTCTCCTGTCACCCCTCCCTCCTGATCGCCGATGAGCCCACAACCGCTCTGGACGTCACCATTCAGGCCCAAATCCTTGACCTGCTCGCTGGCATCCAGCGAGAATATGGCATGGCTCTTCTCTATATCTCTCACAACCTCCCAGTCGTGGCCACGATCTGCCAGCGCATCGGGGTGATGTACGCTGGAAACCTGGTTGAGTTGACCGAGAGGGAGCACCTTTTCTCAAATCCGCTACACCCTTACACCAGGGGCCTGATCCACTCCATCCCCGGCGAAAAGAGCGGCCGTTACCTTTCCTACATTCCCGGCCAGGTCTGCGACCTGATGTCGCCACCCCGGGGATGCCTATTTCATCCCCGATGCAGTCAGGCTGTGAATACCTGCACCCTCAAAAAACCCGCGACGACTTTGGCCCTTTCGGGCAGGTCTGTAGCCTGCCATCTTTACGGGGGAGGTCATGGCTGAAGCCATCGTCAAGGTCGTCGGGCTATCTAAGTATTTCCCACTCCAAGGAGACTGGCTATCGCGCTTCCTGGGCAGCCGGGGGCGAATCCTGAAAGCCGTGGATCGGGTCAACCTCACCATCCCTGAAGGTCAAACGCTTGGTCTGGTGGGCGAAAGCGGATGCGGCAAGTCCACCCTGGCCAGGCTTCTCTGCGCCCTGCTGGAGCCGAGCGCCGGTCAGATCTTCTTCCAAGGACGCCATCTGGGGGGACTCTGCCGGGAAGAACTTCGCAGGCTGAAAAAGGAGGTTCAGATCGTTTTCCAGGACCCTTATGCCTCCCTCGACCCCCGGATGACTATTTTCCGCATCCTTGAACGACCTCTGGTCGTCCACGACTTGGCTAAAGACGCCAAAGCCCGTAAGGAAGAGGTTTTCAAACTGCTGCAGCTTGTGGGCCTTGATGAGGACCAGGCCGGTCGTTACTCTCATGAATTCAGCGGCGGACAACGTCAGCGCATTGCTATTGCCAGAGCTTTGGCGGTGAGGCCCAAGTTCATCATTGCCGATGAGCCCGTCTCTGCTCTGGATGTATCCGTCCAAGCCCAGATTCTGAATATCTTTCGCCAGCTGCAAGAGGATATGAACCTTACATACCTGTTCATCGCCCACGACCTGACCGTTGTTCGCCACATCTCTGACTGGATCGCTGTCATGTATCTCGGTCAGATCGTTGAATGGGGGAGAACCGAAGAAATCTTTCAGGCGCCGGCGCATCCGTACACGCTCTTCCTTTTAGCCTCTGCGCCGCGGATCCCATCTAAGCCGATTCCTCCAGCGATCCGCCTCCGGGGCGAGGCAGGCACTCCCATCGACCCGCCCCCCGGCTGTCGTCTGCGGCCGAGATGTCCGCAATCATTGGCAAAATGCGCCGAAGAGGAGCCCCCACTTCGGGAAATCGGGGGGATGCATTCAATGGCCTGCTGGAAAGACTGAAGGAGACCAAAGGAGAAAATGGTTTTAAATCCTGAAGGAACAGAGTTCTCATGTTTTAGGGGTTGCAGGGACGCCGGAAGAGAAATTCAATTCTGCTCAAGAAAGAGGTGGCTCGTGAAGATTCTTGAAGAAAAATGCCAAAAATGCGCCGAGTGCCTTCCCTACTGCCCGATGAGCGCAATCATGGTGGGGGATAGGAAAGTCATGATCAACCCGGATGCCTGCGTGGAGTGCGGAGTCTGCCTGAGGTCTGGAGTTTGCCAGGAAGGAGCCTTTACGCGAGAGGAGCTGACCTGGCCCCGCATCCTCAGGGCAGAGTTCAGCGATCCTACGATCCCCCATAAAAAGACGAACATTGCCGGGAGGGGTACTGCCGAAATGAAAACGAACGATGTGAGCGGTCGTTTCAAAAGAGGCGAGGTGGGGGTGGCCATTGAACTGGGACGCCCGGGCGTGGGAACCCGCTTCACCGAGGTGGAAAAGATCACCAGGGATCTCGCCCGCAGGGGCATCTCCTTAGAAGAGGAGAACCCGGTGAGCGCCTTGATTCAGGATGGGAAGAAAGGAACCTTTTCACCCGAAGTCCTGGGAGAGAAGGTTCTCTCGGCAATTGTAGAATTCAAGGTGCCTTTTGACCAAGTAGAGGAAATCCTCGCTCTCCTGCACGAGATCATCCCCAAACTCGACACCGTTGCCAGCATCAGCCTCATCGGACGAAGCGAGGCGGAAGGTCGGATTCCCCTGGAGGAATTTTTAATAAAAAAGGGCGTTTCTTTCTATGGCAACGGGAAAGTAAATATCGGCCTGGGGCGTCCTCTGGCAGAAAAATAAAAGGAGATGAGCCATGACCCATACCCTGCACCGGGAAGGAATTACAGAAGAGGTTGGAAATGAATATGTCATCCTGGCTATGGTGGAAGGAAATGATGAAGAGAAAAAAAATAACTTTGCCGAGCTTTTCCGAATTGTGTTGAAGTATAGGCCGGTTAATTATACGGGGAAGATGCTTTTTCCAAATCTGGCTGATGAGCAGTTGTTGGAGTTTTACAAGCGTATCAAAATCGGCATGGCGGTCTTTGAGGGCCGGGAGGTCCTTCTGCAGGTCTTACGGGAGATCAAAGACCGGGAGCTGGGGGTTTCAGTGGTGGTCTCAGGGCTTTTTTCTCACATCAAACAAGACTGCAACAGTCTGGGCCTTCCCCTGCATACGGTGAACTATTCTTTGGGTGTCTGGGGAAAACGGGAGAGACTCCCGCACCCGCAGGTCACGGGGATCACCACCATGTGCGGCCACGGCTTAGTTTCTTTCAATCTCGTTACGTCTCTGATCAAGGAAGTCCGCCGGGGAAAGAAGACCCTTGAGGAAGCAACCACAATTCTATCCAAACCCTGCGTTTGCGGGGTCTTTAACCCCAACCGGGCCAGCAAACTGTTGCAGACAATGATTGAATCAGGAGATGGCTAAACAATTCGTTAGGAAGCAAAGGAGATCCTTGAAAGATTCCCCGGTGAGGCAGATCCGGGGCTGTTGCCGGGTGTTTCCGGGTAGGCGGCGCCCGCAGACAGGTGCCAGGGGAGGGTGGCCAGGGGAGCTTATTATGGCACGGATACTGTCACGATGGCATTGGCCACGATCATCTCATCGGTCTTGTCGCCGAGCTCGGGCTGGAAAAGGGTCTTCCCTAACAGGCCGCCCTCGCGCACCTCGA
>Ga0315280_10010923_pt1 | contig 11268 bp, 13 predicted proteins | sample YL17G06_40_MG_FD_203697 | JGI IMG/M metagenome (GOLD analysis project Ga0315280, IMG submission 203697) | Sediment microbial communities from Yellowstone Lake, YNP, Wyoming, USA - YL17G06_40 | ecosystem: Environmental > Aquatic > Freshwater > Lake > Sediment | place: USA: Wyoming | collected... | reverse complement strand
AAGCCGAGCTGATTCAACCATAGTGATGGAGTATGTTGAGGGGGTTAGGCTTAAGGAAGCTTTAGGCCAGATGCCAAGGGCGCTGATGCTTAAGGTATGTAGAACTGTTGGGCTGCAGATAGGTAAGCTTCACCGTAACTCAATTATGCATGGAGACTTAACAACATCAAATATGATTCAAACCAAGGATGGAGGAATATTTTTCATAGACTTCGGTTTAAGCCAACACTCAATAGAGCTTGAGGATAAGGGTGTTGACCTACACCTGATGAAGAGGGCTCTTAACAGCACTCACCACAAGCATGCAACTGAGTGTTTTAAGGCTGTGATGGATGGATATGAAAGTGAAGTGGGACTTGAGGCTTCGGGGAAAGCTCTATCGAAGGTCATGGAGATTGAGAGGAGAGGCAGATACTTCGTAAAACAGCAGGCATCAAGCTGACTTAATAAGCCAACCCGGAGAGCTGCTGACCAAGCTTTTCTCAGAAGCATTTACTACACCTTTGAAAAGCTCAACAAAAGATTTCTATGAAAATTGAAGTAGCGAGCGCCATCTTCTAATAGAATCTATGATTATTACTATGCCAATTATCCAAAAAACGTATGGTAGAACATCCAGTATTTGTTTCTCGATTGGCGGCGGATAAATCAATATCCAAAACAGTTGTCTTGCCCACCAATAAACAGCAACTCCAATAATCCACAACACTAAGCCAATAAATAATTCAATAATCACAACTCTCTTTCCACTCATAATCAACCACCTTTTATGAGATAATAAGACATTACCATAATTTATTCTTCCTCTATCTCCTAGTCAATACGCGGGATTCAAGCATTTTCAAGGCTTGTCTTTTCTAAAACTCTTGTGATTCAATGTCCTCCATAACATTGAGTTTCGGCATGATCTCCGATAGGCGTCCAGTATGAGCCATCTGGGTACTCCTTGGTGAGGCATCTCATCAGGCGCCCTACCTGGCTGCGTAGTAACACGCCTCTCAACTTATGAAGGTATTAAAACTCTGCCCTATGTTTTTGTTAGTCCAATAATTTCGCGGAACATAACCCAAACGGGTGGCTCGGTTCCCTTCATCTCCTTGTATGTTTTCACCACCTGATCCCTGATAACCTCCCCGAACTTCGCTATCTGATCATCAGTCAGAGACCCCTTCCTCACAGTTATTTCTACAAGCGGCAAGCATATCACCTCCATTCAATTCGTGATGTAAAAGATTATTCTAGTATACTATTTATTTTTTGGTAGACAAGCTATCATTTTCTTTAAACTCATTTTCTCGGCTAAGCCTTTCCAACCATAACTGTTTCAAGTTGCAGTAATTAACTCCTTTCGATTAGACAACTCCGTCTATCTACACCTGAGGCTGTAGACCTTATTGACGACGTACCTAAACAGGGGGATCATAGAAAGTAGGATTCTCCGATTGGCGATGTGATAAAACAGCGACCGTAGATGCTTTACCAGAATGTTCAGAGTAGAAAAAGTGACCTTACAAATTTAAATCGATTACAATGGATAGGATGAGTATGAATAATGCTGTAAATAAGAGGGCTGCTTTACTTATTGCTACATTGAGCTCTTTTCTTGCACCCTTTATGGTCTCTTCAGTCAACATTGCACTTCCCTCAATCGGGAGGGAATTTGCAATAGATGCAATTTCGCTAAGTTGGGTTGCAACCTCATATCTTTTAGCCGCAGCAATGTTTCTTGTCCCCTTTGGAAGGATAGCAGACATATATGGAAGGAGGAGGATTTTTACATACGGCATATTGATTTATACTGTTTCGTCTCTTCTATCGGCAACATCAACTTCCGCCACTGTACTTATTTCCATCCGAATTTTTCAGGGGGTTGGAGCTGCAATGATCTTCGGTACTGGAGTGGCAATTCTAACATCGATATTTCCTGTCGAGGAAAGGGGTAAAGCTTTGGGAACAAATGTTGCTGCAACTTATTTAGGGCTTTCTCTTGGGCCATTTTTAGGCGGATCTCTAACTCAATATTTTGGCTGGAGAAGTATTTTTCTTGCAAATGTGCCTTTGGGCTTGATAGTAATTGCTTTTATTTTCTGGAAATTAAGGGGGAATGGGCTGAGGCAAAAGGGGAGAAGTTCGATTTTACTGGCTCCATAATCTACAGCCTCACGCTTATAGCCATAATGTATGGTTTTTCTCTGCTACCAGCAATGTCGGGTGCATGGCTAATTCTATTGGGTACCTTAGGGATTTTGGCATTCGTTAAGTGGGAAATGAAGGTGGAAAGTCCTGTTTTGGATATGAAGCTTTTCAGAACTAACATGGTCTTCGCTTTCTCTAACCTAGCAGCGTTGATAAATTACAGTGCAACGTTTGCCGTAACTTTCCTTTTAAGCCTTTACTTGCAGTATATTAAAGGGCTTGACCCTCAGAATGCAGGCTTGATTTTGGTATCCCAACCCATTGTGATGGCTATTTTTTCACCGTTTGCCGGCAGGCTTTCAGACAGAATTGAGCCGAGAATAGTTGCGTCGACGGGAATGGCGTTGACGGTACTAGGACTTTCCCTTTTCACTTTTCTAAGCGAAAAAACAGTTTTAGAGTTCATCGTAGCTAGTTTAATTCTCCTTGGTGTTGGCTTTGCCCTTTTCTCGTCTCCAAATACAAATGCGGTTATGAGTTCTGTTGAAAAAAGGTTTTACGGAGTAGCCTCAGGGACACTTGGAACAATGCGATTGATTGGGCAGATGCTCAGTATGGGGATTGCTATGCTGATATTTGCAATATACATTGGGAGGGCCCAAATTACACCTGAATACTATCTGCTTTTTTTGAGAAGCGTGAATGTGGCATTCATCATTTTTGCCGTCCTTTGTTTCGGAGGCGTATTTGCATCGCTTGCAAGAGGTAAGGTACGATAAAGATGTTCGGCGGACTCCTGAACTCTCGGCACGCTTCCGCACTATCACACTAACTTAACAGCGCTAGTCACCAGAGGGGAAATTAGTCGAAACAAAGCATTATTGTTTAGGCTTCATCTGTGTTAAGGTTGATTGAGATTGATGGGGGATAGGGGAAGACCCTTCCTAGCGGTCGATATAGTAATTGTGAGGAAGGATGAAACCTTCGTACTGGTTAAACGCCTAAACCCACCATTCGAAGACCACTATGCATTGCCAGGCGGATTTGTAGAGTTCGGGGAAACTGTTGAGTCAGCGGCTGTTAGGGAAGCTAAGGAGGAAACAGGCTTGGAAGTTAAGCTAACAAGAATTGTAGGCGTCTACTCGAATCCTAACAGGGACCCTAGAGGCCACGTTGTAAGCATAGTATTTTTGGCTGACGAGGTTGGTGGGGAGCTTAGGTCTGGAAGCGACGCGAGGGAAGTTAAAGCATTTATGGATGCGCCTTCTAAACTTGCCTTTGACCACCAGCAAATACTTGAGGACGCCTTCAAATTGCTTGGTAAAAAATAGCTTAGAAAACTATCCTATATATGTATGTTCAAGCATCTTCCCCATGTGTCCAGCGACTTCCCCTGCCCTGATAGGCCCACTCTCAGTTATTATTTCGGTTACATATTTCGCTGGGGTGATGTCGAAGTAAATGTTTCTTACACTTACGCTTGGCAAAGCTTCTTTCCCAACGATTTCAGAAGGATCCTTCTCTTCAAGAACAATCTTCTCTCCAATGTAGCTTCTAACGTTAAACTTATGCTTCTCACTCACAACATAGAAGGGGACGCCTCGATCTCTTGCGGCTAAAGCAATCAGGTAGGTTCCAGCCTTGTTGACCACTGAACCATCTGAAAGTATGCTGTCAGCACCTACCAAAACTAGTTTAGCGCTTTCGAGCAAGCATCCCACAGCTGAGTCAACAATAAGCGTTACAGGAACCCCAAGCTTAGAAAGCTCACCTGAGGTTCTTCTTCCCTCAAACAGTGGTCTCGACTCAGTTACAAGCACACTGAAACGCTTTCCAAAGCCAACAGCCTGCCTCATGGTTTCCATTGTTGTTGAGCTGTAGCTGTGCGTAAGTATCGTGGTCCCGTCTTCTATTAGCCTTGAAGCATGCTCAGCCGCTTTCCTGAAGGCAGCTTCAGACTCCCCAATAAGTTCATCAACCCTAGCTTTGGTGAAGCCCCTAACTGAGCTAAGATCCCCATCCATAGATCTCCTGTTAATCTCGAAGAATAGTTTACCAACATAGTTCGTTATAGAAGCCATGCTTGGCCTCGTGGAAAGCAACTCGTCAACAACAGCCTTCATGAAAGCCACATAGTCCTCCACGCTTGCAGCCTTACATCTCTCAGAAGCCGATCTCATAACCTCAAGGGATAATCTTGCAAGTTGGCTTGCACCATGCGTTCTATCAAGCTTCACTCCATCAACCTGTTCAACAACCTCTTGGTCTAAAAGAAACTTTTTCGAGAGCCCCGGCAGAACCCTTTCAAGCGTTTCCTTAAGCTTCGGAACTGTTTCATACTGAACTATCTCCACAGGCCTTATCCACCTATGCTCCCTATGCTCCCAATCGGTTTTGATGCTGGAGGTTTCAGTTCTAAACAGGTATGGGTGCACAATCCACAGGAAGCCGCTTTGTTCATCTGAAGCCACTAGGGGTTTTCCTTCTCCAACCAACTTTACATCCACTTTTTTCAGCCCAACCTCCTCCTCGATTTCTCTAAGAGCCCTATCCAACGGCGCCTCACTGCCCTCTATGTATCCGCTTACACCAGCCCACCTACCTCGGTAGGTTCCAACCTTGCCGCTTCTCCTCAAAATCAGGATTTTCCCATCGTGCTCGATGAAGGAGGTTACCACCCTCCTAATCTCCATTCGGGAAGCAGACATGCCGCAGACTCCTAAGCCTCTATTCTCCTTCAGTCAAAAATTTCTCAAACTCTTTAAACGACCTGAAAACGTGGTCTGCATGACTTGTGATCCATGGACTAAGCTCCTTCATTGGGCTGATAACAATAATCTTCTTACCCTTACTTCTCGCGTAGAAAAGCTCCATGGATGCTCCTGCCGAAACTATTGGGAAGTACGCGACGAACAGGCTGCATCTATCAATGTCCTCAAGATCCCTTTTGATGAAGCCTCTCGAAGGAACATCCTCCCACCAACCAGATTCAGCTTCCCTGTACACAGCTTTCTCACGTTCCCACGGATCCAAAACCTCATATCCATGGGCCGTAAGGATCTTCCTCAACCTGCCACGATAGGACTGGTTATTCTCCATTCCCATTATCGGTCCTGCAACAAAAACCTTCTTGACAGCAACCGCCTTCTCCACAAGCAGATCAGGCTTATCCGTAACTATCCCGTCTACACCGACCGCAACAAGGCGCTGAGCATCCTCTTTACTGTTGACCGTCCAAGGATAAACCGCAAGATTCCTTCTATGCGCCTCCTCAACCATGGATTGATCTACATACTTATAGTGAGGAAGCAAACAGTCCGCGTTGACGTCCAACGCCAGCTGCACAGGATTGACAGGTCTAGACCTGAATATTACACCTGTCTTAATCTCAGGGTTTAAACCCTTAACATTCCTTAAAGCATCGTGCAGGAACGATGTTACAAGAACCTCTGCTTCAAACCCTTCCTCCTCAACCAAACCAACAACCTTATCCTCAATAGCTTCCTCCTTCAACTCAACAGCCAACGTCGCTTTACCTTTGACTAAACCTAACACCTCCCTCAGAGTCGGTATTGATTCCCTAAAACCAGCATCAAGCTTCTTCAGCTCCTTCAAACTCATATCTCTAACATAGCCGCTTCCATTGGTGGTTCTGTCAACCGACTCATCATGGATAACCACAACTTCACCGTCTTTACTAAGCCTAACATCAACCTCAACCATTTCTGCACCTAGCTTCAAGGCTCTTCCAATAGACCTCAACGTGTTCTCAGGCTCGTAGTAGCAGGCTCCGCGGTGAGCGATAACCAAGAACCCACACATAAAGTTCAACTAAGAAAAAGAATTCCCTTCATGCTTAAATGGATATCGAACCCTAACTGTCTATATGAGGAGCTGCGAAGAATAGCCCAGACATGAACGTGCAAGCTGAAGCAGCAAGATTCCTTTTTAAAGCCGGAAAATATTCTTTGCGTTTTCCTCCAACACAAGCTTTTGCTGCTTCTCATTTAATCCTGAAACTTTAACCTTCACTATTTCGAATGCAGGGTGACCGAAAGGCATGTCTGAACCGTAGATAACTCGGCTTTCACCAATCTTATCAACAGCCTCCTTTATTTTGCTGTGCATAGGCATCCCAGAGGTTTCCAGCACAATATTGTCATTTTTTCCAGCAACCTCTATGCAGCCGTTGATGTAGACTATATGCCCATGCCCCATATGACCTAAGATTATCGTTACGCCTGGATACCTATCCGCCAAGTTTCTGAAGTGCCATGGAAGTGACCATGGAGGATGCCCACAGTGGAAGAGAACTGGAACCCTATGTTTCTCAGCACTCTCCATTATTGGGTAAACAACCTCCTGGTCTGGAAGGTATGCGTCGATGAGGGGATGCATCTTGATTCCCCTGAAACCCCATTCTTCAACAGCGATGTCGATCTCTCGAGTTGCATGTTCACCAATGTTTGGGTTAACCCAGACCATTCCAACCAGCCTTTGAGGATGCTTCCTCACAGCGTTGAAAGTTATTTCGTTAGGTCTTGTGAAAACCACTGACTTCTCAATTTTAAATTCATCCATTATCCCGATCATCTCATCTACCTTAAGGCTAACGTTGAATAGGGGGAAATTTCCAAGATGAGTGTGAGAATCAACTACCATTCTAGTTGCCTCTTTTGGCAGAGGGCTGAATCAGATACTGTACACCTAGAACCTTGCGGACAGTTGCCAGTATAGGGATGGTTATAGCCACGAACAGCGCACTCATGGGAAAGAAGGTTACCAAGTCCAAGAAGGCAACAGCCCCATAAAGATAGTAGTCGTAGAAGAAATACCCGAAATTCTTCACAGAAACCGCTACAGCCATCGCGAAGACCTCTGAAACATAAACATGTCCCCTAAACACTGTCCTTAAGGAACCTAGGATTACCCCCATAATCCCTCTGATGACAAGGGTTGCCGGAGCATAAACGATGAAGGCACTTCCCCAAAATGGATTCCACACATCGAACAACATTGGACCTATCCCCGAGGCAAAGCCCCCTACAATTGGTCCGAAGAGAATGCAAACGATAAAGGTGAAGATGTCTCCGAAGTGCCAGACGCCTAGGGGCTTAGGCATAGGGATAGCGATTGATGTTCCAATGTAGATTAGAGCTGCTGAAACTGAGGTGTAGGCTGCTTCCTTTGATGTTAATCTCAAATAATTTCCTCCTTAAAGCTGGATTCAAAGCTTAATGGTGAGGGAGCATATATAAATGCTTGACAGACCCTCCCATCGTCTAGCTCGTTTTAATAAACTTGCTGATCTTTGCGTGTTGGGCAACGATGCTGAGAAAGTGTTCATGAAGCCTCAAGTCGTTCGTGAGTTCCGGGTGGAAAGCGGTACCGATCATATTATCCTGCTGGACGACTACGATTACATCATTAAATTTGCATAGAACTTTTACTTCAGGTCCGGCTTCGCGTACTGCGGGTGACCTTATGAAGACTCCTTTAAACCTCTCTTCGCCTAGGACTGGAATCTCCAAGTCTGCTTCGAAGGACTCTCTCTGTCTACCGAAGGAGTTTCTCTCGACCACGATATTCATCACGCCTAGGGTTGGTTGATTTGTTTCGCCTACAACCCTATCATAGGTCTTCCTCGCCAACATAATTAGGCCTGCGCATGTGCCAAGCACAGGTAAGCCCTCCTCTATCCGCTTCTTGATCGAATGTAAGACTTCGTTGAAGGCTGAAAGCCTACCAATAACCGTGCTCTCCCCGCCAGGTATTATAAGTCCGTCGACGGCTTCAACATCCTTAACCGTCTTAACCCAGACAACTTGACCTTTAAGCCCAAGTTTTTCTAAAGCCAGCTTGGTTGCCGCTGTATGCTCTTCAATGGCGCCTTGTAGGCCAAGTATGCCTATCGCTAGATCCCTCAAACTGTGCCACGATCCTGCATTCTCAGGTCTAGGTTCCGGACATCAAGCCCCGCCATAGACTTCTTCTCGTCAACCATCCTCTGCGCTTCCGCAACGATGGATGGGTCGTCGTAGAAGGTTGTGGCTAAAACTATCGATCGGGCTCTTTGGGCTGAATCTTCAGACTTAAATATGCCTGAGCCTACGAAGACGCCGTCGCATCCAAGCGTCATCATGAGGGCTGCGTCTGCGGGTGTAGCTATGCCTCCAGCCGCAAAATTAACAACAGGAAGCCTACCCCGCCTAGCGGTTTCAATCGCAACCTCATAGGAAACTTTCAGTTCCCTAGCAGCCTTGATGAGCTCTTGGGGATCACCGCTCTCATAGAGTATTTTTAGGTTTCTAATCTCGTTATTAACGATCCTCATATGCTTGATCGCTTCGGCGACGTTTCCCGTGCCAGGCTCACCCTTGGTTCTAATCATAGCAGCGCCTTCCTCGATCCTTCGTAGGGCTTCCCCAAGGTTTCTAGCCCCATTCACGAAGGGTGTTGTGAAATCCCACTTCCAGATATGCCTCTCCTCATCTGCAGGCGTTAGCACCTCGGACTCATCGATCATGTCTACGCCTGCGTCCTCTAGGACCTTCGCTTCATAGGTGTGGCCGATACGGCACTTCGCCATAACGGGAATGGTTGTATGGTTAAGTATATCTTCGATAGCGTTTAGGCTGGCTGTCCTTGCAACTCCACCAGCCTTCCTAACGTCATATGGAAGCTTATCCAACACCATGACAGCTACGGCGCCCGCATCCTCAGCTATCTGAGCCTGCTCAACACTAGTGACATCCATGATCACGCCGTGCTTCTGCATATGGGCGAAGCCCCGCTTCACAAGAGTAGTTCCACGAGTCACCTCAACCTCTCTAACCCTCTCAAGAACCAAACCCCTGGGATTCAGAATAGTTCCTGTAAGCGAAATCATACTTTCACCTCATACTCAAAGTTAATCAGTGGAAATAGTGATATATAAGATTAAACCTATATATAGGTTTAAGATGAAGCCTCAACACTATGAATTAATCTGCGCTAACTGCCGTAAGGTATACCGAGACAGTGAGCTTCATAGAACTTGTGTCGAATGCGGTTCACCTCTAATGGTTAGCTACAACTACGAGCACATTAGAGATTTGCTTAATACTGAGGAAGTTGAAAAACGCCCACCCAGTGTTTGGAAGTACTTTGAGCTACTGCCTCTTTCAAAAGGCTTTGAGGCGGTTTCTCTTGGCGAAGGAGGCACATTTCTACATAGATGCACTAGACTTGCTGAAGCTTTAGGCGTAAAAAGGCTTTACATAAAAAATGAAACTACGAACCCAACAGGTTCATTCATCGACAGAGGCACAGCCGTTGTTGTAACAAGAGCAAAGGAAGCTAAAATCAGATCTCTGAGCTGCGCACCCACAGGAAACCTAGGAGCATCGCTAGCAGCCTACGCCGCCAATGCTGGGATCAGATGCTCAATTTTCATATGCCCAGATGTTGAGCTTGGAAAACTCTACCAGATGATTGCCTACGGGGCTGAGGTCAGCCTTTCAATCAGGCTTGAGGAAGCCCTATCGAAAGCAGAAGAAACAGAAGGCTACACTGTAACGCCAGCTGACCCATACTTCCTTGAGGGGGAGAAAACAATAGGCTTCGAGGTTGCTGAGCAGCTTTCATGGAGAAACCCGGATAGAATAATTGCTCCAATGGGCAACGGAGGAATGCTCTCAATGGTCTGGAAAGCCTTCAACGAACTTACAGAAATAGGCTTCATCGAAGAAGCCTCCGTCAGGATGGTTGGGGTTCAGGCGGAGGGCTGCGCCCCAATCGTAAAGGCGTTCAAGAATAAAGCTTTGAAGGTTGAGCCTACTGAAAGCTTCAGAACCATTGCCACAGATATCGCTGTGGGGAAACCAACTCACGGAGCAGCAGCCCTAAAAGCAATTAGGGATTCTCGTGGAACAGCTGTCGCTGTTTCGGAAAATGAAATTCTAGAAGCAATTGCGAAGCTCGCGAAGAATGAGGGAATTTTCGCGGAGCCTGCAGCAGCATCAACCATCGCGGCTTTAAAGAAGCTGCTTGACTCAGGTGAAGTTGAGAAAAGCGATGAAGTTGTTTGCGTAATAACAGGCGCTGGACTGAAGGATCCGTCTACAGCGAGAAGGTTCACAGAAAGGTTCAGAAAAATAAGGAGGCTTATAGCAAAACGTGAAGAGAGGAGGCTCACCTACAAACTTGGACCGACAAAACTAAGAATACTTGAAGCTTTCCTAGCCGGAAGCCTACATGGCTATGGTGTTTGGAGGAAGCTTAAGCAACAACATAACATAGACATGAAAATCGTCAGCGTCTACCAACACCTACAGGAACTTGAGATGCTTGGATTAGTCAACAGATCCAAGGTTGAGAAGGTTGGCGGTAAACCAAGCAGACAATACTACACGCTTACAAAGGAGGGTGCTAGGATTCTGGAGAACATAGATAGAATCTGGGGGAAAACAGTTAAAAGGAATACAGCCTACTAGCAATGGTAGCTATGCCTGTGGAGGAACTTTAACCAGCCTCCTTGATGAAGAAATCTAAGGCGATGTGGAATGTCGAAAAACCAGAAAAAGGTTGATTGGAAGCATCTGAGAAGAGAGTTATCAGGCAAAACCGGTCAACTCTATTGGTGCATTGAAACGTCAGGTGGAATATCTATTGAAGATATTCAGATGAAAAAAACATTTAAGAAACGTTCTGAGGTTGATCTACATCTGGCAAAACTTCGCCGCCTAGACTTGATTGAAAGAGATGGGGGAGGCAACTACAGGGTTCGTTGGGAGGTTAGGAACAAAATAAACTTTCTACTGAAACGATTTATCGTGCTAGGCAACTATGTGGTTCCAAGACAATTAGTAGGCGGCATCTTATTCGTAATCTTCGCAGTGGTCTATGGGTTTATGTTGCGGTCGAAGCTAGAGGAAGCTATGATGACTATTCAGATTGGAGCAGTTTTCGCTGCACTATTTTTCATGTGGAGCGCATATATATGGGTTAAGAGACCTTACAAGTAGTGAGCTATCCCCCCACATCTGTCCCTAAATAAATAGTTTACGGAAGGTTTGGGGAGATGTGGTGATGGACAGGGTTGAGAGGAGAAGGCGATGGATGGTTCGTAGAAGGCTTGAAGGCTGGAAGATT
>Ga0315280_10010921_pt1 | contig 11268 bp, 10 predicted proteins | sample YL17G06_40_MG_FD_203697 | JGI IMG/M metagenome (GOLD analysis project Ga0315280, IMG submission 203697) | Sediment microbial communities from Yellowstone Lake, YNP, Wyoming, USA - YL17G06_40 | ecosystem: Environmental > Aquatic > Freshwater > Lake > Sediment | place: USA: Wyoming | collected... | reverse complement strand
GAGATCCCCTCCACTACTATGATTTCACAGGGGAGACCAGAAGGGGAGCGAGCTGGGAGGCGAAATCAATTGTAAGTGGTTGATTGGGAAGCGGTTAGGAAAATGTGGGTGAGGTGTGACCGGGCTGGCGGGGCCTTCGGGGTGTAACCGGCCAGAGTTTTCGCCGCCGAGGCTACGTGTTCCCCCGTGGAAACTGGGGAACACGCAGCATAGCCGTTGACTTAAGAGTTGTTTGCCTGATTCTCGGCGGGATGGCAATTCGACGGCTGTCCCCTGCCCATCGCGGATGCCTTCCCACGACGCCGTATCTGGGGAGCTTGAACGGTTCGACACTTGTACGGGTAGCCGACAACACGTCCAAGTGCCGGTACGCAGGAGCATTGCATCGAACGCGGAGACAGAAGCAACGGAGATGAGGGTGCACGGTGGCGCTTTGGTCCAGCGTCGTGTAAAAATGATCGCTGGAAGCAGGGTCAATGCCCGTGTTTATCAGCTACTCTCGGGCTGATAGTGTGTTTGCTACACGTCTCGCCAGCCAGCTCGTGAAGCACAAGACCACAGTGTGGATTGACCAGTGGGAATTGCGGGTGGGGGATTCCTTGATTCAACGAATTCAAGACGCGATCCAGGGCGCAAGCGCACTTCTGGTCATACTCTCCAAAGCGTCCGTCCAGTCGGAATGGTGCAAGAAGGAATTGTCAACAGGCCTGATTCGCGAACTGGATGAGAAGCGCGTTGTGGTCCTTCCCGTCGTGATCGAGGAGTGCGACATCCCGCTCTTTCTGAGAGACAAGCTTTATGCGGACTTCAGAACCAATTTTGACGCCGGACTGAGGGCCGTTCTGGAAGCTATCGCAAAAGTCACCTCGGAATCCCAGGTGCGCGTAGATAATCCCGGCTGGCACGTCGACTGGGCGGTTGACTGGGGTGAAGAAGACGATCATTTCTTCATGCATCTCACGGCCGTTGAACAAGCCGTCGGAAACCCATACACGGTGCTTACGGAAATCCACATCATTGCGAATGAAGTGGGCACGAGACGGTACCTCGCCCTATTTGATGCGAGTCTCGGCTGGGTCGAGCGCGCTGCCCTGATTGATCTTCTGTGCGAGGGCGCCGAAGAACACGACCTGCGGATGATTCTGGAAGATGAAAAGGCCAAAACGCGACAAATGCTCATTAAGGACAAGGGTAGCGATGCAAAGTATGACGTCAACATCAGGAGCCGCCGCCTCGGGGAAGACACTGGTCGGGATGTACTTCTTGATATCGCTGGCCAAGTCCGAGCCCTTCAGGCAGGTCAACGGGGTAGTCGCCGGGCCTTAACACATGAAGAACGGCACCGATTGAAGACGATCCAAGCTACCTTTGCGACGTCCGAACCAAAACCGTTTGATTACATCGCCTTCTGAACATGGCCCACGACGAACTCTAGGCTGCCGACGAGCACCAGTTTTACAGGTCGGCGACGTTCCGTCCATCTGGACTCCGATCAGCCCGACACGAAGTTCGGCCAGCCCGTGGCAGAGCGTCGCGACAGTACAATTAGTGACAGAATGGACTGCCTAGCGTGCGGCACCACCTCCTCACCGGCATCGCGGGAGCATGTGTTCTCGAAATGGCTGCTAACGGAGTTTGGTCCCGACATCTCGATGGCGCTCTTTAGACTGCTCGATGACGGCGCCCACGAGCAGCGGAGAGCCGAGATTAAGCTTGATTCCTTCAAGCTCAAGAGAATTTGCGAATGCTGCAACAACGGCTGGATGAGTGAGTTGGAAGAAAGTGCCAAGCCCCTCATCCTCGGGGTGATCCGCGGCGTCCTCGAATTGGGATCGCTCTCGGAGGATGAGCGCCGCATTTTGGCGAGGTGGGCGGGGAAGACAGCCATCATTGAATCGCACTCGGTTGGTGCCGAGTGCCCAGTGAGCGGTGAATATCTCAAGCGGATACGCACAAATGCGGACGGCATTCCTGGTCGTTTCGCCGTGGTGGCTTGCCGCACGGAGATGCGGGCATTCGGTCACATGCAGATCGGCGTCATCAGAGATCTGATCGGAGGTGCCAAGGCGTCCGGCAACATCATTATGATTGCTCTGCCGAAGCTGGTCTTCGCATGTGGGTTCCCAATGCTGGAAACACCCTATCAATGCCGATGCGTGAAATCGCTGTATACTCCGTTGTGGCCACCACCGGCGGCGTGGTATCCAATGAACCAAACGCCGATGCCGTCGGGGCCCGATGATCTGGAAACTCTGGCCGCGATGGCCGAGCGGATCGAATTGTTCCACTTCGTGAAATAGCCCGTGCAATCTCGCGTCGGCGAAAGCCATCGGCCTTGCCCCACTCGCCGTATTACGCCCATCTCGTCACGTACCGCTCCGCCCCTGGGCCGCCGTTTTGCCGCTTCTCGGGGAGTTAACGCAGCGAAGGCCGCCACCCTGCCCCTGTCCGGGAAGGCCCGCGGCGTCTCGTTCGCAGCGGACAGCAAGACACCCCTGGCGGCCGACAATCTTCAGGACCAGTTCGTGGTCTTTCAGATGAACCCCAAGGCGGAGGGCCCGACCATTCTGGAATCCTCCCAGGTAGACCCTCTCATCGAGGGCTCGCCGGAGGAACCCGATGTGCTGACCAGCCTCGAGATGCTCTCTTTCAACCTGGGCGCCAACGAGCAGGTGGATAAGGCCACCGACGCCACCATGCGCATCAACTTCGGCAAAGACGAGAACTCGCGCGACAAGGCCTTTGACACCCTGTTCTGGTCCATCGCCGCGGGCCTCAAGCTGTACGATCAGGTCAAGAACCAGCGCGCCGAGAGCAAGGAGTTCAAGGGGGATTTCCGCAAGGCCTGCGGCAACCGCCCCATCGAGATCCCCGGGGGCCTGGGGAAACTCTCCTTCGAGGTGGTCAAACACAAGGAACCCGCCTGGTGGCAGAAGGTCTTCAACTTTGTGGGAGGCGACGTGGGCAAGAGCCTGATCTCGGTGCTGGGTTTTCCGGCCATCACCTACCAGACCATCGGCATGCTCGATGAGTTGCTAAACCGGCTGATGGACTCCAAGCTGGAGGTGCTCTTCAAGAGCCTGCCCATGCGCCTGGCTTTGTCGAAGCAGGCCCGAATCGATTTCACCGGCGGCAACCCCCGGATCAAGACCGGGTGCCTCAACCCCGGTTTCTGCATCCTGGCCCGGGGCCGCGACTTCCAGGCCATCGCCAACTCCAATGCCAACTACTACCCGGCCTACGGCAAGCTGGCCCCCGGCAACGTCAGCGAGACGGATCTGGTAGGCGGCCGCTATGACGATCCGCTCAAGGACGTGACCTACGCCGTGTTCCGCGTGGGGATGAAGAAGACCAAGCTGGATCCCACCTTCAACTTCGGCTGAAGCGCAGGGTTTCAGCGCCGCTCGGACCCAGCTTGGGCCAGTTGACCTGAAGCCCGTTTCGGGGCCCTTAAACGATCTCGGCACTTGTTCGGATGGCCGACCAACCGGCCAGTGCATTGTCGGACGCTGGCGCGTCTGTCAGGGACTAACAAACGTCGATCGCCCGGTGACGTGGTGTCAGAGCATAGCCGCACAAGGCCGAAGTCGCAAGCAGGCGGCTCGGGTGCCGTGCTAGGCTGAAACAATTCGCATGGATCATGGCAAGCAGCACTGGGTTCCGAGTTCTTATCTGGAGTCGTGGTGTGACCCTGATCTCCCGCTGGGCTATGCGCCTTATGTGTGGCGGTTCCCGAAGGATGGAGGTAAGGGTCAAGGCAAAGCCCCTCACAACATTTTCACGGAGACGGATTTTTACACGACGCATCTTCCTGATGGCCAGCGAGATCTCTCCCTGGAACATGGCCTCGGATCGCTTGAGGAGAAGTTCTGTCGAATACGAAAGACGCGTATCGATAACCGCGAACCGCTGAACACAGAGGAGAAGGTATGGTTGTGCGCGTTCATTGCCGCTATGCACTGCCGAACACGGGCGCAACGTAATGCGTTCCAACAGCAGTGGGGACATGCTGTCAGAGTGGCCGAAGACCTCCAGCAGGCGCTAGATGCGATGACGCCTGAACAACTTCAAGAATATCGGCCGCCGAGATCCCTCGGCGAGACGAGAGGCCCGTCACTGACGATCGATGACATGGAGAAGCTCGCCGATCAACCGATTCAGCGCATGTTGCCGACTATAATCGAGGAACACCTGCCGGTGCTCGCGCGGATGAATCTCGTGATCTTCACGACAGAGGACGATATTGGATTTGTCACGTCGGATCATCCGTGCGTGTGGTTCGATCCACGAGGAGGGCGAAGACCGCCGATGCTTCAGTCACGCACGATTGAAGTGTCGATGCCGGTGTCGCCGAACAGTCTCGCTCTCCTTTGTTGGGAAGACTTTCCGAATTACAGGAACATGAGTCTGCTCGAAGTGGACACCGCGAACCGGTCCCAGCAGATGGCCTGCGACGAGTATTTCGTCGTTCGACGGAACGCGACCAAACCCGTCTGGTTTGCTTAGCGACGCTGACCCAGTGGCACGCTGGAACAGGAGGAAGAACATTACGGTCGGGTCAGAACGGACACGATATGAGAGATGAACCGCCTGCCCTTGTGTGGCCTCGCCTCTTGGAGTTGCCATCGGACGCTGTGAACGTGGTTTACCTCGACCTTAACCACTGGATATACCTGGCGCAGGCGTCCGTCGGTCATTCAAAGGGCAGTTCGTTCACGAAAGCCCTTGAGGCGTGCCTTGCCGCGCGATCGGCGGGTACTGCGATCTTCGTTCTGTCGGGCACCCACTACATTGAGATGCTCAAGATAAAGGATCCGGCGCAACGTCGAGCGCTCGCCGACGTCATGGAGGAATTAACGGATTTCGCAACGCTCGTCAGCCGCGTGGTCGTTATGGAGCTCGAACTCACGGCGATGCTCGACCGGTTCGCCAGAGAGCCGAGTCCGTTGCCAATGATCCCCCTGATTGGACGAGGGGTCCGGCACGCAGCCGGTACGCAGAGCGGATTGAAGATCATGGGGCCTTCCGGGGACGAGACCGACCGAGCGCGAGAGCGTATGGGGGCAAAGGCGTTCGATGATCTCGTGGCTCAGGCGAATCTGCTTCTCGAGCGATCCGCACTTCGAGGTCCGACCGACGACGAGGTCGAGAACCTACGTGCGCTAGGCTGGAATCCTGAAGCTGTTACGCAGGTCGCAGAGAGGCGAGCTGCTGAAGAGCGAGCTCAGACCCTTCGACTCGACGGCGGAGGCCCGTGGCGGCATGGTAGGCTGCGCGATGTGGTGTCAGCGCGCGAGCTCCTTATCGAGTTCCAGAATATGCTCCCGCGCGCCCTGGCAGAGCGGGGTCTCATGCTGTCTGATGTGATCTCGGATCAGCAATCGGCTCGCGAGTTCGTTCGCGCAATGCCGAGTACCGACGTCTCGATCGAATTGAAGACGGCTTGGCACCGCAACCGGGACAAGCAGTGGACGGCCAATGATATCTACGATATCGACGCCATGTCGCTGGCCGTCCCATACTGCGATGTCGTGGTGACTGAGAAGGCTTGTCGACATGCACTGGAGACGGTACGCCTCGGCAAGCGAATGCACACGGCGCTCCTCCGGGACCTTGCGGACCTTCCAAGCACTCTTGAACAATGGAAACCGAAACGTGCGCCTGCGGACTAGCCGGTTTCGGCTATGTCGAATGCGTTGAAGTTCAGGACTTTCGGACCGTCGGCACTGGCGAGGCCGTGTTGTTCCCCATGAGTCGGCTTGACGCCGGGCGATCGCTGGGCTGGCACTTGGCCGTCTAACGCCCAAGCCATAGAAGTGGCGCCCCAAGGGAGCCCCAAGTCCCGTTGTGTTCCCTGACCGAGAATTTCTGGGGCGAACAGCCCATCGCAGCCGCGTTGCGGAGCTTCCGCCCGTCAACCGGGCTTAAGTTAACGCCTATGGGGTGGTCCCCCTGGACCGCGCCGGACGCCCCCATCCGGCTTTCGTTGGGAACCAAGCCCCGCCCGACCAGGGGGTCGGGCTGCGGGCGCGGGCGCCCGCCCCACAGGAATTGTCAATGCTCATGCAGGCTACTCCGACGCGAACACCGTGTACCGTGTCACCGTGCGGTACCCCAGGCGCTCGTACAGCGGGGCCGCGGCCGGGCAGGCTTGCAGCACCGTGCGCTCGATTCCGGACCACTGGCGTGCTTCCTCCAGGGCCCGGCGCGTGATGGCTTCGGCGTACCCTTTGCGCCGGTGATCGGGAAGGGTGGCCACCGAATAGACCCCCACCGCTCCGGCCGCGGCCAGGGTGGCGGCGCTGGCCACCGCATTGCCATCGACGTAGCCCAGGTGGCCCACGAAGCGGCTGCGCCACGTTTGCTCGGAGCCGTAGATCTCGCTCGAGATCGGAAACGGGATCCCGAAGCACACCGACATCAGGTGGTTGAACTCGAAGCGGGTTGGTTCGTCTTCCACCCGGCGGTATTCGAGTTCTGCGAGCGGGCGCACGGGCGGCAGCAGGCGCTCCGCGACCATGCCCGGCAGATCCGACAGACAGCGGCAGCGGTGGCCCCACAGCACGTCGCCGGCCTCGCTGCGGACCCGGCGGCTCAGCCAGTCCTCACACAGCCAGAAGGACCAGGGCAGAGCGCGAGCGCGGAAATAGACCGCCGCGATGGCGACCCTGCGGTCCAGCTCGCGGGCGCTCTCGACCGGCTCGGTGAGCAGCGCCGCGTTGAACGTCGAGTAGCCGACCCCGGAGGAAATCAGCAGCACCCCCGGCATGTCGCGCGCCTCTCCGGAGTCCTTGGCCTGGGCAAACACCCGCAAGGTGGCGCGCAGGTTGGTGTCCAGGATCTCGAATTCTCTCATCACAGCAGGGTCAGCGGATCCACGTCAATCACCAGCGCCGTGGCCTTCCAGTTACGCCCGGCGGCAAACCGCCGCACGCTCTCCAGCGTCTCTTTGAGGACCTTGCGGCTGGCCGCCTTGATCAGCAACTGGTAGCGGTATTCGTTCTTCAGCCGCGGGACAGGCGCTTCGGCCGGCCCCAGGATCTTCAGGTTTTCCGGAGGCGGCGTCAGCAGGCGCCCCAGCTCGCCGGCCATGCGCAGGGCCTCCTCCTGGCTCTGGCTGCGCACCAGCAAATTGGCCAGCGCGCTGAAGGGCGGGTAGCGCATGAGGCGGCGAAACTCGAGTTCCTTCCTGTAGAACAACTCGTAGTCCTGGGCGGCGGCAAAGCGGATGGCGTAGTGGTCCGGATTGATGGTCTGGATCAGAACGATGCCCGGCCGGTCGCCCCGCCCGGCCCTGCCGGCCACCTGGGTCAGGAGCTGGAAGGTGCGCTCGGCGGCCCGGAAATCCGGCACTCCCAGCCCCACATCCGCAGAGACCACGCCGACCAGCGTGACGTTGGGAATGTCGTGCCCCTTGGCGATCATCTGGGTGCCCACCAGGATGTCGAAGCTGCCTTCCCGGAAGCCCGCCAAAATGCTCTCGTAGTGCCGCTTGGTGGTGATGGTGTCGCGGTCCATGCGCGCGATGCGCGCCGTGGGAAACTCGCGGTGCAGTTCCTCCTCGACCCGCTCGGAGCCGATCCCCAGGAAATAGATGTGCTCACTGTGGCACTTCGGGCAGTGGGTGGGGACCTTCTCGGCGTAATTGCAGTAATGGCAGAGCAAACGGCGGTCGCGCCGGTGGAAGGTGAGCGTCACCGCGCAGTTCACGCATTGGACGCGCTCGCCGCAGGAGCGGCAGGCCACGAAACTCGAGAAGCCCCGGCGGTTGAGCAGCAGCATGGTCTGCTCGCCGCTCTCGAGCCGCGCCCCGACCTCCTCGATCAGGCGCCGCGAGAACACGGCCTGCTTGCGGGTGGCGAGGAACTCGAGCCGCATGTCGATGAGCTCGACCGTGGGCATGGGCCGCTGCTCGATGCGCTCCGGCAGCACCAGCAGCGTGTACTTGCCGCGCTCAGCGTTGTAGCGGCTCTCCAGCGAGGGCGTGGCCGATCCCAGCACCACGCAGGCGCCCGCCGCCTGCGCCCGCACCACCGCCACGTCGCGCCCGTTGTAGCGCGGCGTCTCTTCCTGCTTGTAGCTGGTGTCGTGTTCCTCGTCCACCACGATCAGCCCCAGGTCCCGCACCGGCGCGAACACCCCCGAGCGGGTGCCCACCACCACTCCCGCCTCCCCGCAGCGGATGCGCCGCCACTGCGCCGCCCGCTCGGCGTCCGTGAAGGCCGAGTGCAGAATGGCCACGCGGTCCCCGAAGCGATGCAGAAACTGGCCGGCCATGGCGGGCGTGAGCGCGATCTCGGGCACCAGCAGCAGGGCGCTGCGGCCCAGCGCCAGGGTGCTTTCGATGGCCTTCAGGTAAATCTCAGTCTTGCCGGAGCCGGTGACCCCTTGCAACAGAAAGGACTGAAATTGTTTCGCCCCGACCGACTCCCAGATCCGCTCGAAGGCCTCTTGCTGGTGCGCGTTCAGCACGTGCGGCGGCCGGGCGTACTGCGTCGAGATGGGCGAGAGCTCCGCCCGCAGCGCCAGGATACCCTGACGGGCCAGGGCCCGGGCAGCCTCGCCCGCGTTGCCGACGACCGCCTCAAGATCTTTGAGATTGTGCGAGCCGGGATGCAGTTCCAGATAGGCCAGCAGCTCACGCTCGGCTTTCTTGAACTTCTGCTCGGGCGGCCGGGCGGCCAGCTCGACGCGCAGCCTGGAGGAGGGCGCGCGGAACGGATCCCGCTCGAACTGCACTTCCTCGACCTGAAGGAATCCTCTCCTCTCGAGTGACCGCACCAGCGAGGCCGCCTGAGGGACCTTTTTCGCCAGCGAAGTGGCGGAAAGCGGGCGCCACTCCAGCAGGCGCAGAAGCTGAATGGACGGCTCTTCGGAAGGCCCGTCCAGCACAAGCTGGCGCAAGGCGTCGCGGCCCGTGTCAGTCAGCGAGTACACCTTGCCGCGCCGGATTTCACCGGCCAGCGGGGCCATCACCCGCAACACCTCTCCCAAGGGTGCGCAGTAGTATCCGGCGATCCAGCGGCCCAGCGTCAGCGTCTCTTCACTGAAGGCCGGCGCCTCCTCCACCAGCCGCAGGGCCTCGCGAGCGACGCCCTCGCCGGGCTGGTCGTGACAGCGCAGCACGATGCCGGTCAGCGTGCGGCTCCCGAAAGGCACCAGCAGCCGGCAACCCGGCCGTACCCGGTGGCGCAGCGTCTCCGGCAGGAGGTAGGTGAACGCCCGGTCCAGTGGCACAGGCAGGCTGACCTCGCAATAGGCGTTCGAGTTCTCCGGCACGGTCGTAACTTTAGTCGCCAGGCTGTGTTCTTACTCTCCGGGTAAGTTCATGCACAGACCAGCCTTTTCTATCCTAGCGTTGTGTTGCGCCCTGGGGCTGATGGCCTGGGCGGCTCCCATTGACGGCAAGTGGGTCGCCAAACTCGAAAGGAGAGCCGGGAAGAAGAAGGGCGGCGGCACAACCGCCGTCGAGCTCACCTTCAACCTCACGAGCGACGGCGACAGGCTCACCGGCACGGTCTCGGGAGGCACGGGCCGGCGGGCGCCCACTCAGACTGTCGAAAATGGCAAGATCGAGGGAAACCGGTTCTCCTTCACCACTGTGCAGAGGAACAAGAAGGGTGACCGGAAATTCGTTTGGAAAGGCGCCGTGCAGGGCGACGAGCTGAAGGGGACCCGCGCGGCGGAGGGCCGACGGCGCGGCGCTGACTTCACCGCCAAGCGGCAGCCATAGTTCAGCAGAGCCCTACCTGCACCGGCTGGCCAGCAGGTTCTTCAACTCGGCCACCGTGGGCACGCGGCCGGTGATCACGATTTCACCATCCACGAGGACCGACAGGTGTTTGGAGACTGTCGAGATGTCCGCCCCGGCTGTCAACCACCTGCCCGCGCCAGCAGCCGCTCGACGTTGCGAAACAGAATCTTCTCCCGGTCAGCCGGGGTGAGGAAGGCGTTGCGGACCCGCGCGATCACCGCGGCAGGCTCGTTGATGGTGAAGTCGGAGCCGTACAGCACCCGGTCGGCCCCGATCTCCTTGACCGCCCGCTCCAGGATCCCCACCCGCTCGATGCCGGAACCCGACAGATCGATGCAGGCGTTCTTGTGCTGCGCCACGATCGCGATGCGCGCAAAAATCTCCTTCTGGCTCCCGCCCAGGTGCGGAAACACGATGGTGGTCTCCGGAAAGGTCTCGGCCAGGTACTGCATCTCCTGGGTGTTGGTGTGGATCTGCACGACGTAGTTCAGCTTGGTGGCCAGCCGCATCACCTGGGTCCACTCCGGGGTGTCGTATTTGTAGCCGGTCATGTAGTTGCAGAACTCGCCCAGCCACACGAAGCTGTACTGCTTGCGGCACTCCTCGATCTCGCGCAGGGCCTCCTCGATGCGGAACGGCGTGATCACGCAGCTTCCCCGAAATCGGCCCTTGTAGCGCTCGGCGTACTTGGCCACCTCGCGGTTCCCGTTGCGATAGTCCTCCGGCGTCCGGGCCTTGTTGCTCCACGATGAGGAGATGACGCCCCGGCGGACGCCGCACTTGTCCAGGTAGGCCACGAACTCGGGCATGTCCCGGGTGACCAGGTACCACTGGAAGTTCTCGCCGTTATCGCTGGGGATGTGCAGATGCGCGTCGAAGATGCCCCGGCGCGTCTCGGCCACCGCCTCGCGCGTCAGTGGATCGCCCGTCACAAACTCGGCCAGCCCCGCCACGCCAACCCGGAGCGCCTGCCTGCGGTGAAAGTATGGCATTCCGAAACGTTACTGCCGCTGACCCGGGCCTGTCAAGCAGACCGTGCGCACCGCAGCACAGCGCGGCTGCGCCGCAAAGACAGAAAATCAAAAGGCAAAAGTCAAAAATCAAAAGGCAAAAATCTCTGAGCCGGACCGTGGGCCGGATTGGGGAGGGATCTTCGCGGCCCGCCAACAAAACAATCGTCAATCGTCAATGAATCAATCGTCAATTCTTGAGCGGCGCCGGAAACTGCCCACCACGCCGCCACGCATTGACAGTGTTACGCCCACGCGTGGGCCGCGGTGGGGCGGCGGCGAGGTGACGATCGACGGCGCCAACTTCCTGCCCGGGCTGTCGATCAAGATCGGCGGCAGTTACCTGAGCAACGTGAAGGTGGTCAGCTCCACTCGCATTACCGCCACGACCGTCCGCACCTCGGCCGGCGCCTACGACCTGCTGGTGCGCAATCCCGGCCAGATGGAAGCCGCGCTCGGGCGGGGTTACCGCTACGAGTAGGCCTTGAGGTTGCACACTGCGCG
>Ga0315280_10010920_pt1 | contig 11270 bp, 12 predicted proteins | sample YL17G06_40_MG_FD_203697 | JGI IMG/M metagenome (GOLD analysis project Ga0315280, IMG submission 203697) | Sediment microbial communities from Yellowstone Lake, YNP, Wyoming, USA - YL17G06_40 | ecosystem: Environmental > Aquatic > Freshwater > Lake > Sediment | place: USA: Wyoming | collected... | reverse complement strand
AAGGGTATCCCTTCTGACATCGATGCAAAGTGGCAGTGTGAGTCGATCAAACCGGGCACCACGGTCCTTCCTTTCAGGTCTATGATCTTTGTTCGGCTGTCTGTCAGAGATCTGATGTCCTTGTTTGATCCTACCGCCAATATCCTTCCAAACTTGACCGCTACAGCCTCGGCTATCGACTCTTTGCCGTCGATGGTGACTACCTTGCCATTGAGAAGAATCATGTCAGAGACCATTTCGACAACTCCCGAGGACGCTAATCCGGGGTTACGGTAAGCGGCATATAAGAGTTAGAGGCCTTATGCTGGCATACCCTAAGCATTTATGAATTCTCATACGATCTACCAGCGTTTTCACTATACCGCGAGCTTGAGATGGTGAGGTATAGCAGTTTCTTGAATCGCCTAGAGGGAAGGTGAGTTGAAAAAGGAAGACATTGTTCGAATCGCGCGAAAAAATCTTGAAGATTGATGCACCTGTTGAGCCGTCCAAGCTACTTGGCATGAAAAAGCCCGAGTCATGGATGCGAATAGGACTAATCTTTGCCATAATCTTCAGCATAGGCACGTTGGTTTTTTGGTGCTCACGACCCGCCCTTCGCTGAGCGCTTTTGTTCAGGCGCTGCCGCTGATTCCAGTTGCCTTGCTCATAGCGGTAATTAACGCTTTCAATGAGGAGTTTACGTTGCGCGCCGTGCCACTTTCGGAACTGTGGCCTTCTATCGGCAAGCAGCAGGCGCTAATGATTACAACAGTGTTTTTTGGGCTTGGACACTTTTACGGCGGATCCAATGGTGTGTTAGGCGTCCTTCTGTCCGGATTTCTTGGGTGGTTTTTGGGCAAGAGTTTGCTAGAAACCGGCGGATTCTTCTGAGCCTGACTTATCCACTTTGTGCAGGACGTGATTATCTTCACGTTCTTGGCCATGGTAGTGTAGCGCTGGAGAATTGCGAAAAAGATGTGCAAGAGGCTGGGAGTAGGGGAATAGGGTTAAGAACAGTGAAACCACGCTCAGGTGGAGGGATATGTCGAGTTGAAGGGCGGGCCTCTAACAAGAAATGAATTTTGAATCAAGTCTTTTTTCTTTCTATGATGCCTCTTTCGAACAAAAGGCTGTCCACAGTTCTCAATTTTCTCTCAATTTTCTCGGGTAATATCCTGTAGTGTGGAATTTCGCCCAGGTGCTCAGAGATTGACCTAAGGCTTTCTTCAGTCGTCATCCAATCAAATTCATCAAACGCCTTTAAATTAAACAGTATGCTATATTTTCTCAAAGTTTTTTGATACGCGTAGTTGTAGTAAAACTCAAAATAAGACAATGCTAGTTCTCGAATTGATTTGAATATCGGTTCCCTATACCTCAAACCAACAAATTTGGATTTTCCTATTGCTCCCCAAAGATTGTTAACTCTGTATACGGAAAGGGCATGACTCTCGTCCCTTACCGCCCTCAAATCTATAGCTAATGGCTCATACCCATTTACCCTTCGGGCAGCTGCCGCAAATATCGCTCCTTCGAAGCAATTTGCCCTTCCCATTCTTAAAACCCATCTTGGAGAACGATAGCTATCCTCATCATGGTCATAAGGCAGACAATCGAGAAAATCCTGAATCTTGGCTGGCGTGCTTAAAGTCCTCAAGATTCTAAGCTCTCTTTTGGTAAAACCGTAATTTTCCATTTCTTACAGATCCCCCGCCAGGCCCAGAGACTCTGATCCGAAGCCTTTCTGCTTTGTTGATCTGGCATGATTTCCTTCCGCGGCTGTTTTGGCGAATCGTCTCGGTAATTTAAAAAGAGAACGTGCATTGCTTAAAGGTAGTGATTCTATGGCCGAGAAGAGTGTTGTATCTGTCAAATTAGGCGAGGTCATAGGAACTATAGATCCGAACATATACGGGCACTTCGCTGAACATCTGGGCAGATGCATCTATCCCGGCATATGGGTTGGAGAAAACTCGAAGATACCTAACGTCCATGGGCTTAGAAAGGAGGTAGTCCAAGCCCTAAGGGCTGTCAATCCTCCCGTGGTAAGATGGCCCGGAGGCTGTTTCGCTGATTATTACCACTGGAAAGACGGAATCGGACCCATAGATCAACGGCCCCGTCGCCCAAACTTGTGGTGGGGCGGTGTAGACTCAAACGAATTTGGCACGGACGAGTTCATGAGATTCTGCAAGAGCATAGGAGCCGAGCCCTATATCTGTCTGAACGTGGGTTCTGGAAGCCCTGAAGAAGCCATTTCTTGGTTGGAATACTGCAACTACGCTGGAGATTCAAGTTACGCCAAGCTAAGAGCCAAGAATGGTCATCCGCAGCCCTACGAGGTCAGATATGTGGGGGTTGGAAACGAGAATTGGGGTTGCGGAGGATCCTTCGACCCCGTCTACTACGCTTGGGAGTATAGGAGATTCGCAAACTATGTGAGGCGCGCTCATCCGTCGATCCAGCTCATCGCGTGTGGACACACCTCGAGAGACTGGAACCTCAGATTCATGGAGGCTTTGAAGGACAACCTGAACCTGATAGATCACTTGAGCATCCACTACTACTTCCGCAGCCCAAACTATGGCGGTGACACGAAGTTCACGGATGAGGAGTACCTCAACCTTCTTCTTGATGTGCAAAACTTGGAGTATCAGATCCAGCAAGCCATAGACGTCGTTGATTTCTTCTCAGAGAGAAAGAAGAACATCGGAATCATAGTGGACGAATGGGGAACATGGCATCCCCAGGCAACCGTTGAGTCAGGACTCTACCAGCAAAACACCCTCAGAGACGCCATCCTTGCCGCCGTCGTTCTGAACCTCCTTAACAGGTACTCGAGCAAGGTTGTGATGGCCAACATAGCCCAGACCGTTAATGTGCTTCAGAGTCTCTGCCTGACAAGGGGCGAGAAGACAATACTAACCCCAACTTATCACGTCTACAGCCTCTACAAATCTCATATGGGAAACAACGCACTCAAGGTTGAAGTACAGTCTCCCATCACAAAGGAAGCCACACCAACCCCGCCCACACGTGTTCCTACACGAAGACTTGAACCCTTGCGGGCTCTACAGGCTTCAGCCTCGCTAGGTAAAGATGGAAGAAGCCTCGTCGTGACTTTGGTCAATCAAAGCTTGGATGAAGACCTGGAAGCAGAGATCTGTCTAGTAGACAGGGAGGCCGAGAAAGGAGAACTGAGTATTCTCAACGCCGGAGATGTGAGAGATTACAACGACTTCGATACTCCAACTAAAGTTGTCCCCATAAAAAGGCAAATGAAGGCGCAAGGAAGAGTTCTAAACTACGTCGCGTCGAAGCACTCCATAAACAGGTTCACGCTGACTCTGAAGTGATCAGTTCATCGATCTAGCATCTCTCTGATCTTTTCTTCTCCAGCTTCATCCACCATTCGAGAACCCGTCCCAGTCTGGAACTTTCTCGGATGTAGCCTCAGTTGGGCTCCTTTTCCCAGAATAAATCTCTTCCAAAAGGGATTAGTGGTAGCCCGGAGGAAACCAAACGTCTCTATTTATTTTCCTCTCCGTGACAGCCAGACCGCGCTTGTGGGGATTACGAGTTCAGACCAGAAATCCCAGTGGAACCAGTGGGCAGCAGGTGGCTCCATCCTGGTTAGCCCAGCGTATATTGCAACTCCTATTCCAGATACGAAGAATGGTATGCATAAGATGAAGAAGACGGACACTTCGAATGCGACTACTCCAATCAGCATTATCTTGTAGCTCTTCGACATCTGAGGGGTTGATTTTGTCATGAAAATGAACCCAAACAACAGACTGAAGCTCACAGTTTCCATGCAAAATGTGCTAAGAAAAACCCATGGAAGATTGGGCCGCACATGGAAATGCCCGCTTCCTCGTGGGGATTCAAAAGTCCTCGAGCCCAAAACCGAGTAGTCTGGCTCATATGGCTTTCAAAGCGCATCGACGGCAATCACTATTGCCGCTATGACAAAAAGGAAATCCCTGTTGAAATCCATTTCGAACTTCTATCAAATTTGAAGTTCAAAGTCGGACGGCATACTTCATATAACCGGCCAGCAGGAACAATGAGAAGACTAATGGAAAAAGGCGTGATACGATCAGAATATGGATAATTTGGAAGGCTTACGTCTTTGCCAATAGAAGTTTCCCATATGGGAGCCCAAACCACCCAAAGCAAAATTATTGCAAAGAAGAAAAAATGTTAGGATACGGTTTGCAATCTTTTCCATTTGTCGTATTACCGCTCGCAGAACTTTCTTGTTAATGAGCTTCATTCATGTGGGGGAGTATTATCAATGATTGAAATGATTTATTAAATTGAGTGAGATATTGAGGTTTATGTCTTTGCTCGACGTCTTGCTTAGCCGTAGAAGCGTCAGGAATTATGAAAAGAGGGAGATTCCTAAGGACGTTTTGGATAAGATTCTTGAGGCGGGTCGACAAGCCCCCTCTGCAGCCAATAGGCAGCCATACCATTTCGTTGTCTTGACTGATTATGAGACTAAGAAAGAGTTGTCTAAAGGATTGTTTAACAGGTTTATCAAAGATTCTCCGGTTACCATTGCCGGGTGCGCTAACACTGGCGAGATCCTTACTGGAAAATGGGCCGTTGTTGACACTTCAATTGCTCTGCAGAATATGGTTATCGCAGCATGGGCTATGGGAGTAGGATCGTGCTGGATAGGTGACTTCAAAGAAGAAAAGGTCAAACAGCTGCTGAACATTCCTGACAAATGGAAAGTTGTTGCTCTTGTGTCCTTTGGGTATCCCGCCGAACAACCACAACCAAAGAAGAAGAAACCTGTAGAGGAGATAGTCAGCTACAATAGGTTTTAGAACTCCTTATTCGAAGTTTTGCCAGAAACTCAATGAAGTTTTCAAACTGGTGAGGGAGGGGATTCTGTTGGAGAAAAATGAGTTTGTTGAAGATGGTTTAAGGGAGATGGAAGAGATTCTGAAGCGAGCTGAGGTAGGGCGGATTGCACTCTACGACGGCTCGATGCCTTACATAGTTCCCCTGAACTTCCTCTATAAAGAAGGGAAAATTGTGTTTCACTGTGCATGGGAGGGGAAGAAGCTAGATATCATAGCCAAGAATCCACATTGCTGTTTTGAGATTGATGAGTTTATGGGAGAAGTAAGCAATCATCACGATACTCTGTGCCACTTGGACTACGATAGCGTTCTTGCCTTTGGGAAGGCTCATATAGAAAATGGGGAGGAAGAAAAGTTACGCTTTTTCCAGCTTCTTCACGCAAAATACAAGGAGCTTTACGCAAACCTCTATCTGAAGGTGGCGTGAGATTTGACAAGACTCGTCTATCTGAAGCTTGCTGCGTGGTCCTCGATGTCGAGGACCTTACAGGTCGTCGGGAACGGACTGTGAAGGGGAAACAACATAGGACTATGTGGCGTCACAAATTTTAGGGCGCTGTAGTTAGACATTCTCTAGAACAGAGCAATACTCTAGTCCCCTAAACCCAAACCTTTGCGATCCGAAAACCGTATGGGTGGATAGGTTCATGTTGTCATTCCTAGGGTCAGCGACCGGTCTAAGTGGTTTGAGACTGTCTGGCGAAAAAGTGCTACCCAATTTCGGTTAGTGGTTACTCGATTCCGAAATTCGGAGGGTGTTCTCTTGAGGTACCGAGAATTGGGGAAGACAGGGCTCAAGGTTTCGGAGATCGGTTTTGGATGTGGCAACGTCGGCGGATTGATGATACGTGGCTCCCACAGAGAACAAATTCAAGCGGTAAGTCGAGCAATAGAACTAGGAATCAGCTATTTTGATACAGCTCCACGGTATGGCGATGGATCTTCGGAGACTAATCTTGGACGAGTTATGAAGGAGCTTCAGCCCAAAAATGTGATAGTTGCCACTAAAGTCGACCTCCAAATCGAGGATTTGGGGGATATCGGAGGTGCCGTCCAAAGATCTCTGAAAGAGAGCCTCAGCCGTTTGAATCGTGAATCAATAGATGTGTTTCAACTTCACGCGCAGGTAGCATTAGCGCGCGGAAGCTTCCGTCAGGGAACTTTAGGGGTGGAAGACGTTCTGGGAGTTGGAGGTGTCGCCGATGTCTTCGATGAAGCCCGGGCTAAGGGACTTATCCATTTCACAGGGTTTACAGGTCTTGGAGAGATAGAAGCTCTACATCAGATCATCGACAGTGGTCGATTCGATGTCGTCCAAGTATACTATAATTTGCTAAATCCTAGTGCTGGTTTTCCTGTCACTGAAGGATTTGTCGGCAGCAATTTTAGGCTTTTGATCAGAAAAGCTTCTGGGAAAAAGATGGGAGTAGTGGTCATAAGAGTGTTAGCTGGAGGCGCTCTAGGAGGAGAAGCTGCTCGTCAAGGTTATGCCGCGCCCGCACCAGGCTCCTTGACTGAAGGTGCTGATTACAAAGCTGATGTGGATCGAGCAAGTAAGCTACGTTTTCTAGTAGCAGGTGAGATTCAGAGCCTTCCTCAGGCGGGGATAAGGTTTGCCCTAATGAATAGGGCAGTCTCTACTGTGCTAGTTGGTTTTTCTAGTTTAAGCCAGATTGAAGAGGCGGCCAGCTGCTCCGTAGAAGAGCCTTTTCCAAAGAACTTGATGGAAAAACTTCAAGAGTTATGGGCAACGGATTTTGGAAGAAGATAATATGGAGATCGTTTGAACGTCACGAGACCCTTCTTTGGAAAAGTGCTCATGGGAAAGACTATCTTCACCCATATAGGTCGAATAACTATAGCCCTCAGAGGGGCTTAGGAAATCTCACCTTCCATATATGCTCAGAACATCATTTCTTTAAAGGAAAACAATCAATGCTTTTCTTCAATATTGGAAACCTTTTTTGGGAAATGCTTGCTTACCATAGATAAAAGGGTGTCTCTGAAGCAATGAAGTATAAGAACTTGGGGAAGGCAGGGGTGAAGGTTTCGGAACTCTGTCTCGGAACGATGATTTTTGGACAACAAGTTGATGAGACAACAGCCATCAAGATAATCAAACGAGCCGTCGACCTCGGCATCAACTTCATCGATACCGCGGACGTGTACACGGAGGGACGCTCTGAAGAGATTGTTGGCAAAGCAATCAAAGGTATGCGAGATGAAATCGTCCTGGCAACTAAGGTGAGAAGTAGGACTGGCCTAGGCCCCAACGACGAAGGCCTAAGCCGAAAACACATAATGCGTAACTTCGATACCAGCCTCAAGAGACTGGGAACCGATTACATTGACTTGTATCAGGTGCATAGAGTGGACCCTACCACACCCCTGAAGGAAACCCTCACCACACTCAGCGACCTCGTCAGAGACGGAAAAGTCCGCTACATCGGCTGTTCTAACTTCCCAGCCTGGCGGCTTGAGAAGGCCCTCCGAATCAGCGACGCAGATGGCTTGGAGGCCTTCGCAACCGTCCAGCCCCGCTACAACATAATTGACAGAGATGTCGAACGTGAGCTTCTACCACTCTGCATCGAGGAAGGAATAGGCGTTATACCGTACAGCCCTCTCGCTGGCGGCTTCCTCACAGGCAAGTACCAACCCGACAAACCGGCTCCAGAAGGAAGTAGAGGCCAACTCCGCCCAGAATGGGTCAGTAGATACCTCAACCTGCGGAGCCAAACATTACTGCAAGAACTGAAAAAGATAAGCGCGGAAACTAGGATGTCTATGAGCCAACTCGGCTTGGCATGGGTCATGGCAAATCCTGCGATAACCTCGCCGATAATAGGGGCCTCTAAACTGGAACAATTAGAAGAGAATATGGAGGTGCTAAATCACACCTTACCGGCTGAAGCCCTTAAGCGGATCAGCGAAGTCAGCAAACATGATTGGCTGCGTGAACAGGAGGAACAAGAGGCACGGTTGAGAAGAGTCGCCTAAGCGACTTTTGGAATGTGCTTCTTACTATTCGATGAACATCCTCTGAGATCAGACACTCTTCGCATAATTCGATCGGATTATTGCAGTAGTCTTGAAATAGATCTGGAATTCTGACGGGGAGATCTAATGTTCGTCGGAAATTGGTGAAAGCTAAGTCGTTTAAAGCATTATCTAGCCTAGAGATCCGAGGCAGTTCAAATTTCTTTCATTGTTTCCTAAGGGTCTTAGCTGCTTTCACCGCCCATTTAGGATCAGCTAAGAGTGCTCTTCCTACAGCGACTAGATCAACTCTTCCCTCCCTAACAGCCTTGTCCGCGAACTCTGCTTCAGTAATACCGCCAACACCAATCACTGGAACTTTTACTGCTTGTTTTATTCCCTCGGCAAGGGGGAATAAGTAGCCCTGCCCGCTAAGACCTGGTGGGCTTGTGCCTACTATTCCACCCGAAACATCGATAGTGTCAACTCCTGAGTTGCCCAGCATTTTAGCGAAGGCCTTTGTATCCTCCAGCGACAAACCGCCTTCTCTAAAGTCATCAGCGCCCAGTCTATATAACAAGGGGGAGTCTCGGCCGATCTCTTTCCTAACTCTCTCTAAGACATGCAGAGGGAAGCGCGCCCTGTTCTCCAAACTCCCCCCATATCTGTCGCTTCGCCTGTTTGTAAGTGGAGAGAGGAACTGATTCAGGAGAAATCCATGTGCCCCATGAACCTCTACAGCATCGAAACCCGCTTCAACCACCCTTCGAGCTGCATGTGCAAAAGCCTCTACCAACTCATCGATCTCATCAACATCGAGCTCTCTAGGTGTCTCTTTGAAGATGGGTACCCGAGATGGGCCGAGGGGTTGAGTTCCGATGACGCTGGACGTTACCTTTCCACCGGCGTGGTTTATCTGGATGGCAATGGGCGTCCTGTGTCTGTGGACAGCTTTAACCAGCTTCAATAGGCCAGGAATGAGCCTATCATCGTATATTCCCAGCTGGGTAGGGCTTAGCTTCCCCCCTGAGGTGACATATGAATGTTCAACAATTATTAGACCAACACCCCTAGCCCGCTCTGTATAATGCTTGATGTGGGCTTCAGTTACTCCCCCGTCGCTAGTGGCCTTATTGGTTGCCATGGGAGGCATCACGATGCGATTCTTAAGCCTCAACGTACCTATGCTGATGGGGTCAAGTAAACTTGGCATATTTTATCTACTCCCCCTCCTAGCTCGTTACTCCTTTTATAAAGTTAGTATTACGAAACTATTACGGTTACCTTAATGAAGTGAGAATAGGCTTTGCCGTTCAGCTAAACTCATCCCCTTCTCTCCCAGATCCTTTTTAGTTCCGCTCCTAGATATTTGGATCCAGAGAGACCGTACGCCCTAAGCTTCTCTTCAGATAACTCTTGACTGAACTTCTTCCTTACGGCCCCTATTCCCTCCCGTTTTGGCAGCGGACTTTCAACGAACACGCTGAAGGCCACCTTTGTCTCGCTTTTTGTCTTGAACCGCTCTGTGTAGATCGGGTTTTTAAGAGAGTCTAGGAAAAACTTGGCTTCATAGAGAAGAGATTTAGCCCAAAGCTGACCAGTGCTTATAATCTGTTTCTGGTAGGCGATTCCACCGCAGCAGATGGAGCCAGGGGATGTAGGTTATGAATCAGTGCTCGAATGCTACCGGGCAATAACCGGGAGAGAAGCATGGGAAGAAAGTCTTAAGAAACTGCCCAGCAAGATGCCTTTCATCACTATTCAGTCGACATGATTATTTATAAACCTCTGGAGGTTTACGCGATAACATTTTTTAGTGTCAAGAAACAACAATTTACTTTTCTGTAGTTTTCCTAGGCCAGCACATATAACAGCAATAAGTGTATGTCTTTTCTCGTATTTTTTAATACTCTCCTCGTATATTTCTGCATATGCTAGTTTCAACTCGAAGTCTAAGATACAGGTCGGACTAGAGAACTTTACACCCTGGTGTATAATTTCGAGGACAGCATCCATAATAGGTGCTTTCCTGTATTTGTACACAGCGTCTCTATGCCGTCTGGTTCTCTGAATTCTAAAAACATAATACTCGGGCACACTGGTCTCTTTACCATTAACAATTACATGCTCACTCGACCTGAGTAATACCGGAGCATATAACTTGTGTAAAAGATCTCTTGCTGATTTTTCTTCTGAATAGTCTAACATAAAAATAGCGGCCCTTAGTTACGTTCTCGCTTTCAGAAGATTATCCTTTGTTTTGTGTAGGCCGCTCGCATATAGTGCACTTATGTTCTTTTAGGGATGGTAGGTCTTTCCGGTGTAGCTTGCAAAGTATCTCCTCCGTCCTGATTGTGACACACATCCCACATAGTTGCTCTATGACGCTCTCTATTGGGGCATCGTCTCTTGCCAAGGCTTCTGCAAGTCTTGAAACCCTTTTCATCGTCTCCTCGGATTGTGATATCTCGTTGAGGAATGTGGCTCCTCTCTCTCCCTTGAAATATTGGGTTATTGCGGCTGGGGTTAACTCCATCCTTGCGGAGGCATCGATCTTGCGCATATTGTACTTTTCGATAAGTTCTTTCATTACTAATACCCTGATTGTAGGGAGAACGTGTCTAACCATAGCGACGCATGGTGGTTTCATTTTTGCTCATGAATTAGTTATGCGGAGTCAAGCTTAAATGCTTTTAACGCCGTTAAGTGACTTAACAGCGTTAAATGGGACGAACATGAGTCAACAAAAAGCCAGACCTAACCCAGCGCAGCGCCCCCCACTATACGCCGCAGAAGCGCAACTCGTCAAAATAGATAAGCTGAGACAGCACGAAGAGGTTGATCCAACTCACTTAAAAGAACTGAAGGAAGAAATTAAATCGGATAATACTCTGAAATTTGCAATAGTTGTTGACGAAAACACAGATGTCATTCTTGATGGTGAACATCGATTCAACGCCCTCAAAGAGTTGGGATGCAAAAGTATTCCCATAGTGTATGTTGACTACAATTCGCCTGAGATCCAAGTTCTGAGTTGGAGGGAAGACCCGCGCTTAGCAAAGAAAGACGTAGTAGAAGCTGGCTTGAGCGGTAGGAAGCTTCCACCAAAAACCTCGAAGCACATGATAAGAATAGGCAATGAGATATCACACATCTCGACGATTGAGAAAAGGGTTGACATTCCACTAGATATGCTGAGAAATGAGGTTGAACTCATAGATATAAAGAATGTTAGACCAACAATGTATACGGACCTCAGGGAAGTGTTACAGCTTTACTCTAAGATCTTGGATACGGGCATTGTTGATAATCCAATAATTGTGGATGAGAAGACCAACGTTGTCTTGAAGGGCAACGAGGTCTTTCTAGCTCTCGACCTGCTCTCAGCCAGAAAGGTGCCAGCCCTGAAAGTCGACATTCTAAGGGTGA
>Ga0315280_10010918_pt1 | contig 11270 bp, 14 predicted proteins | sample YL17G06_40_MG_FD_203697 | JGI IMG/M metagenome (GOLD analysis project Ga0315280, IMG submission 203697) | Sediment microbial communities from Yellowstone Lake, YNP, Wyoming, USA - YL17G06_40 | ecosystem: Environmental > Aquatic > Freshwater > Lake > Sediment | place: USA: Wyoming | collected... | reverse complement strand
AGATGCATGGTCTACCATCTTTGGGAGAAGGGAGAACCGTGCATCGCCATTCGATGAGGCGCTCTTCGCCTGACTTTGTTATCCAAGGATTTTCGTGGGGGGCGCGTACTTCTGGCGCGTAGGGATCAGCAAAACGTTTCTGGACAACTGGTATCCATTCCAGCGGTAGGAACAATTCAGGAATAGTTTTTCCAAGCACTTCCTCTCGCTTGTAGCCTGTTAACTCTTCACAGGCACGGTTGAAAAGAACAATGCGACCGTCTGGATCGCAGAGAACAATCAAGCCCCCAGCCGTCTCCACCACAGCTTCTAGAGATCGTTGGCTTTCTCTGAGCGCTTCCTCCATTCGCTTGCGTTCGCTGATGTCGCGGCCAAGAGCAACCGAGCCGATCGGTACGCCTTTCTGGTCCACTAGGTTTCTGGAGTGCCATGAGATGACCTTATCCTCGCCGCTCTTTGTTCGAATGATCGTCTCGTCCTCCACATCCGTTGCGCCTTCCTGTATGATTAGGGTCGCCTTGTCGGTAACCTCTTTTCGATACTTCTCGTCCGGGTATAGCCATTCCCATATCTTGCCGTGCCCTATCACCTCTCCACGAGTGTAGCCGCTTATCTTCTCCGCAGCCTTGTTCCAGATCAAAACATTGGCTTTCTCATCCAGCACATCAAGCCACACGTTCACGTTGTCAACTACGAGATCGAGAAACTGCGTAAGCTTCCAACCTTCTTCCTGCGCTCGCTTGCGATCCGTGATGTCCCTTAATACTCCCAGGATTGCTGGTTTTCCCTCATATTCAATCTTTGTTGCATTTGCCTCCACCCACCGTGTTTGACCGTCTTTTCTGAGCACTTCAACTTCATACGGCGCTACCTGCATGCCCCTCATTCTTTTAGCCAAATTCCTTTTCAAGATGGCTTCGCTCTTCGCGGTCAAGATTTTCGTTCTTGCAAAATTCTTTCCAAGCAACTCGCCCCTCCTGAAACCAGTCGTTTCTTCCACCGCATCGTTAACTGCCAAAATTCTGCCCTTCGCATCAATGATGACAACAAGATCGGGGATAAGACTAAGCAAGGATTGGAATCTCAATTCAGACTGCTTCATTTCTCTCACCCTTTCGCTATTTCGCAGAAACGCTTTCATCCCTCAACATTAGCGTATCTTCCTCAATTCCTTCACATAGCCCGAAAACCCGTAAGGAATTCGGGAGCATGTCTAGAAGGGAAAAGAGCTTTCGCCGTTGAGCCTCCAGCTCTTTTTCTGCCATGCGACTACCCATTAGCAATCGCACTCCTTCATCCTTCAAACCTCTCCTCTAGCCTTCTTCGCATCGTTAACATATTCGACTAATGTCCAGTTTTGATTCTCTGTAAAGTTCAAGCCGAGTATGCTGTAAAGGTTCTTGGCGATCAGCTTCTCAACAACCTTTGCCGCTGCACCGAATATCCCCTCTAAGGCCTTACGAAAGGCATCGATCTTCTCAGGGATCTCCTCACGCTTAACCTGATAGTTCCTCTCTATATGATGGTAGATGACCTGTCTCACTCTCTCACCGAGAGCAAGTAAACCGTAATCAACAGCCTCGAGCAGAGCCTTCCTGAACCTACCCGCCTCATCTACAGACTTCTCCATCCCTCGAGTTAACTCTTCATTCAAACCTTTCCTCTCCATCAAACTATGGGGGGGGAAGCTAGGCATCGGTAGCCCTTCGACTTGTCCATCTCAGTCGCGTACAGGCATGTTCTAGGCTTAAGCCCGTAGAGCAGGAGCGAGCCAAGCTTCTTGACAAGAGAATGAGCTGAGAAGACGGTCTTACCCTTACCAGCGTTAGCAGTTAGAAGGATCAAGCCGCCTCTAGCGAAATCTAACACTCATACCCCAAATGTTTATGCCTTGTGTTTGAAATAAACTTTTCTTACTAGAAAAAGTTATTTTCCCCACATTACATTTCCACTCTGGCCATGCAGATTTCGTTGGTTCAAAACGTGAATTGTCATCTAAACCCTGCACTACGACGCTTCTGGCTTGACCCGACGTCGTCTTAGCGAGATCCGACTATCCATTCGACATCGAACAAAGTGTTCCAAAACAGAATTTGATGAGTTGGTTCTAAATCTCTTGAAGAAGTAAATGGTATTATAGGTTGATGTTAAGAATGGTCATAGAAATCGAATCTATGCTGAAGGATCGTTTTGCTGGGTTGCAGGTCATTGTTGGACATGTTGAGGGATTGAGGGTTGAGAGAAGCAGCATAGAGCTGGAGGGATTCAAGGAAGAACTACTTGAGCAAGTCAGAAAGAAGTATAGCCTTGAATCCTTGAAGGATGTTGCGGTCTTCAGGGCTTATAGAGATTTCTTTTGGAAGGTGGGGATAGATCCTACCAAAATTCGACCAGCGGCTGAAGCCCTCATCAGAAGGATCTTGGCCGGCAAACCAGTCCCGAGTATCAATAATGTGGTAGATTCCTACAATTTGGCTTCCATCAAGACTGAGATAGCGTTGGCGGCCTTCAATCGAGAGGAGCTCAAAGGCAGTCTGCTGATGAGGACCGCTGTGAAGGGTGAAAGCTTCTTGGGAATAGGCATGAGTGAGTCGATGGAGTTGAAGGGCGGCGAGATAGTCATATCAGACGAAGAGAAGTTGATTGCCGTCTATCCGTACCGGGATGCAGATAGGTCAAAGGTTTCAGACACGACGAGAAACGTGCTGATTCTCATGTGCGGCGTCCCTGGAATTGATGAAGAAGCTTTAGCAGATGCCGGGGAAGTCGCTTTAGAACTTGTAACAAGATTCTGCGGCGGAAAAGGAAGGCTAGAGTAGACCTTCCCTAGTCGCTGAATCGAAACCATCTGAAGATGAGGAAGTTCTTTCAGATTTTCTCAAGAAGGATGAGACAAGCTTTAAATCGGGTAGTGGTGGCGTCTTCAGGAAAGATGCAGCCACAGAGATAGGAGGAAGAGTATGCCTTGAGCTTTCCAGAGCTTGAAAGATTGAAGGAGTATTCCTTCGAGATGGGCCCGATAAGGCCCACTGCAGAAGGCGGAAGCCACTCTCTGCTCATAAGAGCAACCCGCAACTGTCCATGGAGACTATGCAAATTCTGCTATGGAATTCCCTACAACCGGGAGAAATTTCAATTGAGAAGCGTTGAGGAGATAAAGAAGGACGCAGACGCAGCCAAAGCGATCAGCGAGTGCATCCAGACGATAGCGAAGAAGCTAGGTGGAATGGATTGGGCAGCAAGACTACTCGACACTTGTTCTCTATACGACAAGGATTTTGAGGAGCTGAATCAGGATGAATTGAAGAATTTTCAAAGCATTGTAGCCGTCTTCAACTGGCTCTATTCCGGCGGAACAGCCGTATTCCTACAGGATGCTGATACCCCAATTATGCGCACCAAGGATCTAATACAAGTTGTAAGATATCTCAAGGAAACATTTCCTAAGATTGAGAAGATAACATCTTACGCTAGAGCGAAGACTCTAGCTCAGAAAACGATCGAAGAATTGAGAGAACTACGTGAAGCCGGTCTCTCCAGATTATACGTAGGTTTGGAATCCGGCGATGACGAAGTGCTGAGGTATGTCAGCAAGGGCATTACCAGCGAAGAGCATATTCTAGCAGGCAAGAAAGTGAAAAAAGCCGGCTTCGAGCTCTCAGAGTTCTGCATCGTGGGTTTGGGAGGAAAAGACAGGTCGGAACAAAACGCGAAGAATACGGCTCGGGTTCTAAACGAGATAAACCCTGACTATGTAAGGATTAGACGTTATGTGCCTCGCAAGGCATCGCCGCTATTCGAAGAGTGGAAGAGAGGCGAGTTCAAGTTACTCTCACCCCATGAGGAGTTGAAAGAGACGCAGATTTTGATCAAGAATCTCGATGTCACAAGCAGAGTCTGCTTCGATCACTACATAAACCCAGCCTACAGAATCGGATCTGAGTACGTCTGGCTTCTCAAACAGGATCACGACGGATACAAGTTCCCAGAAGAGAAACCTGAGGTACTGAAGCTAATAGAGAACGGCTTGAAGATCGATGAACCACTCTATGTACGCGCAGAAGAATTGATCGAAGGCTTCGTTTGAAGCATCAAGGGAGCTTTGAGAAGACACTTAACCGAGATTTTCGCAGCAGCAAGAGCACCTACTAGCAGCTTGTCACGATTAATATAAAGCTTGATATAAATCCGCGACATGAACTATGTATCGTGGGAGAAGAAAATGGACATTGTCCTCGTTGGGTTGGCATTTGTGAGACTGGTGCTGGCGATAGTCTTCGCTGTTGTCGCACTGTATATCGCATCGTATGTGCTCGGCAAACTGACAAAGGATCTCGACGAGTGGGCGGAGATAGGGAAAGGGAATGTCGCCGTAGCTATCTACATGGCGGGGATCTTCATCTCAGTTGCTACTATCGTCGCCCCTGGAGTGATAGGCCTCTTCGTCACCTTGGATGTTGTCGGAATTGCTGTGGGATTCATCCAGCTAGTATTGGCCCTAGCCTTGGCCGTCGCGGCTCAGTACATCGGTCTCTCCGTCCTAGGCAAATTGACTAAAGGCATCAAGGAGTGGGAGGAGCTTAAGAGAGGCAATGTCGCCATCGGACTAATGATGGCGGCAGTGGTGATAGCGATAGCGGCCGTCGTCTCTCAAGGTGTATCGAGCCTTCTAACCGCTCTACTAAGCTAAACCCCACTTTTTTTGCAAATATGTGAAAGGCGGATTTGAGAACGATAGACTCGCAAGATTTATATCGCATGACGGAACATGTCTCTGGCAAGTTGGGTTTACGGGAAGAGAGCTAAGGGCCTGTTTTTGCGGTCTCAAGTTTTTCTCGCAACCGACTAAATCGACGAAGAGGTGAATGTGTTGAGCTTTAGAAGCAGAAGTTTCGGTCCAAGACGATTCGGTCCAGCCCCTGTCGAAGAGGGCAAGGAGTACGAAGTTGACATTCAAGAGATCAGTAGACGTGGCGAAGGTTTAGCTAGAATTCAGGGTTTCGTCATCTTCGTTCCAGAGACCAAGGTTGGAGATCACGTCAAAGTCCGAGTAACAAGAGTATCCAATAGGTTCGCTACAGCTGAAGTCGTTCAGTAGATCCTTCAATCTGTTGGGAGAAAATTCTAACTCCCACATTTTTTCTTGAAAGAAATATTGCCTCTGTCCGACGCCGAAGGATTATCTCACTGAGACTACTCTGGCGTCAACGCGTTTCTTGCATCTAGGGCAATGGATGTAGTTCCTATGTACATCTCCCACCTTAAACGTGCCAACATCAGGCAAATAATCATACTTACTATCAAACTTGTATCCGCATACCACGCATCTCATCTGAACGTGCTGTTCGAACTTCTCCTCATTCTTGGCCAAACGATCGCCTACTTCAAAACACTCAGTTTCCCAAATTTCCTACTGACACCCAAAAGCATCTCCCCCTTGAACATCTTAACAACTCCATTCTCAATTCTAACCTTGTCACCGACAGAAATCGTCCCTATCTGATCGTTCCAAAGCGATACTTTAATCGACCCAGTTGCATCCGAAACAGTTATGTTGGATACGAGGAGGATACTGCCGAACCGTGAGAAAACCGTCTTCGGATCAGACTTCTGAACTACCTTAGCCACCAAGTTAACTCCTCTCGTTCCAGCTACCAAGTCTCTGATACGCATCTTCCCTTTGGATACTATTCTCTTCTTTACCTGCACAGGCGGGTTAGATTCGCTAACGGGGAGATCAACATCGAGCAGGCTCCTCAACATGAGCTTATCCAGTCTGAGCTGCCCTAGAACCAGCCTGTCCTTTGTGATCAGAAATACTCCGTAATCTTCCTTCCTTTCTCGACACTTAACAGAGATGCTTCCGCACTTTCCGACGCCATCATTCCAAGCATCCATGAAGCTCTTAAGAAATGAGCTGGAGCTTATGTTATGCTTTCTAGAGACTTTCATTAGATACATAAAGGCGGAGAGGTCGGAGATAGAGCGCCATGGGGCAGGTAGCCTTCCTCGTGAAGAATGACTCAGTATTCCCCTCTGTAGAACGGTCATAGACGACCTTTCTACGGTGTTCCGACTATTAGCTTTTGCTTACGCACCGTAAGCTACTGGAAATCAGGACTGCTGAATACAGTCTGTCCTAACAATTCTTGAGAATATGTGGCTTTGCGACTATATCGATGTTCGACCTGTCGATTTCTTAAATAATGGCTTTATAAGCGCAAGAGGCATCTCATCACGATCCGTGAATTGAAGAAGACACTTGAATTCATTAGCCGACGGATCAAGTATCTTGAAACAAGTATGAAGTACATACGGTACTTGATCCTACCCGACACACCAATAGAAATCTTGGAAGAAGCCAAGAAGGAAGCCGTCAAGATCGAGAGATACATATCCTAACCAACTGCTGCTATGGTTCAGATGACGGAGCTTCAAACAATTCTCCTCTTCATTACGCATATTTTCATGTAACCTTCGCTTTCTGATCTGTATAGAAGCTCGTGGCTGATCCCTGATCTACGCATGAGAGCTCTCCTCGAGTGTAGGCTCATGGCTTTCCGAAGTTTCGAATGCCGTCCATAGATCTTTAAAATGAGCCTCCTAATACGTGCTGAATCGGGGTTGAGTCATTGACTCAAAAGAGCGTCTTCTTCTACAGTGATGGGTCGAGAATCTCAGGCGTTCTTCATGTTCCCAAAACCTTGAAGAAAGGTAGGCGGCTTGCAGCAGTCGCAGTATGCTATGGCTATTGTGACTTTATGGACGACCCTTGGGTTGTGGAGATTTGCGAGCGTCTTAACAGGATCGGTGTCGTCGCGCTCAGGCTTGACTATCGCGGGAATGGTGCCAGTGAAGGTTTGCGAGGTAGGATCATCTGCTCAGATGAGGCCGAGGATGCCCAAAGTGCAGTAACCTTCCTCGAGACAAGGAGTGAGGTTGATGAAGGTAGGATGGACTTGTAGGGTATAGTCCAGGAAGAGCCAACGTCAGTTATCTTTCAGCGATCGACGATAGGATAAAATGCACGGTCTCCGTTGTGGGTGTTAGTAATGGTGAACGTTGGCTTCACGAATGTTTCAGGTCAAATCGGAGTGAAGCCGCATGGGAAGAGTTCTTGGAACTAGTACATGATGACAGAAAGATCCGAGTGAAGACTGGAAAGAGCAGGTTTGTCGATGCGCTTGAGGTCATGCCTTCGCCTCCTGACGTCGTCAAGTTGACTCTTGACGCAAGGAAGATGTCTCATCCTCCAAGAAGCCTTGTAGACTGTGTTCCATTAGAAACTGGCGAGAGCATAATCAACTACAAACCTGAGAACTTTGCGAGCACAATAAGATGCGCTACATTGTGGATTCATGGAGATTCGGATACTCTAGTGTCTGTAACCGAGTCAAAGACATCTATGCTAACGCTAAAGGCGTAAAGAAGCTCATCATCATTCCAGGCGCAGACCATTTCCTAATGTTCGACCCAACCAAACCTATCTTCGATCAGACGGCTAACACGATCCCAAGTTGGATCCGTAGGAACCTCTGCAGCTAATTGTCGAGCTTCGAGCTATCGTCTATCGAAGTATATGCTCTTCCCAGACGTAGATAACGGTATCCCGATGATTATATCTGCATCCAAGAGCCCTAATGCTTTCGCACCAGCGCCCACAGTATACATGATTCTATTATCGACGTTCAGTTCACTCGCAGTCTTTGCAGCAGATGCAACCGCTATCCCCAAGTCCACAGCTTCGAAGATGCAGACGGGCCCCGTGAAATCCTCTCCCAGTTTCTTCTCCGCCTTAATGAACTCTGCGCAACTCGAATAGCCGCATGCGCCGCAGTTGAGAGGGTTCTCAGGTTTCTTCGGCATCGTTCCTCTTACGCCGATAAGAAGAGCGCAAGGTGAATTTCTAAGAGCCTTCGCATCTTGCTCGAAAGCCGTTATAGGGTTCTTCTTCTCCCCCATCTTCTTCTCCATAGCTTCAGCAATATGCTCTTTCTCATCACCTGAAACTATTGCTGTCACTATTCGGTCTACGCCTCTACCCTTAGGAGCTGTTCTAGCACTCGCCGCCATCAGCTTCGCAACTGTAAGGATCGCGTCCATCTCGACGTCCTTACTGAAAATGATTGGCAAGCAATCATCCCTCGAACCATTATCAGAGAATTGTTGAGACTTAAATTACGTTCGGTTTAGTGTAGAGCCGTACGGAAGGTGGAAAACGTGTTCATTAAACTTCGGGAAGGATCGAGAAAATTTGATTCTCCTCGTAAGACCCTCAGCAGTTGAGGAATATCATCTGCGATAAAGTCTATGATGTGATGTGTGAGCGCCTCTTCAGACCCAAGATTGATGTTCCTTGTTACGAAGAGTTCAGCCAGAGTCTCGTTTCGCCCGTGGAGTCTCGCGTGGTTCCTCATCAAGCCCACTAGCGCGTTAACATATTTCGAAGCGTTGATAGTCTCGCCCGTGGAAAGGACGGGCTGAGCCGAGCCGATAGTTGTGCCGGACGCCATAACCGCTACATGGCTAGCCATGAGAACGTGTGTCCCACCACTCCAAGCTTGGGCTCCTAGGGGCGAGACGAACAAGCTCACAGGGATCTTTGAGTTGTCGAAGAGGTTTATTATATCCATGACGGAACCTACCTCACCGCCAGGAGTGTTCAGCTCAACAATCAAGAGTCGCGCGTCAATCGCGGACGCTTCTCCATTAGAGAAGCAGCCCTCAAGAAAACCCGTCAAAACGCTGCAAGAACCCATAAGAAAGAAAAGAAAAACTCAGCCTCATAAGTCATAGCCCACTTTCGGAGATACTGGAATCTAAGCGCAAGGTTTATATAAAAAGGCGAAATTCCCAAAGTTCTAGTATTGGAGGTTTAAGTCTTGGCTGAAGCTATACAGGCGACCGTAAGTGGACAACCAGTCTTGATCCTGAGGGAAGGGACTTCGAGGGCGAAAGGCAGAGAGGCTCAATCAGCTAACATCGCTGCAGCGAAGGTTGTTGCTGAAACAGTGCGATCCTCACTTGGACCTAAGGGCATGGATAAGATGCTTGTCACGAGCTTCGGGGATGTCACTATAACGAATGACGGTGCAGTGATCCTGAAGGAGATGGATATTCAGCATCCAGCCGCCAAGATGATGGTTGAGGTCTCGAAGACAACAGACGACGAGGTTGGAGACGGAACCACGACGGCTGTCCTCTTGGCTGGGGAGCTTCTGAGCAAAGCTGAGGCCTTGCTGGAGAAGGATGTGCACGCAACAGTAATTGTTGATGGCTACAGGAGAGCTGCTGAAAAAGCCTTAGACCTTCTCAAGGACATCGCGACTAAGGTTAATCCGAAAGACGAGGTTATGCTCAAGAAGGTTGCAGCTGTTTCTCAAGCAGGGAAACTTCTTAGAGAGAGCGCTGATTTTATGGCGGACATCGCTGTCAAAGCTGTCCTTCAAGTTACAGAAGAAACGCCTCAAGGCTTCAAGGCTGAGGTTGATGATATTAAGGTTGAGAAGAAGGCTGGTGAGTCGCTGGCGGATACTAGGTTGATTCAAGGCGTTGTCTTGGATAAGGAGGTTGTTCATTCGGGGATGCCTAAGCGGATCGATGATGCGAAGATTGCGCTTCTGAATGCGGCTCTTGAGGTTGAGAAGACTGAGTTTGACGCGAAGATCAATATACAGAAGCCTGAGCAGATGAAAGCCTTCCTAGATGAGGAGGAGAGTATGCTGAGGGGCATGGTTGAGAAGGTAGCTGCCTCTGGAGCAAACGTCTTGATCTGCCAGAAGGGCATAGACGACGTAGCTCAACACTTCCTAGCGAAGAAGAACATTATGGCTGTTCGAAGAGCAAGCGAGAAGGATATGGAGAAACTGGCGAAGTCAACAGGCGCCAAAGTCGTGACGAACGTTGAAGACCTGAAGGCTGGAGACTTGGGATTCGCTAAACTCGTCGAGGAGAGAAAGATCGCCGACGACAAGATGACTTTCATAGAAGGGTGCAACGACCCCAAGGCCGTGACGATACTCGTCCGAGGAGGAACGGAAAGGATCGTAGATGAAGCTGAGAGGTCAATCCACGATGCACTGTGCGTTGTAAGAGACGTGGTTAGAGACCCGCGAGTCGTAGTAGGCGGAGGAGCTGTCGAGGTTGAACTTGCTTCTCAAATGAAGAGGTGGGCTGAGCGACTCTCAGGTAGAGAACAATTAGCCGTCCTAGCATTCGCTGAAGCTTTAGAAGCTGTGCCGACGACATTGGCTGAGAACGCTGGCCTAAATGTGATCGACATAATCGTCGCCCTGAGAGCACGCCACGAGAAAGGTGAAAAGACAGCTGGAGTCGACGTTATGGAAGGAAAGGTTAAGGATATGGCCAAGCTTGACATCTATGAGCCTGTAGCCGTCAAGGAGCAGATATTGAAGTCCGCTACTGAAGCAGCCACAATGTTACTGAAGATAGATGATGTCATCGCCGCTGGAAAGACGAAAGGAGAAGGAATGCCTCCTAAACCACCGGGCGGAGAAGAGCCCTCCTCAGAGACAGACTGAAACAGAATAGAGGCTTAGAACCTCTAACCCCCACTTTTACATCACGACTTTACCATCGTCAAAATCATTTTGAATTTCTTAACAGCTTTCAGAGCATGTGGCTCATTGGCTGGCATCATGATCATTTCACCTTCCTTCAGGCGGTAACTCTTTCCAGAGATCGTTACTTGTGCTTCGCCATCGAAGAGACATACTAGAGCGTCAAACGGCGCTCTGTGTTCGCTCAATCCCTGTCCTTCATCAAACGCGAATAAGGTCACTGTCCCCGTTTTCCTATCGATTATTGTCCCGCTTACTACAGCGTCTTCTTGATACTCAACTAAATCACTAAACTTTGGCAAATATTAGGTTGCCTCCATCTGGTATAGTGTTTTGAGTTCCTTTAAGTCGGATAGGGTATATCTAAGGATCTCGTCTGCTGTTTTGACCTTCTGGGCAAGCCTCACAACCAGGTCTATGAAGGATCTAAGGACCTCTATGGCGGCGTACCTGCATCTGGAGCCAACCGTCTTGAGGTTGGTCTTCATCCAATCTACTAGACCGCTGCTCTTGGAGTTGAGCTGTAGGAGGGTGTGGGCGAGGAAGACCATGAGCCAGTGGCGTCTCAAGCCCCGCATCTTCCTCACCTCGTAGTCCTCCAAGCCCAGCTCCTGCTTGGCGTCCCTGTAGAAGGAGTCTATCTTCCACCGCTTCAGGTACGTCTTCAGGATGGTCTTCACATCCCATTCA
>Ga0315280_10010917_pt1 | contig 11271 bp, 8 predicted proteins | sample YL17G06_40_MG_FD_203697 | JGI IMG/M metagenome (GOLD analysis project Ga0315280, IMG submission 203697) | Sediment microbial communities from Yellowstone Lake, YNP, Wyoming, USA - YL17G06_40 | ecosystem: Environmental > Aquatic > Freshwater > Lake > Sediment | place: USA: Wyoming | collected... | reverse complement strand
CGTGCCGCTCCAGTTGTTTGCATATCACGTCGCAAAAATTCTGGGGCGCGAAATCGACAAGCCGCGCAACTTAGCAAAGAGCGTCACGGTCGAGTGATTTAAAATCCGTTTTCCCTTACCGCTCGCTACTCGATGCTTGCTACTGCCCTATTCCACTTCCGCATTCGTGGCATATTTGAGGTCAGCGTTGGTGTAATCTTGATAGCTGATATGGACTCTATTATTTGAATCTAGGGCAATGGAGGTCCACACACCCACGACTCCAGTAGAGTCTATTGTGAAAGTCTGCCAATTGCCTGAACTGTTTGTGGCATATTTGAGGTCAGCGTTGGTGCCATTAGAATAGCTGATATGGACTCTATTATTTGAATCTAGGGCAATGGAGGTCCACCAGCCCACGTCTCCCTCAGAGTCTATTGTGAAAGTCTGCCAATTGCCTGAACTGTTTGTGGCATATTTGAGATCAGCGTTGGTGTAATCTTGATAGCTGATATGGACCCTGTCGTCTGAATCCAAGGCGATGGAGGTCCACCAGCCCACATCGCCAGCTGAATCGAGCGTGAAAGTGTGCCATGCGCCTGTCTTGTTTGTCGCATATTTGAGGTCACCCTTAGTACACCCGTTGTCTGTCAGCTCTCCACAATCATAATAGCTAATATGAACTTTGTTATTCGAATCCAGAGCAATGGAGGTATACCAGCCCACATCTCCAGCAGAGTCTATTGTGAAAGTCTGCCAACTGCCTGAGCTGTTTGTGGCATATTTGAGATCTTCATTGTCCCAATCATAATAGCTAATATGAACTTTGTTATTCGAATCCAGGGCGATGGAGGTATATTCACCCACCCATCCAGTAGAGTCTATTGTGAAAGTCTGCCATGTGCCCAAGCTGTTTGTGGCATATTTGAGAACACTGTTGGTAAAATCAAAATAGCTAATATGCACCTTATCGTTTGAATCTAGCGCGATGGAAGTATCATAGCCTACATCTCCAGCAGAGTCGATTGTGAAAGCCTGCCATGTGCCCGAGCTATCTGCGGCATATTTGAGATCTTCATTGTCCCAATCATAATAGCTAATATGAACTTTGTTATTTGAATCCAGGGCGATGGAGGTATACCAGCCCTCATCTCCAGCAGAGTCGATTGTCTGTATAGTCCAGCCCGGTGGTGGCCCCGAATCGTCATCATCTCCGCCTCCGCCGCCTTTGCAGGTTGCTAAAAATATCGCCAGCCCAATGGCGAAAATAAGCCCCATGAGCAGATAAGGAACTCTCCTCGATTCCATAATTTTTCCCCCCATTGTTATCTATATAAAAATCTATCAGACAAAAAATAAGTTGTCAAAAACTCCTCCACATTTAAACAAGTAAGAAGGCAGCGTAGCTAGAATCTTTAGCGTGCAGTAAAATACTCGCAAAATGGGCGTTGAAAAAGAGAGGCGACAAAGCGGAAACGGAAAAATCGTATACCTGATACTAACAGCCGTCATACTAACTCTGTTTTTGCGGTTCGGGCTTTTCGGTCTTTTAACCGCATACCACTTCCCTTACATTTCGCTCATAAGCATTGCGATAGTGTTAATCACATTTGTCATCAGAATTTTTATTAGCCTGCTTTTTAAAAACTCGGCTGTCGCAAAAAAAGTGGCGCGCCCGATTACGGCGGTAGAGTGGACGTGCTGGGCTTTTTTCATAACGCACCCGCTTTTGCTCCCATTCACGTATCTTCGCATCTCAGCCAAGCTGCCGTTGGCGCTTAAACTTCAGCTGGTCGACCATTTATTCATATTAGCCATCGCGCTTATCATCGGCGCGCTCGCTATCCTCAGCATTCGCAAGAACAAAATTTTTCTTTACGTGCTCCTCTTCTATGCCTCAGCGATTTTGACGTTGGTGAGCATTTTAGACGCCATAACACCCGACCTGTTGACCGTAAAAGACCCGCACGAAAAGGACGCGATATGCCAAGTTCAAGATGTCGAGCCAATCATAAGTTACAAGTGTCTCGACTCGCAAAAGCCGTGGTGCGACTTCTTGTTCGAGCACAGCTCACCCTACAAAATAATTTATCACTCGCCCACTCGCCAGTTCATAATCAGCGGCGGGAACTCGGAGCTGCTTGTATTTTTGGATGCAGATAATAAGCGAGTGAATAAATTTTTGAAGTTTAACGATGACGTGAAATATCTGACATACGACAAATTCAGAGACAAAATATTGGTCGATGTGCGCCAAAAAAAATGCGTAATCGAGGTCGACCCTTATACGTATCAGCAAACTGGCTGCTACTTTATCAACCCATCCGTAATGGAAGAGTTCCAAGTGGGCTGCTTCAGTGCAGACGGGAATATCCTGACCTATAACATGGACACCAAAAGTCACATGTTCACGAAAAATTACCAAACGGGCGAAGAGCAGGCTTATAACATATTGCCGTTTACCTGCGCCTACGGGATGGTCTGCTACAAAGATAGCGTCGTGATAAGCTCAGGCTGTCCATCGCCTTTCTTTAAAAGCGGATTCATAACGGTTACAGTCGGCCCCGAGTTCAAAATCGTCCAAAAAAGATGGCTCTTTTTGCCCGCGATGGAGATGGAATACGACGCGCGCGCCGACCTTCTATACGTGGCGCGCCCGACGCAGGGACGTGTCGACATCTACCGGCGAGACGGGCTCAAGAAGCTTTCGAGCATAAAAGCCGTGAGCGGGGCAAGAGAGCTGGCGCTCGACGAAAAGAGGGGCTATCTCTATGCAGGCAGCTTCGGCTCGGGAGAGATAGTCAAAATCAACCTCAAATCGAAACAGATAATAAAAAGCTACAGCGCCGGGCCGCTTCTGCGCGACTTAGTATTTATTGACGAGCTAGATTCCGCATTCGCCGTCAGCGCATGCGGTGTGTATAAGCTAAAGGATTAAGATAAAAAAGCGGGCGAGGGGGGTAGCTCCTCGCCCAAAAGAAGTTCGCCGTATGAAGCTGACTCGGTGCTTACTGTCTCCCTTTTATAAGCTCATCGACGACCGACGGATCGGCAAGCGTCGTCGTATCGCCGAGATCGCCCGTCTCGCCCGCGGCAATTTTTTTCAAGATGCGTCGCATGATCTTGCCCGAGCGCGTCTTCGGCAAGCCATCGGTGAAGTGAATTTTGTCGGGCGTGGCGATGGGCCCAATTTCTTTGCGCACGTGCGCAACGAGCTGTTTTTTCAAATCGTCGGATTTCTGAACGCCAGTCTTCAAGATCACATAAGCATAGATGCCCTGCCCTTTGACGTCGTGCGGATAGCCGACGACGGCAGCTTCTGCAACTGCAAGATGCGAAACAAGCGCGCTCTCGACCTCAGCGGTGCCGAGCCTGTGGCCCGCGACGTTGATGACGTCATCCACGCGACCCATCAGCCAGAAATAACCGTCCTGGTCCTGGCGAGCGCCGTCGCCCGTGAAATAGACGCCCGGGAACTGGACAAAATAGGTATCCTTGAACCTTTCGGGCTGACCGAACACGGTGCGCATCATTCCCGGCCAGGCGTCTTTAATTATCAAATATCCACCTTCGTTGACATCGCACGGAGAGCCGTTCTCACGAACGACCTGCGGCACCAGGCCAAAGAACGGAACGGTCGCGCTGCCGGGCTTCAGTGCAACCGCGCCGGGGAGCGGCGTGATCAAAATTCCGCCCGTCTCCGTCTGCCACCAAGTGTCGACAATCGGGCATCGGCCGCCGCCGACGAGCGTGTGATACCAGATCCAAGCCTCCGGGTTTATCGGCTCGCCGACCGTGCCCAAAAGCCTCAGGCTTGATAAATCGTGCTTCTTGACCCAATCGTCGCCCTCTCTCATCAAAGCGCGAATCGCTGTCGGCGCGGTGTAGAGGATGCTGACCTTGTATTTTTCGACCTCGACCCATAAGCGGTCGGGCTCCGGATAGTTCGGAATACCCTCAAACATAACCTCCGTCGCGTGCATGGCGAGCGGGCCGTAGACGATGTAGCTGTGACCCGTCACCCAGCCGATGTCCGCGGTGCACCAGAAAATATCCTCTGGATGGTAGTCGAATATGTATTTGAAGCTCTGCGCGACAAAAACCATGAATCCGCCGATAGTGTGAAGCACGCCCTTCGGCTTGCCCGTCGAACCAGAGGTATACAGAATGAACAGCGGCTCCTCTGCGTCCATGACAACCGGCGGGCACTCTGGAGCGGCCTTTGCCATAAGCTCGTGATACCAGAAATCCCTGCCAGCGGTCCACGGGACGTCAAAGCCGGATTTCTTAACGACGACAACCTTGTTCACCGGATTGCCCCTGGCTGCCGCCATGTTAATCGCCTTGTCCGCGCTCGCCTTGAGTGGGACATCCTTCTTGCCGCGATAATTGCCATCAGCCGTTATGAGGACCTTCGTGCCGGCGTCCAGGATTCGGTCGGCAAGCGAGTCGGCCGAGAATCCGCCGAACACGACGCAGTGGACCGCGCCAATTCGGGCGCAAGCGAGCATCGCAATCGGAAGCTCTGGAATCATCGGCAGATATATCGAAACGCGGTCGCCCTTCTTCACGCCGATGTCCTTCAAAACGTTCGCAAACTTGTTGACTTCGTCATAAAGGTTCTTGTAGGTATAGGTCTTCGTCTCGTTCGGCTCGTTTCCAACCCAGTATAACGCGACCTTATTGCCGCCGCCGGATTTGACGTGTCTGTCTAAGCAGTTGACGGTTATATTCGTCTTGCCGCCGATATACCACTGCACGACGGGATACGGGTCGGCCTTGAAGTCGATGTCCTTAACGCGCGACCACTTGTGATACCAGAAAAACTCGCTCGCCATCTCACCCCAGAAACCCTCAGGGTCCTTTATCGAGCGCTCCCACATCTTCTTGTATTGGTCCATTGACTTTATATACGCCGTTTTCTTGAACGACTCAGGCACTTCAAAAACTCTCGATTCCACCGAAACCGACATGATTGTCTTCTTATCTTCCGCCATGCTTCACCTCCTCCTTCATATCCTGTTTTGTTTCACGTTTATACCAAAAACCAATTGCCGCTTTTTAAAACCCTGCATCCTATCTAGCTTCCCACCTCCTTCGGTTGCACTGCATTCACCATAACTTCTCCTTCAATCATCTACGCCCTTTTCGGAGCCTTGACAAGTTGCGATAGCACAGCCGAGATAATCAGGCAAACGCCAGCGATGAGATATGCACTATTGAAGTTGCCAGTCGCATCAAAGACCTTGCCCGATATTATGGGCATGAAAAACCCGCCTACTCCCCAAGCTGTGAAGACCGCACCGTAGTTTACGCCAAAATTCTTTAGTCCGAAATAGTCCTTGGTGGCCGACGGGAACAAGCTCAGGTTCGACCCGTAGTTGAATCCCAAAAGGAACGCGATCGGAACAAACAGCGCAGCGCTGTTGATGAAGTGAAGGATGAACATCAAAATCGCCTGGAAGATAAACACGATCAGCATCGTTAATGTTCGTCCGATCTTGTCGGACATCGAGCCCGAAATTATTCTGCCCGCCGCGTTTCCAATCGCAAGGATCGCAACGAATATGAAGCCTGCTTTTATGCCGCTTTGGACGTCGACGATTTTAGCAAGCTTCCCGATTATCATAAGACCCGCACCCGCGGCAAACACATACATTATCCACAGCATATAGAATTGGGGGGTCTTCAGCATTTCAGACAACGAATAGTCTGCCTTTACAGGCGCAGGGCTGGCGCTAGTGGTCGAGCTAGCAGGTTGCGGCGCTTGTGGTTTATACCCCTCAGGCGGGTTGACCAAAAGTTGAGATATAAGCGAAACGACTATCAAAAATGCAATGCCAAATATAAGCATCGTATTTTGGACCTTGAATACGTCAATAAGATATTTTGCAAGAGGGGCGATCCAGAGCGATGCTAATCCAAACCCCGAAACCACAATCCCTGCTATCAGACCGGTCTTTTTAGGCGGGAACCACTTTAGAGCTGGCGGCGTCGCGGAAGCGTAGCCTAATCCTATGCCGGCGCCCGTCAATATTCCAAAGCCCACGATGAATCCCGTCACGGTGTTCGTTCGGCTCGCGATGATCATCCCCAACCCGACCGAAATGCCTCCAGCCAGCGCAACCCAGCGCGGGCCAATTTTGTCCTGCAGCCTGCCAGCAGGCACCATCACCAACGCGAACACGATTATAGCAACGGAATACGGCAGCGCCCGCTGAGCCTCGTTCCATCCCCATTCCGCAGGGATCGCCTTTGAAATCACGCTCCACGTGTAGAGAACGCCGAGCGCAAGGTTTATAGCCATCCCGGCAAAAGTCACAGCCCAGCCTCGATTCTTCATCTGGTCAGTCATGTCAGCTCCTTCTCTTGCCCGATTTTTCGAAAGCGCGAACAGATAGACATGGATGCAACACAGTCTCTCGTATCGCTGACCTTTTTCTCAACTCCTCCTCCGCATTTATGCTCAAGCCGCTTAAAACTATGGTAGTTTAATTTCTCTAACGCGCAATGTCAACAAAAAAATGAATGTTCATTCAGTCCCGATTCTGTTGAGTTATTCAGCAAAAAGGGCCAGGTAATCAGTTAACTCCACATAATATGGCTCGGTGAAATTCAACCTTGTTGAGTTATTCAGCAAAAAGTGGAAGTGCAGCACACATGTAGGGGCAGGGTTCGTCCGTGCCCTATTATTGGGGCAACCCGCCCAAGGCGGGTGTTTGCCCAAGTAGCAGATTGTGAAGATTGTAGGGGCGAACCCATGTATTCGCCCAAGTAGCGAGTAGCAAGGGGACAAGAGGCAGTAGACAGAAAACAGTGGACAAGGGACAAAATAGCGAAAGCGTTTCAATTTTCGCAGCATTTCTGGTATCATTTCTAAAGCTTGAAATGTGGAAAATAAACCGATTATGCTGAAGGCGACCAGATACCTCGGGGGGCTCAGCTACAGCGCTTTTGCAGTCGCCTTTTTCGTTTTTTATCTATTCGTTCTTTTACAAGACCCGACTGAAAGCTACGCATTCAAAAATGCAGCGTTCGTTTCCCTATCGATAACGGCCGTCTTTGTCGTCGCAGCGCTCTGCATGGTAGCGTATAAGTTAAATCTAAAATTTGTAAAATTCATAATCATCATAGCCATCGCATTAGCTTTAGCATCCATGTTCTTTCTATTCTTTGAACGTGGAATTCGCTATATCAGCGTCATACCGGCTTTAATCCGAACCTCAGGCAGAGTTTTTGGCGGGCTTGAACGAGTTCGACATGTTTTGAAATCCGCGTTGATCGCCTATTTTTTGGGCGTCACCGCGTCATACCTGTGGTACAGAATCCACAAATCGATATCTATAGCCACAAACATAAAACTCTTCCGTTCGGGCGGACTTTTAATCTTGCTCGGAAGTCTGCTTCTGATTGCGTCCGCGGGGGTCATCTTATGCGAGGCGGGCTACATAATGCTTGCAATTGCGTTCTTCAGACTCAAATTCTAGCCAGCTTGCCGCCGCATATTGTTGCACTCGCTCGCTGCTCACCAAAGCTGTAAGGGATGCACGAAATATCGGCAGCATCGAAGAACGCCATATCCGCGCGCGCGCCGGCTTCTATTCTCCCCCTATCGTATAGCCCGCATGCCAGAGCGCTCGAAACCGTTGTCGCGCACAGCGCCTCGGCTACCGTCATCTTCATCTGCGAGCACGCAATAGTCGTCGCAAGGACGATATTCTGCGCGTTCGATGAACCTGGATTAAAGTCCGTCGCGAGCGCCACGCACGCACCCGCATCCAACAATTTGCGCGCGGGCGCAAAAGATTTGCCCAAGAACAGACTGGTCATCGGCAAGCAAACGGCGACCGCATTCGACTTAGACAAGGCGTTTACGCCCTCATCCGTCACGGCAATGAGGTGGTCGGCGCTTGTGCCGCCGTTTGCGCATATCCACTCGGTCGCACCGAGCGAATAAAATTCGTCCGAATGGACCTTTATTCCGAGCCCGAACTCCTTTGCTCTTGAAAATATTTTTATCGCATCGTCGAGCTCAAAAAAGCCTTTATCGCAAAACACATCGACGAACCTAGCGAGATTTTTGCCAGCGACCAACGGTATCATCTCGCAAATTTGCTCGACATATTCGGATTTTTTACCCTTGAACTTAGGCGCAAGCGCGTGCGCGCCCAAGAACGTGGGAACGATAGTTTGTGGACAATTTTTAGCGAGCTCATTTATGACCTTTAGCATCTTGACCTCTGTCTCTTGATCCAGTCCGTAGCCGCTTTTAATCTCGACGGTAGTGATGCCATAACTTTTCGCGCGCTCAAGCCTCGATTTCGCAAGCGAAAAAAGCTCATCTTTCGCAGCATCGCGCGTAGCCCTTACGGTCGATAAAATGCCACCGCCAGCCTGCGCGATTTCAGAATACGTTTTGCCGCCTGCTCGCATCTCGAACTCTTTATGGCGCGAGCCTGCGAAGACGAGATGCGTGTGGCAGTCTACGAAGCCTGGCAGGCAGATTGCACCGTGAGCATCAAATTTTTTTAATTTTTTGAATTCACTCGGCAAGTCTTTACGACGCCCGACCCACGCTATTTTGTCGCCGCTTATAGCGATCGCGGCGTCCTTGATAACTGGGCCAATGTCATCATTGTTTAATTTGCGCCCGCGCTTTATCCAAGCGCGATTAAAGGTGTGGAGCTTGGAGATATTGGCGATTAACATGACATAAGATTAGCAGAGTTGAATCACCTTTTAAATATCTGAAGAGATTTAGGTTTCGTAGGAGCGCGTCTTTGAGCGCAATAACGCTTTATAACTCACAAAACAAAAGCGTCTCACATCCTCGGTCGCGGGCCTGGACGCCTCTCGATGAATGTGTCTTTCTCAGGTTCAATCTCTTTGTATTTCTGCTCCTTTTTTGTCACCTGAATTACCTGGACCCTGTATGGGTTGTATTGCTCATATATGCTTTTTATCTCGTCAGCGCTCAGAACTCTGCCAAAAACTTTTAACTCGTCAAGTGAGCCGAAATAGTGTATTTTCTCCAGGTTTTCTATCGATTCATGCAGCGCACCGACATAAATCTCGGGCGCGCCGCCAAGCTCGACTCCGCGCGAGATTCCGCTGGCCTGCGCTTCGAGCGAGCCGTTGATAAAGAGCTCCATATCGCCAGTTTCAAAATTTCTTGTAACCGCTACAAATCGCCATCTGCCCGTCGTAACGCTGCTCAGTGAGTTTATAGTCGTCCCCCCAACGCCAAACCCGGCCCGATCGCCGCAAAGGTTTATGCCCCAGCTCTCATCGATAACAACCCCGCTTGCATCAACCAAGCCTGTGCAGCCGTAAAAGTTTCCCTGCTTATCGTTCGCGCCGCGCTCGACGGTCCTCATCCAGAATGTAACAGTAAACGAATGCGTGGCCGCGTTTTGTATCCTGATGAAGTCGCCCTTACCTAAAAAATCCAGCGCCCGATTTTTCACGCCGTCTATGCAGCTTATCCCCTCATGGCTGCATGAGCACTGCGGCAGCTTTGCAATTTTTTTGCAATTATCGAAGTCGTAGTAAAAGAGCACGTTTTTGCTGCTTTTCGCATGAGCGATGGTCGGCCAAAACACCAAGGCTATCGCAACAATCACTACGCTCAACAAAAGGACTACCTTTCTCATCATAGCCCCCTTGTTTCTTAATCCTCGACAACAAATATCCTACTACTAACAAACTCGCTCTTCAACCAGTCGATAAATTTTCCATTGACGAGAGAGAGAGAATTAACATCAAAATAACAAAGGGGGAAAGGAAATGAAAGTGAAAAAATGTGTGCTGTGGATGTTGGCACTGCTTTTAGCTTTTGGATTTGCAGTTGCAGTTGTGTCTTGCGGCGGAGGGGGAGGTGGCGGCGGTGGTGGTGGCAAAAAAGATCATTCAGACGAGTGCAAGGATATTGTTAATTCTGTATATGTAGGCTGCGATTATGTGTTCCTAGACAATAACGGAAACCCCCTGAGCCAAAACTACGTTTATGATGACTGTAAAGATAACTGGAATGATAACTGGGCTTGCGCATATGAGTGCTACAAGGCAGAAACGACATGTGATGGATTTATCGACTGCCTCATTGATTGTGGGCAGATAGTTTGAAATACATATTCTAACTGCGCTCTACTCTCGCCCGCAGCAGTGTTTGTATTTTTTGCCTGAGCCGCAGGGGCACGGGTCGTTGCGACCGACCTTCGGCCTTGCGCGCCGATACGTCTGAATTTTCTCGCCCTCCTCATCCGGCGGCTCAGGTGCGCGCTTGGAAAACATCGGCCTGCCGCCTGAAGCCGCAGCACGAGCCTGTCGTTCGGGGCGTTCGGGCTGCTGTGAAGAGCCTTGAGGCGTCTGCGCGGGCTGTTCGCCCGGGACAACGCCGCTGGCCCCGCCTGCTCCGATGTACAGTAATTTTTTGGGCTGACGGGCAGCAACCCATTTCGGGCGACGCACCTCCTGCTCCACCTTCGGCGCGGGCTGTATCCTCATTACTCTGGTCGCCACGTCTTCCTTAATCTTCCAGACCATCTCCTCAAACATCTGATACGCCTCGCGCTTGTATTCGTTCAGCGGGTCACGCTGACCGTAGCCGCGCAGCCCGATCCCCTGCCGCAAGTGGTCGAGCGCGAGGAGATGGTCCTTCCACAAGTCGTCGACCGTGCGCAACAAAATCCACTTTTGAATCTCTAAAAAGTTCGCGCCAATCTCAGCAAATATTTGAGTTTTTTCCTCATATTTTTTCCCGACGAGCTCGAAGACTTTGTCCAAGAGCACATCGTAGGTCGTGGACTGGTAATCATCCTTCGGTATATCGATCTCAATTCCGAACTTCCCCTTGAGCGCCTCCTTTAGCCCATCCCAGTTCCATTCTTCAGGAAATTTCTTTTCGTCCGCATAAGCTTGAACTTCCGACTCGAGGACCTCGTCAATCATCGTGCGCACAAGTTTTGAGACGTCATCTTTGGTCATTATCTCTTTTCTCTGCTTGTATATCGCGTCGCGCTGGAGGTTCATCACGTCGTCGTAGTCAAGCAATCGCTTTCTTGATTCAAAATGGTAGGCCTCGACCCGCCCTTGCGCGCTTTCAATCGCCTTCGACACCATTCGGTGCTCGATCGGTACGTTCTCCTCCACCTTCAACATATCCATTAATCTCTTTATCCGATCGCCGCCGAATATCCTCATCAAATCGTCTTCGAGCGACAGAAAGAACCTGGATGAGCCGGGGTCGCCCTGACGACCGGAGCGGCCGCGCAATTGATTGTCGATTCGTCG
>Ga0315280_10010916_pt1 | contig 11271 bp, 10 predicted proteins | sample YL17G06_40_MG_FD_203697 | JGI IMG/M metagenome (GOLD analysis project Ga0315280, IMG submission 203697) | Sediment microbial communities from Yellowstone Lake, YNP, Wyoming, USA - YL17G06_40 | ecosystem: Environmental > Aquatic > Freshwater > Lake > Sediment | place: USA: Wyoming | collected... | reverse complement strand
GATCCCCACAGTGATACCGTCTGGCATCTGCTCCTCCCGTGTCTGTGTCTGTGAAGGGACGCAGATGCTCCAAGCGTGCGCGCCGGAGCCTGGCCGCTCATCTCGGTGCTCAAAGGCACGACTCCCTATCGCAAGTGCCGCGGCGCGCCACCAGCGGGAGGAGCAGGTCTGCACGCCGGACCTCGAGGGTCACGCTGCCAAGGCTCTCTCCCGCCAGGGGAGCATCCAGACGACATCATGCCGTCCAGAGGGAACAGTAGCCAGATGAGCGCTGCCAAGCGGCGCCGGGCAGGGTCGCGTCGATCGCCTTCACGAGGCCTCTGTGGTCGTCACTGACGACGAGCTGCACGCCGGAGAGGCCGCGCCCCACGAGGCCCCGCAGGAACGCCGCCCAGGCGGCCTCATCCTCGCTGGTGAAGACGTCGAGGCCGAGGATCTCACGGTGGCCCTCGGCGTTCACGGCGCTGGCCACCACGCAGCAGACCTTGCAGATGCGTCCCTCCTCGCGCACCCGGACCGCGAGGGCGTCGAGCCATAGGTAGGTGTAGGGGCCCTCGTCGAGGGTCCGCGAGCGGAAGGCCGCCACCTCCTCGTCGAGGCTCTTCGCCATCTCTTAAGACCTGGCTCTTGGAGATGCTCTCGATACCGAGCGTCTTGACCAGGCCGTCGACGCGGCGCGTGGAAACGCCGCGCACGTAGCACTCGGCCACGACCGCCACCAGGGCGCGCTCGGCTCTACGCCGGCGCTGCAGCAGCCAGTCGGGGAAGTAGGAGCCGCTTCTAAAGCTTGGGCACCGCCAGGGCGACGCTGCCGGCGCGCGTGTCGAAGGGGCGCTCGCGGTAACCGTTGCGGCGGTTCACGCGCTCGCCCGAACGCGCGCGGAAAGCGGCGCCGCAGAGAGCGTCTGCCTCGGCGCCCATGAGCGCCTCGGCGAAGCTGCGCACCATCTCGCGCAGCAGATCCGGCTCGGCCTCTTCGAGCTGCTTGCGCAGCCAAGTCAGAAGGTCCATGTTGTTCTCGGCCACTGTCTCCTCCTCGATCTCAAGGGCTTCGTCACCCTCGAGGATGGAGCAGTGGTCACCTCTTCTTCAAGAGAGGCGACCACGAGACGCTTCGTACACCACGTCTGTGGACGCTAACCGGTGCAGACGTGCGACCACCCAGCGTTCTGCGCCCGGTTGAGAGCACGCGCTAAGATGGCCGTAGACGATCTAGGAGGTCTGTCAGATGTGCGCGAATGACACTACGCCCGGCGCGCTTGCGGTTGAAGGTCGCCCAGTGAGATCGAAGGACCGGTTCTTGGTGTTCGGCGCTCCTGACATCCGAGACGAGGAGATCGAGGAAGTCGTCGACTCGATGAGAAGCGGCTGGCTGGGCAGCGGACCCAAGGTCGCTCGCTTCGAGCGAGAGTTCGCCGCCTACAAGGGTGCAGCCCATGCGGTTGCCGTGAACTCGGGCACCGCTGCCTTGCACCTCAGCCTGCTCGCAGCCGGGGTCGGGCCTGGCGACGAGGTCATCACCACGGCCATGACGTTCTGTGCGTCGGTGAATGCGATCATCCACGCCGGAGCGACTCCCGTTCTCGCCGATGTCGACCCCGTGACCATGAACATTGATCCGGCTGCCGTGGATGCCAAGGTGACGTCACGCACGAAGGCGCTCGTGCCCGTGCACTTCGCCGGGCGTCCGTGCGACATGGAGTCTCTCTCTGCGCTTGCGAACCGTCACGACCTTCTAGTCATAGAAGACTGTGCTCACGCGATTGAAACCGAATACAAAGGGCAGAAGGCCGGCACTTTTGGTGAGTTCGGGTGCTTCAGCTTTTACGTTACCAAGAACGTCGCCTGCGGCGAAGGCGGCATGGTCGTCACGGCCAGTGCCGAAGATGCGGCGCGTATCAAAGTGCTGGCTCTGCACGGAATGACTAAGGACGCCTGGAAGCGGTTCTCTGACGAGGGGTACAAGCACTATCGGGTGGTTGAGGCGGGATTCAAGTACAACATGATGGATCTACAAGCGGCCATCGGCATTCACCAGCTTGCGCGCGTCGAGGCAAACTGGCAGCGGCGGCAACAGATATGGCGGCGGTATGACCACGAGTTCGCCGACCTGCCGATTGGGTTGCCGGCGCCGCCTGAGCCAGACACACGCCACGCCTACCATCTGTACACGCTCATGGTCGACGAGGAACGTGCCGGCATCTCACGTGACGCCTTCTTGGGTGCGATGACGCGCGAGAATGTGGGCGTAGGCGTACATTACCTGAGCGTGCCCGAGCACCCCTACTACCAAGAGACCTTCGGCTGGCGCCCGGAGGAATACCCGCACGCCGCACGCATCGGGCGCCAGACAGTCAGCATTCCGCTCTCTGCCAAGCTGACCGACGAGGATGTGGCTGACGTGGTAACAGCTGTCCGCAAGTCGCTCCGAGTTTAGGTGGCGACCATGTTCATGCGGCCTACGACCCGCGATGTTCTTCGGAAAATAGCTGCAAGCACTCTTTATCGGCCGCGATTCGCGACAGCCGATGTGAGTGTCGGTAGGGGAGTACAGTTCGGGAGAAACGTAGTCTTCAACTGTCGCAAGGTCGTGATCGGCGACGGCGTCGTGTTCTACGATGGCGTCACAGTCAACGCCGACTCCTTCACTATCGGCGACTTCGGAACGATCGGGGCATTCAGCTTCTTCCCAGGTCCGGGCGATCTCGCAATTGGCCACAACTTCTGGCTGGGCAGCGGGTCGATCGTCGACAGTCAGGGCTCGACCACGATTGGCAACAACGTGGGTATAGGCGCTGGGAGTCAACTGTGGACGCATGCGGCGTTCGGTGACGTCATGGCCGGTTGCCGGTTTCACGGCCATAAGCCGCTGGTGATAGGCGATGATGTATGGCTCGTGGGCCATTGCCTGGTCTCCCCAGGGAGTATCGGCGCACGGGCCTTGGTTCTGCTCGGCTCGGTGGTGACGCACGACCTGGAAGCTGACCATACATACGGCGGAGTGCCGGCGGTGGATGTCACAGACAAGCTCGGGCCGCAATTCGCGCCAACGGCGGCCAGCGAACGCGAAGCGTACCTTCGCCGTCGCCTTGACGAGTTCGCGCGGAGTTACGGCGTCCCAAATATCTCTGCACATGTAGACGTCGTGCGCGACTGGACGCGGGTTGATCGAAAGACTGAATCGCGCACGGTGTTCTGCGTCGGGGATCGGACCTACCTTAAACAGCGGACACGGTTCGAGCGGCGCCTGATTCGCTTTCTGCTTCCGGACGCGAAGTTTTTGCCAGTCGGCTAAAGCGTATGCCCGATACGTTTGGACAGTCTGTCTCGTTAAGAACGACCGCTGCTCACGGAGTCAAGTGGACCGGCACTTCAAGCTTGGTGACAACCCTCTTGGGGTTCATACAGCTGGCCATCCTGGCTCACGTGCTGTCGAGAGCGGATTTCGGCCTCATGGCGATGATCACAGCCGTTTTAGGGCTCGCGCAAGTTTACGCGGACATGGGCGTAAGCAACGCAATCATCTACCGGCGCGACACGGCTCGCGACCAGCTGTCGTCACTCTACTGGTTAACAGTGTTTTCGGGCGTCGCGGTGTTCACCGCTACGGTGGCTGTGTCTCCGCTCGTGGGCCTGTTCTACCGAGAGCCGCGCCTTGCCAGCCTTGTCCGGTGGGCTGCGATTCTTTTCTTAGTGATGCCCTGGGGCCAGCAGTTCCAGATCCTGTTTCAGAAGGAGTTGAAGTTCAGAAGGCTGGCTACCATTGAGATAATTTCCGCGGTTGCTGGGACGTGCGTTGCTGTGACGCTTGCTTTTGCCCACACAGGCGTGTATGCGCTCGTTTTCGGGCAGGTTGCGAACGCATCCGCGAAGTCGTGCCTGCTTGTAGCATTAGGGTGGCGAAGGTGGGCCCCCCAGTTGCACTTTAGGCGTAGCGATCTCAAAGGCTACGTGGGATTCGGCATGTTCCAGATGGGAGAGCGGACGCTCAACTATTTCGCGGCCAATCTCGACTACTTGCTCATAGGGCGCTTCCTCGGCCCGACGCCACTCGGCGTGTACAGCATCGCTTACCAGCTTGTCGTGGTGCCTCTAATGCGGGTCAACCCGATACTCACACGAGTGGCTTTCCCAGTCTTCTCGCGCAGACAAGACGACGATAGCGCTCTACAGCGCGGCTACCTCGAGCTTGCCGAACTGATCGCGTTCGTGGCGTTCCCTCTCCTTCTCGGTCTTGCTATCACGGCTCCAGTAGCTGTCGCCGTATTCTTCGGGGAACGCTGGCAAGCCTCGGTTCCGCTCATTCAGATCCTAGCTCTCATGGGTGCGGTCAAAGCGCTTGGCAATCCATCTGGGTCTCTTCTGCTAGCGAAAGGCAGGGCCGATATTGGCTTCTACTGGAACCTTTTCACGGCCGCCTTGACCTTGGTTGCGTTCTGGTCGGTCGTGGCGCGTGGCGTCGTCTATGTTGCTTGGGCGAACACGCTCTTGAACCTCGTACTTTTCCCGCTGAGCTTTGCAATCCTCCATCGGCTCGTGGGGTTGGACTGGCGAAGGTACGGTGTTTCTGTGCGTCGGCCACTGGTCATCTCTGTGATAATGGGCTTAGGCGTTTATGCGGCGGACAAGATCCTGCATAGCCGACTTACCTCCCAGCAACTGCTCCTATCGGTCCTCGTGCTCGCGGGCGTGGCCATCTACATCGGTTTGTGGGTAAGCTTTGGACGCTCATTCATCAAGGGATTGTGGACCACGCTCATGAACCGAATTAGTCTGGCATAGGAGAGATTAGGGCATGTTCGAGTTGGCTGGGCTGCCGGAGTGATGCAGCCGATGGATGAAGAGTTAGTCGTTGGACAGTCGGTGTACACGTGGCTGCCCCCGTATCATGATCTGGGGTCGCTACGTAAGCGAGATCGCCGGCGCTTTCTTCCCGAAAGGCACCATGCCGTGACCGGCGGGTCGTCGCCCACTCCATTACTCTCGGTGCTGATAGACAGGCCCTGCCTTGGAGAACTGTACGACGGGCTTTCCGGAATACGTGCGGGAGCCGGAGCCGTATAGCATGCCCGGACTAGTCGGCTTCACGGGTGTCGATGTCACAACCTCGGAGCGAGTACTCGCGCTTGAGCAGATGCGCGAGCTCCTCAGGCATGAAAGCTTCTACACCTGTGACGAACTCTTCAACGATGGTGATGTGTGCGCCACGCGAGTAAGTACCGGCATTGTCCAGACGGAACCCCAACCGACAACCTTGTCGGGTATCCACGTCTGGCTCGATGGCGAGTTCTACAATCAGGCGGAGCTCGGGCAGGCCGGTATGGGGGCACGAGCCACGGACAGTGCCCTTCTGGGACGCATGTTTGAAGGCGGCACCCCCGATGACCACTTGCTGCGGTGTATCAACGGGGTCTTCTCTGGTGTCGTCTACGACAGTCGGCGCCGCAGGCTGCACCTTGTCTGCGACAGGCACGGACTAAGACCCCTCTATTGGACGCGAACCAGGCACGGGGTTGCTTGGGCGACCGAAAGTAAAGCCTTTCTCGCTCTTCCCCAGTGTGACCTGCGAGTGGACCCTGTGTCAGTCCAGCAGTTTCTGGCAGTAGGATACCTTCTCGGGAACAGGGCCTGGTTCGAGGGTGTGGAGCTCGTCCCCCCGGGGACTGTGCTGACGTGGGACATCGCGCAGCACGTACTCGCAAAGCGGCGTTACTGGTGGTGGGATCGCATCGAGCCAACGACCGTTGGCCGTGCGGAAGACGAGCTTGCTGATGAGGTTGGGCTCCGATTCCGCCAAGCTGTGGAACGCCGCTGCCGCGCGACGGAGGGCCTGGGTGTGTTCTTGAGCGGCGGTCTGGACTCCCGTGCAATCGTTGCCGCAATTCCGACACCAGGCGAGGAGATTGAGACTCTGACGTTTGGGCAGCGGGGTTGCACCGATGCTCGCATAGCCCGCGCCGTCGCTCGCGTTAAAGGAGCCAAGCATAGCTTCTGGGAGATAACTGCAGAAAACTGGCTCGCCCCACGCCTCCGAGGCGTGTGGTTCACAGAGGGTCAGTACAGCATTCTGCACATGCACGGGATCGAAGCCAGAGAGCGAGTGCGGCAACTCTTCCGAGTCAATATCAACGGATTTGCAGGCGACCTGATCCTGGGTGCTAGCTACTTGCACGAAGCGTCGTGTCTCGACAGGGTCATCCCACGCTATGTTGCGGGCGTGATGGGTTGTGATCCGGAGCTCCTCACTGACCTCGATTCCTATCGCTCGCTTGGCAAATGCGACTACTACTTCCTCGATAATAGGGTCCGCCGCTTCACGCTCATGGGCACGGTGAACTGGATGACCGTGATTCACGACAGGCATCCCTTCCTAGACAACGATCTGATCGAGCTCGTGTATTCGCTGCCGGACAGGCAGAGATTCCAGAACCGGCTATACAGTCGAATGCTGCTCCGCACGTTTCCTGCGTACTTCCGCACGATACCCTGGCAGAAGACAGGAGTCCCGATCTCGTACCCTCACATAGTGCAGCGAGGCATCCCGGCACTCCGCCGACGACTTCGTGCGCTTGCGCCGCCCGCTCTGGTCGGGCGATTCCGAATGCTGGCTCCCGACGGATACACGGACTATCCGTCATGGCTACGGGCAGAGCCGGCGCGGTCGCTCTCCTCGACTCTGCTCTGCGACGACGATGCCGCCCACCTGGAATTTGTGCCGCGAGGTACCGCCCCGAGACTGCTGGAGGAGCACTGGACAGGCCTGAACCACGCCGAGACCATCGGACGACTCTTGACGCTGGAGATCTGGCTTCGGCAGGCCGTTCGGGGTCAGTTGCGCTCAGGCGTAAGCAGGCCATGAGATGTACTGCAGACACGTACTGCACTGGAGCAACGGAGCGTGCAGAAGAGGCCAGCGGGGACGAGCCAGCTTGCTGGCCACTCCATTCGCGATCTGCTGCGCGATGCGTGGGACCTACTGAAGTCTGCGCTCGGGCGGAAATCATTCTCGGGGCTGAGTAGCCCCTGAGTTGGGCGCGCTTGGATGAACGGGTGAATGAAGGATGATCCACTCACGAGTAATTGGAAGCTAACCGATTCGATTGCACAGCCCACTTTTCGCCGTTTGGGTGATTCGTAACGAGAGCCCCGCATGTTTCTTCACTTAATGCAGCCGGACAAGAAATTTCTGACGGAGATCCGCTCCATGTTCGAGGAGGCTGCTCCGGGCGAGCATCGGTATGTTGCCGTCGGTTCGTCGCCCGAAGGTGACTGGCTGCCTGAGAATGTGATTCACATCCGGGATTCGGCTGGCTTGGCGGATATCGTTTCGGGCGAGCAGCGCTGGCAGGGAGTAGTGATTCACGGTCTTCCGTTCTCCGTCGCTGGTTCCTTGCTGCGCCTCATTCCCAACGACGTGCGGGTTGCTTGGTACGTGTGGGGCTTTGAGGCCTATGGGTCTTGGCCGCCGCTGAGCCGCTCGCTCTACCTGCCGGAGACGCGCCATGTGTTGGAGCGGGTTGCCCGGCCGCGTTGGAAACGTTGGGCCTCGCCACTCAAGCGGGCTGTGCTCGCTCGCAAACAGATGCTCGAGGCGCGCCGGGTCGTGAGTCGATATGACTACTGCGTGACGCAGTATCGCGAGGAGTACGAGCTGTTCGTGGCCTCCGGGCTGTTGACGAAGACGCGCTACCATCAGGGATCGGTGGGCGCCTTTGAGGATTTCGTCGAGGACGATGTTCCGCTGAGCCTTGGAGACGACATTCAGTTGGGTAACTCAGCCGACCCGGCAAATAACCACCTCGACGCCTTTACGTTTCTTCGCAATCCGCAGTTGGAAGGACGAAAGGTTGTCGTCCCGTTGAGCTATGGGGATCCCCGGTATGCAGCCGCGGTCTCTGCAATTGGTCGAGAGGAGCTTGGCAACAGGTTTGTGCCTCTTACTGAGTTTCTCGCCCTATCGGAATACCTCCGTGTGATCGCTTCGTGTGGGCACGTGGTCATGAACCATCTGCGTCAGCAAGCACTAGCGAACATCTACGCTGCCCTTTGGCGCGGTGCCAGCGTATACATGAACGACACACCGGCCTTTCGTGGCCTTCGTCGCCTAGGCTTCTCTGTGCACCTCATAGAAGAGGAGTTCCGTACAAACGGCGCTGTCAAGCTGCCTGTCCTCTCGCAGAGGCAGATTGCGGGGAACCGCAGTCTTCTGCAGGAGTACCTGGGGCGGCCGACTGTGGTAGCGCAGACCGCGGCGCTCTTGGATAAGCTAAACTCGGGGTCTCGCGTATGAGCGAACCGGAGGGACGCAAAGTGGGAAGGAGCGCAAGCACATCATTCTTGGAGCCGAGCGAGGTCGCAGAGCTAGGCTTGGGCCAGGTGGGTTCGCACGTTCTGATCAGCCGCTACGCGGTCCTGCACAATCCCGGTAACATCTTCGTTGGGCACCACGTCCGGATTGACGATTTCTGTCTGATTACCGCGGGCGACGACCAGCCCGTGACGATTGGCAATTGGGTCCACTTGGCCGCCTTTTCGGCCCTGTTTGGCAGGGGTGGCATTTCTGTAGACGACTTTGCGGGCTTGTCCAGTCGGGTGAGTGTGTACTCTACGAACGACGACTATTCGGGTGAGCACATGACAAACCCGACGATTCCCGACGAGTACACTGGCGTTGTAACTGCGCCGGTGCGGATTGGGCGCCACGTGGTAGTTGGGGCGTCATCGGTCATTCTCCCTGGCGTCACTATTCCCGAGGGCTGCGCGGTGGGTGCCTTGAGCCTGGTGCGCGAGACGCTGGAGCCCTGGGGCATTTATGTGGGCGCGCCGGTGCGGAGGATCAATGAGCGTTCGCGCAGGCTTCTCAATCTGGAAAGGGAGCTGCTCGAGGAAGCCCGACAGAGGGGAGAGCTGGTTTGACCGTCGCTCGTACGATCCGCAAGACTTCAGCCTCCGACCTTGCTGTTCTCGGTGGCACGCCGGCGGCATTTACCGCGCCGCTGCATGTCGGCCGGCCGAACGTCGGGAATACGGAGGCCTTCTTAGCGCGCGTGAAAGACATCCTGGACCGCGAATGGCTCACGAACAATGGGCCGTACGTTGCTGAGTTCGAGGAGAAGATCGCTGAGCTTGCGGGGACGAAGCACTGCGTTGCCATGGCCAATGGAACCGTGGCTTTGGAAATTGCCACCCGTGCGTTGGGGTTGCGCGGGGAGGTTATTGTTCCGGCCTTCACGTTTGTAGCAACTGCGCACGCCCTAATGTGGCAGGGCATTCGCCCGGTGTTCTGCGAGATCGACAAACGAACGCACCACATCGATCCCGACGCTGTCGATGCGCTCATTAATCAGCACACTTCAGGGATACTCGGCGTGCACCTTTGGGGCCGTGGCTGCCGAGTCGATGCCCTGGCTGCGGTTGCGCGCCGCCATGGTATCCCGCTGATGTTCGACGCGTGTCATGCCGTCGGTGTTACGTGGGGCGGCAAGGCAGTTGGCGGCTTCGGCAGGTGTGAGGTCTTTAGCTTCCATGCCACCAAGTTCCTGAACACTCTGGAGGGTGGCGCCGTGGTCACTGACGACGCTGAGCTCGCGGAAAAGATGCGCCTCATGCGCAACTTCGGCTTCGCCGGCGAAGACCACGTTGTTCACCTGGGTACCAACGGCAAGATGAACGAGATATCCGCCGCTATGGGCCTTACCCTGCTAGAAGACCGGGAGAACTTGCAGAGGCTAAACGAGCGTAACTATCTGGCTTATCGCGAAGAGCTCGTCGCGGTTCCTGGTGTGGAACTCCTAGAGTACCCTGCGGGCGAGCGCTACAACTATCAATACATCGTTCTCACGATTGACGAGAACGTGTTCGGCTTGAGTAGGGACGAGACTATCACTGTGCTGCGTGCGGAAAACGTTCTCGCGCGCCGCTACTTCTATCCTGGCTGCCATAGGATGAAGCCGTACTCGGCGATGCACGAGTACGCGCATGTGCGGCTTCCTGTGACTGACGACGTCGCTCGTCGTGTGGTTGTTCTTCCGACAGGTCCACAGGTTGATCCCGAGGGTATCGCGCGCATTGGAGATGTGCTCCGGCAAGCGGCTAGGCACGCGCCGCGCGTTGCGGCACGGCTGCGGGAGTGAAAGAGAACTTGCTTCTGGAGCATGCTTTTGTTTCGCGAGCACGAGTTCGAGTAGGGCCAAGTGGTAACAGCGAGCTGGCGCACTACGGGCGACTCTCGAGCTCGCTGTACCGGAAGCGAATTCATAGGAATAGCGATCAGATCTCGGTGACGCTGGGGGGAACAGTGCGACGGACGGAACCGGCTCAGCACGCAGGCGAGATAGGGGATATCCAGAACGGCCGCGTGGCGCGCTTGACCGTCATCATCTGCACGCGAAATCGCGAGCGTGAGATCGTCGCCGCGGTCGAATCGCTTATTCGGCAGAAGCGGCTTCCAGACGAGCTGATCGTTGTCGATTCAGGTGAGGGCGACAGCCTGGAGACCACGCTCAGAGAGAGCATCGCTGGCCGATTCCCCTTCGTGTACGAGCGCTCCAGCCCCGGCCTGCCGCGGCAGCGGAATCGAGGCGTTGCTCTGGCGACCGGGGACCTGCTGCTGTTCCTCGACGATGATGTGAGCCTTGACGAAGCGTACGTCGGCGAGATCACGAGGTTCTTTGAACGCGATACCGAGCGGCAGTTTCACGGCGCGCAAGGGGCGATCACGACGAAGTCATTGACGGCTGGCGCATCGTACGGGCGGCATAACGGCCTGCGCAGGCTTGCCGGCGCCTTCGTTCGAAAAGTGTTCCTTCTGTCAGGCGTGGCGGACGGGAAGTTCAAGAGATCGGGATTTGTAACGATCGCAGGGGGAGACCAACCGCGGGAGATCGATTTCGTCGCGGGCGGTTGCATGAGTTTCCGGCGAGAAGTCTTTGACGAGATTGCGTTTGATGAGCATCTGACCGGCTACGCGTGGATGGAGGACCTCGACATTAGCAGGCAGTTCAAGGAGCGAGGCTACCGCGCCTACTATTGGCCACACGCTTCCCTTGTCCATTACGCGACGCCCTCCTCCAGGACCGCTCCATCCGATTTAGGGCGCATGATGGCTCGCAACCAGCACTACCTTTTTAAGAAGCACTCTGACGGTTCATGGGGTGACACGGCCGCCTTTTGGTGGTCCTGCCTGGGGCAGGTGCTATGGTCCTTCGGTCGGGGCGACCGATGGCTCGCGGCGAGCTACGCGCTCGAGATGTGGCGGATTATCAGCAGGGG
>Ga0315280_10010914_pt1 | contig 11273 bp, 11 predicted proteins | sample YL17G06_40_MG_FD_203697 | JGI IMG/M metagenome (GOLD analysis project Ga0315280, IMG submission 203697) | Sediment microbial communities from Yellowstone Lake, YNP, Wyoming, USA - YL17G06_40 | ecosystem: Environmental > Aquatic > Freshwater > Lake > Sediment | place: USA: Wyoming | collected... | reverse complement strand
GAATTTTGTCAAGGTTATATAGCGTCTCCATAAGGATTTAAAGGCCAATTTGTGTTTTAAGTAGTTAAGGAAATATCATTTTCATGCTTTTTTCAGGTATTATAAACCTTTTCGAAGAGGTGTCAACAGGGGGAGGGGGAGAAAGGCGAAAGACCAAATTTCAAACGCCAAAGTTCGCACGAAGTGATGAACCAAAGGTGAATAAATGCCAAATGAAATCCAAATGCATCAATGGCAAAAATATGAAATTTGTCCTTTGGCATTATTGGGGTTTTGGATTTTGACATTCGGCATTGCCTCTAAAGGGGAGGGGTATCCTCGAACTTCTTTATAACGATGGCACTGTTGACTCCGCCAAAACCTGCGGAGATGGAGAGAGCAATTTTGACCTTTTTCTCTCTCGCTTCATTGGGGACATAGTCCAAGTCGCATTCAGGGTCTGGAAATTCATAGTTGAGCGTGGGGTGGATGATCCCCCTTTCAAGTGCCAGAAGTACGGAGATGGCCTCCACCCCTCCTGCCGCTCCCATCAGATGGCCGGTGATCGATTTCGTAGAGCTAATGGGGATAGAGTAAGCTTGTTTCCCAAAGATATCTTTGATCACCTTTGTCTCCACCCTGTCATTCAATAGAGTGGAGGTCCCATGTGGATTGATGTAATCGACCTCTTCCAGATGGATCCCCCCCATTTGAAGGGCATCTCTCACGGCTTTTGCCAGCGCTTCTCCATCCGGATTGGGTTCGGTGAGATGATAAGCATCTGCAGTCATCCCGAATCCAACCACCTCCCCGTAGATGTGGGCCCCCCTTTTTATAGCGTGTTCCAACTCCTCAAACACCAGAACCCCTGATCCCTCACCCATTACAAATCCATCTCTTTCACGATCAAAAGGCCTGCAGGCCTTTTGAGGGTCATTGTTCCGTGCCGACATCGCTCTTAAAACATCGAATCCTCCAAAGACATAGGGTGTGATACAGGCATCCGCCCCTCCGGTCACCATGAGATCCTCCCCCCCACCCTGAATCTGAAGGAAACTGTTAACCATGGCATGGGTGGCTGAGGCGCAGGCTGTTGAGACGGCATAGGAAGTGCCTCGGAGGTGAAAATATTCGGTGATATGTGAGGTAATGGCGCTCAAATAGATATTCGGAAGGGCAAAAGGAGAGATCCCCTTGGGCCCTCTCGATAGAAACCGCTCGTGGTAATATTCCATCAAATCCATTGCCTCTGAACCCACTCCCAATATCACCCCGATCTGAAAGGAATCCAACCCTTTCAGTTGATATTCTCCTATTTTTTCATGTCGGTCCTCTTTCCCCCCTTCATTTTTCTCGATCACAATCCCCGCATCCTTCAAGGCAAGCCATGTCGCAGCGATCGCGTACTGAGATGTCCTTCCAAGATACTTGGAGTGTTTTATCCGATCAACATATTGGAAAAGGTCGAACCCCTCAATGGGTGCGCCAATCTGACATCGGTATTGAGCCATATCTCGATTCGGAAACTCAATCCGCTTGAAGGAAGACCTCCCATGAACCAAACTCTCCCAATAGGCTTCTTTTCCAATCCCTACGGGAGTAACCGGGCCAACCCCTGTGATCACCGCGCGTTTTCGATAATTTCTCAAATCCATCTCCCTTCTATGTTGTTCTGCTATTTTTATCGATTGCCCTTCTATTTGTCAAGCTATTGTTGAAAGATCTCTGAACTTTCTCAGAAATCTCTGATTACATAGCGCAGCGTAGCCGCAACCGGAAAGAGCCAATGAAATCACCTCCCTTTAGCAAAGGGGGGTTGGGGGGACAAGGTGTTCAGATTCTATGAGCGTATTGGGTAAACTTGGACATTGAATTTTTTGCAACAATAGGGTTGACATACTTTAGAATTAGAAATATAAATTTTAATCAAAACACTGGAAACCCCTTCAGAGTGCCGAGGGATAAAAGATGAAGCTCTCTCTGAATCGGACCTGGATCTTCCCTTTTTTAATTCTCCTCTTCCTTCCGTCGGCTTGCCTGCCTAATAAAAAGTTGACGGTTGGAGCTACAGCAACATTATTAGAAGAGGTGGCAAGGTCTTCCAATAAACAATCTGACCTGAGAATGATCCGAGAAGGGATGCCAGCCTATCTGATGTTGATGGATGGCATGATTGAAGCATTGCCTGACAATGAGCAGTTATTAATCGCTGCTGCCCAGGGCTACTCTTCCTTTGCCTCGGCCTTTGTGGAGGATCAGGATAAGGAATATGCAAAGGTGCTTTTCGGAAAGGGAAGGCAATATGCCCTAAGATCCCTGGAGATCAGGGGGCTGAGGGAACCTCTCCAGAGCCCCCTTGACGATTTCAAGGAAGGCCTGAAGGGTCTGGGGAAAAAAGATGTTCCCTATATTTTTTGGGGCGCCACCTGCTGGGCGAACTGGATCAGTCTGAATTTGGATTCGATGGAGGCTCTGGCTGAACTTCCCAGGGTGGAATGGATGATGAAGAGGGTTTTGGAGCTCGACGAAGGATTCTACTACGGTGGCCCCCATCTCTTCATGGGGATATGGTATGCCTCCAAGCCCAAAATTGCTGGTGGAGATCTCAAAAAGGCCCAAGGACATTTTCTGAAGGCCCTGGATTTGGGGCAAGGAAAATTTTTAATGGCCCATGTTTATTATGCCAATTATTATGCCCGGCAGGCCTTGGACAAAGACCTCTTCATCTCCACTCTTCAAAAAGTCTTAGAGATTCCTATCGATATATCATCTGATTTAACCCTTCTCAACACGGTGGCCAAAAAAAAGGCAAAAGAATTGTTGAGCCGGGTGGAAGAATATTTTGAATAGGAGAGAGAAGATGGACAGACGTAAAGCCGTCAAAATCTTGGGGATCAGTTTATTGGTTTTCCTACTCTCCATCCAATCAGCCCTTGGAGCGGAGAAGAGTGTCGTTATCAAATTGGCTACCTTAGCCCCAGAGGGAAGCTCCTGGATGAAGACATTCAATACATTGAATGCCGAGGTGATGAAAAAGACAGAAAACAGAGTCCGGTTTAGAATTTATCCCGGCGGGGTTTTAGGGGATGAGCTGGACATGCTTCGAAAGATGAAGATTGGCCAAATTCAAGGCGTAGCCCTCACCTCGGGAGGACTTTCTGCGTTATTCAAGGAAATGGATGTTCTTCAAATCCCCTTTCTCTTCGAAAAATACGAAGAGGTCGACACGATTTTAAAAAAAATGGACTCTTTCTTTAGGAAAGGCTTCGAAGAGAACGGGTATATCCTCTTGGGGTGGTCGGAGGCAGGATTTATCTACCTGATGTCCACCCTTCCCATTTCCAGTGTGGCCGACCTCAAAAAAGCGAAGGTTTGGATCTGGGAGGAATCGCCGATGTCCCAGGCCATCTTCGATGAGGCTGGGGTGAAGGCTATCCCCCTTTCTGTCCCCGATGTTCTCGTTGGCCTTCAAACTGGATTAGTGGACGTGGTCTACACCCCTCCAACAGGGGCCATCTCCCTCCAATGGTTCACAAAAATTAAATATATGACCGATGTCCCCCTGGCGTATCTGGCAGGTGGGATCGTTGTAAAAAAAGAGACTTTCAAGCAGATCCCTCCATCCTTTCAGAATTTCATCCTGGAAAGTTTCCAAGATCACCTGGATCGATTGAAGATCGTAACCAGAAACGAAAATCGAGAGGCGATCAAGGTGATGACCAAACACGGCGTGAAGACCATCACGCCTTTGAAGAACCAGATCGATGAATTCAAGAAGCTTTCGAATAAAGCAACGGGCCATGTCGGTGGTCAAACCTTTTCCAAAAAAGTCTTGGATGAGGTAACTTCCCTGTTGGAAAACTACCGTCGAGGAGAAAAACCATGAGATCCCCGACTCATCACAAAGACATTGATCAGTGTGATAATTACCAAATTCCAATCACCAATAATCAAATAATGACCAAAATTCTAAAACAAGGATGATCGGTATGGATTTTGGGTATTCGGACATTGGCAATTGGAACTTATTGGGAATTTGGGATTTGGTTATTGGAGTTTGATTTCATGATGGATCGTTGGGAGCGAGCAGATGAAATCATTGACCGAGCGGAGCAGATCCTCATTCTCACCTTCTTAAGCTCCATGATTCTCATCGCCTTCTTACAGATCATCCTCCGGAATGTTTTTACGACCGGCCTCACCTGGGGGGACTTGGTGTTAAGGAATCTGGTCCTCTGGGTCGGTTTTATCGGTGCCACCCTTGCCACGAGGGAAGGAAAACACATCAACATTGATGTGGTGTCGAGATGGTTGCCCCCTCGGGGAAAGAATTTTGTCACACTCATCACCCATTTGTTTTCGCTTTTGGTCTGTTGTCTTTTGACCTATGCCGCATTGAAATTTATTAAAAACGAAGCCGAGATGGGGAATGTGACCTTTCTGAATATTCCTGCCTGGATCCCAGAGATGATCCTCCCCATGACTTTCGGTCTGATGACTTTTCGGTTTGTCCTTCGTTCCTTAAAGAATTTTTCTATGATCGGGAAGATGGAACTCACCCATGACGGTGGAAAAGAGAAATGACTCTACTTCTGATCATCACCGCCTTTCTCTTCATGTTTCTCGGCGCACCCCTTTTCACTGCCTTCTCTGCGTTGACCCTCTTTCTTTTGTTCACTGGCGAGATTGATTCCTCAGCCATGATCATTGAAATGCATCGTATTGCCACCACTCCCATCCTTGTTGCCATCCCCCTCTTTACCTTTGCCGGATATCTCCTTTCGGAAAGCAAAACACCCAAACGGTTGATCGGGCTGACGGACGCCTTCCTGGGTTGGTTGCCTGGTGGGTTATCCATCATCGCTCTCATCACCTGCTCCGCCTTTACTGCCCTGACAGGTGCTACCGGTCTCACCATCATTGCTCTGGGAGGTATTCTCTATCCAGCCTTGTTACAAGGGAAATATCCGGAAAAGTTCTCTCTCGGGTTAGTGACCAATTCGGGGACATTGGGTATTCTCTTTCCACCGAGCCTGCCTATTATCATCTATGCTATTATATCTAAGGTGCAGATTAATCAACTTTTTCTTGCCGGTCTCTTGCCCGGCGTCCTGATGGTTGTCCTGCTCTCCGCGTTCAGTGTGCAGAAGGCAATCGCTGCTGAGGTCCCGAGAACCAGGTTCAATACGTCGCAGATGTTTAAAGCATTAAGAGAAGCGATCTGGGAGCTTCCTCTGCCCATCGTCGTACTGGGTGGTATTTACAGCGGATATTTTGCTGTGAGTGAAGCAGCAGCTATTACGGCCGTTTATGTTTTCCTGGTCGAAGTGGTCATCTACCGAGATATAAAATGGCGAGAACTTCCTCAGGTCATGCGAAAAAGTATGGTGCTGGTGGGGGGAATCTTGATCATTCTGGGCTCTGCCTTGGGTCTGACGAATTATTTGATCGATGCGGAGGTTCCCACGGAGTTGTTTAGTTTATTCAAGGCCTATACCGATAGCCCTTACATATTTCTGATCCTGCTGAATCTCTTTCTCCTGGTGGTGGGCTGTCTGATGGATATCTTCTCTGCTCTGATTATTGCCGTACCTCTTATCACTCCGGTGGCCAATGCCTACGGGATCAACCCAATTCACCTTGGCATCATCTTCCTTGCCAATCTCCAGATTGGGGCTTTAACCCCTCCTGTTGGTATGAGCCTTTTTATCTCAAGCCTTCGTTTTGAGCAACCCATGTCGAAAATCGTACTGGCCTCCATCCCATTTATTGCTGTCCTCTTATTTGTATTGGCAATCATCACCTATGTTCCCTGGTTGAGCCTCGCCCTTTTGAAATAAGTTCGGAGTGGTGAGTTCGTAGTTCGGAGGACCCAGCTCGGAGTTTTAATAAGATTTCACTCCGAACTCCTAACTCCGAACTAAAAACTTTCTTTTAGGAAGGAAAGGATGGCCTGATTGACTTGCTCTGGAGTCTCCCACATGGGGATGTGACCGCTCTTCTCAATCACCTCAAATTTCGAGCCCCTGATGGCCTGATGGAAGCTTTCTCCAACGGAAGGAGGAAAAATGATGTCTCTTTCTCCCCAGATGAGAAGGGTAGGATGGTCAATACGGGAAAGGAGATCCTTTAACTTTGGAGCCTCTTTGGCACTCTTGAAGGTAGAATAGAGAACCCAGGTCGTCCCTTTGATCCTGGAAAGTTGGTATTGACGATTCAATATCTCAGGGGTGATGAGTCTGATATCAGAAAGACATTCTTGAAGGATCCACTTTATTGAATTCTTGTTTCGACTGATGAAGACCAGATAAGGAAGCAATGGGATATCCTTGATGGCCACCAATGTTCTGAATGAATCATTTCTTACCTGGTTCAATACATCAGGTGGGACACAATCGATCAGTATTAACCTCTCGACCCGTTCCGGAAAGAGTGCCGCTATCGCCCAGGCGATCCCCCCTCCCATCGAATTTCCGATCAGGGTTGCCTTTTCAATCCCAACCCCATCCATGAAATCCTTCAAAAAATGGATATAAGCCTCAGGTGTGTAGGCCATCTTTGGCCTGTCTGAAAAACCATGACCAATCAGATCCAAGGCATAGACCCGATAATGTCGGGAGAGGATCTCGATCTGTTTCTCCCATACCCATATTGCGGCTCCGTAGCCATGGATCAATATAAGGGGTTCTCCCTCCCCTTTAACAATATAAAAAATAGCCTGCCCTTTAATCTGTATGGTTTGAGGAGAAAGGGAGGGGTTCCAGTCAACCCGGTTCGGCCGGACCAGGGGGACGTTGCATCCCCATAAAAATGGCATCAATACAAAAGAAACAACCCATCGGATGTGAATCACAAATGAACTCTCTATTGAATTTAACGAATTTGCCTATTAAAAGCGGAAATATTATTTTCGATTTCCGATTGCCGATTTTCTATTTTTATTGATTTAGTCCAATTTGAGTTTCTCAATTTCGAAGCCCATTAAATTGAAAATTGCAAATCTAAAATCGCAAATCTAAAATTCGGTGATCTCTCCTCCTTTGATGGGCCTTCGGGTTTTCGTATTGATATCGAAGGCAAAACCGGGCTCAATGATTCCAGACCGGGTGTATCCTCTATCCTCCCAGTATCCACCTTCCATCTGGTCGATGAAATCGATTTCTCCTAACCACTTACAACTCTTATATCCCCAGAGGTTCGGGATAACCATCCTCAACGGCCCCCCATACTCGGGTTCGATCCAATCTCCGTTCACACCATAAGCTAAGAGGACTCTTGGATTTTCCAAGTCTTTTATACTGACAACGGTTCTATAACTTCCTCCAACAGTGCTGAACCGGACGCAATTCGCCTCTGGATCAAAAGCGATCTGCCGAACAAAGTCACCCCATTTTATTCCCTCCCAATCCGCTCGAACCGACCAACCCGATACAGAGGTCAGACGGCTGTTAACCCGACTCTTTGGCATCGCTAAGATATCTTTCCATGAAAAAGACCGTTTCTCTTTTACCAGTCCTCCCACCAAAAGGACATAATTCGTAAGGTCAATCGCCGGCATCCCACCTGCCTTGAAAATAGGTACATCGAGGTCTTTAAGAATACTCATTTCTTTTTCTCCCTCTTTTTCTTGAATAGTTCCTCAATTGACTTAAGCCCTTCCGACAATTCTTCAGCCCCTTTCCCAGTGCCTTTGAAGATGGTTTCGCCGACTCTCTTGATCGGAATTCCTAAGGCCTCTGCAAGAGAGATGGCGAGCCGATTGAGGAAGGTCTCCTGAAGGCTGAACTGAGGGTCATCGATATTCCCCTTCACATGGAAGCGGACATTAATTCGATTCTTTTTATCCTTTAATATCGAGATAAGGTGCTTCGCTGGAATCCAAAAGACCGTTCCGCCTCCTTCTTTGATATGAAGGTTACCCAGTTCCAACTGCCCGGGTGCATCGATCATCCTTTTCTTCACAGTGACCTTCGCATCCATATCGATATGCCCAGTTTCAATCTCTGCAGACACCCTCTTTCGATAGTAAGGTTCAAAGACCTTTACGTCTATCTCTCGAACCTTCAAGGATGTCTCCATATCTACGGTTTTAAGGTCTATCCATCCCTTCGTGTAGAGGTCACCTTCTTTCGTCTTTCCTTCCATTTTTGCTTTTAATTCGATGAGTGAATGGGTCGAGATGATCGGATATTGGAAATCCCTTAGGTCCAAATCAAGCTCTCTCAATTTGATTTGTGCTGGAGATTCTCCCATCTTTCGGTCTTCAAAATCAATGGAGCCTTTCTGGATTCGAATCCGATCGATCTGAATATGCAGGGGTTTTCCCCCCTTTTCCTTTCTGTCAGTGGAGATCCCCTTTTCTTCCCTTCCTTTTTCCATCCCCCCCCAAGGTCCGACCAAGGTTCCCTCTTGAGATCGATAGAAGTAGAGCGAGGGCTGTTGGATGGTGAATTCTCTAATGCCTAAAGTCCCTTTCAGAAAAGCGGAAAGGTCAGGATAAATTCTCATCTCCTCGATCTGGAAAAATTTCTGTTTAGAATGAGGGTCTTCGTATCGAATTCCCTTGGCCGAGAGGTAGGTGCTTTTCACTTTGATCTCATTAATGGTGAATCCAGGTTCAACCACTTTCTGAAGTTCGGCCTGGATGAATTTCACTGCGTAGAAAGAAAGGACAAAATATCCTCCAATGAAAATGATAGCAACAATCCCCGCCAGGATGAGCCACTTTTTCATTCTCTTAACTCCATAATTAGTTCTGAGTTTGGAGTTAGGAGTTCGGAGTCCTAAAAAATCTTTCGCCGAACTCCGAACTAACCACTCCGAACTAACTTAGGGCTTTACAATCAAAGAGGGTTCTTTCACCTTCTTCTCATAAGCCTCCGCTAAAAGGGTGAAGATCGACTTGACGACCAACTGAAAGAGAAAGGGATTGGGCTGTATTGGATTTACCGGTTTTTCGAGATCGACGGCTACTGATAGTGAAACCCTTGCCTCCTCCTCTTTCCCCAATTTAAAGAGAACATAAGCCATCTCTTCCAGTCTCCTTCGATACAGTAACCTTCTTTCTCCCGTGAAGAGTTCGGACATCGCTTTTTGATAGATCCCCTGAAATCGAGCTTCCTTTTGAGTCCTGTTGAGAACGATCTTCGACTCTTCTGCTTCCCATACCTCATCTGCATAGGGTCGGATCTGATCCTCCTCAATTCTCCAACTGTTAAAAAGATCCGTTTTAAGAAGGTCTCCTCCTCTGCTCAAAATCCGGTCATCTTCTGCCATTTCTTCCACTTGAAGATACGAATAGACCAGCGGCCTCTCATATTCCTTTTTGATACGCTCGATCTCGGTTTTTAAACGGAGGTAATCCTGGGGAGGAGTCCCTTTCCTTTCAAGGGTTATTTGGTAGGCCTGATCGAAAAGGAATCCTGTATAAGAAGGCTCCATTTCAACGAATGGGAATGGACTTTTTCCTTGAATCTCTTCAAAGAATCCCCTGAAGCCCTTTCGGGTCATTTCCTCTCCAGAGAAATCGATCAATCCTTCCGTATCACTGATCACGCCTTGTATAACTGTCCACCCTCGGCCCGTGTGAGGAATGACCAGCAACAGGAAGCGTTGACCAAGAAAATCGAAACCACCCCCAAATCCTTTGGGTGGTTCCGCTCGTAAAGGACGGAGGATAGACCCTTCTTTGTCCGGCCGAACCTCATCCAATGCAATTCCTTTACTTTTCAGCCGGTAAAGGGACCGCTTAATAATTTTCCGAACCTTCTTATCCTTGGAAACATCGAGCATTCGCTGAAGCAGTTCGGCAGTCTTCGTATGGGGGATGGTTGCCATTAATTCAGCAACCTGTCTGTCGATTTCTGGATCCCTTCCAAAGAAATGGAGGGGGGATTGAAGAATCTCTTCGTCTGATTTTCCTTCCTGGATATCAGCCTTTACCTTCTCAATGAGCGTATAGACATCTTCCATATTTATTTCTCTCTCCCGTATTTTATCCCTCTCTCTTCCATGGCAGGCTGCTGCGGAAGATGGGCCTGGCAAAAGAGGAATTTAGCGGTGGTCTGGGACACGCTACACAAAATGATTAAATTTACTGACGGTTTGTTGAATCGTCAAGATCATTGTCATCGAAAGGTTAATGAAAAGGGTGTTTCGGCAGAGGAGCTCAAGCCTCTTGGGGTCTCGATAATCACCTCTCCAAACCTGGAGAACGCTCCACAGGATGAGTAAGAGTGGCATTCCCGCGAGAATGAAAAGCCACAGAGAAGTTTGGCCAAAAATCAACAACACCTTAATGAAGGTGAAACCGACCAATATGGAGAGTCCGAGGTAGAGATCTCCCATCCTTTCTTTTCCGTACCGGACCACTAAGTTCTTTTTTCCAATAGCGCGATCCGCCTCTTCATCGGAAAACTCGTTGATCAAGATCACATTGAAGATGGAGAGACCTACTGGAATGGAGAGCAGTAAGACCTGATGGCTGAAGAACCCGGTAAAGAGATAAAATCCAGTGGCAATAGGAAGCCAGCCATAACAGAACCCAATGAGAATTTCTCCCAACCCACGGTATGACCAGCGGAAGGGTTTATTTGAATAAAAAAATCCAGAGAAGATGCCGATCCCACCCAGAAAAAGGGTCCAGGGTCCTGTTTTGTACTGGAAGTAGATGTAAAAGCCGGTGAGGATAGCGGCCACCAAACATCCATATCCCAAAAGGAGTGAAACCCAAAGAGGAAAAATTCCCTGTACCAGGACTCTTGATCCGCCCGAAAAGTGGTTATAATTTTCGTTGAGGCGATCTCCTTCCAGATCGTTCCATTCTCCCAGGTAATAGTTCATCCACATGATGAGAATGACGGCCATCGATGAAAACAGGTAGAGTTCCAGCCGTCCTTTGTAACCCCATCGCCATGCCAGTACAAATCCTAAGATTAGGGGCAGAATCCCCACTGAAAGAAAAGGAATCCTGGAAAGTCTCCACCAGGCAGTCATGTAGATCTTCAATTTCATCAAACCCACTTGATAGTATTTTCGATTTGCGATTTTCTTAAACCATTTCAAAATTTAGTCTTATCGATTCTGGATCCAGTGTTTTAAGGATCGAAAATCGGCAATCCAAAATCGAAAATAAAGAACCCCGCCCACAGGGCGGGGCTTTAAAACGCAAATTCTCTAAACCCAAAACCGAGATCCCGAAATCGTAGATCCTGAATCAAGTTCAGGACCTGGTTCGGGATGACAAAAACGAGAACCAAACCCCATTGTCATGCTGAACTCGTTTCAGCATCTGG
>Ga0315280_10010913_pt1 | contig 11273 bp, 16 predicted proteins | sample YL17G06_40_MG_FD_203697 | JGI IMG/M metagenome (GOLD analysis project Ga0315280, IMG submission 203697) | Sediment microbial communities from Yellowstone Lake, YNP, Wyoming, USA - YL17G06_40 | ecosystem: Environmental > Aquatic > Freshwater > Lake > Sediment | place: USA: Wyoming | collected... | reverse complement strand
ACTGCTCATTTGGACATGCAACGTCTAAGAATCGAGGCTTCGGACCTCTTTTTCCCATTTTGCTACACCTCAGGTAGCATATGCAGATAGGATCTATAAATAACAGCCTATTCCAGATTCACGACCTAAAGTTGCGTGTTGGAGATTATCGCATTATTTACTCAAAGACTAAGGATGGCGTTCTCATTCTTAGAATAGGGCATAGAAGCATTGTTTATGAGAAGTAATAATTTTAATATTATTATCTAAAGTTAGCTCTTTCTCCCCGCCACCTCTTTTATCATCTCCGCCGATATAGCAATCCCCTTGTAGTTGTGCATGTTGAAGGATAGCAGCAGGCCCACCACTTTGCCGTCCTGCACCAGGGGGCTGCCGCTGTCTCCCGACCCCGGCAGGTCTCCAGGCGGAAGCACCACGTAGGCGATGGACCACGATGCATCCGAGATGCGGCAAGTCATTTTGCGGGCAGCGTTCTCGATAGTGACTTCGCCGAGTCTCGGTTTTGCAAGCTGCGTGGGCTTGCAGGGCGCAAGGATGGGGAAGAAAGCCAGGTCGGCGTCTCCCGGCATGTAAGCGATCCTGCAAACCTGGTTGCCGATCCGCAGAGTATCTGTTCCCGAATATTGGAAGATATGCGCAGGAGCAACTCCGGCGTAAGCGCCGCGCCATGGGACGACGGCTCCCATCACTCCGCCGGTCTTGCCGGAGAGGAAGAAATCGCCTGATTTGATCATGACTTCGATGAATGTCACTGGAAATAATTAGGCTTTCCGCTGCTACTACTGTCTCTCACTCCTGCAATCCGCTTCAACAAGACTTTTATCTTCTGAGGCCGATCTTTGCTCATGCCATCCCTAACCGTTCATGCTGGCGGCCTGACTTTGCATAACCCGGTCCTTCTGGCCGCAGGCATCCTTGGGACCACGGGCGCTTCGCTTCGGCGCGCAGCGCTCGCGGGCGCGGGCGGCGTGGTCACCAAGTCCATCGGCTCCGTTCCCAGAGAAGGTCACCCCGGCCCAACGGTGGTCGGAGTCGAGTGCGGCCTCTTGAACGCCATGGGCCTGCCCAATCCCTCCTACAAGCAGTTTCAGGAAGAGATTGAAATTGCAAAGACGGGCGGCGTTCCTGTCATCGCCAGCATCTTCGGCTCCAGTGCCGAGGAGTTCGCCAAGATCGCCCGCGGCCTGGAGCCCGACGCCTTCGAGTTGAACCTCTCCTGCCCCCACGCGGAGAAGTATGGCTCGGAGCTGGGCCGCTATCCGGAGATGGTGGAGGCCGTGACCGGGGCAGTGAAGGCCGCGGCGAATGTACCCGTCTGGGTCAAGCTCACCCCCAACACGGCGGATATTGCGGAGCTGGGCCTGGCCGCCCAGCGGGGCGGAGCGGACGCGGTGGTGGCCATAAATACACTGAAGGCCATGGCCATCGACATCGAGACCGGCTATCCCATCCTGGGAAACAGGTTCGGCGGCCTATCCGGGCAGGCCATCAAGCCCGTGGCCGTGCGCTGCGTCTATGACCTGGCCTCACAGCTGGAGATCCCGGTGATCGGCGTGGGTGGCGTGACATCCTGGGAGGACGCGGTGGAGATGATTCAAGCCGGTGCCTGTGCTGTGCAGGTGGGCACGGCGCTCTTGAGAGGATACAGCGTCTTTTCGGAGATCACGGAAGGGCTTTCTCGCTATCTGGAGAGGAAATCACTCACGCCAGAAGAGCTCTGTGGCCTGGCCGGGAGGCGCAAATGAGGCCCATAAACTCCATCATCCAGGAGGTGCGATCGGAGGCTCCTTCGATCAGAACCTTCCGGCTGGACAGACAGCTGGACCCGGCTCCCGGGCAGTACGTCATGGTCTGGGTGCGGGGCGTGGACGAGGTGCCCATGAGCTTCTCAGGCCCGGATACCATCACCGTCCAGTCCGTGGGCGAGGCCACCCAGGCGCTCTTCAGATTGGGCGCGGGCAGCAGCGTCGGCCTGCGAGGGCCACTGGGAAAGGGTTTCGTGCTGCGGGGCGAGAAGATCCTCCTTGTCGGTGGGGGGGTGGGAACGGCGCCACTGGCCTTCCTGGGCGAGCAGGCCAGGGGGGCAGGCCTGGAGGTCACGAGCCTCTTGGGCTTTCGTTCTTCCGAAGACCTCATCTTCCAGAACAGATTCGGTGCGCTTGGAGATACGATTATTACTACCGACGATGGATCTTTTGGCATTCCCGGTCGGGTCGCCGCAGGTCTGAATGGGCTGGATCTGGACGAGTTCAGCCAGATCTACCTCTGCGGCCCGGAGTTGATGATGTGGGACATAATCTCTCGCTGCAAAGACCGGGCGAACAAGATCCAGGCCTGCATCAACCGCTACTTCAAGTGCGCTCTGGGCGTCTGCGGCTCCTGCTGCCTGGACCCAGAGGGCCTGCGCGTCTGCGTGGAGGGGCCGGTGGTCATGGCGGACAGGCTGCTGGAAAGCGAGTTCGGCAGGTACAGGCGGGGTCCTGGCGGAGGCAAGGGCCTGTGCCGAGGCTAAAAATCATAGAGATCAGAGGATGACGATGATAGTCAGATTCAGATTGGACGGCAAGGTTCGCGGCGGATCGCTGAGCGTTGAAGATAACCGCATCGTCTCCAGCGGCGATGTGCTAGCTCTGCAGGATGTGGAGCTGCTGGCTCCCTGCCAGCCGAGCAAGATCGTCTGCGTGGGCCTGAACTACACAGAGCACGCCCGAGAGCTGAAGATGGCGCATCCAGCGGAGCCTGTCCTCTTTCTCAAGCCGCCCTCTGCCATTTTGGGCCCTGGCGGGCAGATCGTCTATCCCCCATCCAGCCGACAGGTGGACTACGAGGGTGAGCTGGCGGTAGTTGTGGGAAAGCGCTGCAAGAACATCTCGGCGGAGGAGGCCGAAAAATACATTCTCGGTTATACCTGCTTTAACGACGTCACCGCCCGCGATCTTCAGCGAAAAGATGTACAGTGGACGCGGGCAAAGAGCTTCGACACCTTCGCCCCCTTCGGCCCCTGGATCGCCAAGATCGATCCATCAAATGCGAACATTGAGACTCGTGTAAATGGTGCGGTGAAGCAGAAGTCGAACACCTCTGACCTGATCTTCGACATCTCCAGACTGGTGGAGTTCATAAGCCACGTCATGACCCTCGAGCCGGGAGACTTGATCGCCACAGGCACGCCACCGGGAGTGGGGCCGCTACAAAAAGGTGATGTGGTGGAGGTGGAGATCGAGGGCATCGGGATTCTCAGGAACTCCGTAGCCCCTTAATCCGCGTTCCGGGGAGCTTTTTCTTTCCGATGCGTTAGCCTTGGGACCTTTCATTTCAAAATCTTGATGGCCTCGTCTGCCGTCTTGCCCTTGTTCACGATGGCCGCTATGGCCATGGTCATCTTCACAGGATCTTGATGCTGGAAGACGTTGCGGCCGATGGCCACGCCCCGCGCTCCGCCCTGCATGGCTCCCTCGATCATCTGCAAAAACTCCATATCCGTCTCCGTCTTGGGACCGCCGGCGATGACCACGGGCACGGGGCAGCCTTCGACAACGCGCCTGAATGTATCCGGATCGCCGGTGTAGTTGGTCTTGATGACGTCTGCGCCCAGCTCCGCTCCCGCTCGGGCGGCATGGGCCACGACCTCGACGTCATTGGGATTGGGGATGCCTTTGCCGCGCGGGTACATCATTGCCACCAGCGGCATTCCCCATATGTCGCAGCGCTCGCTGACGCAGCCGAGAATGCTGAGCTGGTCCGACTCGGTCTCGGAGCCGATGTTGATATGAACGGACACGGCATCGGCACCCATCCTCAGGCACTCCTCGACCTGACAGACCTGAACCTTGTTGTTGGGATCAGGTCCAAGGGAAGTGGAGGCGCTCATGTGCACAATCAGGCCCACGTCCCGGCCATAGCCGCGGTGGCCGTGCCTGACCATGCCCTTCTGCTGCAGGACGGCATTGGCTCCGCCCCTGGCGACCTTGTTCACCATCTCCGGCAGGTCGACCAGGCCCTTGATGGGACCGACGCTGATGCCGTGGTCCAGGGGAATTATGACCGTATTTCCACTCTCTCTGTCCATTATCCTCTCCATTCGCACTCTCTTGCCTATCTCGCTCAAATCTTACCATCTCTCTTATTTCTCAAATGCTAACGTGTGGCATGGTAACACGTATCATATTTAAGAGTTGCGCCGCGCCAGGGGCAAGAGTCTTGCCCGAATCTTATCAGTTGGACCACCCCCGGGATACCGCATCGAGCAAGGGATGAGTTTCTTACTGTAGAAGCAACACATCTATTAATCAAATGAAAAAAACTCAGGTGAAGTATGGACGAGGTAGGACGAATAAGGAAGAACGAAACTACTGAGATCGTGGTGCAGAAGGCCGAGTTTCGAGGCTCGGTGGGAATTGACATCCGCGAGTATGTGACCTCAGAGAGGTACACAGGTTGGTCCAAGAACGGAGTCAGGATCCCTGTCGAGAAGTGGAAGGATTTCAAGGAGATCCTGGACAAGGTGGAAAGTGCCGAAAGATGATCGCCATAGATTCGAGCAGGAGTATCGAGACTGGATCCGGCTCATGTCCAGGGATGCAGCCTACAGACTTTCCGCCCTGCCTCCCGAGGAGCAGAAGACTATCTTAAAGGCATACGAGGATCTCAAAGATCCTCTTGCTGTCTTTCGCATGCTTTCGCAGCCCAAGAGAGTGAGCAGCCTGGCAGGGGAGAGAATATCGAGCTTCATAGTGATAGAGACCGATGCCGTCACCTTCTTTCCCACAGTTTACAGCTCCATCCCCGGCGCCCTGGACTTCGCTGTGGCCATGAACAGACGTTTATTCTGCCAGAGCCTATGGTTCCCCATCATCTCCCTAAACTCCGAATACATCCGGCAGAGCAGCGACAGAGTGCTGAGGTTCGCCCTGGAGCACGAGTTTGAGATGAGCCGCATCTATCAGGAGGTCTCTTCAAACCTCAAGGCCTTTTCCCAAGGGGAAAAGCGAGACATCATGGACTCGGCCAAAGAGATCGCCACGGAGAGGCTGAAGATAACAAAAGAGGAGCTGATCGAGGATGAGAAGCTCATGCATCGGCTCTCCAAAACCCAGCCGCTCCTGCCAAAACCCTATGCGGAAAAGGCCATGCTCCTTTATCTGGAGGCCAACCTTCCAAAGCTGCAGCCTTTCGGCCAAAAGAGCCAAAGCCCCGAGGAAGAGGCCTATGGAGAGGAGCTTTACAAGGAGTTCCAGGGCTGGTCCAAGTTCTCTCAGGAGACCTATGAATTCTATGTCCGGGAGATCCAATGCAATCTCAAGGATGCGAACCGGGGCTACGGCTGAGCCATGAAGTATTTATATAGTGATCTCCATCAATCTTTGGTCATTACAATCCTTAAGGAGATTTCAATTTGGTAAGATCCGATATCAAATCTGAGGCTAAATCAGATCCAAAAGCAGAGGCACAAAAGCCTGTAGCCAAAAAACCGGAGGTCAATATCGGCATGGTGGGCCATGTCGATCACGGTAAGACCACTCTGGTCAAGGCCCTCTCCGGCGTCTGGACCGATCAGCACAGCGAGGAGGTCAAGAGGGGCATCTCCATCCGCCTGGGCTACGCGGACGCGACCTTCCGCAAGTGCCCCCACTGTCCGGAGCCGGATGCCTACACCGTGGAAGAGAAATGCCCCCGCTGCGGCGCAGAATCGGAAGCCCTGCGCACCGTTTCCTTCGTGGACTCACCGGGCCACGAGACTCTTATGGCCACTATGCTCTGCGGCGCAGCTATCATGGATGGAGCGGTGCTGGTCATCTCGGCCAATGAGCCCTGCCCCCAGCCCCAGACCAAGGAGCACCTCATGGCCCTCAACATCACAGGCATCGATAGGATCGTGATAGTTCAGAACAAGATAGACCTCATGTCCCGGGAGCAGGTGATGGAGCACTATCAGCAGATCAAGAACTTCGTGAAGGGAACGGTGGCCGAGAATGCTCCCATTGTGCCCATCTCCGCTCAGCAGGACATAAACATCGACATGGTCATCGAGGCCATTGAGAAGACCATACCCACGCCGCCCCGCGATGTGGCCAAGCCAGCTCTTCTTAAGATAGCCCGGTCTTTCGATGTGAATCGGCCGGGGGCTACGCCCGATAGCCTGAAAGGCGGTGTCATTGGCGGCTCTCTCAGCCAGGGAAGGCTTCGTGCTGGAGACAAGATAGAGATCTGCCCAGGCAGGCTGGTGGATTATGAGGGCAGGAAGCAGTGGATCCCCATCCAGACCAAGGTGGTCACCCTTTTGGCCGGCAGCCATTCCCAGGAGGAGATCACCCCCGGTGGCCTGGTGGGCGTGGGCACGCAGCTTGATCCCATCATGACCAAGAGCGACGCCCTGGTGGGTCAGGTGGCGGGCGAGCCGGGCCAGCTTCCGTTGGCCAGGAACACCTTCACCATGAACATGCAGCTCCTGGAGCGCGTGGTAGGTGTTACGGACGAGTCCATGGTGGAGCCCATTCACTCCAGCGAGCCACTGATGCTGAACGTGGGCACGGCCACGACCGTAGGAGTTGTAACCAGCGCCCGTGAGGGCGGAGTGGTTCAGGTGCAGCTCAAGAGACCCGTTTGTGCAGAGATGGGCGATCGCGTGGCGGTGAGCAGGCGCATCGGGGCAAGATGGCGTCTCATAGGCGTTGGCACCATCATCGAGTAGCATGAAGGTTATCCTGGATACCAATGCCCTGATGGTGCCCGAGCAGTTCGGGGTGGATATCTTTGCCGAGCTGCAGCGCCTGGGTTATGTGCAGTGGCAGGTCCCCTCATCCGTTCTGGCCGAGCTTCGCATTCTGGCGACCAAGGCCGAAAAAGGAAGGGACAAGGTTGCTGCCCGTGTGGCCCTGGGCTTGGCCGAGCGCTGCAGCATTGCGGGCCACGCCGATGTGGATGCCGACCTGGTCATCGAGGATCTGGCCCTTTCCGAAAGAGCAGCGGTCTTCACCAATGATAAGGCATTGAAGAAAAGATTATTTAGTAAAGGTATCACCGTAATATACCTGCGCCAGGGTCGATATCTAGAGGCGATGAAGAAGGAGTATTGATGTACAAAAAGATGAAGCTTGAGGGCGTGGCCAAGATAGAGCCGGATCATCTGGGAGATCCCCTCGATGCAGCAGTGGATAAGGCACTGCGCGATAAATACGAGGCAGTAGTGGATAAGACCCTTGGAACTATCGTGGCCGTACTGGGAGCTGATAAAATCGGAGAAGGACACATCCTGCCCGGGGATGGGGCCATCTACTACGAGGTCACCTTCGATGCCTTGGTCTTCAAGCCCGAGATGCAGGAGATCATCGAAGGAGAGGTGGTGGAGATCGTCAAGTTTGGAGCATTCCTCTCCCTGGGACCCTTCGACGGCCTTCTGCATGTCAGCCAGATCACCAATGAGTATATATCTTATGATGAAAAGAACGCGCGGCTGGTCAGCAAAGAGTCGAACAAGTCCCTGGGTGAAGGGGACAAGGTTCGGGCGAGGGTTATAGCCGTCAGCCTCAATGAAAAAGAGTATCGTGAGAGCAAGATAGGGCTCACCATGAGGCAAACCGGCCTGGGGCGGCTGGAGTGGCTTGAAGCCAACCACAAGGCGGAAGTCAGCGCCAAGACAGAGGCAAAATGACAGAGCAGGCTTGTAGAGAATGCAGCCGAATTATTGAAGGTCAGGTCTGTCCCATCTGCAACCAAGCCTCGCTCAGCAAGGACTGGAGCGGCTATGTCGTAATCATCGACCCCAAGGGATCGATCATCGCGCAGAGGCTGGAGATAACCCTCCCCGGCAAATACGCTCTGAAGGTGCGATAGATTGCGTCAACTCCTTCTTCCGGAAGAGCTGCGCTTTGAGCTGAAAGACCCCCTGGGTCGGCTGTGCCGGGGGGAAGGCCCGGAATGTGTGCGTGCCATGGAGTCAGAGCTTCGGGCCGCCAAGAGGATCGCCGCTGTCGGTGATATGACCGCCTTCTATCTTTTGAAGGCTTCCATCGTGCCTGATCTTGCTATCGTGGACAACAAGACCAAGAGAATGCCGGTTCCCGACCACGTTGTACAGAGCCTGGATCACGATAGCTATAAGACGGTGGAAGTGAAGAACCCGGCTGCCACTCTGACCAAAGAGCTCATGGATCTGATCGGAGATTCTCTGAAGGGCGAAGTGCGTGTGAAGATAATAGTAGATGGTGAGGAGGATCTGGCCACTCTTCCTGCCATCCTTTATGCGCCTTTGGGCTCCGTGGTGGTCTACGGCCAGCCCAATGAGGGAAGCGTTCTGGTCAAAGTTACTCCTGAAAAGAAGAGGCATGTTGAAGAATTTATGAATCGTATGATTGTGGAGGAATGAAGTTGGATATACAGGTTATTGAAGAGAAGAGCAATCCGATGCTGAACAGGCGAGAGGTTGTCTTCAAGGTTATTCACGATGAGTCCACGCCCTCAAGGAAGAGCGTCGTGGAGAGGCTGGCGGCTACCATGAACTCCAAGCCGGGCCTGGTCTTCGTGGACAGCCTGAAGACAGAGTTTGGAAAGCGAGAGACCATTGGCTACGCCAAGATCTACGAGACTGCAGAAAGGGCCAAGCAGGTGGAGCGGCCTCACATCGTGGAGAGGAATACCTTCGCCAAGGCAGAGGCCAAGGCCGAGGAAGCCAAGCCGGAGGCGAGCTGATGGGAGTTGCCAAGTACTATCAGGTGAGCGGTGATGGCATCAAGTCCAAGAAGTCCGTTTGTCCAAGATGTGGAAACGGCGTCTTCCTGGCGGAGCATGCCAACCGCTCAAGCTGCGGCAAGTGCGGTTACACGGAGTTCAAGAAATAGATTTGGAAGGCTTTTGCCGGGTAGCTATTTAAAGATAAGAGACGCAAATATCTATTGGTGTCTATTTGGCTCAATTCGATCTAGCTACCCTCATTGCTCTGCTGGTTGTGCTCATAATCATATCCCAGGCCATCAAGATCGTTCGGGAGTACGAACGAGTGGTGATATTCCGCCTGGGGCGCTTTTCCGGCGTGAAGGGGCCCGGCATATTCTTCATAATTCCCATTATCGATCGCGTCATTCTGCTCGACCTGAGAGTCTTCACCATCGACGTGGCCAAGCAGGTGGTCATAACCCGCGATAACGTCAGCGTGGAGGTGGATGCCGTCATCTACTACCGGGTTGTCGATCCCTCCCGGGCCATCATTCAGGTGCAAAACTACAAGCTGGCCACCTCGCTCCTGGCTCAGACCACCCTGCGGGACGTCCTGGGCCAGATCGAGCTGGATGACCTGCTCTCCAAGCGCGATGAGCTGAACAAGAAGCTGCAGGAGATCTTGGACCGTCATACCGATCCCTGGGGGATCAAGGTGACGGCAGTCACTTTGCGGGACGTGGCTCTGCCGGAATCGATGAGAAGGGCGATTGCCAAGCAGGCCGAGTCGGAGAGGGAGAAGAGATCACGCATCATCCTGGCGGACGGCGAGTTCCAGGCCTCCAAGACCATGGCCGACGCGGCCAAGTTTTACGAGCAAGTGCCTGCGGCTCTGAAGCTTAGAGAGCTGCAGACGCTCGTGGATATCGCCAGGGAGAAGACTCTCATTGTCGTAACGCCCAGCGGAGATCTGGGCACGGGCTCGGTGGCGGGCCTGACCGCAGCTTTGAACCGGGAGCTCTCCGAGAGGGAAGCATCCCGAGCGGACGAAGCGAGGATAGAGGCGGCCAGGAAAGGGACATCCTTCCAAGGACGATGATGGCCGGACGGTCCGTTTTGGGCGTCGAGAGGCAGAGCCAGCCCTGCCTCTCCCTGAACAATGCCAAAGTTGCATTATTATTTTTAATACTATTACTACTTACCATCCCCGCTTCGGCTGGCGGCGGGCCTGTTCTGGAGGTTTCGCTAGAGGGAGCCATCACTCCTTCCAGCGATGATATCCTGGTCGCAGCCCTGCAGGAGGCAGAGGCAGAAGGCTACCAGGCCCTGATGATTCTGCTGGACACGCCTGGCGGAGGGCTGGCGGAGACCACCGCGATCCTCAAGCAGATGGAGGAGACGAAGCTTCCCGTTATCGGCTACGTCTACCCGGAGGGTGCCACTGCCTGGTCGGCCGGAACTCTGATCCTCATGGGCTCGGATGTGGCGGCTATGGCGCCTCACACCATCATAGGCTCTGCCCAGCCCGTGCAGCTCTCGCCAACCGGCGGCACTGAACCTATAAACGACAGCAAGACCATCAACGCGGTCGTGGCCCTGATCGAGGAGAAGGCGCGCATGCACAGCCGGAACACGACTGCAGCTCGGGAATTTGTTGTCTCCAATCTGAACCTGAATGCAGATGAGGCCAAGAGATTAGGTGTAATCGAGTATATCAGCCAGTCGCCGGAGGATCTGCTGAGACAGATCAACGGCAGCCATGCGAAGAATACCACATTGAACACTCTGGGGGCAGAGGTGGATCGCTTTCAGCCTCCTTTGAACCTGCAGTTCTTGAAGATACTCTCCGATCCCACCATCGCCGGGCTGCTGATGCTGGTCGGGCTGTATGCCATCATCTTCGGCTTATCCAGTCCGGGCGTGGGAGCGGAGGCCTTGGGCGTAGTCGCTCTGGCGTTGGGATTGATTGGCCTGGGATTCAATGTGAACCTCGGAGCAGTGTTTCTGCTCCTGCTGGGCCTGGGTCTGATCCTGGCGGAGCTGCACAGCCATAGCTTCGGTATCCTGGCCGCGGCCGGGCTGATCTGCGTGGTGGTGGGCAGCATACTCTTCGTGCCCACCAGCTTTCCGCAGTGGTATGTTCCGGGAAGCTACCAGCAGTCCATGGCCCTGGCCATCATCCTGCCCTCGCTGATCCTGGGCGCATTCCTGGCCTTTGCCCTTTACAAAGTAGCTCGCATCAGGCTCTCTCCCCCGGTCAGCGACAGATTCGTGGGCGAGGAGGCGGAGGTGCTGGATAGGCTGGACCCCAAGGGCTACGTCATCTTCGAGGGCGAGTACTGGCAGGCGGAGAGCGACGAGGTGGCGGAGAAGGGGGAGAAGGTGGTGATAGTAGCGAAAGAGGGTTCAGTGCTGAAGGTCCGAAAATTATAAAAAATACGAGCGGATTGAGTAGCATGGAGGTAATTTCATCCGCCGCCCCGATGGCATTGAAAATTTTGTATGTGTTTAGCTGGCCAGCTTTGTGGTTAGCATTTGTAGACTGTCCAGCCCTTTCTGTCCCCATGTTGCCAGTGTCGTCATGATTCGCTCATGAATCGAAGTTCCTTTGTCATTGCGCA
>Ga0315280_10010912_pt1 | contig 11273 bp, 7 predicted proteins | sample YL17G06_40_MG_FD_203697 | JGI IMG/M metagenome (GOLD analysis project Ga0315280, IMG submission 203697) | Sediment microbial communities from Yellowstone Lake, YNP, Wyoming, USA - YL17G06_40 | ecosystem: Environmental > Aquatic > Freshwater > Lake > Sediment | place: USA: Wyoming | collected... | reverse complement strand
CCTGGTCCTTGGCTAGCAGTCGCGCCGTTATCCACCACAAAGGCCGTTCCAGTGGTCATCGCGGCTTCGTCTGAAACTAGATACAAGATTGCATGAGCGATCTCTTCCGGGCTGATCAGTTTCGAAACCTTACGTTCCTTGCTCTCCTGATCTGGATAACGGGCTAGGGATCTCTGCATCATTGGAGTGTCAACGTCGCCGGGACAGATGCAATTCACAACTATCCCGTCATCCGCATGATCAATCGCCATCGATTTGGTGAGCAGAATCACTCCCGCCTTTGAGGCACAGTAGGCCGCGGAGTTTGTTCCCCCGACGATTCCCCAGTTCGAGGAGACATTGGTTATGACACCCCTCCGGTTTTTCCTCATCGCTGGGATGGCGAATTTCGAACATAGAAACGTGCCTTTCAAATTGATATCTATGACCGTGTTCCATTCATCCTCTGAGATGTTAGGAACAGTCTTGTTGGGGCCTTCTACTCCAGCGTTGTTTACGAGAATATCCAGCTTGCCGAATTCACGAAGTGTCTCTTCGACAATCCTTTTTGCGTCCGGCAGCCTGGAAACGTCTGCCTGAACCATCAATGCTTTACCATGGCCACATTGCAGCTCAGAGAGAGTTTCCTTCAGCGTTTCGAGCTTTCGACCGACAAGTACCACTATGGCGCCATGTTGCGACAAAAGAATTGCTGTTGCTCTTCCTATGCCAGAACCTCCGCCGGTAACTATGGCGACTTTGCCTACTAGAGACATACTAATGGCGTACTACTGCTAGAACATATGATTTCCGATTTTCGAGGACAACCCTTGAACCAAGCTGAAGATTGAAGCCTAATCTCGGTGGCTCGCAACACCATCATAGGTCAGCCATCGATCCTCATGCTTGACGAACGATATACAAATGTATGACGTCACGGAATTAACCCGTGGATTCGGATGGAGCCCTTTCAGACGGTTCAGACTGTTCTCCGAACGAACGAGCTGTTTGGAGTAGGACTCGTTACACAATTAATGATGAATCCTTTAAGTTCAGAGCGCTCTCAGCCGGCGCAGTGATGGCATTCGACGGGCAGACTGAAATTCATCCTCTCCCGTCGAACCTACACACCGATCCCGCTCAATTCAAGTAATTCTCGGTTTTCTAAACAGTCGTCAAAGCTTAAATTTAGACCTCGACCCCAGTGAGGGGGACACTGAGTGGCGCGCACTGTACTTTCAGAATTTCTTTGCGGCGTCAACATATCTGACTCAGAACCTGCCGCGACTTGTCAGGTTCCCAGTGCGAGCAAGAGGATGGAGGTGTAGTGGCTGCCGAGTGTTGTCGTGGTAGGCTGTCAATGGGGAGATGAAGGCAAAGGCAAGATAGTCGACTATCTATCAGCCCAAGCCGATTATGTTGTGAGATTTCAAGGCGGCAGCAACGCAGGGCATACAATCAAAGTTGGAGACGAAACGTATCGACTGAGGTTGCTTCCCTCTGGGGTATTGCATCGAAAGAAGCTAGTAATAGCCAACGGGGTCGTAGTCGATCCAGAGGTCCTGTTAAAGGAAATTTCAGACCTTAAGGCCAAAGGGTTCAACCCCGATCTGGCCCTGAGCGACCGTGCTCACATCACATTGAACTACCATAGATTGCTAGACGCCGCGGAGGAGGAATTCAAAGGCGCCCTGCGATCGGGAACGACGTTGCGAGGAATCGGCCCGACCTACACGGATAAGGTCGCAAGGTACGGAATCAGGACCTCAGACCTCCTAGACCCCGATACACTGAAACAGAAGATCGCGCAGAACGCCACGTTGAAACAAAAGATTCTGAGTTTAGTCTATGGATCAAATGCTCAGATCAGTGAAAAAGAACTTCTTGAAAGTTGCAGGGCATACGGAGACTCACTGCGCAGTTACATAACCGATACCTCAGTTGTCCTAAATGAGGCACTAGACAAAGAGAAGCGGGTTCTGTTCGAAGGCGCTCAAGGGCTCCTTCTTGACATAGACCACGGAGTATACCCCTTTGGGACGTCTTCGAACACCGTAGCAGGCGCCGTCTGCACAGGAGCTGGAATTGGGCCTACCAAAATTAGCGAAATTCTAGGAGTAGTGAAGGCCTACACCTCACGCGTCGGAGCAGGACCACTACCGACAGAGCTCACCGACGATCTCGGCTCCAAACTCCAAAAGAAAGGGAATGAGTTCGGGACGGTTACCGGTCGCCGCCGCCGCTGCGGCTGGATCGACGCGGTCTCCCTTCGTTATGCTGCACGAGTCAACGGTCTCACTGGGATAGCGTTAACGAAATTGGACACGTTGGGCGGATTCGATCCTGTGAAGATTTGCATGGAGTACCGAGCGAACGGCCGAATTATACGCGACCAGCCCGCGAGCGTAAAAGAGTACTCAAGCTGCAAGCCAGTCTACGAAGAAATGTCGGGCTGGCCCGACCTCACGGGGAACGAATGGGTCGCGATTGCCAAGAAGGGCCATGACGCTCTACCGAAGGAAGCAAGAGCATACATTGAGAAGATAGAAGATATCACGAGAGCTAAAGTCAAAATTATCTCAGTTGGGCAAGCGCGGGAAGCGACCATCTACAGGTCAGAAGTCTGGTAGAGTCAGAGGAGACTACGAGTGAATATTCCGGGTAAGCCAAGCTTCGACCGACGTTATGTGCTTGAAAGAGTTCGTAATGGGAGACACGATCAGTCCTGCAGGTATGGCCGCCACGAGAAGATTCACCACATTATACACTGCGGTAAAGAGAAGCGCGTAACTGAGAACCAAGGTTTCGCTGGCGAACTGCCACCCCGTTGACCTCTCCAGTGTGAACTTGGCGAAGCCCAAGTAATCGGCACCAAAGAACACTGGCCCAATGTAGATGAGAACCGCGTAGTTAACGACAGTCATCGCTAATACTCGCCATAGAATACCGCTCCCAAGCATCATCGAAACCGCAAGATTTGGACGAATGCCGTTCCCTTTGACCCTGCGATACAATTCGTTGCCGAGCCAGAAACCTCCGAGGGTTGATAGAATGGCCACAAACTTGATTGCGGGTCCTAACGGAGCATCGCTGCCCGTCACATTGAGGAATAGCCACTGAATGACGGTTGAAATTACAGCGGCAGGAGGCCCGAACAAGAAGAACGCGATTAGAATTGGGATCTCCGAGAAATCTATCTTGAGATAGGGAATTAATGGGAATGGTATCTCGGCCTTGGCAAGAGTCAGAAGCGCTGCGAGCGCGGCGAAGACACCGGCCCCAGCTAACGTGACCGTCGCTTTTTGTGTACGCGCGGTGTCGGTCAAGTTTAGTCGCGAAACAGTAAGAAGCTACTTATAATAGAGTTTCTACGCATTTTTTGGTATGGAAGCCAACCGACGCTTCGGAGTATCATCACCAGCCGAGTATGCTTTTCTCAGAATTGCCACAGCACGGCGAACCGCGCCGTAGGCACTGCGGGGGTTTGATTCAATTGATGACTGAGCCTCTCGAAGGAGTGTACTAGCCGCATCTACTGAAGCTTCAAGATCGTTAGTACTGTCAGGCTGATAATCACTCAATCCGTGAATCGTAGAGATCTGGAACGCCAAGTACTCCGCCTCAGCCGCGGACTTCCAGAGAAGCATTTGATATGACGACTTGTCTCCAGTATCATTCGTCTTGCGGGCCTCGTCGACCAGAGATAAGGCCCTGGCGAAAGTGCTGAGGAGAACTTGGTCGCGTTCAGACACCTATAGCGCCCTCTACTGCCATTGCGCATCACGGAATGACTTAGCGTGTCGTAGATAACTAATGCACCGTTACTGATTTGGCTAGATTGCGTGGGAAGTCAGGATCATATCCTTTTCTCACGGCCATGTGGTACGCAAAGAGTTGAAGTGGCAAGATGTAAACGATCGGCGTCAGCAGGGAGGGAATTCCCGAAGGGAGTTTTATCGTCTCTTCCGACAGGCTGGAGATTTCGCCATTTTGTTCGTCTACGACGCCGATAACCTGCGCCCCACGTGCTTTCATTTCCATAACATTACCGATGATCTTCGAGTAGGCTTCATCTTTCGGGGCGACGAAGATGACTGGATAGCCTTCCTCTACAACTGAGATGAAACCATGTTTCGACTCGCCAGCAGGATAAGCGATCGCCGGGAGATATGATAGCTCAAGCAACTTCAGCCGTCCTTCGAGCGCCGTCGCTACGCTTATGCCTCTCCCGAGAAAACAGAAGCTTTTCCTATCCGAATATTTCTCTACAATCCGCTTGACCCGTTCTTGTTGAGTTGACAGGAACATTGAGATCCACTCAGGCAACTGGGTGAAACCGGCCTCCATCACCTCAAGGTCCTTCTTGCCCAGTACCTCTCGTTTGCGTGCAAGCGCAACCGCGAGTTTAATGAGGACGGAAACCTGAGCGGTGAAAGTCTTGGTAGCGGCAACACCCATCTCGGGGCCAGAGTTCTGACCAATATAGACGTCTGAAAGCCTAGTCAGCGTTGAACCCATCACATTGCTGATCCCAAGCACCGTTGCGCCTCTATCTTTCGCGCCTCTAACGGCGCTGAGAGTGTCTGCAGTCTCGCCAGATTGACTTACTGCAAGCACTACCGTATCAGAGTCAACTAACGCGCTATAGCCATCTATGAATTCCGAGGCAACTACCGGGGTTACTGCAACCTTTGCCAGATTTGAGAAAGCATATGCTGCGGCCGTACAGGCATGGTATGAGGTGCCGCACGCGAGTAAGAAGATCCTTTTCGCACGGTTCATGGCTGAAGCCATCAGATCCAAGTAGATGGGGTGGGTTCTGAGAGCATTCCGAACGGTCAGCGGCTGCTCATTGATTTCCTTCAACATAAAATGGGGGAAGCCAGTCTTAAGAGCGGTCTCCACATTCCAATCTACTTTGAAGGCTTTTCGGGACACCTCCTCACCGCTCTCAATCTGCAGCAGCTTTACTCGATCAGCCGTTAGAACGGCCATTTCATCGTCCTCGAGAAGAATAGCTTGGTTGGTCCGTGGAAGAAAAGCTGGTATATCCGAAGCGCAATAGTTACCGTCACTTCCCGTCCCAACCACTAGAGGACTTTCCTTTCTCACGCAGACAACTTTGTCTGGTTCTGACGCGCATATCAGAGCCAGCGCATAAGCACCGGTCAGTCTCCTCGCTGCGATCCGGACCGCTTCTACAAAACTCACTCCCGACTTGAGGTTCTCCTCGACAAGATGTGCTACGACCTCTGTGTCGGTTCTTGATTTGAAATGGTGGCCGGCCGCCTCTAATTCTTGCTTTAGCTGCATGAAGTTCTCGATTATGCCATTGTGAACAACCGCAACGTTTTCCTTACAATCGGTGTGGGGATGGGCGTTTTCCTGTGACGGCGCGCCGTGTGTTGCCCAACGTGTGTGTCCAATTCCAACTAGGCCGCTCAGGTCGCTTATTCGAAGTTCTCTTTCGACCTCATCGATCTTCCCCTTATCCTTCTTGACTGTGATTTTCCCATCGATGATGACAGCTTCACCAACCGAGTCGTAACCTCGATATTCTAGCCGTTTTAAGCAGTCGTAGAGAACAGGTCCGACTTCACCGGTCTTTAGCACGCTCGCAGCGATTCCACACATACGCTCCACTCCTTACGAAGAATTCGCCGAGCTTCTTGGCCAAGCGTGATAAGCATTCCTGACGTATGCGTTTGATGAATCAACGCAAATGTTGCCATATCGTGCTGGGACCGTGCCTTAAATAGTCAAAAATTGCTTTAATATTCAAAAAGCGGCTTTAATGATCGCTAGTGCAGGAAAGGAGGAGTTCACTATGTCCTATCTAGTATTGAAGCAAAGGCGTTCCAATCAACTCGTGCCTGTTCGTATCTTTTCTGATCCGAAGCTCGCGCAATCAATCCTACAGCCTACTCGATGGAAGATCCTCAGTGAATTGGCAGAGGGCGAGAAATGTGCCAAGGATCTTGCAAAGACCTTCAACACAAGTGAACAGGTGATCTGCTATCATCTCAGAGAACTCGAGAAAACTGGATTCGTCAGCTTGGAAAGAACCGTGAAGAAAAGGGGGGCAATGGCGAAGTACTACAAAGCCGAACAGAAAGCCATTGCCATCATTCCAGAAGTAGGGAATTCGACGAAAGGAATGCACAGCCTAACGCAGCAGTCCCTCACCGAATCCTCCACGAAACTCCTCGACCCATTCATCTCTCAAGGGCGCCTTAACGGCCATATCGTCCTAGGCAGCCCCGATACACATGGGATCTTCCGTAGCCGCGCTCGCTGCGGCGACAGAGCTACAGACCTCGCATTGTTCCTTGGCTCACTCCTGCCATTAACACGGGAGAGCGTCGTGCGCTTGGACACGGAGATCTCGCAGCAGGAACTGTTGCGGAACCTGATTCTGGTCGGTGGGCCGCGAGTAAATACGGCCACAATGATGGTGAACGAAGGTCTGCCAATAACATACGAACTCACAGGACATAACATCATGATTTCGCGAATCTCGGGCAGAAGCTACGCAGGTGAGGACGAAGGCGCCGTACAGATGGTAGTTAACCCGATGAACCAAGAATCACGCGTTATAGTGATCGCAGGTAACAGCTACCTGGGCACAAGAGCGGCGGTACTAGCCTTCATAAAATACACTGATGAAATCGCTGAAGGGAACACTATGAACAAGAATATAGTTGCACGAGTCGTCACAGGGTTGGACGTAAACAGCGATGGCTTAGTCGACGACGTTCAATTCCTTGAATGAAGGACTTCCTACTTTCTACCTACCTTGGTTAACTTCTTCCTTAGCAACTCTGTGACTAGCCTAGGTTCGGTGGATCCCCGCACCTCGGACATAACCGAACCCATTAGGGATGAAAAAGCGGCTTCGCCTCTTTCGTCAACGAGTTTCTTGTTCTTCTCGATGTGGCGATCGATAATTTGTTCCAACTCCTTTTCCGAGAGCATTCGCAGTCGAAGCTTCTTGAGCCCGTCCCTCGGATCGGAGTTGAGGTTCGTTGCCTGCCACTTTAGTAAATCGGCGACTGCCTCTTTGGCTACTGCTCCCTCATCTACCAATGCGAACATGGTCTGAATCTTACTATCGGGAATGGAATGAATTGGCACCCCCTCCCGTTCAAGACTCTTGCATGTTTCCGTAAGCAGCGTCGCAATGAACGAAGCCGGCACTTTGCTGGTTGCGGCAATCTGTTCGAACAGGGCTAGGTAATCCGAGTCGACCAGCTGCCTTGACAACTTCTGGTTTAAGGAGTGCCTTTCCATCAGGCGTTTGATAGAGTTCTCAGTCGTTTCGGGAAGGTTAGCCTTCAGCTGCGCGATCAGCTCATCCGTGACGGGTGTTGAGGGAACGTCGGTCTCAGGGTACATTCGAGCCGCGCCTGGTCTAGGTCGCATATACCTGGTGGTTCCGTCAGGCATGGCAGTGCGGGTCTCCTCAGGGACGCCAACAAGAGCCTCCAACGCACGCTCGACCACGGCATCCAACGCATCCTTCGCTCTCACTTTCCCGTCAGCGACCAAGGCGACGGCGTCATCGTTCTTGACACTCAATCGTTCCTTCACGCGGCGAACCTCCTCTTCCGAAATGCCGTAGCCCGGTAATTCGTCGGAATGAAATATTCCGCCTACTCCGGCCCAGAACGCTGCGCGGTTAGACATCTCCGTCCCCAGCCGTAAGCCAGGGGCAAGCTCCCTTCCCAGGAGTCCATTGAACTTCGGGAGCTTTACTACCAAGACAACGCCACCTTTTGAAATGGCTTCTTTTATTACGCGAGCCTTTGAGCCGGAGAAGATATCGGATAGGTCGACGTACGCCTTTTCTATCGAATCTGGTTTTGCGTTTCTCCGCGTCAGCTCGTCTCTTATCTCAAGCAGCGTCCGTTGCCGATTGACCTCAAATTCGCAAACCTTGCCGAGGAGTTCAAGTTCTTGCACGCCTTTGATCTCTATGAGTGCGCCGCCTGGTATTGAGATATTCAAGTCTTGGCGAACGCTTCCTAGCCCTCTCTTCACTCTCCTCGTTGCCCTCAGGGCCGTGCCAATCGCATATGCAACCTTCTCCACTTCGCCAGGGGAGTCGAGGACAGGAGCTGTGGTAACCTCTATCAACGGCACGCCGAGGCGGTCTATCCTGTACCCAATAATGTCGTGGGACTGACCGGTCTTACGGGCTGCGTCTTCTTCCAGCGAGATCTGTTGAATGGGCACTTCCTTCCCATCAACCTTGAGATTGCCGTCCAGTGCGATGACGCACGTGCGCTGGAAACCTGTTGTGTTAGAGCCGTCGATTACGATCTTGCGCATAACATGAATCTCATCTACGGGTTTTGCATTCACCAACAATGCCGCGGTCAGGCATACCTCGACTGCTTCGCTGTTGAGTTTGCCCGGCGGCTCTTCGTCCATTTCGACGAGACAGGAGGTCTGGTGATCTGATTCGTACAGTATGCTTTTGCCGCGGTGGAACTCAAACAGTGCTGCTTGGTCTACCTGGCCCAGCTCGCTTTGTGTCGGCCTAAGTCTTCGCAAGAATTTCTCTTCAGGCTCCGATTCTGCGAAATCGGTTGGACAGGCACAGAAGAGTTTGTGTTCCGTGTCAAGTTGGCGGTGGATCTCAAGCCCTACCTTAATTTTTGGTGGACTCTCTTCTTTACTCATTCTTCAGCTGCCCCAAGGACACGCCTGCTCGAGAATTCGTTGGCTATGTTCGTGACCATGATCTTCTTGACTTCCTCTGGGCTTTTCTCCTGTCCGAAGGCCCACATCATCTTCACCAGTGCCGTCTCGGAAAGCATGTCACCGAGTGGGAGCACTCCAATTCGAAGCAAGTCTCTTCCCGCGGAATAGACGTTCATATTGACCCTTCCCCAGATGCACTGGGAACACATTGCCACCACCATCCCCTCGTTCACTGCTCTTTCGAGGGCTGAGAACAAGGTCTCACCGACATGACCTAACCCCGAGCCCTCCAAAACTATGCCTTTGTACCCGCTTGCGGTCGCCCAATCAATCATTCCTACTGAAAGGCCGGGATGGAATTTTATCAGGGCGACATTTGGATCGAACTGAGATCGGACCTTCCAATCTGACCGGTTATGCCTTTCCGCATATTCTTCGCCGTTGAGCTGGAGGGCGCGATGGACGAGGTCGTAATATGCGATGGGTTGAGCGTTCACGCTTCTGAAGGCGTCTCTTCTGCTGGTGTGACACTTACGAACCCTTGTTCCTCTATGAACGGCGACCCTCTCGTCCGAAACCCAGTCATGCATAGCCACTACGACCTCCGCGAAGGGCGCCTGCCCCGCAACGGCGGTGGCTGCTACCAGGTTAGTTGCAGCATCAGAGCTAGGGCGATCTGATGAACGCTGTGAGCCAACAAGGACAACTGGGTTAGGTAATCCCTGGAGTGCAAAGCTGAGGGCTGCCCCCGTATAACCCAATGTATCGGTTCCATGAGCTATCACTACGCCATCTGCTCCACTGCGCACTTGCTCTGCAACAAATTCCGCTATCTTTGCCCAATGTTGGGGCCCGATGTTTTCGCTGAAGACGCTGAAGAGAACCTTGGCGTCCATGTCAGCTAGTTCTGCCAGCTCTGGTACGACACTATACAGGTCCTCTGCTTCAAGGGCAGGTTTCACGGCACCTGTTCTGTAGTCGACTTTACTGGCGATTGTACCGCCCGTGCTAACGATAGAAACCCTAGGCAGGCCTGGCCTCTGAGTCGGGAGGGGCGGCCGCGTGAAGTGGGGCTCCTCCCCCTTACCTAGGACTGTGACCTTAGTGGACGAGTCGATTCGAACGCCCACGTTATATCCGGTCTTCAGTTTTAGGACAACATAATTGCCGTCACTTTCCGTGTGGTAACGTGGCATAAGAAGCCCCTCGACGACCTCGCGGGCATTGTCCCGCTTGAGATCAAGGCGAATTCTTTCGCCAATTTGCGCGCCCGCCTTTGCTAGTACCTCGCGTGAGAGACCGGAATAACCATACAATTCTTCTTTCGACAAAGCCATCCCCCTTGACGCTTTGAAAACAGAAAAGCCGTGACCCTTAAGACGTTAGCTATACCCGCTACTCAGTTCAGGGCCTTTCCCATGTAAGGCCCTTCGTAATCGTACCCTGCCCGCTTGTAGTAGGATTTTGTGCCGAGCGAACTGATGATAAGGAGTCTGCTTAGTTTGCTTGCCCCTAGCTTCTTGGCCTGGCTTTCCGCTTCTGCCAATAGCCTTCGTCCAAATCCCACATGTTGCCACGTGTCAGGATACCTCCGGCCGATCGGAACCTCGGGGCCGTAGATGTGAAGTTCGCGTATAATCGCGCTTGAGCTGCTGACCTCCGGCCTGTGAGCTTTCTTGGAAGGAATCCTGAGGCGCACATACCCGATCAGGACATCTGCTTCGGGTTCCTCTAAGGAGATGAAAAGCTCCTTACCTTCCGAGGCCTCGTATTCGCGCGTAATGAGGCGAATTCGTTCGGGCTCGACAATCACTTTCTCCTTTAAGACCCTGTGACCAACCTCGCGGCATCGAATGCATCGACATCTCTTTCCCCTCTCCCGGAGCCTCTCGAGCGCGAGTTCACGCAGATTACCGTTCTTTACGCCCGCCACAATCTGCTGAACGGGAAACTCCCTGTGAACACGCATTATTCGGACCCACGGAGGGACGATCTCTTTGACTTGAGAGATCAGTTCGATTGCTTGCTCCGTATCGTAAGCTTCGTAGAGTCCGCGCTTCCACCACTCATACAATTCAGTTCCTTGCATGACGAGGCATGGGTAGATCTTGATCATGTCGGGCTGAAAACGGGGGTCCTCGAAGAGCATCCTGAAAGATGCGAGATCCTTCTGCATGTCAGAGCTTGGCAGACCTGGCATCATGTGCGCCACTATCTTCAAGCCCGCATCTCTGGATACCTGAAACGCCTCAACAACGTCTTGAACGGTATGGCCTCGGTTAGTGAGCTTGTACACCCCATCATCGATCACTTGCACGCCAATCTCGACGCGAGTGACCCCAAACCTCAGCATTTGGTCCACGTGCGGCTGTTTGCACCAGTCTGGTTTCGTCTCGATGGTCAAGCCCACATTTCGGACCTCACTGAATTCGGCCCGCTTCTTCGCTTCGTCGAGAGTGGATGAGTCAGCGCCGTTGATGGCATCGAGGCATTGTTTCACAAAGTCCTCTTGGTAATCGACGGGTGCCGCTAGGAAAGTGCCGCCTTGTATGACCAGCTCGACCTTCGAAGGCTCATGACCAATAGCT
>Ga0315280_10010910_pt1 | contig 11274 bp, 9 predicted proteins | sample YL17G06_40_MG_FD_203697 | JGI IMG/M metagenome (GOLD analysis project Ga0315280, IMG submission 203697) | Sediment microbial communities from Yellowstone Lake, YNP, Wyoming, USA - YL17G06_40 | ecosystem: Environmental > Aquatic > Freshwater > Lake > Sediment | place: USA: Wyoming | collected... | reverse complement strand
CTTCGGCGGTCAGGCCGTAGTTCGCCCCCAGCCAGAAATGGCCCTCCACGCGCTCCGGCGCGAGCGCCACGGCGCGCTTGCCCGCGGCGACTGCTTCGTCGAGGAATCTCAACTTCTCAGGTCTGTTGGTGTGCCGGGCGAGGTAGCAGGCCATTTTGGAGAGGCGCCACCAAGCTTCGTAGTCGTTGGAATTCTGTGTTACCGCTTCGCGGAGAAGTTGCAGCGCATGCTGGACGTTTTCGGGATTCCGCCGGCCGAGGTAGTAGTCATCCGCCTGGCGAACGCGTTCGGAAAGCACGACCGTCGTGAGCGATGCTGCCGCGGCTGAAACGGGCGTACACCCACGCAGGGCCACGACAGCAAGCATCCGGAGGCCGAGAGAAGACCGGGAGCGCGCTCGGCTGACTTCTCCGAACATTGCTTTCGCTTTCACTTCCAACCGGTTGCTGGGCGGCAAACTTCACCAAACTAGCACCAGGCTGCGTCCGCGTCAATGTCGGACCGACGGCCGAGGTTTTGCTTCTCACACGGGGTGTACTTTCGCTTCACCCCGCCTTGGGCTAAGATGGCCTCGGGGAAACTTGCCATGGCTGAACCCGCCCCGACGACTTCGCAAACGCCCAGCGGTTTGCGGGAGGAGTATCGTCCCGTGCGCGCGCCGCGCGGCACCGCGATTACCTGCAAAAGCTGGCAGCAGGAAGCTGCCCTGCGCATGCTCATGAATAACCTCGACCCAGAGGTAGCCGAGCGGCCCGAGGAACTGATCATCTACGGCGGCACAGGCAAGGCAGCGCGCAACTGGGCCTGCTATCACGCTATCGTGGAAGCGCTGCAAAGTCTCGAAAATGACGAGACGTTGCTTGTCCAATCCGGCAAGCCCGTCGGCGTCTTTCGCACGCACGAATGGGCGCCGCGCGTGCTGATCGCCAACGCCAACCTGGTGGGCCACTGGTCGACGTGGGAGAAATTTCGCGAGCTCGAACGCCTGGGACTCATCATGTATGGCCAGATGACCGCCGGGAGCTGGATCTACATCGGCACCCAGGGAATCCTGCAGGGAACTTACGAGACCTTCGCGGCGGCTGCGCAAAAGCATTTCGGGAGCGACCTCGCCGGCAAGCTGGTGGTCACCGGCGGCATGGGCGGAATGGGCGGAGCGCAGCCGCTCGCCGCCACGCTCAACGGTGCGGCGTTTCTGGGCGTCGAGGTGGACGCGGAGAAAATCAAACGCCGCATTCGCACGGGCTATTGCGACATCTGCGTCAATGACCTCGATGAAGCGCTGCGCATCTTGAAAAACGCCGTGCGGCAGAGGCAGGCAGTCTCCGTCGGCCTGGTCGGCAATTGCGCGGTGATCATCCCGGAGCTGGCCCGCCGCGGCGTCGTGCCGGATCTGCTCACCGACCAAACCAGCGCCCACGATCCGCTCAACGGTTACATCCCTGCGGGGCTGAGTCTTGAAGAAGCGGCCGAACTTCGCCGCAAGAATCCCGAAGATTACCTGAAGCGCTCATACGACTCCATCGCCCGGCACGTCAGCGGCATGCTGGAGCTTCAAAAGCTCGGTGCCGCGACTTTCGATTACGGCAACAATATTCGTACCATGGCTTTCGAGCACGGCGGTGTTAAGGACGCCTACTGCTTCCCGGGCTTCGTGCCGGCCTATATCCGACCGCTGTTCTGCGAGGGCCGCGGGCCGTTCCGCTGGGTGGCGCTTTCGGGCGAACCCGCGGACATCCATCGCACCGATGACTTGGTTCTGGAACTCTTTCCGGACAACGCCATCCTGAACCGCTGGATCCGCCTGGCGAGAAAACACGTAAAATTCCAGGGCCTGCCGGCGCGCATCTGCTGGCTTGGCTACGGCGAGCGCGCGCTGTTCGGTGAGCGGCTGAACGATCTCGTGGCACGCGGCGAACTGAAAGCTCCCATCGTCATTGGCCGCGACCATCTGGACTGTGGCTCGGTCGCCTCGCCGTTCCGCGAGACGGAAGGGATGAAGGATGCGAGCGACGCCGTCGCCGACTGGCCGGTGCTCAATGCGCTGCTCAACACCGCTTCGGGGGCGAGCTGGGTTTCCTTTCACAACGGCGGCGGGGTGGGAATCGGCTACTCGCTGCATGCTGGCCAGGTGACGGTCGCCGACGGCACGCCGGAAATGGCCCAACGTCTCCAGCGCGTGCTCACCAACGACCCGGGTATCGGCGTCGCGCGGCACGTGGATGCGGGCTATCAAGAGGCGATTCAATTCGCGCAGAAGGCTGGGGTGAAGGTTCCGATGAAGCGAGTGACAGGTGACGAGTGACAAGTGACAAGCAAGAGGTGTCGGTTGCTCGTCACTCGTCACTTGTCACTGCCATTAGCTCTTCTTGGAGGTCACGGCGAAGAATGCAGCCATCTTCTGCTCGACCTTCTTGCTCTTGCATTTGGGACAGGCGAAGTGGCCCTTATCGTATTCGGCCAGGGTCATGATGACGGTGAAGGTTTTCTTGCACTCCTTGCACACAAACTCGTAGCTCGGCATAGCAAAACCCTCCGGCGATTTTCGTACCGTATTCTAGCAGATGGACCGGCCCCGTCAAATGACGCCCCCCTCCCGACGTGCGCTCTTTCTCCACAGCGCTGAACAATTGCTGACGCTTGCTGCCTCGCCGGTGCCGCGTCGCGGACCGGCGCTGGGCGAACTGGGAATCATCCGCGACGGCGCGCTGTTGACGCAGGGGGAGAAGATTCTCCGCGTCGGGAAGACGCGCGACCTGGCGGGCGAGGCGCGCCGCCTGAAAGCGGAGTCTATCGACTGCCGCGGCCTCGTCGTGCTGCCAGGCTTTGTCGATTCCCACACCCACCTGGTTTTTGCCGGCAACCGAGTGGACGATTTTGAGCGACGTGTCCGCGGCGCAAGCTACGACGAAATCGCCCGCGCCGGTGGGGGAATTGCCCATTCGGCGCGATTGCTCGCCGGCGCGACGCCACGCGAGCTGGTTGCGCAGGCTCGCCGCTTCCTCGACGAGTTTGCGGAGCATGGAACCACGACGGTCGAAGTCAAAACCGGCTACGGGCTCGACGTCGCGAACGAAATGAAGATCCTTCGCGTCATCCAGCGGCTGCGACGGACCTCCCCGTTAGAACTCGTGCCCACGCTGCTCGCCGCGCACGCGATTCCGGCCGAATACAAGGGGAGGTCCCGGGCCTACCTCAGGCTCATCTCGCAACGGCTCATTCCCCAAGTCGGGAAGAGGAAGCTGGCGAGATTTATCGACTGCTTTTGCGACCACGGAGCGTTCAGCGTTGACCAGTGTCGTCAGATCCTTGCGGCCGGATTGCGTTATGGCCTTATCCCACGCGTCCACGCCGAGCAGCTCGTTCGCACCGCCGCATGTCGCCTCGCAGTTGAGCTCGGCGCGGCGTCCGCGGATCACCTTGACCATGTCAGCGACGCGGACATCTGCGCCTTGGCGTACTCCGACGTGGTCGCAACGCTACTGCCCGGCTCGAATTTCCATCTCGGACTTCGGCAGTACCCGCCCGCTCGCAAGCTGATTGAAGCGGGGGCCATCGTCGCTCTTGCCACGGACTTCAACCCGGGCACGAGCCCCACACTCAACATGCAGTTCATCCTCGCGCTCGCCTGCTCGCAAATGCGTATGATGCCCGCGGAGGCCATCTCGGCCGCCACCATCAATGCCGCGTATTCCCTGCGCCTCGGCGACCGCCTCGGCTCGCTCGAACCCGGCAAACAAGCCGACCTCGCGGTGATGGCCGTGAAGGACTACCGCGAACTCCCTTATTACTTTGCCTGGAACCATTGCGTGCTGACCATCAAACGCGGGCAGGTGGTTTACTCGGGGAAGTGACTCCGCATAAACTCAAACTATGCAGACCATCGTCGAATGCGTGCCGAACTTCAGCGAAGGCAGAGATGCGAAGACAGTCGAGGCAATCATCGCTGCGCTGCTGGCCGGGCCGGACCTGTACCTGCTCGACCAAGAGATGGACGCCGACCACAACCGGTGCGTAATCACCCTTATCGGCACGCGCGAAAGCATCGGGGAAGCGGCTTTGCGGGGCATCGGCAAAGCGGCCGAACTTATTGACCTCACCCGCCACCAAGGCGCGCACCCGCGCATTGGCGCGACCGACGTCGTCCCCTTCTCACCCGTTGCGGGCGTCACGCTCGACGATTGCGTCCGCATTGCCGCGTGGGTGGCGGAAGAAGCTTGGCGCCGATTCAAGATTCCCACTTACCTTTACGAGGCGGCGGCGCGCCGGCCCGAGCGCCAGAATCTGGAGAACATTCGCCGTGGGCAGTTCGAGGGTTTGCGCGAGGAGGTCCGCTCGAATCCCGAGCGCCAGCCAGATTTTGGTGAGGCGGCACTTCACCCCACCGCCGGCGCGACGGTCGTGGGCGCGCGGAAATTTCTGATCGCCTACAACATCAACCTGGACACCCCGGATGTCGGGCTGGCAAAGACCATTGCTAAGAAAATCCGCGCTTCAAGCGGGGGATTCCCCTCCGTCAAGGCGATGGGCGTAGCACTCCAGGCGCGGAACCAGGCACAGGTCTCGATGAATCTGACGGACTTTGAAACCACTCCCATCGGCGTCGTCTTCGATGCCGTCGCGCAGGAGGCCGCCGCGCAGGGCGTGAGTGTGGCGGGAAGCGAGATCGTGGGGCTCATTCCGCGCCGTGCCATGGAGGACGCCGCGGTGCACTACCTCCAGGTGGAGAATTTCCGTCCTGAACTGATTCTGGAGAACCGGCTGGCCAAAGTCCTCGAAGAGCAGGCGTCACGGACCGCCGCCCCTGGGGCAAGTCTGCGCTCGCTCGCCGAGGAGTTCGTGGGCGCGGTCGCGGCGCCCACCGCCACACCGGGCGGCGGGAGCGTGGCGGCTCTTGCCGGAGCGCTCGCCGCAGCGCTCGGGGAGATGGTCTGCGGCCTGACGCTCAAGCGGAAGTCATTTGAGGCGCATTATCCGGCGCTCGAAGCTCGCCGCGCCACGCTCGCCGGCTTGCGCGAAAAACTTCTCGCCAACGTCGACCGCGACGCGCAGAGCTACGACAGCGTCATGGCTGCCCTGAAGCTGCCCAAAGCCACCAAGGCCGAGCAGGCAATGCGCGCGAGGGCGATCGAAGAGGCGAGCAAACTCGCCGCCACCGTCCCGCTCGAAACCGCCGAATTTACTGCGCAAATCGAGCAGATTCTTCGGGACTTGCAGCCGATCACCATCCCGCAGGCCGCTTCCGACCTCTCGGTGGCCCTGGCGCTCGCTGAGGCCGGGCGCGCGGGTGCGCTCGAGAACGTGCACGTCAATCTTCCCTCCATCCAGGACCGCGCTTGGGTCGAGCGCCTCTCCGCGCGGCTCGGCCGCCTGGAGAATCCGCCTAATGAGCCCCCAGAGCCTAGCAGCCAGGCCTGAGTCCCTTTGTTCACCCTTGACGCTCCTCTTGTTAATGGCTATAAATAATTGAGGTTAACCGCGGTTAACTGAAGGCGAGTCGTGGCGCCAAAACCTTCCACACCGTTCGACAACGCTCCCGCCATCCCGTCGCTGCCGGAGGTGCACCGGACGGTAAGTGTCCCCGCCGGTGCCAGTTTCTGGCGGAAGCTGTGGGCTTTCTCCGGCCCGGGATTCCTGGTGGCCGTGGGCTATATGGACCCGGGCAACTGGGCCACGGACATCGCCGGAGGCTCGCGCTTCGCCTACCGGTTGATCTTTGTCCTCATGATGTCCAACCTGATGGCGGTGCTCCTGCAGACGCTCGCGGCGCGGCTGGGCATCGTCACGCAGCGCGACTTGGCGCAGGCCTGCCGCGACTATTTCTCGCGCCGGACCAGCTTTTTTCTCTGGGTCCTCTGCGAGATCGCCATCGCCGCCTGCGACCTGGCGGAGGTGATCGGCTCGGCGATCGCGCTCAACCTGCTCTTTGGGGTGCCGCTCATCTGGGGAGTATGTCTGACCGCCCTCGACGTGCTGGCGATTCTCTACCTGCAACATCGCGGCTTCCGTTGGCTCGAGGCCCTCGTGGTTGTCCTGATCGGCACCATCGGCACCTGCTACCTCGCGGAAATCATTTTGGTCAAGCCCGACTTCGGAGCGATTGCCCGCGGCTTTGCCCCCACGCGGGAGCTGTTCACCAACCGCGAGATGCTTTACATCGCTATCGGCATGCTGGGCGCCACGGTGATGCCGCATAACCTCTACCTGCATTCTTCCGTCGTCCAGACGCGCGCCATCGAGCGCACGCGCGAGGGTCTGAAGACAGCGATGCGGTACAATTTTATCGATTCATTCCTGGCACTCAATTTCGCCTTCTTCATCAACGCCGCCATTCTGGTGATGGCCGCTGCAACGTTCTTCCGGCAAGGCATGAACGAGGTCGCCGAGATCCAGCACGCCTACCACACCCTCTCGCCGCTCCTGGGCATTCCGTTCGCGAGCGCTCTGTTTGCGGTCGCCCTGCTGTGCTCCGGGCAGAACTCGACGCTCACGGGAACGTTGGCAGGGCAGATCGTGATGGAAGGCTTTCTGAACATTCGTCTCGCCCCCTGGCTGCGCCGGCTGATTACTCGCCTGATTGCCATCATCCCCGCCATCATCGCCGTGGCCTATTACGGCACGCGCGGCACGGCGCAATTGCTCATCTTCAGCCAGGTGATCCTGAGCCTGCAGCTTTCCTTCGCCGTGTTTCCCCTGGTGCAATTCACTAGCGACCCGGGTAAGATGGGTGAGTTCGTGAACCCCCGCTGGCTGAAAGTTCTGGCCTGGACGGTGGCGGTTGGCATCGCGGGTTTGAACGCCTACCTGCTGGCGCAGACGCTGGTAAGCTGGCTCGCCTGACGGGCTTCGGCCATGTTCAAGAGAATCCTGGTTGCCCTCGACCACAGCAAGGCCGACGGGGCGCTGCTGCCGCGTGTTAAGGAACTCGCTCGCCTGACGGGTGCGCAAATCCTACTCTTCCACGTCTCTACCGGATGGGTGGCGCGCTGGCAGAAGGATCTGAACCTCTGGGACTCAGAAGAGATTCGAGATGACCGGGCCTACCTGGAAAAAGTTGAGAAGGAGCTTCGCGGGGAAGGGTTCGAGGCGAGCGTGCGCCATGCGATGGGTGAACCCGCCGAGGAGATCCTGAGGATCGGTCGCGAGGAGAAGTGCGACCTGATCGCCATGACCACCCACGGTCACCGCCTGCTCTCCGACCTGGTCCACGGCACCACCATCACGCGGGTTCGGCACGAGGCGGAGATTCCCATTTTCCTGGTCAAAGCCAGCCCGGATTAGTTCACTCCGACAAACCGTCAAACTCGCTTCACGGTTCTCCACCTCCGCAAGCTTGCTTGGGGCGATTGCCGGCACAGCCTCCGGCGATCAATAGTGGCTGCAAGCCGCCGCACTCCAAAAAAACGCCGCCCGCCGCGGCGGGCCGGAGGGCGAGCCTCGCGCTACGAAGCGGTCGAACGTGGTAGAATTCGCGGCAATGTAAGTTGGACGGAGGGGGGAAGATGCGGCGATGGCTCATCGCGTCTTTGACCGCTCTCTTCGTGGGATTGCTTTTCTTCTCTCGGGCGACTGCGCAAATGCGGCCGCAGGTGACCCCGAAGCCAAAGAAGCCGGCCCCAACCAAGTCGGCCAAGCCGCCTGCCGCGAAGAAAGCCGAACAGCCGCAGCCCGAACGAACTCCGGGGCCTGGAACGGTGAGGGAGAACCAGAAAGACCGCTTGAGATACGTCTGGATTCCGTCCGGGGCGTTCATGATGGGCTGCTCGCCGGGAGACAGCGAGTGTTATGAGGATGAGAGACCGTCCCACAGGGTCCAAGTCAGCAAAGGATTCTGGATAGGGCAAACAGAGGTGACGGTAGGAGCGTACAAACGGTTTGCTGCGCAAACAGGCACGGCCGCCATGCCAACGAATCAAGGTGAGGGCAGCGACCGCCTGCCGGTGGTCAATGTCACCTGGGCTGACGCGCAAGCCTACTGTACGTGGGCCGGAGGTCGGCTGCCGACCGAGGCGGAATGGGAGTATGCAGGCCGAGGTGGAAGTGCCGAGGCGCGCTATGGGCCGTTGGATGAAATCGCTTGGTACGACGCCAACAGCGGTTATCGAGCGCACGATGTGGGGGAAAAGCGCGCGAATGGCTTCGGACTGTTCGACATGTTAGGGAACGTTTGGGAATGGGTGGCTGATTGGTACGACAAGCGATACTATTCCGGCAGCCCAGCGGCGGACCCTTTGGGGCCCGATGGCGGTGAGTATCGAGTCCCGCGCCGGGGGTCCTGGAAGTTCGACCCCAGGCTCGCTCGCGTTTCCAGCCGCTACTGGGACCCACCCGGCAAAACAGCACCCGCGATATCGGGTTCCGGTGTGCTGGGGACGTGAATATGCCTTGATGTTTTTCCCTTCCGAGGTAGGGGAGCGCTCCGCGCTCCCGAACGGGTAGCGCAGCGTTCGCTGTTTGACGCTGCGACTTTTGTTTGGAGGGCGGGAGCTCGCTCCCGCCTTGAAAGGCGGCGGCAACCCGCCGCACTCCAAAAAGCGCGTCAGAATAGCGGGAGCCCAGAGGGCTCCCCACGAAAGTGCGTAGGGGGGGCTCCGCCCTCCCGCTGGGTGATTGGCAATATGCTCGACAAAACCGCGGGAGGCCGGAGGCCTCCCCTACATCGACTTGGCGCAGCGGAAACCGATGGCGGGCGAGCGGGTGGTGGGTATATCGAGATTGCGCGTTGTGGTTGTCACGTGATCTTTATCGGACTGGGATGAGCCCCCGCGGATGACCTTGGCCGCCGGCGGGGATTTCAAACGCCGACTGGCGGCCTGGGTAAGGTTTGTAATCCTCCGCGCACCACTGCCAAACGTTCCCAGACATGTCGAGGACGCCAAAGGGACTGGCGTTGCCGGGCCGGATGCCGACGGCCGCCCGAGGCCCAGTTCCAGTGAGTTCGTCAACGCCGCTTTGAACTCGTTTCCCTACGGATAGAGCCGGCCGTCTGTTCCTCTCGCGGCATATTCCCACTCAACCTCCGTCGGAAGCCGTGCGCCCTTCCATTGGCAGTACGCCTGCGCTTCGTGCCATGTCACCTCGGCTACCGGCGAGTCGTCTGACCACTTCGGGGGCTTTCCGGTCGCTTTGAGAAATGCTGCGTAGTGGGCATTTGTTACAGGAGTCTTGTCGATGTAGAACGCGGCCACGGTCATGGGATGCGGCGCTGCCTTTACCAGTTCGACCTCGTGAGGCGGGGCGGATGGGGTGGCCCTTAACGGGGAACTGGCGACAGGGCTGGCAACTCGGGCGTGCTCTTGCAGTGGCTCGATGCGTTCTGGCAAGGCGAGGGGCGTGACGACCCGGGTTGTCTTGGGGACTTGCACGCGTCGTGATGCCGCGCCGGCGAACTCATTGGCAAAGTCGTGCGCTGACACGTAGCGCTTCCCGCGATCCTTAGCGAGCGCTTTCATCACCACTCTCTCCAGCTCAGGGGAAACGCCGAGGTCAGGCTTGACGGCACGGAAGGGCGGCGGCTGCTCGGTCAGGTGTTTGCGGACGTAGCCGAGCGGCGTGTCGGAGTGGAACGGCACGCGGCCGGTAAGCATCTCGTAGGCGACGATTCCGAGCGAATAGACGTCGGAGCGCGCGTCAAGCTCATCGCTGCGCATCCCGGCCGCTTGCTCGAAAGACATATAGGCGGGCGTCCCGAGAACAGTGCCCGTCAGCGTGTGGGTCGCTGACTCGCGCAGCTTGGCAATGCCGAAGTCCACGATCTTGACGAGGGCGGGAGACGGGAGGCCAGAGGCTTCCCCTACCTCTTCACTGGGCGTGAGGAAGATGTTGTCGGGCTTGAGATCGCGATGGATGATGCCCAGCTTGTGGGCGGCGTTCAGTCCGCGGGCCACCTGCTAAGGGCCGCCACGCACTCAGCGAGAGGCAGCGCCCCTCGCGCCTCAAGTTCTTCGCGAAGCGTTCCGCCCTCAAGAAACTCCATCGCAATGTAAGGCGTGCCGTCGTCGGCTTGGCCGGACTCGTAGATAGTCACGACATTTGGATGATGAATGCGGCCCGTTGAGGCAGCCTCGTTGTGAAAGCGCATGAGAAACTCGGGGTCGTCGAGGAGCTTTCTCAACAAGACCTTGAGCGCAACAGGACGGTTGCCAACGGCGATTTGTTCCGCGAGGAACACCGTCCCCATGCCGCCTGCGCCCAGTCGGCGGATAATGCGATACCTGCGCGCCAAGCCTGCGGCGAGCTCGGACTCAGTGGGGGCGACCGCACGAGTTAGCGGGGTTCCGTCGCGTGAGCAGAATTCTGTGTCGTCCTGGTAAGTTCGCTGGCATTGAGGGCAGGTGCGCATGGAGATGGCTCCTCTTCCAGCGATGCGTTGACCGAGAAGATACCACAGGGAGCACCTAAACGTAGCGCCCCTTTTCAGGTGGGCAAGGGTGCCTGCAGCGGCGCTCGGACCGTATGGTCGTCTGTAGGGGCGAGTTTACTTCGGCATCTCCCGATGGTGAGAAAAGGGGGCATGGCGGCGTAAAGCCGCCTCTACGCCCGGTGACGTAGGGGCAGGTCTTAGACCTGCCCAGGGCGGATTTAAGTTCCGCCCCTACAAAACCCAGGGTGGCCCTCAGCGGCGATTGCCGTGCCGAACGGACACTTCGTCGCAGCCTCCCGAGGGCTCGGACTAGATGTCTGAGTTGCCTGGGGCCCGACCTGGCTCAAATGCGCGCCAGAGCTTGGTCAAGATCGGCGATGAGGTCCTCAACGTCTTCAATACCCACCGAGATTCGGACTAAGCCGTCCGTTATGCCGAGGCGCTGGCGCTCCTCAGGCGGGACGCTGGCATGCGTCATCGTGGCGGGATGCGAGATCAGGGTTTCCACTCCGCCCAGGCTCTCCGCCAAGGCGCAGAGGCGGACGGAATTGAGGACCGTCCGGGCGTTTTCCAGCGAGCCGGTCTCGAAGGCAATCATGCCGCCGAACCCGCTCATCTGCTTCCGGGCAAGCTCGTGCTGCGGATGGGAGGGCAGGCCGGGGTAGTAGACCTTCTTAACCTTGGGGTGGTGGGCTAGGAACTGTGCCACGGCAAGGCCGTTGTGGTTGTGGCGCTTCATGCGCACCGCCAGAGTCTTGACGCCGCGGAGGACGAGCCAACTATCGAAGGGGCCGAGAATCGCCCCGGCGGCGTTCTGGAGGAACCTCAGCCGGTCGGCGAGGCCCACGTCATTCAACATCACGGCGCCGCCCACGCCGTCGCTGTGGCCGTTCAGGTATTTGGTTGTGCTG
>Ga0315280_10010909_pt1 | contig 11274 bp, 10 predicted proteins | sample YL17G06_40_MG_FD_203697 | JGI IMG/M metagenome (GOLD analysis project Ga0315280, IMG submission 203697) | Sediment microbial communities from Yellowstone Lake, YNP, Wyoming, USA - YL17G06_40 | ecosystem: Environmental > Aquatic > Freshwater > Lake > Sediment | place: USA: Wyoming | collected... | reverse complement strand
AGAATCTAAACAAATCCAAAATTCAAATATCAAAATTCAAAACTTTTTTATTTGGAAAATTTGTATTTTGAGCCTTGGTGCTTGTTTAGGATTTCGGGCTTCGAATTTAGAATTTCTATTTCATCCCAGTGATCTTTGCGCTCTCCGCGGTTAACGCATATGGAAAAAGAAAGCCAGGAGAACCCCTGGCTTCTCACGATACTAACTTCCTCTTCCATCGCCCAGCCTGCCGTTCACTACCTGGCGGCATACTTTTCCGAGAAGATGCGCCATGGCCAAACTAAGGTAGAAGGCCCCAAAGAAGATTTAGGAGGCTTTCTTCCCTGAGACCTTATGGAGGATCTGCCAGGTTTTTAAAAGTTCCAGAGCCCTTTCCAACGGCGGGTCTTCCCGGGGCTGGGGGACGACGCCCACCCCTCGCTCCCCGGATTTTTCCGGTGAGGCCTTTTCCCTTTCCCCCAGAAGATGGTGTTCCAAATCCTTCTCCCGGATCGAGCGGGGAGGGACCGCTGGCCGCGATTCCGGCGGGGGATCGGATACGTTGATGTCCGGAATAATCCCCTGGGCCTGGATGGAGCGACCGTTTGGCGTGTAGTACCGGGCCGTGGTCAACCGGATCCCCGACCCATCCTCTAAGGGGATGATGGTTTGAACAGACCCCTTGCCGAAGGTCTGCGTTCCCAGAAGCACTGCCCGCCCATGGTCCTGAAGTGCCCCGGCCACGATTTCCGAACCGCTGGCGCTCCCGGCGTTCACCAGGACGATCACCGGGTAATCGTGTTCCTTAACGTTCTTATGAGCATAAAATTTCATCTTCTGCCCTTCCACCCGCCCTTCCGTGTAGACGATCAGCCCGGAATCTAAAAATTCGTCGGCCACATTAACCGCTTGTTCCAGCAGCCCTCCCGGGTTATTGCGCAGGTCCAGGATTAATCCCTTCAGCATTCCTTCTTTGGCCTCCAACCGATCCAAAGCTGTCTTCATGTCTGCATGGGTCTTCTCCAGGAACTGGGTGATTTTAATGTAGCCATATCCTTCCTCCAGTATCTTCGAGCGCACGCTGCGGATGGGGATGATGGCCCTCACCATAGTGATGTCTTTGGGCTCGCTGAACCCGGAGCGCATGATGGTAATCGTTACCTGGGTCCCTTGTGGGCCGCGCAATCGTTTTACCGCGTCCATCAGGTTCATGTCTTTGGTGCTCTGGCCGTCGATGCGCAAGACCAGGTCCCCGCTCTGGATCCCAGCCCGGAACGCGGGGGTATCCTCGATGGGAGCGACCACTGTGAGGACTTTATCACGAATGGTAATCTCAAAACCTACCCCCCCGAAGCTGCCCTTTGTCTCCACCTGCAATTCTTTAAATAACTCCGGCGACATGAATGCGCTGTGGGGGTCCAGCGTCTCCAGCATCCCATTCACCGCCCCGTGGATTAGTTTGCTGACATTGACGGGCTCAACATAATTTTGCTCCACGATGGCCAAGACATCTGCTAAGATCTTCAGCTTCTCGTAGGTCGCTTCTGTGACCGCGCTCACCCGATGGATCCTGCCCCAGCTGCAGAACACCCCGAGGACAAGGAAGAGGAAGACGACTGCCAGCACCTTTTTCTTTGTCACCCAACCGCGCATCGATTTCTCCTTTCCACCCGGACCTCTTGTCCGGGGGAATTAACGGGCCCTCCGATGGGCCAACCATTCTAAAGGGTCGAGAGGCTTTCCCCGGTGGCGAATTTCAAAATAGAGACAGGGCCCTTTGAGCGATCCCGTCTCCCCGACCAAGGCCACGACCTCCCCCGCCCGTACCTCCTCTCCTACTTTCTTCAGAAGAACGGAGGCGTGGCCCGAAAGCGTGTAATACCCTTCCCCGTGATCGATGATCAGAATCTTTCCATATCCTTTAAACCAATCGGAGTAGAGGACCCGCCCTTCGTGGACCGCCCGAACCTCTGTCCCCGTCGGGGCTTCAATCTCGACCCCCTTCTGCACGGTAAAAGTATGGAACTTGGGATTCTCGTTCTTCCCGAAAGTGCTCAGAATGGGCCCTTCCACCGGGAAAGTTAGTTTCCCCCGGAGCACTCCGAACCCCTTGCCCGGGGAGGTGAAGATCTCTTCCCTCGCTTTTGCCCGAATCTCCTTCTCCAAGCGATCGATCAGGGCCTGTAATTGCACCGAGGCCGTCTCCAACTCCTTAATCGCCGCCATGTGGACCCGTTTCTTATCACGGAAAGAATCGAGTAACCGAGCCTTCCCCGACCGGTCTATCTGGATCTCGGCTTTTTTTTGCTCCGCCTTTTTCTTCAGCCCCTGGAGTTCCCGTTCATCCCCCTGCAATTGCTCTCGGTAGCTCTCCACCAAACCCTGGCGCTTTTGGTAATCCTCAATCAACTGCCGATCTTGAACGAGGATCGATGTCAGGTAGCGATGGCTGCTCAAGAAGTCTTCGTAGGAACGGGAGGAAAAGAGCACCTGCGGCATCCCGGCATCCTGGAACTTATACAGGGCCACCAACCGCCCTTCCAGAAAAGTCTGCTGAGAAGCAACGGCCCGGTTCAACTGGAGGATGTCCTCATTGGCCTTCTGCATCCTGCGGGCGACAACTTCTAACTGTTTGTTCAAAGCCTTCAGTTCTTTCTCTTTTCTGGAGAGATTGCGGTCCAGGATGTTGAGCTGAGAAATGACCGATGACTCTTTCCTCTGGATGGCCTTGACCTGCTGCTTCTCATCCTGAATCTTTTTCTTGAGCCCGCCCAGGTCCTTCTTGCCTTCCACCACCTTGCTGCGCATCTTCTGCAGGTCGTTCTCGGCCCTCCCGCTGCCAGCCCAGCAGATCATGGCCAGAATCAATAAACCCACCAAGACCTTCAAACGCGCAGATACCTCCCCACGGATACCTGAGTGGCGAAAAGCCCCAAAGCCACGCCCCCCAGGGCCATCGCGGCTGCTTGTTCCCAGGTAAGAAAATGCAACGGAAAAATCCCCAGCATTTCTTCCAGGGGTTCGTAGACCTTGGTCAGGAACAGTTGAAAAAAGAAAAAGAGCATTGTCAAGGCCAAGGAGGCTCCCAGAAACCCTTGCAGCGCTCCCTCGATGTAGAAGGGTGTTCGGATGAACAGGCCGGTCGCCCCCACGTAGCGCATAATCTCGATTTCCTGCTGCCGGGCGAAAATGTTCAGGCGAATGGTGTTGCAGATGACGAAGATTGTGGCCAGGAGAAGGAGTCCGCTCAAGCCCATACCCAGGACCTGCAAAAGGATCATAAAGGCCGAGAACCGCTCCACCCACTCCGAACCAAATTGTAATTCCTCGATCTCCGGCGCCCCTTTCAACTTGGCCACCAAACCCTGCACGCCAATGGAGTTCCGATGCTCGGGCTGCAATTGAATCTCCATAGAGGCGGGTAAGGGATTGCGGGGCAGACCCCTGAGCAACCCCTGCCGACCTTTCAGGCTTTCCTGCAAAGTCTTCAGGGCCTGGTCCTTGGAACGGTAGCGCACATCTCTCACTTCTTCGAAGTGGAGAATCTTCTGCCTCAGATGGGACACCTGTTCCGCGCTCAAAGAATCGCTGAGGTAGGCTGTGACCCGAATGCGGCTCCCCCAATCTTCCATTAATCCTTTGGCGTTAAGAAAGATCACCAGGAACAGGCCGAGAATCAAGAATGAAAGGGTAATCGTCCCCAGGGTGATGGCATTGATCCATCGACTCTGATTTAGGTTTTGCCAGACCTGGCGGAAAAAATATCCCCCCATCCCGAACATGCCCTTCTCAAAGGAATTCCTGGGGTGGTTTGGGCAACGAACTATACACTAAACGGCCTCGGTCTAAGATAATGCGCTCTTTGGGCAGCATGGACGGAAGGGCTTCATTATGGGTGGCCACCACCAGGGTCGTCCCCCGAAGGTTGATCTCATCGAAGAGTCGCAGGATTCCTTCAGCAGCCTCGGCATTAATGTTCCCTGTGGGCTCATCGGCAAGGAGCAGCGAAGGTTCATTCACGATGGCCCGGGCAATGGCTACCCTCTGCTGTTCCCCGCTGGAAAGCTGGCCCGGAAAGCAATTGCCCTTGCGCTCCAACTCCACCAGCCGCAGGGCCTGGAAGGCCTTTTCCAAAACCTTCTTCCTCTCCATTTTCAGGACTTCCAGGGCGAAGGCCACGTTCTCCAGAGCCGTCCGCCGGGGGAGGAGCTTAAGATCCTGAAAAACCACCCCCAGGGTTTGCCGCAGACGAGGAATCTCCCTGGGCTTCAGCTTTAGGACCTCAAACCCATTGACTTGGATCTCTCCTTCTGTTGGCCGCTCGGCCACATACAGCAGCTTGAGCAAGGTTGTCTTTCCCGCCCCGCTCGGCCCGGTCAGGTAGACAAATTTTCCTCTCTCGATCTTCAGAGAGATGTCCAAGAGCGCTGAGGGACTCAAATCGTAAGCCTTGCTCACATGGACCATTTCAATCATCGGCAGTGAGCCTTGCTCATAAAAGAAAGGGCGGAGAGAATTCCCCCCGCCCAGAGAGACTCCCCCGGATGCCCCGATTTGGCCGCAGCCGGCATGCTTACAATGCCAATCCTTGTCTTTCGGGCCAACTGCTTACGCCGTTCCCCTTCGCTATGAGAGGCCACTCACCGTGGCTTCTCTTGGAATCAAAATTTTGCCGCCCCCATAATCATGGCTATTTTTGATATAATACCACATCAAACACCCAATCACAATATAAGATAAAAGGCCGGCCTCATGGCAATTGCAGGTTGGCGATAATGGTCTTAATCTTTTCTTTCTTTTCGAAGGTCAAAGCAAATTGCCGCGCCTCCTGTAAAGATTGAAAATGTCCCACCCGCACCCGGTGCCACATTTCCTTGGCCACTGAATTTTCCGGGATCTGGTAGGCAGGGTACCCTTTGTTCCGCAGTTGATGCACCAGCTCCCGGGCCTCTTCCGGGTTGTTGAAGGCAGCGACCTGCAGGGTAAATTTGGGTTTGCCCGGCGGAGTCTGATAACCTTCCCCTTTAGGATTTTCCGGCACCGTCATCGGGCTCTGGGCCTCCATGCTTGGCGAGGGCTCTGACTCCTTAATTTTCGAGGTAGAGGGAGATTCTCTTGGCTCCTCAGCCTGAGTTCGGGAGGATGGCCCTTTGACCCGATGAAAATCGCTGAGCGCTTTTCCCATCCGCACCCCGGAAACGAAAGCTACCAGGGCGAAAAGGAGGGCGCCGGCGGCGAGGAGAACCCACGGTCTCTTCCCCTCCCCCAGTTGAGGTTGCCAAAACTTTGTCTTGAGCCCGTGACGCCTTGCCCGGCGCCGGGCGATCGCTTTGTTCATCCTTCCTCTTTCTTCGACTCCTTCACATGCGCTCCAGAGCCTCCATCCCCAGCATTTTCAGGCAAGTGGCTAAGACTACTTTCACCCCGTGCGTCAAAAGGACCCGTGCCTGGGTCACGCCCTTTTCTTCCCCGAGGACCCGGTATCTGGCCAGAAAGACGTTGAAGGCCATGGCCAGCTCCAGCATATAAACAGCGATCACCGAGGGCTCAAACTCCTCGGCGGCCCGTTCAATGACCTCTGGGAACTCCCGCAGACGTTTGATCAGGTCGAATTCTTCATCGCCCGTCAGGAGGCTGTAATCGACCGCCTCCGTTACCTTCCCGGAATACTTTCTCATGATCCCGCAACAGCGCACGTGAGCATTTTGACAATAAGGGCCGGTTGCCCCTTCGAAGCTCAAAATCCGATCCCAGTCGAACTCCACGTCCTTGATGCGCTTCGTCCGCAAGTCGTTAAAGGTGATCGCTCCCAAGCCCACGGCCCGGGCGATTTTCCCCCTCTCCCCTTCGGGGATCTTGCCGATGCGCGCTTCCTTGTCTTCGCCCCGCTCTTCGATCACCTTTCCCGCTCGCTGAACGGCCTCCTCGATGACATCCTGCAGGAAAACGACCTCTCCCCGCCGGGTGCTCATCCCCAAGACATGGCCGAATTCCACGTGCACCAACCTTCGACTCCACTCGTACCCCATGAGTTCCAGAATCTTGAACAATTGTTCAAAATGGAGCCTTTGGGGAACGCCAACCACATAGATCAGCTTTTCGAAATTCCATTTCTGGAACCGGTATTCGGCCGCAGCGATGTCCCGAGTGAGGTAGAGGGTCGCTTCATCCTTTTTCAGGATGAGCCCGGGGGGCATCTCCCAGGCTTCCAGGGAGACAATCCAGGCCCCTTGGCTTTCTATCAGCAGACCCACCTTCCGCAGGCGTTCGACGGAAGCAGCGACCCGATCCTGGTAGAAGCTTTCCCCATCATAGGAATCGAAGGCGATTCCCAGGAAACTGTAGAGTCGCTTGAACTCCTCGATGCTGATCTCCCGGAAACGCTGCCAGAGAGAGCGGGCCTCGCTTTCCCCCTCCTCAAGTTTTTTGAACCAGGCCCGAGCTTCCTCATGAAGCGCTTCATTGTTTTTGCTTTCGGAATGGAACCGGCTGTAAACCTCGAAGAGGTGCCTCAGGGGTTCGGCTTCGAGCTTTTCTGGATTCCCCCAGCGTTTGAAGGCCGTGATCACCTCCCCAAACTGCTTGCCCCAATCGCCCAGATGATTGAGCCTGACGACCTGGTATCCCCGCCGCTCAAAGATCTGGCAGAGAGCCTGGCCGATGATCGTGGAGCGCAGGTGGCCGATGTGGAAAGGCTTGGCAATGTTGGGGGAAGAGAATTCGATCAGGACGCTTTTCCCCGTTCCTTCCAGGTTTTGCCCGTACCGATCCCCCTGAGAAAAAATTCTTTTGAGAATAATCTCGGCCCAGGCCTCTCGTCTGATTCGAAAATTAAGGTAGGCTCCTTCGGGGGCGCAGGTGGCCAACAATCCTCCCGCCTGAAACTTTCGGGCGAGCTCCCGGGCCAAAGCCTGAGGAGGTTTGCCTATGAATTTCCCCAGAGCAAAGCAGGGGAAGGCGTAATCCCCCCATTGAGGGTCTTTGGGCACCTCAATCAGCCGCTGCACTTCCTCGGAAGGCAGACCGGTCTCCCGAGAAATGAAATCAGAAATCGCCTGGGTCACTTCATTCATGGATCAACCCAAATCTCTTCACCGCAGAGACCGCTGAGAACGCCGAGAAAAATTAGTGGTGAAAAGATGCCCGTTAGCTGCCCAGAAGCTCCCCGTAGACCTCCGGCCGCCTGTCCCGTAAGAAGGTCCACACCCGGCGTGTTCTCTCGATCTCCAGGAGATCAATATGAGCTATGACCACCCCTTCCTGGGCCCCACTGGGCTGGTCCGCTAATTCCCCCTCGGGGGAAGCGCAAAAACTTTTGCCGTAAAAATCTTGCTTAGCCTCGCTTCCCACCCGATTCACCCGAAAGATGTACACCCCACTGGTCGCCGCATTGGCACAGATTACCTTTTCCCATTTTTCCTGGGAAGCAAAGGCGGCGGCCGTGGGAGAGAAGATGACCTGGGCTCCTTTCAGAGCCAGGATGCGAGACCCTTCTGGAAAGAAATTATCCCAGCAGATTTGCACCCCCACCCGGGCATAGGACGTGCGAAAGACCGGGAACCCCAGGTCCCCGGGATGGAAATAGGCCTTTTCTTCCCACAGGGGGATCTGGGGGACATGAACCTTGCGATACTTTCCCAGAATCTCTCCGTCGGCATTGATGACCACAGCCGTGTTGAAGTAAAGCCCCCGGGGATCCTTCTCAAAAAGAGGCAGCACCATGACCACTTCCATCTTTCGAGCTATCCCCTGCATCGCCTCTGTCGTCGGGCCCGGCACCTCCTCCGCGAGATGGAAATTCTCCGGATTAATATCCCGGGGAAACCAATGGGTGGTGAAAAGCTCCTGGAAACAGACCATCTTTGCCCCCCGCTCTGCGGCCATCTCGGCCAGCAGCAGCGCCTTCTCCAGGTTTTTCTTTTTATCCTGGGAACAATTCATCTGAATGCCCGCGATCTTCAGCATAAAGCTCAACTCCCCGGTTTTGCCAAAAAGTTTAGCCTCTTTCTCTCCAAGGGTCAAGGAGGAAATGCCTCTGTCCTCTGCAAAAAAAGACCCCGGCAGAATCTTCAGCCGGGGTCTCATGCGGGTCTGCACATGATTAACGAAAACTACAATTTCACCACCTTTGTCGCTTGAGGACCTTTCGCGCCCTCGGCAATCTCAAACTCCACTTTCTGGCCCTCGGCCAACGACTTGAACCCTTCCCCCTCAATGGCCGTATAATGAACGAAGACGTCTCTGCCGCCCTCTTGTTCAATAAAGCCATACCCCTTGCTGTCATTGAACCACTTCACCCGACCGGTCAACCTCATCAAATTCCTCCTTTTCCTTGCCTGAACCGACGACCCGCCAATCGGTTCGCTTGCCTGCCGAGCACTCTCGGCCCATTCGCCGTTGCCTTTACCACAATTCCCTGAACCCTGTCAAGATTTTTTTAAGAGGTCTCTGAAAAACACCCGCTTCGTCATTGCGAACGAAGTGGAGCAATCTCGTTCCTCTTAATATTTCAATATATTTCAATAAGATTGCCACGTCGTCCGCCTGAGGCGGACTCCTCGCAATGACTGGAAACGCACTTTTCCAGAGATCTCTTTAAGAGGTCTCTGAAAAAGGTGGGGCTCCGCAACCCAGCTGTCCACAAGCAGCCAGAATGTCCGATCCCTTGCTCTGCCGCACCATGGCCGTGAAACCTTCGGCCATGAGCACCTCTCGAAACCTTCGAATCGTCTCATCTGCGGGCGTCTGAAAATGGCTTCCTGGATGTTCGTTGAAAGGGATCAAGTTCACTTTGGCCCGAATCCCCTTCAGCAACCGGGTTAGACGATGGGCGTCCTCCTCAGAGTCATTGACCCCTTTGATCAGGACATACTCGAAGGTAATTTTTTCCCGGTTCGCGAGAGGAATCTTACGGCAGGTGGCCAACAAATCCTTGAGAGGATACTTGCGGTTGATGGGCATTAGCTCGCTGCGCTGCTCCTCTGTCGAAGCATTGAGCGAGACCGCCAGCTTGACAAAGTGCCGGCGAGAACAAAGCTCTTTGATCCGCGGGATAATCCCGGCAGTAGAAAGGGTGACCCGGCGGTGAGAAAATTGCAATCCGGCTGGAGATCGGATAACCTCCAGCGCTCGCACTACGTTCTGAAAATTCTCCAAGGGCTCCCCCATGCCCATGAGGACCAGGTTCGTAAGTTTCCCCTCTGGGGGGAGGGTTGCCCGGACGGCAACGATTTGATCGATCATCTCCGAGGAGTCGAGGTTGCGCACCGCTCCCCGTTTCCCAGTAAGGCAAAAATTGCATCTCAAGGCGCAGCCCACCTGGGTGGAAAGGCAGAGCGTAAAATGGTCTTTCTCCGGCAGGAGGACGCTTTCGATCCCTTCCCCATCGCTCAAGAGAAAGCGATACTTCCTCGTCCCGTCCCGGGAGGTTTGCACCTCCGCCGGCTGCAGATAACTGATCCAAGCCCTGTCCTGCAATTTCGCTCGAAAAGCATTGGCCAGGCTGGTCATCTCCGCGAAACTGCCCGCGCCTCTTTGATACAGCCATTGGGCGAGCTGCCTGGCCCGAAAAGGCTTCTCCCCCAAGGAGACCACGAAAGCCTCTAACTCCTCAAGGGATAAATTTTTAAGATGAACCCGGTTCCCTACCTCTCTCATCCCAATTTCGCTGAGGCTTCCCCAGCAACCCATCCCGTACTGAAGGCCGCCTGAAGGTTGTATCCCCCCGTCCTGCCGTCGACATCGATTACTTCTCCGCAGAAATGCAGCCCGGCAACTATTTTCGATTCCATGGTCTTAGGGTTGATTTCTTTCACCGATATTCCGCCGGCAGTGACAATGGCCTCCTCAATGGGCCTTGTCTTTTTTATAGTCAAACGCCAATCTTTTAAAAAATTGACCAGCCGCTTCCGCTCTGCGGATCGAACCTGACCTCCTTTTAAACTCTGCGAAATACCAGACTGCCTTAGAAAGGGGTGAATAAACCGTTTCGGAAGAAGGTGGGCAAAGATATTAGAAATCTGTTTTCGCTGATGCGCTTGAAATTCCCTTATCAATCGCGCTTCAATTTGTTCTGGCGACAGAGCGGGTTTAAAATCAATAGATATCTCCACCTTCCCTTTTCCCAACTCCTCCGCTGCCTCCCCGCTCAAAGTGAGAATGATCGGCCCGGAAACGCCGAAGTGGCTAAAGAGCATTTCCCCGAATTCCGCGGCCACCTTTTGTCCATTAGAGAAAAGGGTTACCCTGACATTCTTCAAATTCAACCCCTGAAGGGGCCTGACATAGGGTTCTTCGATCTCCAGGGGAACTAAGGACGGACGGAGGGGTTGGATGGTATGGCCAAGCTTCTTGGCCATGCGAAAGCCATCCCCGGAGGAGCCTGTCTGCGGATAAGAGGCGCCCCCTGTGGATAGAATGACCTTAGAGGTCTGGAAAGTCCCGGAATCTGTCTTGACCCCTACCGTTTCTCTTTTCCGGAGCAAAATTTCTCGGGCCGGAGTATTTAAGATCATTTTTGTTCCCCGGGAGGAAGCATAATCGCGCAGGGCACGAACCACATCCTGGGCTCGATTGGATTCCGGGAAAATCCTCCGCCCCCGCTCCTCCGTCGTGGGCACCCCCCGGGCCTTGAAGAAGGAGATCAAATCCTCATTGAAAAAACGGGCAAAAGCATTGTGCAGGAAATTTCCGTTGTGGCGGTAGTTTTTAATAAAACTCTGAAGGTCTCCAGAGTTGGTGAGGTTACAGCGCCCCTTGCCTGTCAGGGCCAACTTGATCCCTACCCGGCCCATCTTTTCCAGAAGGAGAACTCTGGCCCCCAATTCCGCCGCCCGGCCAGCAGCCATCAGGCCGGAAGCCCCCCCTCCAATAACAATGACATCCCATTTCAATTTTTTAACCACTCACCGCGCAGATCGCTGAGAACCAAAAAATTCGAAATTCGAAGCACGAAATCCTAAACAATTTCAAATGAGCAAAATCCGAAAGAAACTATTTTCCCCCTGCCAACGGGTTTCTACTTTTTGAACATTTGGATTTTGTATTTGTTTCGGATTTCAATATTCTGATTTAGAATTTTGCTTTCGGCTTTTCCATTTGACTCATGTTGCTGTTAAGCACAGCTTATATCGTGGCTCGGGGGCCAGGGGGCTGAGCGCCGGCAGCATCGGCCGGGATAAAACCTTGCAGGAAAGGATTGGCTGGGTTTCCGCATATTGAGGCGGGGGGCACTTTCCCGCCTAATCCATGGAAAGTCAAGCGCCTCATGATGCCAAGCGAAGCGCCCTGGCCCCC
>Ga0315280_10010908_pt1 | contig 11274 bp, 5 predicted proteins | sample YL17G06_40_MG_FD_203697 | JGI IMG/M metagenome (GOLD analysis project Ga0315280, IMG submission 203697) | Sediment microbial communities from Yellowstone Lake, YNP, Wyoming, USA - YL17G06_40 | ecosystem: Environmental > Aquatic > Freshwater > Lake > Sediment | place: USA: Wyoming | collected... | reverse complement strand
GGGGCGGCGGGCTCCACTACCTGCAGCGGCAGCTGCGGCTCGGCGATAGCCAGCTCCCCGCGGTCCGGCAGCGGCAGCTCCCGGGCCGGAGGCAGCGCCCCTTCCTCTGAGGGCAGGGTGCTTTCCACGCTCTCCACGCTGAAATCCTCGATGCGCAGGATCACCTCCGGCAGCACGATGTCCGGTTCCTCCGGTTCGGGGGCCTGAGCGGCCTGGGCGGCGAGGGGGCCGGCGGAGAGCGCGGCGATCAGGATGGCCAGCAGGGCGATCATTGCTTCCCTCCTTCCAGAAGGCGGCGCGCCTCCGCGGTCCACTGGGAGCCGGGGAAGTACTGCTCCAGGCGGGCGACCAGCTCCCGCACGTCCTTGCCGCGCCCGGCCAGCTTCATCATCTCGGCGGCCCGCAGCAGGGAGGCGGCCGTGCGGTCCGCGTCCTGCGGATTGGCGGAGGCGGCCTTCAGGAACTCCTGGGCCGCCTGCGCCGTGTTACCCTTGCGGAAGTAGTACTCCCCGATCAAATACTGGGCCCTTCCGGCCGTAGCCTGGTCCTGGCGGTCCACCACCGCCTGCAGCATCGGAAGAGCCAGCTCCAGCCGGTTCTGGCCCTCATAGATGTACAGCTTGGCCAGCTCGATCAGGGCCTCGCGCCCCTTGACCGTCCTGGCCCCTCCTTCCTTGCCGATCACGCTGGACAGGGCAGCCTCCCGGTCGCTGGCCCCGCGCATCCGGTAGCGCAGCTCCTCCATGCGCTGGGCGATCCCGTAGACCTTGGCCTCCTGGGGGTACTCGTTGTACAGCGTGGTGAGCAGGCTGAGCGCCTTGGCGTAGTCCCCGCGCTCGGTATAGGCCTCGGCGGTGCGCCGCAGGGCGTCGGCCCGGAACGGGCTCTCCTTGTAGCCGTCGATCAGCTTCTCCCAGTGCAGCACGGCGCCGAACTCCTCCCCCAGCTCGAAGGAGGCGATCCCGCCCCAGTACAGGGAGGCGTCCACCAGCCGGCCCTTGGGGTAGCGGCTGCGGTACTCGTAGTAGGCGTCGCGGGCCTGGGCGTAGCGTTTGGTCGCGCCGAACACCTCGGCCCGCTTGTACAGCGCCTCCTCCGCCAGGGGGCTCGCGGGGAATTTCCCTGCCAGGTCCCGGTAGGCGGAAGCCGCCTCGTCGGCCTGGCCGCGCCCGGCCAGGAGGCCCGCGTACTCGAACAGCGCGTCGTCGGCGAAGTCGGACCGGGAATGGACCGTGAACAGCGTCTTGTAGATCCGGGCCGCCTCCTGCTCCTCCCCCAGGTTGGCCAGGCTCCTGGCCTGCAGGAACAGGGCCTTGTCCGCCGCCTCCCCGCCGGCCTTGGCCAGGCGGGCGAAGTAGGAGGAGGCGGCCTTGTAGTCCTCCAGGGAGAAGGAGCACCAGCCGGCCAGGTACAGGGCGCTGGCGAACAGCGGGTGGCCGGGATAGGCCTCCAGCAGATCGGCCGCCCTGCTCCGGGCATCCTGAAACTGCCCCAGCCGGTGCTGGGCCCAGGCCAGGTAGTACAGGGCGTAGGGATAGAGCACCTCCAGGTTGGCCTTGGCCAAAGCCTCCCGGCTGATCGGGGCCAGCGCGGCTTGGGCGTTCCGGTACTGCTTGCGGGCCACCTCCGCCAATCCGCGCAGATAGCTGGAGAGCAGGTAGGCGTAGGGGTCCTGGTCCTTCAAGGCGGGGAAGGCCTGCTGCAGGCGGCCGGCTTCGGCGACCAGCGCGGCGTACTCCCGCAGGGAAAAATACAGCTTCAACAGATCGAGCCTGGCCTTCAGGTCCTGGGGATACAGCTCCACGTAGGCGGCCAGCAGGGAAACGGCCTCCTTGGGCTGCCCCCGCCGCCGCTCCACCGCCACCAGCAGCCGGTACAGATCCTGCCGGACGGGACTTTCGGGGTGCTCCCGCAGCAGGCGGTCGCCGAGCTCGCGGGCCTGATCCAGCCGGCCCAACCGGAAGCGGGCGTAAGCCAGCCGGTAGCCGGCCTCCACCATGCTCTCGGAGCTCGGAAACTCCCTGCTGAAGCGCTCGAAGATATCGGCCGCCCCGGCGAAATCGCCCTGGCGCAGGCGGACCTCGCCGAACCGCAGGAGCACCCGATCGGTGCGCGCGGGCTTGAGGGCCAGGTACTCCTCCAGCAAGGCGGCGGCCTCGGCCGGGTTCCCCCGGCGCAGGCGCACCTCGGCCAGATAGATGGGCACCGCATCCGGCAGCGAGCGGCGGTCCGGCAGGCTCCAGACCCGGCTCAGGAAGTACTCGGCCAGGTCCAGCCGGTTCTGACGCACGCTTTCGATGCCGATCTGCACCCACAGATCCAGAAGGCGTTCCGGCGAGCCGGCGAAGCGGCTTTCGGCCTGCTGCACCAGGTTCTGCATCTGGCCCAGGTCGCCTTCCGGCTCCACGGCCATGAACAGCCGGCGGTAGGCCACCGCGGCAACCGCATCGGGGCCCTTGAGCAGATCCCTGTACGAGGGCACGGCCTCCGCGCTCCTGCCCAAGGTCCATAGGGCTTCGGCCGTGTATAGCCGGTACAGGTCCCGCGAGGCTTCCGGCAGCGTATCGGCCGGCACCCGCTCGGCCAGAGCCAGCACCTCCGAGGCCCTGGCCTGCCGCAGGTAGGCGAACGCCAGGAGAACCGCCCCGCGGGCCCGCGCCTCCGAGCCCGGGTGCTCCCGCACCAGGGTTTCCAGGTCCCGGGCGGCGGCCCCGGCATCCCCCAAGGCCAGCATGGCCTGGGCCCTGGACAGCAGGGCCTGGGGCACGAGCTCCGGGTCCCGGGAGCCGGCCAGAAAGGTCTGGAAGGCCTGGGCCGCCCGGTCGTATTGCTCCAGCCGCAGCAGGGAAGCGCCCTGCCAGAAGGGCACGTAGGGGAAATAGCGCGTGGAACGGTAGCCGCGCTCGATCTCGGCGAAGAGCTCCAGGGCTTCCCGGTCGCGGCCGAGGCGTACCAGGCTCACGGCGCGCCGGTACTGGGCATCGGGCACCCGGTCGGACAGGGGGAACTCGGATACGAAGTCCCCGTATGCTTCGTAGGCCAGGAGGAAGTTGCCCGCCCGGTACTGGCTGTCCGCCTCGGTGATCAGCCTCTCCTCGGTGTCCGCGAGCGCTCCCAGCGCCGGGAGCAGGAAAAAGAGCGCCGCAATCGTTCTATTCATGACCTTAAAAGCGTAGTCCGATTCTCAGCTTTTTTCAACGGGCACTCCGGGCGTCCTCAAAGTTCCGTTACTCCGTCAGAAAAAGTAGACGCCTGCGAGCGAACCTTACGTAACGTTGTGGCGCTGCCTGTATTGTAGCGCCGGAGACCTTCTTGCGCTAAACTGCCCGGGTGCAACAAAGCGAGCCCGGGCCGGGGCGGCTGCTCATCGGGACCAGCGGATACTCCTATTCCGACTGGGAGGGCGCCCTGTACCCTCCCGGCACGCCCAAGGAACGCTACCTGGAGCTCTACGCCGTGGAATTTCCGGTAGTAGAGCTGAATTTTTCTTACTATACTATGCCCCAATCTAGAACACTAGAACGCATGGTTTCTGTTACTCCAGGGAGCTTCCTGTTCTCCGTTAAGGCCCACCAGAGCCTGACCCATACGATTGGAGAGGATTTGCCCGACGCTGTGCAGCGCTTCCGCCAGGGCATCCTGCCTCTTTCGGAGAGCGGAAGGCTGGCGGCGGTGCTGTTCCAGTTCCCCTACCGCTTCCACTATACCCCCGAGGCCCGCCGCCACCTCCAGCTCCTGTGCGAGGCTTTCGCCGACCTGCCCAAGGCGGTCGAGTTCCGCAGCGCCGAGTGGCAGCGCGAATCGGTCTACGAGGGCCTGCGGCGCTGGAACACCGCCTTCGTCAATGTGGACGCCCCCGCCCTGCCCCGCCTGCCCAGGCCGGCCGACACGGCGACCTCCGAGCTGGGCTACGTGCGTTTCCACGGCCGCAACCGCGCCAACTGGTGGCAGGGCGACAACGTGAGCCGCTACGACTACCTGTACAGCCCCGAGGAGCTGGAAGGTTGGCTGCCGCGCATCGAGCGCCTTCTGGCCCGGGTGCGCCTGGCCCTGGTGATCTTCAACAACCACTCCGAGGGCAAGGCGGTGATCAACGCCCGGCAGCTCATGAGACGGTTGGCTTGATCAAGCGGCAAAAACCGCGCTGAAGGGCCGCAGTAGCGGCAGGTCAGTAGGAATACTTGGTCCGGATGGCGGCCAAAAGCTCGGCCATGTTGATGAACATGCTGACCAGCTCCGGGTCGAACTTCTTGCCCGCCTGGTAGCGGATGTAGCGCAGGGCGTGCTCCTGCTTCCACTCCGGCTTGTAGGCCCGCTCGGAGATCAGGGCGTCATACACGTCCGAGAGGGCCACGATGCGGGCGGGCAGGGGGATCTCGCTGCCCCGCTTGCCCGGACCCAGGTAGATCTTGTCCGCATACAGGTCTTCGATCCGGCCGGGATAGCCGCTGCCGTCCCAGTTTTCATGGTGGTTCAGGGCCACCTCCGCGGCCATCCTGTCCCAGGCCGAGCTCGTGCGCTTGAACAGGCGGGCGCCGAGGATGGTGTGGTGGCGCAGCTGCAGCTTCTCGTCATAGGAAAGCTCGCTGGATTTCTTCAAGATCACGTCGCTGACCGCCACCTTGCCCACGTCGTGCAGGATGGCCGCGGTTCGCAGGATATCCTTGGCATTGCGCACCTCCCGCGAGGAGATCCCGTGCCGGGAGGCCCAGCCCTCGTAGAGCTCGGCGGAGTAAGCACCTACCCGCTTGGCGTGCTGGGTCGTCTCGTAGGGGTCGCGCAGCTCGGCCAGCTCGACCATGCGCAGCACCATCTCGCGCGACAGCCGGGCTTTCTCGATGGCATCCGCCGCGTTGAGGGAGAACTGGGAGATGAACAGGCGGTCCTTCATGGAGAAGGGCACCACCAGGCCCTTGTCGTTCTTGGCATTGATCAGCTGCAGCACCCCCACGATCTCTCCGTCGCGGGTCTGCAGCGGCACCACCAGCTGGGATATGGTCTTGTAGGAGCTTTTGAGGTCGAAATCGGGGTTGAAGGCGTAGGAGATGCCGCTCTTGATGTGATAAACGTCATCGATCAGCAGGGCCTCCCCGGTCTTGGCCACGTAACCGGCAATAGAACGGTTGTCGATGGGCAGGGAGGCGCCGGAGTGCAGGTACTTGTCCTTGGTCTCGCCCTTGAACAGGGTATCGTTCTGCACGAAGCTGAAATAAAGCTGGCCCTTGGAGATCAGGTAGATGGTGCCGGCGTCGGCTCGGGCGAAGCGCCTGGCTTCGAACAGCACCCGCTCCAGCAGAGTATCCAGGTCCCTGATGTGAAACACGCTCTCGATGGTGCTGAACAGGCTCAGCACGTCCCGCGGGGGCTCGGGGGCCGGCGGCTCGGGCTCCAGCTCCAGCGGTTCGAGCTGGGCGGGCTCTTCTTCCGGATGGGCGGGTCGTTCGAGAGTTTTCTCTTCCATCGCCATAGTCTTCATAGCGTAGCCGACAATCCGCTCTATGGCGTACCCTGAGTGCGCATGTACCACATAAATTTTACCCCAACTGGGCGAAAAAACAATACTTAATCGCGGAATCTGCCCGCTCCGCTCAGCGGGCCAGCAGCACCGCCATCGAGCGTCCGGACAGGGTATACAGATCCTGCCGCTCGAGCCGCGGCTCCCGGCCGGCTCCCGGAAAATCCCCGGGCGCCGCCAGGCTCGTGTCCAAGGCCAGATACCAGCCTCCGCCCCCCGGGGCGGGAGGCAGCTCGAACTCCTGCGGTTCGGGGCCGGCATGGAACATCAATAGAAAACCGCCGTCCAGCAGGCAGGCCAGGCTCGCCTCCGCCAGGCCCCATTCCATCGGCTTGCCGTCCGGGCCGAACCAGCTGATGTCCGGGACGCTGTCGCGGCCCGCTTCCCCGCCGTTGTAGAACTCTGAGCGCTGGAAAGCGGGATGGCGCAGGCGGAAGGCGATCAGGCAGCGGGTGAAGCGGTGGATGTCCGCGTGCCGCCCGAGCAGGCTCCAGTCGCACCAGGAGGTCTCATTGTTCTGGCACCAGGCATTGTTGTTGCCGAGCTGGGTGCGGCGCAGCTCATCCCCTCCCAGAAGCATCGGGGTGCCCAGCGAGAGCAGCAGCGTGGCCAGGAAGTTCTTGACCTGGCGGTTGCGCAGGGCTTCCACGGCCGGCTCAGAGCTGGGACCTTCCACCCCGTAGTTGCAGCTCAGGTTCTTGTCGAACCCGTCGCGGTTCGCCTCCCCGTTGGCCTCGTTGTGCTTGCGGCTGTAGCTCACCAGGTCGTTCAAGGTGAAGCCGTCGTGGGAGGTGATGAAGTTGATCGAATGAAAGGGCTTGCGCCCGTCGCGCAGGTACAGGTCGGAGGAGCCGGTGATGCGGGTGGCCAGGCGCGGCACCTGGCCCGGGTCCCCCCGCCAGAAGGCGCGGACGTCGTCGCGGAAGCGGTCGTTCCATTCAGCCCAGCGCCCGCCGGGAAAGGAGCCGACCTGGTAGGCGCCGGCGGCATCCCAGGCTTCGGCGATGAGCTTGGTCTGGCGCAGCACCGGGTCTTCGGCGATGCCCTCCACCACCGGGGGGTTTTCCAGCAGACGGCCCCTGGTGTCCCGGCCCAGCACCGAGCCCAGGTCGAAGCGGAATCCGTCGACGTGCATCTCCACGACCCAGTAGTGCAGGCAGTCCCGGATCAGCGTGCGCACGATCGGGTGGTTGCAGTTCAGGGTGTTGCCGCAGCCGGAGTAGTTCTTGTACAGCCGCCTGTCTTCTTCCAGCAGGTAATATATCGAGTTGTCCAGGCCCCGGAAGCAGAGGGTCGGGCCGGTCTGGTCCCCCTCGGCGGTGTGGTTGAAGACCATGTCCAGGATGACCTCGATCCCCGCCCGGTGCAGCCCCTTGACCATCTCCTTGAACTCCGTAACCTGCTCGCCCAGCGCCCCCGAGGAGGAATAGCGCCCCTTGGGGGCGAAGAAGCTGATGGTGCTGTACCCCCAGTAGTTCTGCAGGCGCTCGCCGGTGAGCGGGTTGAGGCGCCGGTTCTCCAGCTCGTCGAACTCCTGGACCGGCAGCAGCTCCAGGGCGGTCACGCCCAGCTCCTTGAGGTAGGGGATCATCTCCAGCACCCCGCGGTAGGTGCCCGGGTGCCGCACGCCCAGCTCCCGCGAGCTGGGGTGCAGCGTGAGCCCGCGCACGTGGGTTTCGTAGATGACGCTGTGGCGCAGCGGCCGGGCCAGGGGGCGGTCGCCGCGCCAATCGAAAGAATCGTCCACCACGATGCACTTGGGCATGCCGGCGGCGTCCGATACCGTGGAGAAGGACAGGTCCCCCAGGGGCGAGGCCGGGTCGTAGCCGCGGGCATCGGCCAGGTCCCAGGTGAAGCTGCCGGTGATGGCCTTGGCGTAGGGATCCAGCAGGAGCTTGTGCGGGTTGAAGCGGTGCCCGGCCTGCGGCTCGTAGGGCCCGTTCACCCGGTACAGGTAATACTGCCCCGGCGTGATCCCGGCCACGTGCACGTGCCAGATGTCCCCCGTACGGTGCAGCTCCGCATCAAGGGGAATCTCCTCGGAGGCCGCGGAGTCCTCCGGCTGAGCGAACAGCAGCAGGCTGACCGAGGTGGCGTGGCGGCTGAACACGGCGAACTGCACCCCCCCATCGCGCAGGGTGGCGCCAAGGGGAAGGGCCTTGCCCTCGCCGATCCGCAGCGCCCGCCGGGCCATGGCTCAGCGCACCTCCCGCAGGATCTCCTCCGGAGCCGGAGGGGTGGCCCCCGCCTGGCTGGCCACCCAGGCGCCGTAGCGGTTGGCCGCCTGGCCGATGCGCTCGAGGGGGGCATCGCGCAATCGATGGTGGCAGAGGGCGGCGGTGAAGGCGTCCCCCGAGCCGACCGTATCGGCCACCTGGACCCGGAAGCCGGAAGTGCGGCTATCCCCGCCCTCCCCCACGAGCAGGCTCCCCATCTCGCCCAGTGTCAGGCATACCAGCTCCAGGGCGAAGCGTTCCCGCAGCAGGCGGCAGCCCTGGGCCGGCTCGCTCGGCTCGGGCAGGCCCAGGGTGCGCAGCACCACGGGCAGCTCGCCGTCGTTCAGCTTGAGGATCGAGCAGGCGGCGAGGGATTCGCTCAAGACCTCCTCGGAGTACCAGGATTGGCGCAGGTTCACGTCGAACACGCGCAGGGCCTGGCGGCGCATGGCGGAGAGGAAGCGCCGGATGGTCATCCGGGACTGCGGGCTGCGCTGGGCCAGGGAACCGAAGCAGACCGCGTCGGCCTTGCCGGCCAGGCCCGCAAGGGATTCGTTCCACTCCAGGTAGTCCCAGGCCGCCTCCGGGGTGATGGTGAAGGAAGGCATCCCCCTGGCGTCCAGCTCGACCTGCACGGTGCCCGTGGGTCGGGTCGGGTCGGTTTGCACCTGCCCATCGGGCACGCCCAGCTCGGCCAGCCTGAGCCGGATCTCCCGGCCCAGCTCGTCGCCGCCGATCCGGCTGGCGGGGATGCCCTCATCGCCCAGCACGCGGGCATGATAGGCGAAATTGGCCGGCGCCCCGCCCAGGATTTTGCCCTCCGGGAACAGGTCCCAGAGGATCTCGCCCAGCCCGACGACCAGGAACGGTCCCGCCGCCTGCATAACCCGCCGCACCCGGCTACGGCCGCTCCGCCAGGTACTTGTAGTAGGCGTATTTCTCCTTGGCCTCCTGCCGGGCCTGCTGCAGGAACCTCTCGGCCCGCTCCGGGTTGGCGTCCCGCAGGGAGCGGAAGCGGATCTCCCGGTACATGTACTCGGCGATGTCCACCGAGGGCTCCTTGGAGTCCAGGATGAGCGCTTTCTTGCCTTCTTTTTTCAAAAGGGGATTGTAGCGATAGAGCAGCCAGGCTCCGGAGTCCACGGCCAGCTTCTGCTGGCGGATCCCGTACCGCAGATTGAATCCGTGGCTTATGCAATGGGAGTAGGCGATGATTACCGCCGGCCCTGGGAAGCTCTCGGCCTCGGTGAGCGCGCGGATGGTCTGGATGCGGTTCGCGCCCATGGCCACGCTGGCCACGTAGACGTTGCCGTAGCTCATGGCCATCAGCCCCAGGTCCTTGCGGGACAGGGGCTTTCCGCCGGCGGCGAACTTGGCGATCGCCCCCAGCGGGGTGGCCTTGGACATCTGCCCTCCGGTGTTCGAGTACACCTCGGTGTCCAGCACCAGGAGGTTCACGTCCCGGCCCGCGGCGATCACGTGGTCCAGCCCGCCGTAGCCGATGTCGTAGGCCCAGCCGTCGCCGCCGAAGGCCCAAACGGATTTCTTCGAAAAATGCTCGGCCACCGATAGAAGCTGCCTGGCTTCCGCGGATTTGGATTTGGACAGGATCTCCTTAAGGCGGGCGATCCGGGCGCGCTGGGCATCGATCCCCTCCTGGGTGGATTGGTCGGCGCCGGCGATTTCCGAGGCCAGGGCCGGATCCACCAGCTTGCGCTCCTTGGCCGCCGCCAGCAGCTCCAGCGCGAACTCTAACATCTTGTCCGCGTTCAGGCGCATGCCGAAGGCGAACTCGGCGGCATCCTCGAACAGGGAGTTGGACCAGGAAGGACCGCGCCCGTCGGCGCGGAAGGCGTACGGGGTGTTCGGCAGGTTGCCCCCGTAGATCGAGGAGCAGCCGGTGGCGTTGCCGATCAGCAGGCGGTCGCCGAAAAGCTGGGTCACCAGCTTGATGTAGGGGGTCTCGCCGCAGCCGGCGCAGGCCCCGGAGAACTCGAACAGCGGCCGCACCAGCTGGGAACCTTTGATCGTGGCCCGTTTGATCCGGCTCTCCTCGACTTCTGGAAGCGCGAGAAAGAACTCCCAGTTCCTGGACTCCTGCTCCCGCAGCGGGATCTGGGGGGCCATGTTGATGGCCTTGCGGCCGGTCTTCTGGCCATCCTTCTTTTCCTCCGCCGGGCAGATCTCGACGCACAGGCCGCAGCCGGTGCAGTCCTCCGGGGAGACCTGGACCGTGAACCTCCACCCCTCGAACTCCTTGCCCCGGGCCTCCTTGCTCTTGAAGCCCGGGGGCGCGTTCGTCAGATATTTCGGATCATAGGCCTTTTGGCGGATCACCGCGTGCGGGCAGATCAGGGAGCACTCGCCGCATTGGATGCAGACCTCCGGCTCCCAGACCGGGATCTCCTCGGCGATGTTGCGCTTCTCGTACTGGGTGGTGCCGGAAGGCCAGGTGCCGTCCAGGGGCAGCTTGGACACCGGCAGCCGCTCGCCGCGCCCGGCGATGATCTCGCCGATCACCTCCTTGACGAACTCGGGGGCGTTCTCCGGAACCGGCGGGCCCATGTGCAGGTCGCCCTTGACCGCCTTGGGATAGTCCACCCGCTGAATGGCTTGCCTCGCCGCCTCCACCCCCTTCATATTCATCTCCACCACGTCGTGGCCCTTGTTGCCGTAGGTGTCCACCACGGCCTCCTTGATCAGCTCCACCGCCTTGTCGCCGGGCAGCACTCCTGAAATGAGGAAGAAGGCGGTCTGCATGATCGTATTGATCCGCGCCCCCAGACCGACCTGCTCGGCGATCTTGATGGCGTCGATCACGTAGAACTTCAGCTTCTTGTCCAGGATCTGGCGCTGCACCTCGACGGGCAGGTGCTCCCAGACCTCCTCCTTGCCGTAGGGGGAGGCGAGCAGGAAGGTGCCGCCCTCCTCGGCGGCGGAGAGCATGTCGAACTTCTCCAGGAAACCGAACTTGTGGCAGGCGATGAAGTTGGCCTTCTGGATCAGGTAGGAGCTCTTGATCGGCCGCCTTCCGAAGCGCAGGTGGCTCACGGTGCGCGCCCCGGACTTCTTCGAGTCGTATACGAAGTAGCCCTGGGCGTAGTTGTCCGTGGCCTTGCCGATGATCTTGATGGAGTTCTTGTTGGCCCCGACCGTGCCGTCGGCGCCCAGGCCGAAGAACAGCGCCCGGTGCACCCCTTCGCTCTCCGTGGAGTAGGAGTCGTCCCAGTCCAGGCTGGTGTGGGCCAGATCGTCGACGATGCCCACGGTGAAATGGTTCTTGGGCGCCTTGTTCTTCAAATTGTCCAGGACCGCCTTGGCCATGCCCGGGTTGAACTCATGAGAGCCCAGCCCGTAGCGCCCCCCCACCGTCACGGGGTAGCGTTTTGGACCTTGGCCGCTGCTCAAGGCCTCGCCGATGGCGGTGCGCACGTCCTCGTACAGCGGTTCGCCCGGGGAGCCGGGCTCCTTGGTGCGGTCCAGCACGGCGATGGCCTTCACCGTGGCCGGCAGAGCCCGCACAAAGTGCTCCACGCTGAAGGG
>Ga0315280_10010907_pt1 | contig 11274 bp, 7 predicted proteins | sample YL17G06_40_MG_FD_203697 | JGI IMG/M metagenome (GOLD analysis project Ga0315280, IMG submission 203697) | Sediment microbial communities from Yellowstone Lake, YNP, Wyoming, USA - YL17G06_40 | ecosystem: Environmental > Aquatic > Freshwater > Lake > Sediment | place: USA: Wyoming | collected... | reverse complement strand
AACCCGCTTTTTGATAAAGAGCGGTTCGATACCGAGAAGAAGATGGAGCTTGAGAATATCCGCCGCCGGTGGGATCAGCCAATGATGGTGGGCATGTACCTCTATGATGACCTCATTTATGGAAAAACCTATCCAGATGTCCGAAGGACGACGACCTCGAGCATTGAGTCCATAACCCTGGAGGATGTGAAAGCTTTCTATGAAAAAAATATCAGAGATGGGGAAGTCATAGTCGCTTTTGCCGGAGATTTCGAGTCGAAAAAAATAGCTCCCCTCCTCAAGAAGACCTTCAAGGATTGGAAGGGAAAACCCGCCCCTAGGTTGAATCTTCCTAAAGCAGCTCTCGCGGCCAAGCCAGGACTCTATCTGATCAACAAGGAAGATATGACCCAGGCGATCATCTGCATGGGACATCTCGGCATTAACCGCCTCGATCCTGATAATGTCGAAATCAATATCATGAATTTTATCCTGGGGACTGGCAGCTTCAATTCCAGGTTGATGAGAGAGGTGAGGTCGAATCGAGGATTAGCCTATGCGACTTTTGGCTCAGTGGGCACGGGCAGGGATCTCGGTTCGTTCTTTAACTTTTGCATGACCAAAAGCCAGTCCGTCGGAGAGGCCATAAAATTGATGAGTGCTATAATCGAGGATATGACGAAAAATCCGGTCACTGCAGTAGAACTGGAGACAGCAAAGAAATACGAACAGAACGCTTTTGTCCACAGGTTCGATTCAGCCCTGGCGGTACTCCGTGAGGCCATCTTTGAAAAAATGATGGGGTTTCCGGAAAATTATCTAGAAACCTACATTCCTAGGATCAAAAAAGTGGACGCACCAAAGGTTCTGGAGATGGCTAAAAGAACAATGCATCCTAACGAAATGGTCATCCTTGTGGTCGGGAAAAAGAATGAGGTGCTCGATCAACTCAAAGCCTTAAACCTGGGCGAGATCACAGAACTGCCTCTGCCCAAAGAATAACCTCTATTTAATCATCACCAAATTTGGGATGCTTAATTTATAGGCTCTGTTGCGAAAAGTGGAGTAAAGCAGGAAAGGGCGCAAAAACCCGATAATAGATGTCGCCAGGCCAGTCCCTGTGTGTTCGAAGACCTAGGGAGGCGGGTGGGTTTGGTCAAGAACATACAGGGACTGGCCTGGCCCCATCTATCATAAGAAGCATTTCCTTTTCTGTGATGATGTTTCTATCTTCAAAGTTGGGTGGCACGGCGGAGGGGCTCCCCGCCCGCCCGCAGCGGCAGGGCCCCACTGGGGGATGGGTGATGCGAGGACGGACGGGGAGGACCCGTGCCAGGACCCTATTCCTGACCATGGCTATCACAGAAAAAGAAATGCTTCCCCACTTTTCGCAACAGAGCCTAATTTACATTGACACCATTATAAATTCTAATCAGTTTATGGTAGAATTTCTCGCATGAAATCGCAGCTGGAAGAGATTCTGAATAAAGTTCAAAAAGGAGACCTTTCCCCCAAGGAAGCCCTCCACCATCTCAAGGATTTCCCTTACCAGGACTTAAGCTTTGCCAAGATTGACCACCACAGGGAACTTCGCATGGGATTCCCTGAGATCATTTTTGGTCTCGGCAAAACGCCCGGCCAAATTTTGAAGATATCCCAGGAAATCCTCAAAAAAGGGAGCAACCTGTTAATCACGAAAGTTGAGCCCAAAGTTTTTGACATGATCAAGAAAAAATTGCCTAGAGCTCAGTGCAACCCCATGGCCAAAGCCATAACCTTAAAGCAAAAAAGGCCTATCATGGGCAAAGGAAAGATCGTGATCATGACTGCGGGGACATCTGACATTCCTGTGGCCGAAGAAGCCTATGTCACCTGCGATATCTTGGGCAACGAAACCGAAAGAATCTATGATGTCGGGGTTGCCGGCCTCCACCGCTTGTTCGGCGAGTATGAGAAGATAAAACAGGCGCGGGTCATCATAACTATCGCCGGAATGGAAGGAGCCCTTCCAAGTGTGGTCGCGGGCCTGGTGAATGTTCCGATTATAGCCGTGCCTACGAGCGTGGGCTATGGGGCAAGCTTCAAAGGCCTGGCTGCACTCCTGGCCATGCTCAATTCCTGCCCAGGCGGGGTGGCTGTGGTCAACATTGACAACGGGTTCGGCGCAGCCTACCTTGCTAGCCTGATCAACCACCTTTAGCCACTTCCCATCTGGCTCTTTTTGTCCGCATTGCCAATCCCCAAAAAATAGCGGAAGGGCTTTTTTTTCCTGGGGGGATCATCTGAGGATGCATATTTTTCCTCTGATCGAACTTGATAATTACTATGGACAAAAAGATGCTACCAAGATGCCTCTAAAATTGGAAAATATATTCAAATTCTGGTATAATTATAAACAATAAAAATAATTTTTGGGCTGGATAGACAAGAAAGAATAGAGAGGTCGGTGAGATCCCCTGTTTTTCTATAAATTTATAATTTTTAGCGATTTAGCCCTTGACAACGGGAGGTCTGGTACCTATATTTACTAAGTATTTTTTCGCCAATTTAGCAATAAAATATGGAGATTATTGACCGCATAAGGCAGATTGCATCCATAATTGAGATCGCATCACAATACACAACCCTGAAAAAGCGGGGAAAAAAGTATATCGGCCTCTGCCCTTTCCACTCCGAAAAAGGCCCTTCTTTTACAGTCGATGAGGAAAAACAACTTTTTCATTGCTTTGGCTGCGGAGTGGGCGGCGATGTCTTTTCTCTCATTATGAAAAAAGAAAACCTGAGCTTCCCCGAAGCCCTCAAATACCTGGCTCAAAAATATAACATCCCGCTTCCCGAGCAGAGGAAACTCTCTCCTCAGGCTCTCAAGCTGGAAGAACAGATTTACAAGATCAATGAAGAGACCTTGGGTTTCTTCAAGAAAAACCTGTTCAGCACGAGGGAAGGCGAAAAAGCCCTCGATTACCTCAAAAAGCGACAGATTTCAGAAGAAACGATTCAAAAACTTAAGATAGGTTATGCCCTGAATTCCTGGAACTCTCTCCTCACTTTTTTCCAAGGAAAAGGCGTCAAGCCGGCGCTCCTTGAAAAAGCAGGGCTCGCTCTTCCAGGGCAAAGGAAAAAAGAAGAATACTATGACCGATTCCGGGGAAGAATAATTTTCCCCATATTCAGCTTGACAGGAAAAGTGGTGGCCTTCGGGGGAAGAACTGTTTTTGACGCCGATCCAAAATATTTAAATTCCCCCGACACTCCTGTCTATTCCAAAGGGCAGCTTCTCTACGGCCTCCACTTGACAAAAGAGGCCATCCGAGAGGCTGGAGAAATCATTCTCGTCGAAGGATACACCGATTTCTCTGCCCTCTATCAGGCCGGAATAACAAATGTAGCCGCCTCACTGGGAACAAGCCTAACTTCCGATCAGGTCTCCCTGGCGATGCGTTTTGCTTCCAAGGTTATCATTAATTATGACGGCGATTCTGCAGGAAAAATTGCGACCTCTCGGGCCATTTCTCTCTGGTTTGAAAAGGAAATTGAGCCAAAAATTTTAATTCTTTCAGAAAATCTCGATCCTGACAGCTTCTTAAGAAAATACGGGATTATTCAATACAGGAATTTTATGAATAGAAGCACTCCATTACTGGACTTTCTGGTTGAACGCTTTACCCCCAAAAATGGAATCCGTTCTGCCGAAGAAAAGGTGCAAGTTGCACTAAACATCATGAAAATTACTTTAATAAATCCTGATACCATAATGGGCAGCGAATATTTAAAAAAGATAGCCGAAAGACTCGGCCTTAACGAAGATGTCGTCCGTCGATCGATAACCGTTAAGGTTTCAGAGAAAAAAAACGAAGAGACAGAATTTTTTTCCCCTGCTGAGAAAAGGCTCCTCCAAATCCTCCTCGAAGATAAATTCATCGCGCGCTATGTGTTTGCGGAAATGCAAGATAAAGATTTTGAAGGTTTGAAAAGCGAGCCGATTATCAAAATTATTTACGATTATTTTAAGAAAGACAAGACGTGCGCCTTTCACGAATTGTGCCGGGAGACCGACCCCTCCCTCGCCAGCCACCTGTCCAAAGCCCTTTTAGAAAAAGGCAAAGTCCCAACTATCGAAGAAGCGCTCGATTGTCTCCATACCTTGAGGAAGATGACCCTCCAAAACCGGCTCAAGGAATTGCAGACGGAAATCACGAGGCTCGAACGGAAAGGTGAAACAGATAAAATTGGAGCCCTGCTTGGCCAAAGACAGGATATTACCAAACAAATACTCTCGCTTTAGGTGAAACGAAATGAAAAAAGATAAGTTATATAAAAAGGAGAAATCTTTCTTAAAAGAGGAGCTCGAAGTGCCTGCTGAAAATAAATATCCAAAAGACGAAATCCATCAGCTCCTTTCTAAAGGAAGAAAGCAAGGCTACCTTCTTTTTGAGGAAATTGATAAAACTTTTACTGACGAAATAGACTCTGAGGGGGATTTTGATGATTTCCTCAGCTCCATGGACGATTACGGGATAAAGATTCTGAATACCAAACAGAGGGAGGTTATCCCCAAAAGAAGAAAAAGCGACCTTGTTTCCCTTCACGGTTTAGAGCGAACGACAGACCCCGTAAAGCTCTATCTAAGAGAAATGGGGAATATCTCGCTTCTCACCCGAGAGGGAGAAATTGCTATAGCTAGGGAAATCGAAAGAGGGGAAAAGGCTATCATTAAAGCCCTTTCCAAAACCCGCTTAGTGCTCAACGAAATCTTATCCCTTGAAGACAGAATCAAAGAAAATTCGAACATCGTCCAGGAGATGTTTGATTTCAGCGAAGAGGATATTGCCGAAGGAAAACTCGAAGAAAAAAAGAAGCAAATCATAGCCAAAATCAAGAAAATCAGGGAATTTGGCCGAAAGCTTGACAATATCCCTCAAGCGAAAAAATATATTTTTGCTAGGGGCCGGATTATTGTCAAGATGAGCCGCCTCATCCGAGACCTCAATATCCGCTCTGCTCAACGAGAATTCATCATCGACAACCTTCGCGAAAAATTGAAGGTCATCAATGAGCTGGAAGAAGATCAGGAAGAATTGAACGTGAAACTCAAACAGAGCCGAAGCAAAAAAGAGCAGGCGACTCTGAAATTAAAGCTCAAAGAAAGACACAAACAGTTGAGGGGCAACCAAAAAGAGATCGGCCTCGACTCCCAAAACCTGAGGAAGGTGATCCGGTCTATCACCACCGGAAAAAAAATAAGCGACCAAGCCAAGAAGGAACTCGTTGCGGCTAATTTAAGGCTCGTTGTATCCATCGCCAAAAAATACAGCAACCGCGGCCTTCAATTCCTGGACCTCATCCAGGAAGGGAATATGGGCTTGATGAAAGCCGTGGATAAATTTGAGTACCGCCGCGGGTACAAGTTCTCGACCTACGCCACCTGGTGGATCCGGCAGGCGATCACCCGAGCCATTGCTGACCAGGCCAGGACGATCAGGATTCCGGTTCACATGATTGAAACTATCAACAAGTTGATTCGAGTCTCAAGAGGCCTTGTCCAGGAGATTGGAAAAGAGCCCAGTTGTGAAGAAATTGCCAAAAAAATGGATATGCCTGTCAATAAGGTCCGGAAGATCATAAAAATCGCTCAAGAGCCTATCTCCCTTGAAACTCCCATTGGTGAAGAGGAGGACAGCCACCTGGGTGATTTCATTGAAGATAAGCTTATCCCTTCGCCTCCGGATACGGTCATCCACATCAACCTCAGAGAGCAGATTGAAGAAGCCCTGAAATCCCTCACCGAGAGAGAAGCGAAGGTGCTGAAAATGAGGTTCGGGTTAGGGGACGGCAATGAACACACCTTGGAAGAAGTGGGCCAGCAATTCAAGGTCACCCGAGAAAGAATCAGACAGATTGAAGCCAAAGCTTTGAGAAAACTCAAACACCCCAGCCGGAGCCGCAAGCTCAGGTCCTTCACCGACAACCATTAAATAAGATAGTGAGCAGTGATCTGTTAGCAGTACTCTTAATCATATTTTTTTCTTAATTCCGATAATAGATGGGGCCAGGCCGGTCCCTGGCTTTTCGAAGACCTAAGGGGCGGGTGGGTTTGGTCAAGAACAGACAGGGACCGGCCCGGCCAACAACTGGTCGATCATTATCTTGGCCTAAAACAATAACCACACTTTTCGTCATAGAGCCTGGTTAAAATTGACTTAGCATCTAATAAGTGCTATATACAAAATTCAAGGGCCTATAGCTCAGCGGTAGAGCTACCGGCTCATAACCGGCAGGTCCCAGGTTCGAATCCTGGTAGGCCCATTTAATTCTGAGGAAAATGTGTGGATATTGACTTTGAGAAGCTGATCAGACTCCAGAGACTCGATTCAGGAATAAGACACATCAGTATTTTCCTCGAAAGCATTCCCGCCAAAATTGAAGAAATCAATAAAAAAATAGAGGCAAGCTCGCAGGCCATCGCTCAAGCCAAAGAAAAATTATCCTCTAATCAAAAGCAAAGAAGAGAGTTAGAGTCCAAAGTCAAAGACGTCAAAACCAAAATAACAAAATACAAGACCCAGCTGAATGAGGTCAAAACCAACAGAGAATACACCTTGCTCCTGAAGGAAATTGAGGAGGCACAGCATCAAATCGATGCGATCGAAGAAGAAATCATCAGTGAGATGCTCTCTGCGGACGATATCGAAAAAGAAATAAAGGCCGCAAACCAAAAATTCAACCAAACTGAAGAAAAACTCAAAAAGGAAAAAAATTCCCTAGAGCAAAGAAAAAAAAGACTGGAGGCCCAGAGAGAAAAGCTCAATCAAAAAAAGAAAGACCTCCTTCCTCAAATCCTTCCAGAGCAGATGAGCCTCTATTTAAAAATCTTCCGTAAAAAAGCGGGTGTGGCCCTCTCTCCTGTCAAGGATGACTTTTGCTCCATGTGCCACATGCGGATCAGACCTCAAGTGTTGAACGAACTGAGGGACCAGTCAAAGTTGATTGTCTGCGAGAATTGCGGCCGGATCCTCTACTGGCTCAAGAAATCAGTCTGAGTCTCAGTCCCCACTCTTTTTTAAAGTCTCTTTTCATTGGCTCTGTTGCTATAAGTGGGGTTATTGTCTTAGGCCAAGATAATGATTTCCCAGTTGGTGGCCAGGCCAGTCCCTGTATGTTCTTAACCAAACCCGCCCGCAGCGGCAGGACCCCACTGGGGGATGGGTGATGCGAGGACGGACGGGGAGGAGCCGTGCCAGGACCCTATTCCTGACCATGGCTATCACAGAAAAAGAAATGCTTCCCCACTTTTTGCAACAGAGCCTTTTTCATTTTGACATCTTTATTTTTCTGTGCTAAAAACTGAGAGGAGGTTTTTTTATGATAAATAAAAAAGAAAAACAGATTTACGCCCGATTTATATTAATTATTCTCTTAATTTTTACGTTTTCTTTTCTGGTGGCTCTCCCTCTGAGCACTGGCCCGACGCCCGAGGAAACCCAAAAAGCTTCAGACCAAACATACGCAGTCAAAATCGATTTTGACCAGCGGGCAAAGATGCGCGATGGGATCGAGCTTTCAGCAGACATCTATCGGCCTGATGCCGAAGGCAAGTTTCCCGTCATCCTGTCCCGCACTCCGTATGTCAAGACAGGCGCACTCAGAACCGCCAGGTATTTTGCCGAGCATGGGTATGTCTGTGTGGCGATGGACGTCCGCGGCCGCGGGGACTCGGACGGGAAGTTCATTCCCTACCGTAACGACGGTCAGGACGGCTATGATGCGATTGAATGGTGCGCGGCACAATCCTGGTCCACAGGAAAGGTGGGCACAATAGGAGGCTCCTACAACGGCCGCATCCAGTGGCTCACAGCTGTGTTGCAGCCTCCCCATCTTGCGGCCATGGCGGCAAGCGTGACGCCTTCTGATCCATTCGTGGAATGGCCCACAGGAGTGCATCTGCCTATGGACATCAGTTGGTATCACTACACAGCCGGTCATGTGAGTCAGAACATGGATGCCGTGGATTGGTCCAAAATTCACTGGCACCTTCCTCTCTATACCATGGATGAAGCGGTAGGCCGACCAAGCCCTATCTGGAAAGAGGACTTCGACCATCCCCGGCTCGATGCCTACTGGGAGCCACTGCGCTACCAGAATAAGTATGACAGGGTGAAAGTTCCTGTGCTCCACATCTCAGGCTGGTATGATGACGAGCAGATCGGCACCCCCTTGAATTATATCGGGATGACCACAAAAGGGCCGGAAGAAGTTCGGACGAAACAGAAGCTTCTGATGGGACCTTGGCCGCATGCCGTTAACTCTACGACCAAGCTGGGAGACGTTGATTTTGGTCCGACGGCGGTTATTGACCTCAATGGTTACTTCCTGCGCTGGTTTGATTACTGGCTCAAAGGCAAGGACACGGGCATTATGTCTGAACCTCCTGTCCGGATTTTTGTGATGGGCGAAAACAAATGGATGGACGAGAACGAATGGCCCATCGCCCGCACCCAATGGACAAAATATTACATTCACAGCCGCGGCCGGGCTAATAGCCTTTTCGGGGAAGGCACTCTGTCCACAACACTTCCCGCTTCAGAGCCGGCCGACAGTTACATCAGCGACCCCAATCGTCCTGTGACCTTTATCACTGAGCCATCATTTGCCCAAATTGGAAGCACAGACGACTACCGCCCGGTCGAGCGCCGCGATGATGTCCTGGTCTACACGAGCGAACCTCTAGCTGAGGGCTCAACTGTCTGTGGTCCGATCAAAGTTCAACTCTACGCTTCCTCCTCAGCCAAAGACACGGATTTCATGGCCATGCTCCTGGATGTGTGGCCCGACGGATACGCTCAACGACTGATTGATGGGATGGTCCGCGCCCGATTTCGTGATGGGATGGATAAACCCTCCCTCATCGAGCCGGGAAAAATTTATGCCTACTCTTTGGATTTATGGAACACCTGCCAGACATTTAAAAAAGGGCACAAGATTCGGATCCAGATTGCTTCGAGCGCTTTTCCCAAATATGACCGCAATCCCCAGACAGGCGAAGACCTGGGCAAGACGATAAAAGTTCAAACAGCCGAGCAGAAAATCTATCATGACAAAGCCCACCCCTCTCATGTGATTTTGCCGCTCGTCCCAAAAAAATAGTGGTTAATCCCCTCCTTTCCCCCCTTTTCTAAAGGGGGGATTAAAGGGGAATTGTTAGATTTTCTGGTCGTTGAGATCTTCTTCGTAGAGGGCATTAATCAAGTCTTTGTATCTTTCCTCGATAATATTCCTCTTGACCTTCAAAGTGGGAGTGATCTCTCCCTTCTCGATCTCAAAGTCCCTGTCGAGCAGGGCGATCTTCTTTATTCTTTCGTAAGCAGCCAAGCCGGGTGTACACCGGTCGACTTCTGCCTTCATGAAATTCTGGACGCTTGCATCCTGAACCAATTCTTTCAGTTCTTTGTAGCGAATGTCATTGACCTTAGCATATCCTTCCAGTTTCTCAAAATTGGGAACGACCAGCGCCGAAACAAATTTTCTCCTATCGCCAATGACGACCGCGTTTAAAATATAGGGATTAGTTTTTAGAAGATTTTCGATGGGCTGAGGCGCGATATTCTTTCCGCCTGAGGTGATAATCAGGTCCTTTTTTCTGTCGGTGATCACGACAAAACCCTCCTCGTCAATATGCCCGATATCGCCGGTGCGGAACCAATCTCCTTCGAATGCTTCTTCGGTCTCTGCCTCCTTTTTATAATATCCCTTCATCACGTGCGGCCCCCGCGTCAGGATCTCTCCGTCCGGCGCAATCTTGACCTCAACTCCTGGGATGGGCTTCCCAACTGTCCCAAATTTGAGGTTATCAAAGGTGTTAATGGAGATTACAGGCGAAGTCTCTGTCAGGCCGTATCCCTCGAGCACGACAAGGCTCATGGCATAGAAAAACTCAGCAATATCTTTGGAGAGCGGGGCGCCGCCAGAGACAAAAAACCTGATCCTTCCTCCTGTTCGTTCGATAATTTTGGAAAAGACAAGTTTGTGGGCAAGGTTTCTTTTAAACTGAAGAAACCCAGAAATGGGTTGTTTGGCGAGTTTCTTTGTCCCATATTTTTTCCCCACTTTGACGGCCCAGAAGAAAATTTTCTTTTTGAGCCCAGAGCTCGCCAGCACATTGTCCATCACCCTGGAATAAATCTTTTCTAAAACGCGGGGGACGTTGACCATGATGTGGGGTTTAATCTCGAGCAAATTTTGGGCCACAGTCTCCAGGCTCTCGGCAAAGCCGATGGTGCAGCCTCTATAGATATAAGTGAAAGTCGCCATCCGCTCCAGGACATGGGAGAGGGGCAAAAACGATAATACAGTATCCCTATAGGAAAACTCTATAACCGAGGAACAGCTCTTGACATTGCTCAAAAAGTTGCTGTGGGTGAGGATGACGCCCTTGGGAATTCCCGTTGTTCCTGAGGTGTAGATGATGGACGCCTCATCGTCAGGCTTAATCTCGAGGGCTAATTTTTCAAAGACCTCGGGCCGGGCCTCAGCGACTTTCTTGCCTCTTTCCAGGACCTGAGCAAAGGTCAACACCCCCTCCGGCGCCTCCCGGTTAAAGGTTATATAATGCTTGACCTTGCCGAGATCCTTCTTGACTGTTTCTATCTTCTGCCACTGGACGTCATCTGAAAAGACGAATATTTTTGCATCCGAGTCATCGGCAATGTATTTGACTTGTTCAGCCACCAGAGTTGTATAAATCGGAACTGTGATTCCGCCTAGACACAGATTGGCAAAGTCAGTTATCACCCATTCCGGCCTGTTTTCAGAAAGGATCACCAGCTTATCCCCTTTTTCTGCGCTTAAATCTTTAAGTCCGAGACAAAAGTGTTTGACCAAATCCCCAAATTCTGCCGTTGAGAGCGGAACATATTTCCCTTCTTTTTTGTAAAGCATGAATTCATCCTTGGGATAGGATTTGACGGTGTTGACTAAAACTTGAGCAAGCGTTTCGACCATTATTCCCTCCTCCGTTAAAGTTGTGCCCATTTTAGAATTGAAAAGATTTTGCTGTCAAGTTTTTTTGTTGAGTTTACCGCTCAATAAAAAAAGTAGAAAGCGGGATATTAAAAATTCGTAGACTTTGAGGTAAAGGAAAATTTCGTCACAAATGCATCTTGGTAACCATGAAGAGCCTTTTGAAAGGCATGCTTTGCGGGGAAATTGGTACTCTCCGTATACCCCACAATATAGGCCGCACCGCTGCTGTCTACAGCTATGCCGGATCCCCAGTCAGTGCTAATGCCACCTAGGTAG
>Ga0315280_10010906_pt1 | contig 11275 bp, 15 predicted proteins | sample YL17G06_40_MG_FD_203697 | JGI IMG/M metagenome (GOLD analysis project Ga0315280, IMG submission 203697) | Sediment microbial communities from Yellowstone Lake, YNP, Wyoming, USA - YL17G06_40 | ecosystem: Environmental > Aquatic > Freshwater > Lake > Sediment | place: USA: Wyoming | collected... | reverse complement strand
TTAAAAACAACACATGAGACGATTGAGAGCTTTTGAAAAACGCAGTCCAGAAGACCGACAAATAGAGATGGTGTCTGGGAGGCCGGTGTGGTGGGGATTGTTAAATTCCATAACATTTTGTGCAGTAATGTTATTAAGCAACTTCCGCCTATACGGAGCTGAGGTAAAACATGAGTTCATCAACCGTAGAAAGCTCGTTATCGAAAATGCCTCGCGTCCGGGACCGGAATGTTGTCAAGCGATATCTTGACGAACAGCAGGCGAAGAACCTTGCTGAGGGTACTATCCGCGCCTATGCTGCCAGACTGTTGAAGGCATCGAAGTCCGTGGACAAGCCCTTTGAGAAATGGGTCAGGGCCGACTGCACCAAGTTCCTGAAAGAAATTGCGAACAGGAACTCAAACAACTTCCACGGGATTCTGTTGAAATCCTTCATGCGCTGGCTCGGCAAAGAAGATGTTATGGCAGGGTGGAAACCAAGGCGCCCCTCCATGAATCTCCCTGCCATTCCGACGCATGATGAGATCGAGAGGATCCTCAAGGAGATGGACCTAGAGTATCGTAGCCTGTTTCGAGTCGTCGCTGATAGCGGTGCGCGAATCGGGGACATTCTCGCTCTAAAGTCACATCAGGTTCATTTCGACAAGCACGGCGAACAGCTCAGAGCCATCATCACTTTGCAAAGTGAGAAGACGACGCAAGGCCTTCGTTTGTTGCTGGTGAGCGCAGCACCAATCTTAAGCGACTGGATGACTCGATCTCCCCGCCTTCCTGATGGCCGGGTCTGGAACATCTCGTACATGTCCGCCAACCGACACTTTCACACGGCTCGGAAGCGTGCGGGAGTAGAAACCCCGATCACAATTCACTCATTGCGCCACGCACGAGCGACCGAATTTGCGCGTTCGGGCATGAGCGAGATATTAATGCGGCGTCAGTTTGGATGGGCGCCAGGCTCAAGAATGGTCGAAAGGTACTGTCATTTGGGAACCAAGGACTTGGATGATGCCGTGCTCAGGGCCAATGGGATCAAGCCTCCTGCTGAGGAGCCACCTATCATATTCAAGCCCATCATCTGTCCGAGCTGCAATGCTCTGAACGACCCGACATATCCACTATGTACGAACTGCTCCGCGGATTTGACCAGACCCGTTGCCTCTGTCGATGAACTCTTGGGCGTGATGAGCAAAGTTCTGAATACGGAACTTCTGACGAAAGACATAGACAAGATCCTGGGAGATATCGGCGAGAAGCACCCCGAGGGTCTCGGTGAGGACCACACAATTACTGGTAACGAAGCGGTCTTAGTTCGCACATTGATGGGGCTAGGCGCAATCAGCCAGAAAATCACCCAAGGTCTTACGGCTCTCAGTCACGGGACCAAACAGCTCGATGCCGCAGCACAGCTTGCGCAGACGACTAAGAAGGTCAGGAAGCCCAGAGCGAGATCGTCTTAGCCGAGAGGAAGGAGCCGTCGGTACCGACGACCTACCGGACTCCGAGAGCAGACCTCTTCCATCAGAGGTCTGATGGGGCAGGTGAAACGGCCCCATGGGGCCGATGTAGAAAATAAAAGGCGATCATGATCGCCCTGTTGAGCTTTTCTTTATCCTAATACCGGAGAGTCCCCAGCTAGGCCGAGGCCCTCGCCGATTCCGGCGCACGAATGGCCAACACCAAGCAAGACATGGCCCGGAGAGGAAGACGGTATTGGGCTTCCATACGCCTTTCTGATATCACGATTTTCCCCGAAATTGGCGGATGCGAAGTGCCTTCGGAGCGCTGGATGAAGGACTCGTAGCATAATAACCCTTATAGGACGGGGGACCTCAAGAGAATCCTTGAGGTTCGCGGTCCGCCTTCCTAACACCCAGAAATTCCGAAATCGGAAAAAACGATGAAACCGACGAATTTCGAAATCCTCGGTGAGAGAGGGCGGTCATCTTAGGGGTGTTCTACCATGTCCGAGCCCGAGATCGTGTGCTAAATCGAATCCTAGAGCTTCGGTCTAGTCGAACCAGACGTGGCCGCTAGGTTTGGACCTCAATCGGCCAAGAGGGTGAGGCAGCTTGCTGACGATGCGGTACTTCTCATCGAAGTAGAGCCTCCATGTTTGGATCATCAGCAGCGTCCTCTTGATGCTGGTCATCGTGATCCACGCTTTCTCTGGCGCGGCTTGGGTGCTGAACGGGCTTTACCTATCAGCTTTGTAGCTTTTGCGGGGCCTATCAGCTTTGTAGCTTTTATGGGCTTCATAGTCACGCGTTTTACAACGAATCCTTTCTGGTGTTCGAGTCCCCATATATCTTCGCGTTCGTGCTGAAGTCCATCGAGGAGTACTTCCTTCCAAGTCCTCTTCCCCTTCGTCTCGAGCGCAAGTCTATATTCTTGTTCGTCCAGGCTCAGATTGATTGTCTTCACCATAACTAACCTCCGAAGTGGGTAATTATACTCCGAGATAAAGATTTTTCGATGTCCTCTGGCTTGAAAAACGGTGTGCATTTTGTCTCCGCTTATATAATACCATCCCTCCTAGAATCCCGGATTTACACGAAAACCCCAGGGGTTTCGTCTCTTTTCCTACCTAGAAACCTCCATACGAGGTAACTAACTTTGCCTTAGATGGATTAGAGAGGGTGGCCCGTGGCAGCCTTTCGTCTTCCCATCAGGCGCTCCGAATTCGCGACTGATGAGCCAGAACCCGTCTCTACGCGAACGGCTGTGATCTACTCGGCAGCCACGGGGCCGAGGTCACGACATGCTCTCTTGCTCCCACCAGAGAAGAGCCGTATCGCGGCCTCTCCGCCATCAGACCTCAAGATTTTCGCTTTCGTCGGGGTACTGGCATACCCGCTGCGAGCATTTTCGGGGTCATATTGGGTTCCCGTGCCAGTGACGCTCGCCTCACTACTCGCGAGACATCTGATGACATGAATGGCCGAGGGAATTCGGAAGGGCTGAACCACCTCGGTTGTCACGGCGAGGAGAGAGCCTTCGCCGATGACTGGGAAATCTTCTTGCATATCTGGAGATTGAATTCGAGATCCCTGACCTTTTCTAGCGCGGCCTCCAACTGAGCATTTCGTCCTCGGAGGTTCTTATTGAGTCGGCGAACTTCCTCTCGGAGGTTAAAGCACTCTCGAATTGATTCGAAGGCTCTGCCCTTTAGTTTGCTTCGAATGCGATCCTCAAGCCTGTCTAGCTGAACCTCTTTGCCGATGCTGGCCGGGACGACTTCGAGAATGTCCGCCGCGATCTCGCCTGCGAATGAGGGCAAGCGCGCCTTCATTTGGTACTTTCTCTTCGTGTGTGTTGGTAAAGACTTGACGAGCCGCGCCGCTCGGATATCATTCCATTCTCTTCCGAGCTTCGCCTTCTGCTGTGCCATAAGTGAGGCGGTTGTGGTGGACATCGTCATTGCTCTCGGCTCCGACGGACACGCTCAAACTTTTCTTTGCGTCTCGGCGATATTTTGTGAAACCAGATTGAGCCAGTTGTTTCTCGTGCCAATCGCTCGGCCCTCTCCGGGTCGTGAGGATATCGCTCCCCATAGTATTCTCGAACCTGTGGGAAGACTTCATCCCAAAACTCTCGCGGAGGTCGCTGTGGATTGGCGCATTCCTTCGTAAGTCGCTTCAACTCGGCTGCTGTGATGATATTGGAACGCAGAGATTCCAGCGCGCTCAGGAGGCACTTCCTGTTCACGGCCATGATACCACCGGCTAGACGGATTTGACCCGCAGCCTCGGCCCACGATTAGTCAACGGCGTGATCGCCCTGCTGGAGACTTGAGCAGCTGCGACCTCTGAGCTGATGACATCGCTTCTCCCCAACGCTGAGCGGATCCTGAATGCCAGAAGGCCTGGACTCCAGCCAACTGATGATGCCTCGGCCTTCGGTCGGGTGGCTAACCATTCTGATCTCGAACGCCGCAACATGGGAAATGCAATCAAAGGGAATACCGGACCTGACGATGGGCTGGTGAACCGCGTGATACTCTGAACAAGGCCGCCAGCACGCAGACGATCCATGAAATCGCCAGCGACGGACCTAGCTTTGATTGACGACCAGAGATCAGTCAACATCTAACCACCTGAGAGAGAATCGCACTCAGCCGAGCAGTCCGAAGATCCCGCGTTTCGTTGTCTTTGGTCTGGGGTTGCCGTGCTTCGCCGTGCTCCCCCGCGAACCTGCACAGACCCTGGCGGAATGCCTGAACTGCGAGCGAATCTCCGACTGGCTTGAACCCTTCAGGTGCGCGCCCTTCATCTCGGACTTCATGCATTGCTGAAACGCTGTTCGGCATCCAGAGCGTCTTCCATTGGGCGACGCACTGCGAGCCCTGCCCTTGCCGCCCTTGCAAGCCGTGACGGCCCGCCGGAACTCTGCCCTGATCTGGCTTCGCGTTCCAGTCTTGCCTCTCATCTGCTTTCCGACACAATCGCGGAATTTCGTTCTTGGCATGGTTATCGTGATATAATCTGTCCGGATGACCTGATAAAGTCGCGCAACATTAGGGTTGCCGCCTGAGATTCTTGACGATTCGGATGAAGGCATTACTAACATGAGCGACCGTGATTTCTCCGTAAGTGCCGGGGCGAACATTCCGAACTAGGTCTTCCTCCAGTATCTGTGGCAACTCGAACAACCGCTGCGCTGCCTCAGAAGAAATCCGGACGGGCTCGCTGCGGATATCACGCCACATTCGATGAAACTTGCGACGCGCTGCCGTTGGATGCATTTATCCTCTCCAGAATCTTGTCGATGACATTCATGTTCCGTAGGATCGGGTCGCCGTGGTCCGTCCGTTCCTTAATCGCGGGGTTGAATTGTATGGCTCCGAGATACGGAATCACCTTCGCATCGGCCAGGCGTTTCACTTTCTCCTCGTCGCCGAAGCTTATGACCTGTCCGCAGTCGTCGCAGATTATCGTGTGCGAGCACACTGGACACTCCGAGCCGACCATGTTCGCCACGATGCCAACGATGGGGATCTTCTTGTTTTGGCATGCCTGAATCATCCGCTGGCAGTCGGATAGCGAGGAGACATCGGAACTCGAGATGATGACGAATTCGAGCTTGCCCCTGAACATCTGATGAATCGCCTTCATCGAATCTCCCGCAGAAGGATCCATGTCTAGCACCAAGCAGTCGAGATCCTTGGGCCAGATGAAATTGTTCACCGCCTGGTTGAGAAAAGCCGACACCTGATCGCCTGTGGGCGTTGCTGCACGGTAATTTCTGGCCAACAATCCAGACGACATGATGAAGATGTCACCCCAGAGTCTTCGGACGATGCTCCTGCCATCAGTAGCCTGTTCTAACTCGATATTGTCTCCGATACCGAGGATGCAGGTGATGTTCGGACTTCGGATATCGCAATCCAGTATCCCGACCTCTTGTCCTCGATGTTCGAGGGCGTAAGCAATGTTCGCGGCCAGAAGCGACTTTCCTGTGCCTCCCTTGCCCGAGACACAAGCGACCACTTTCTTCACAGCCAGCGTCATCTCAACCCCATCCTCGCGCGCAGCTTTGGAAGAATGTCTTTGAGAACACTATCCAATGCTGTCATATCTGACCACCAGCCCTCGTTCGGATCGGCGATCACCCGCAGTTCTCCACGCCACCACATGCTCTGGAGATCATAGACCTCACTTTGAAAACTGCCATCCTGCTGCGGAACGGAAATCGTCCCGTTCAGGAAAGCCATGATGCATTCAGGCGAGTCGATAACGACGGTGGCGTTAGGCTTTGCATTGGTAAGACCCATCTCCTCAATCCCATTCTTGCCGAGACGAAAATCAGTTTCGATCTCCCCAACTTTCAGGCGGAGGATGCGTCCCTTTGTGGCCTTGTGCTGCCGACGAAGCGTCTCTATGTCTGCGACATCATCGGCTGCGCCAATCACCAACTTGAAGAACGCACGCACCACTCGCGTTTGGAGCATTCTCGTGATAGTTCGGCTGCCCCGTTCGTTAAGAGGCATCATAACACCCTTGTACGCTTTGACTGCTTCTCGGTCCGGGTTCGGTCAACTAAATTCGCCTTGAATTTTGCAGGGTCTTCTGGAAGCTCGGGCTCAGGTTCGGCTATGAATGACATGCGCGGCGTTGTCGGTTGTGCTTCGTCCTTCGAACGCTCTGGCAGCCGAACCCTCTCAACTATTCCTGCTACGGATCGCATTGCCCTTACTGCTGTTCTGCCGACGATCCCTTCGCCACTCTCTATCCGAAAAAAGAAGCCGCGCTTAGGAGGTTTCTGGTTCGACATCGGATATCACCTTCTTCTTCCGCTTTCCCCTCTGAGCCAGTTGGGACTCGAGTTTCGAAACGCGGTGCTCTAGTGCTTCTACATTCGTCTGCAAGACCGTGATTGCAGCGCCGTGTTGTTCGATGCTGTCGAGCTTGTTGATCGCCATGTTAAGGATAGGATGCTTGTCGCGCCATCCTGATGGTTTGGTTTCTTCATCAGGCATGCTCTCCCTCCTCTGGCTTGACCTCTGGCTCGGGAGATTTTCCAACAGTCATGACTCGTGATGAATGTACCTGCTCCGGGACATGCTGATCGGGTTTCGATGGCTGAGGCCGTTGGCTCTGAAGCTCGGCGACTTCCCTGCGCAGACGGGCACACTCCTCAGCCAGCATCCTCTCACGAGAGAGATCGCGTTGAGGCTTCTCATCGACCATGTCCTCAAGAATCTCGGCCATGTCCTCGAGATCTTCATCGCTCGTTCGGGGGAGTTCTACGCCTAGACCGACTCGCCGTGGCGTGATGACCCGACTCCTGCGACGGACTTCCGCGATGTCCAGAGGCTCCTCGAGAATTCGGCCTCCTGCAATCGGATGCGCAGCTTCAACGACGGCATCAGCGACATTCCTAGCGCGGCCGAGCAAAGCCCCCGGTGGTAGGCCAGATGCTTGGAGCGAAGTCAGAGTTGATGCAATGGTCTGACTGATTATCTTGGGCAATTCCTTGGCCATTTCGACATAGGCTTCTGTCTTTTCTCGGTACTCACTTTTCTTGGCCAGCAATCCTTCATAGTACAGCTTCGTGTCGCTCAATTCCTGCTGACTTTTCAATCGCTGTTCTTGTGATGCCAAGCTCTTGTCGATATAGTCCTTGAGACTCCCGATCTTCTCTGCGCCGATCTGCTGGCGCAATGCGCTGATCTCTGCGTCCTTCTTCCCAAGCTCGTCCTGCAATGGCTCAGTCTGGTCCCGGATCATCTCGGAGATAGATCGAAATTCACCAACGGGATCGCCCTTGACCATCCGACCGATGTAATCGACCGAGTGTAGAAGACGCGCGGCATCAGTAGCTGTGTCTGCTGCTGGCGTGAGATCCGTCTTCGTCTCAGGGCGTCGTGATGGCGGCTGAATCTGACCAGGATACAGCAGCTGTGGCTCTGCTGGCTGAGGCTGCTGGACGGATTCTGACCTCTGCTCCCCCTGTGCCGCATGACGCACGGGTGCGCCGTACTTTTTGCAGCTTGGCGTCGATGCACCTGCGATCCCCGAGATCTCATCCCATGAATATCTCGGGCTCCCGTCGCTGTTGACCTCTCCGGCCAGCTCTCGAATCCTCGCGACCTTTCCCTCATCTAATTTGGGAAATTTTGGCATTTCTGTCCCCCCTTCTGATTATTGTTCACTTCATTGCGCATTGCGTATATTTATTGCTTGCGCAGATGATTGCGCATCCGATTGTTGAGTGCCGTTGCTTTTTTCGATGCTCTCACGCGCGCGCGTTAGCAACGATTTTCTGATGGCGCTGGACGCAAGTGAAGTTCAATATCACCGTGATGGCCCTAAGAGCCGGTCCGCGAGGTATCTCTTCTGCCACCGATATCACTTGAGTGATGCCGTTTCCGCGCGATTTAAGGAACGACCGACCTCAAGCGCATCAGAAGATGGGAGAGAGAAGATTGCATGAATGCGCGAGGCTAGGGCGCTCGCAGAGGGCTTGCAGGTGGCGATCGTGCCGTCTCGATGAATGATGAGTCGATGACAGAGATGACCGAATGACCGATTTTTCTTATTGTTACCTATATGCAGGACAGGTCTTTTCATCTTCTCTACATGCTCAGTATCTCAAAAAATGCGTCATATCTGTCACCAACGCATTAGCCAGATGGGGGTGACAGATTTTTCTGGAATCTGTCACCAATCTGTCACCGGTGACAGAAATGACAGATTTTAAGCCCTCAATCCATCGCGCGAGAGATAGAGGTGACAGATTTTGAACTCTCAATCTGTCACCAGGGGCAGCCCTCAAAAGGGCCCCTTCTGATCTTCCTTGCGGAGACTTATGCCGTGATAAACCCGTTCCGTTTTCGTCCTACCTTTGACAACCCCAAGAGACTCTACACCCCTACCAACCTTGTTTGAACTCTGCGGAGCGAGCTTCTCGCCAGCGCACCAATCCAAGTAGGCTTTGTAGAAATCACTCGCGAGAACATAACCTTGAGGATCCATTTTGACGCATTCGTCAAAAAAGGCCTTCAAGGTGTTCGCACTCTTGTTCCATATTTTTCTTCGAACCTCAGAGGTGAGCGTTTCTTCATTCGAGAAGTGCCCCTGCTTATTCAGTCGGTCAAATCCATCTAGCATCCAGTTTAGGATGCCGCTGCGTTCATCCAAGATCTCGGCGATGATCTCCGTCTTCCCCCTTGCTGGTTTCTCATTAGGTTGGTTCGGATTCTCCACGAACTTGTACGGGTAATCGACCTTGAGCCAGCGGTCGTAGAAGGCGTCCGTATCGTCCTCGGCCACATCTGGCAGACGATTACACGAATAGCTGAGCTTTGCGGAGATGTAGTCCTCAATCCGTTTCTGCTTGTACTTGATAGCGCAGGAGACCACATCCTGTCCTGTAATCGCTTTCCAAACGGAAGTATCACGCAGAGCTGTGCTTGTGATGTCAGGCGCAATATTCGCGATCTTACCAACGAGATTTTCTACTGCGAATCCACCTTCAGTCATAACAGCCAACGGCACAGCGCTCACATTGTTGGCGCCAAGAATCTCTCTGAGAATAAAGAGTTCTATGGACTTGCCATTGCTTCCACTGCCTAGCCCCATGAAAGCCTTTTTGTGCTCCTGATCCCGCCGGAAGTGATACCCCCACCATTCCTGGACGACAGAAAGATCTTTCTTATAATGAATCTCGGCGAGGAATTTCTCCCATTTCTGGCAGCAGGCTTCTTTGTCATAAGTCATCGCGATCTGGTAATCGAAATAATGAATCGTCGGGTCGGGCAGAATCAATATTCGAGTCCGCGTATCCAGAATCCCATTCATCACAGGAACGAGATATGCGGGCATAGAACGGAATAGCTTGCGAGAAGCCGAAGTCTTAAGGTCAATTTGAAACATGAGTTCTGCATGTCCGCGCGTAGTCACCATATCGGCCATCCCCCCGAGAACAGCCTTGAGAACTTTTTTTACCCGACTCTCAGCGTCTTGTTCGTAAGAATGGCCGTTCCAAAAGAACATGAGATCTGCATAATCTCGAAGGGTCAGGATGTGCTCATTCTTGATGATATCATTGGCAAGGTCCGCGTGTTTGAAGTGATATTCAAATTGTCCAGCCTTGGCCCCCTTCTGGATTTTGTAGATTTCGAAATAGTCTCTCGGCGTTTTGTAGCCGGCCACAAGAGGCTCGCTGATGAGAGCATACAGCTTTTCTGTCAAATCATCGCCAAGTCTGGCATCGCCGGAATAGGCGACCTGTTCCTTGTTGTAGGTCGCAGCGGCGGCGCCAATCCGTTGATTCACTTCGTCATCGCGGGCTTCTGCGCATATCGCCCCGATGATGTTCTCAGCTCGAGCCTGGTCATATCCGAGTTTTTTCTTGAGGAAGGCCGCCAGTCCCAAAGCCCTGTCATTCCTGTGCCCCTCAGTCCAATATGGTAAAGCGCATTCGATGAGCGCCTTGTCGTCGAGTGCTGTAACGCGTTGAGGTCGCCCTTCAGAGGGAGTAGCAGGCCGTTCGGACACATCCATCGCCGCGACGATCCACTCAGGCGCATCTGCGAGAGGCATCTCTGTCGGAGCGTGTCCGGCCTTCCATTTATAGGGCGTCCCGCGTCTGTGGATGGAAGGCGGAAGGACTGTCTGTTCCCCCTGCCCGAGCAATTCCGCTTTCTCGAAAAGGGTTCTCTTGCGACATGTCCTCTCAATCGGGACACGATATAGGATGCCTCGTCCCCGTTGAGAGGTAAATTCCCACGAATCGGGAAGCGGGAGATTACGCTTGGTAATATGCTCCTCTCCGATTTCAGAATCAATATCCAGCCGAACTATGCCATTGCCGAGTTTGAGGCCGACATTCGGCCGTGGCTTCATCTTCGGGAACCGCTGGAAATCAGCGAGAGTCAGCGGCGCAGCCTGCTCCCACCTCCAGAGATGGCACTTCTTCTTAATATCATAAGGAACTTTGCCCGAGGAGGTTTCCGGGCAAGGCTCCTCCTTGTTATTGGCAACATCAATTTCATGGTGATTCGGGGGGCAGCAGGCATGAACATGAAATCCGTGTTCGATGAGCTTTGCAACATTTGGATCGGTCATGGTCCCGCCTCCCGGTCCTCGCCCTGGACGATCACGTGCTTCTCAGGATGGGCGACGATTACGTGCGATCTGGGTTGTAGCACTACTTGTAGCGCATGTACCTGGGCACGGAGCTTGGCCGCCTCAAGCTTAAGATCCGCCGCCGCCTTCTCTCTAGATACAGTGTATTTGAAAAGACTCTCAATACCGTTGATCGTAACCTGTGCAAGTTCCGCTCGTTGTTTGCTCCCCTTGCAGCCAGCTTGAACAGCCAGCTTCCTCAAAATTGGCTTCAAAATCACTTGATATTCCGCGCAATTCTTCGGGGTCTCGATGTCTGTCATGCCGACCTGGCCTCAAGATAGGACAACGATATCCCGGGCCAGATCGGCGTATGCGGGATACCGCGCCCATCTCTTGTAACATCATCCCGTCGGCCGCGTGCTTAATGTTTTCTGCGTTTCCCAATTCAACGGATACCCCGATTTTTCGGAAGATCTTCACTTTTGCCGACTTCGCCGTTCCGATGTGCCAGCATTTATGCGTTGGGGGCCGCGGGCCCGACGGCTACCGTAACATACTGCCCAAGTTCTTCATAGAATGTTAAAATCGTTTGCTTAGGAGGAAAGTTGAGTCACCAGCCTAAGACACCGAGCAATACCTTACCCGCATGTTCTATAAGAGCATTTCTCGCCAACATTGGGCCGTGTACCTACTAGCCGAAGGCT
>Ga0315280_10010903_pt1 | contig 11276 bp, 9 predicted proteins | sample YL17G06_40_MG_FD_203697 | JGI IMG/M metagenome (GOLD analysis project Ga0315280, IMG submission 203697) | Sediment microbial communities from Yellowstone Lake, YNP, Wyoming, USA - YL17G06_40 | ecosystem: Environmental > Aquatic > Freshwater > Lake > Sediment | place: USA: Wyoming | collected... | reverse complement strand
GAAGCTATATTTCCTGGATGGTTGAAAAGTAAATGCCCGCCTGTATTGTTAAAGTCAATCCCCGAAAGCAAGATATCGGCATCTTGACCGGTGTGGAACCAGCCGGAAGTACCCCCGCTCGCGATCGTGTAATGCGAATCAACGAATTCTACGGTGATCTGCCCTTCTCCCGGAGGCGCAGGCGGTTGGTTCTCGGGCGGCTGATTTTCCGGCGGCGGCCCGGGAGGCTGAGTCCATGTGGGCGAGGGGCTCGTAGTGGATGAAGGACTTGTAGTGGATGATGGGCTCGTAGTGGGTGAAGGACTTGTAGTGAGTGAGGGGCTCGGAGACTGGTTCTCTGGAGAAGGCCCTGGTGGCATATTTTCTTGAGTTGCAGGTTTCTGGACCACAATGAAAAAATAACCTAGGCCAACGGCCAGCACGACAATAATCACCGCCACGACGACAATCGGGGTGGCGATCCCTCGCGAACTCATCACCGTCCCAATTGTTGGTTTTTTCTTGGATACATAAATTTATTCCTGTTTTTCGCGCTTTCGCGTTAGTTCCAAAATCAGTTTATTTTATTCCTTTTTGTACAATAAACACTCACAACATCTGTTATTCAAGATGCTGAAACACATTTGAATCGGGCTATCCAGCTGATCCACTTCTGTTACCCATACCTCGATACATAATACATCTGATAGCTACCGTCGGGCATCCTGATCACCGTTGCGGATTCCGCCCCGGATTCATCAAGAGACCCAGGCGCTCCGGCCTCCACCCTCACTCCTAGATCTTTAACCCAATTCGCGCCGTCTGCTGAAAACGCAGAGTAGATGCGGGGCGGAGTCTCGGGGGCGTGGTAATACATCCGGTATCCGCCAGGAACGGGAACGGTGGAGGTTATTGCGCCTCCGATCTGCAGCTCGCGCTCGAAGGTAAAACTCAACCCGTTGTCGTAAGAAACCGTGGATATAGTGCGCCCCCCGCTTGAAACGAACATCCGCCAAACGTCTCCCATCTGGACCACGTCTGGGTCTGTGATCCACTCCTGCGCGTAAACCTCGCGGTCTCTGTGAAAGTTGATCCCATCGTCCGAGACCGCAACACGAATGCTGTGGGGACCTGGGATCATGGCTGGGTCTCCCTCCTCCATTGGGTTTTCATAGTAATACAATCTGTACGTTCCATCAGGCAGGAGAACTACATCCGGATCCACAGCCCCCATGCCATCCGGCAATCCGGAAATACTCACCTCTGCCTCCTCCCAGTTCACCCCGTCGCTGGAGATGGCCACCCGAATTCCCCATTTGGCGAAGTATACCCTGATGTTTTCCCCATCGAACACCGCGTCTGGCACGGAAGCGCGATCTGATACCATAAGATTATCCTTAACCCAAACGAGTCCGCCCTCATCAGTCGAGATAGCACCCAAAACCCGGTGGGGCAATCCCGGGGGTTGGGGTGACTGGTTTTCTGAAGGAGGCGGGGTCCAGGTGGGGGAGGGGGTCGGGGAAGGCCCCGGTGGAGTCGCTGTAGGCGAGGGGCTTGGAGGTTGGTTCTCAGGAGAAGTCTCAGGCGGCATGTTTTCTTGAGTCACGGGTCGTGTAGCCACGATTAGAAAATAACCGAGACCCACGGCCAAAACAATAACAACAACTACCACCGCAGCCATGACCGAGGTGGTAATCCCCCGTGGATTCAAAAACTCCCCTTTGAATATGTATACAGCCCCAGAGATTTAAACTATTGCACTTTCTTCGACCTGCCGCTTGATGCTCCGCGCGATCTCGGGGCCGACGTAGGGCACCCTCGACAGCTCCTGTTCGCTCGCCCGCTTGATGTCTGCCAGCTTCCTATATCCCGCCCCGAAGAGGCTCCGCCCGCGCACCCGTCCTATCCCTCGCAACTGCACCAGCTCCAGCAGCTCCTCCCTTACCCCGTGCCTGACCCTTTCGTGCAGTTTTATGATGGGGGCCAGCGCCGGCCTCGCCTTGAACAAGCTCGCGAGTTCGTGCGCCGCGTACAACAGCCATTCGGCAGTGTCGGCCAGCCTGCGGATGTCCCCTGCCCCTATCCCGAACTGCTCGTGGATGTCGTCTTCTCTCACCTCGTCCATCCACATCTGAATCATCTGCGCAGTCTTCAGCTCCGCGAGCAGCCCTTCGAATTTATAAGGTTCTCGTTGCGGGTCTGGAATCGGGGTGAGCAGCTCTTCGGCGTGGTCGAGGTAGAAGAGTTCGATGTCCGAATAGTCGTTCTGGCGGAGATGGAGCAATCCCATGTCGGGTGTGTGGCAGATGAGGTGGAGCAAGGCCAACGCGGTCGGCTTTTGAGCAGCTATGCCCTTGATGCCGTCGCGCAGCACGACCGCTGAGAGAGGGTCGATGTAGAGCCTTGAGACGCGTTCGCCGAAGGGGGTGGCGAGCAGAAGTTTGCCCTGTCTGCGTATCATCTCCTCCCGCTCGAGAAAATCTAGAACCCTCTGAATTATTTGCTCCACATCGCCCATCCTGTACTGGTAAGCGAAAAAAGTGTGCCCGATGAACTCCAGCAGCCCCCCGACATCGTTCACATAACCAGCCGCAACTGAAGCGAGCACATGGGTCCGGAGCGCGGGTTCGGTGGCGAGCTTGGAGGATATCCTCTCGGGTTCTGCGCGTATGAACTCCTCGAAAAGTGCTTCCACCTCGTCTTTTCCGTGGGCGATAAGCACAGCTTCGCCATATCTGTCATACTGGGGCCGGCCAGCGCGTCCCGCCATCTGATGGAACTCCAGAACCGGGATGAACTGCATTCCATAGGGATCGACGTAGCGGCGGTAGTCACGAATGATCGTTCGGCGGGAGGGGAGGTTGACGCCGGCCGCCAGAGTCGGGGTGGCGCAGACCACCTTTATCAGATTCTTCCTGAACGAATTTTCAACGGCTTTTCTCTGTGCGTGATGGAGACCGGCGTGATGAAATGCTACACCTTTGCGAACGCATTCAGCCAGCTGTCGACATGTGCGCGTGGGTTCTCCGAGCGCGCCCTCGACGGTTTTGGCCACGGCGGCGAGCTTCTCACGCTCTTGGGCCGAAAGGAATGCGCCGACATGCTTGGCCAATAGCGCTGTCGCTGTTTGCGCGGATCGACGGGTATTGACGAAAACCAGCGCCTGCCCGCCTTCCTTTACCGTGTCAATGGCAAGCGCTGCGAGATCTTCACCGGTCTCCACTTCAACGGCCCGCTTGCTCCCGTCGTCGAACTTGATTTTTTTGTCGTGGTAAACGCCTTTCTTCAAGGGAACCGGACGCCACTCGCTCTTGACAAGCTCCGCCTTCAACCACTCCGCTATCTCATCCGCGTTCTTTATCGTGGCGCTCAAGGCCAGCACTTGGAGCTTCGGGTTAACCTGCCTGAGCCGCGCCGTCAGGACTTCAAGTGTGGGGCCGCGCCCGGGGTCGTCTATTAGATGCACCTCATCCAAGACCACCACAGACACCACGTCCGCGAGCCACTTCGCACGGTGCCGGAGCAGAGAGTCAACTTTCTCAGAAGTTGCAACTAAGATATCATAGCGGGCGAGTCTGGGGTCTGCAACATCTAATTCGCCTGTGCTTAACCCAACTTTCACTCCAAGCCCTTCGTACTTTTTGAATTCCTCGTACTTCTCGCTCGCAAGCGCGCGCAAGGGCACGATATAGAGGCACTTTCCTCCTTCCTTGAGAACGGATTTTAACATGCAGAACTCGGCGATGAGAGTTTTGCCCGAAGCTGTGGGCACCGCTAAGACCAAATTTTTACCGTCCAGAGCACCTTTTTTGACTGCTTCGACTTGGGGCGGATACAGCGCCGTAATTCCGAACTTTTCCAGCACTTGCGCGATTTGGTCGGGCAGGTCATACTTTTCACAAACATCCTTGACTTTCACTGAACCACCATCAAGAAAATATCCTCAAGTGTAAATTAAGTAAGGGTATGGAATGGAAAACATTTCGGCTGCTTGTAGAGAAATTCTACAGGAGATATCAAACGGTGGGGTTCACACAAAGTACCCTTTGGTCGTTATCCCTACATCTAGAGTTTAGAAATTAGATTACTTCCAGTCCCCCTAAAAAAGCAGCGAAAAAGTGCCAAAAAATAGGCCCAGATAGGAGATTGAACTGCGATTATTGGCTCTTTAAATAGTTTAAATATTACTTTCGGTGACCCCTCCCCCAAAGTCGCTTAACGCCAATCGGGAAGATTGCTGTGGTGACAAAGTGATCAGGCTTGCGGATAAACTTGACGAACTGTATTGGTTAAAGGGTGAGTCTTCGGAACGTATAGCTAAGCTGGTTGGTGTTAAGCCGTCAACAATATTGTGGTGGATGAAAAAATTCGGAATCTCAAGAAGATCGTACTCTGAAGCCAACGTTTTACGATATATGCGAAACCCTCCAGTAACACGTGAAAAGTTGCAGGAATTGTATCTTGAAGAAAAGAAAAGCACGAGACAAACAGCAAAAGAACTAGAAATAGCTCAAACCTCGGTGCGAAGGTGGATGATTAGATATGGCATCCCAGCTAGAAATCCATGGGCGCAGTTGAAATATCCGCGAACACATTTTTCTGGTAACGAAGAAGAGAAGGCTTACCTGCTTGGCCTCCGAGCTGGCGATTTGAGCGTGCTTCAACGGACTCCTTACACAGTTGAAGTTACAACAGCGACTTCACATCCCGCTATGGTCAACCTATTCTATGAAGTCTTTAGTAGATATGGCCATTGCGGCAAATGGCCGAGGCTGAGTAACCTCGGTTACGAATGGGCACTTTACTGTGGGCTTGACACATCATTCACTTTTTTAGTACATAAAATACTCGAAGCCCCTGCGGAAAACGAACTTTTCTATCCTTTTTTGGCAGGCTACATAGATGCCGAAGGTTGTTGGAAGATTTCCTCCCATCACCACAGATGGGTAGATCTAGGGTTGGTGGTTGGTAGCAAAGATTTCGAAATCCTATCTTCTATTCAGAAAAAGTTAAAAGAGGACGAATATCACCCGGTTTTTTGCATCAATACCAGACAATCGCGCTTTAATGAGACTCGTCCGCTCTACGAACTCTGTTTAAGCAGACGAAAAGAAGTCTTGTCGATTATTCAAAGGGTTATTCCGTTCATGAAACATAGAGAGAAAATTGAAAAAACCAAGCTGATAATGGAAATAAAAGATGAGAAAGCTTGGAAGAACGTGTGCGATAAGATAAAGGCGTTTAGAAAACGAATAAAGATGAATGTGGATGAATGCGTGGAAGAGGCGGGAAGTCTATATGAACTCAAACGCAATATCTCAAATCGAAACACAAGTTTGTCGAGAAATAGCGAGGCGGTTAGAAAACTGCAATCACCTTGATAAGGATAACTTGAATGTGATTAAAATCGAAGTCGCGCGTGAGCTTCGGGCCAGCATGATTCCATCAAATTCTAGGATACTTGCCGCTGTACACAGAAAAAGAAACGAACTCCTCTCCGTTTTGAGATTAAAGCCGATCAGGAGTTTGAGTGGTGTAACAATTCTTACCGTTATGGCTAAACCTTATTCTTGTCCACATGGCAAATGCATTTATTGTCCCGGTGGCCCAAACTACGGAACACCATCCGCATACACTGGAAGAGAACCCGCTGCAATGAGGGCGATTCAACACGACTATAATCCATACGCTCAGGTCAAAAGCCGAATCGAACAGCTCCTTGCGATCGGGCACGATGTCGACAAGATTGAGTTGATAATCTTCGGCGGCACCCTCACAGCTTATCCTCAAGACTACCTCGAGTGGTTTGTGACGCAGTGTTTGAACGCCATATCCGAGTCGAATGCAAAAACAATTGAAGAAGCGCAGCTCGCTGCTGAGAACGCGCCCATCAGAATCAGCGACATCGCGCTCGAGACCCGCCCCGACTACTGTAAAGAACCTCACGTCGACTTCATGCTCCGTCTAGGCGCCACGCGGGTCGAGCTAGGGGTACAAACGGTTTACGATGATATCTACAAGCTTGTGAATCGTGGGCATACGGTGGAAGATGTCGCCGAGGCTGCGCGCATAGTCAGGGATGCAGGTTTCGCTGTAGTTTTTCATTGTATGCCGAATCTTCCCGGGTCGGACTACGAACGTGATTTGGAAGCGTTCAAAATTATTTTCGAGGACGAACGTTTCAAACCAGACGCATTGAAAATTTACCCCACCCTTGTTATGGAAAATACAAAGCTCCACGAACTCTGGCGGAGCGGTGAGTACAGGCCCTATCCGTTTGAGCAGGTCATGCAGCTCATCGCCGAGGTGAAAAAAATGGCTCCACCTTGGGTACGGATCCAGCGAATCCAGCGCGATATCCCCTCAAACCTGATAGTTGATGGGATAAAGCGTGGTGACCTGAGAGCCTTGGTTCAGGAGCGGCTCAGGCAGGAGGGCGCCCGCTGCCGGTGCATTCGCTGCCGTGAGGTCGGGCACGTTTACTACAAATTTGGTGTGGAACCCATCTTGGATGACGTAGAACTTGTGGTCGAAAGATATCGTGCATCGGGTGGAGAAGAACTCTTTCTGTCCTTTGAAGACACGAAGCGGGACATACTGATCGGCCTGCTGAGGTTGAGGGAACCGTCCCCAGTCGCTCACAGACCCGAGTTAAAAACCGCTCGCTCGATGATAGTGAGAGAGCTGCATGTCTACGGCCCGTTGGTGAAGGTCGGTGCGGATGCGGGGGCGAACGAGTGGCAGCACAGGGGCTGGGGCGAACGCCTGATGCACGAAGCGGAGCGTATTTCCCGTGAGGATTTCGATGCCAAGAAGGTGGCCGTACTCTCGGGGATAGGAACGCGGAACTACTACCGACGCTTCGGTTATGAGCGAGAAGGTCCCTACATGGTAAAGGGGCTGAGCTGATGCGCTCACTCAACCTGATCATTCTCGGCACAGCTGGTGCGGGCAAAAGCGCGCTGGTGGCAACCTTCGGCAAGTGGATTGAACAAAATACAGACCGAAAAGTAGCATACATCAACCTCGACCCCGGGTGTGATTTTCTTCCGTTCGATCCGGATTTTGATGTCCGCGACTACTTCACGATCGCCCAGATAATGCGTGATGAAAACCTCGGGCCGAATGGGGCAATGGTTCGAGCCTCTGAGTTGCTCGAGCAAAAAGCGGAGGAATTTTCGAGACGAATAAACGAGATCGAGGCAGATGTCCGGCTCATCGACACCCCTGGGCAGATGGAGGTTTTTCTCTTCCACGGAGGGCCCGAGTTTGCTAAGCTTATGCGGGACGTGACAATCTCGCTCTTTCTTGTTGATGCGCAAATCGCTGCCAGAGCGGCCGGGTTTGTGTTTACCCGTTTGCTCGGGCTATCAATCGGGCTCAGGCTGGAGGTGCCCGCGATAGCTATTCTGAACAAGGTGGACTTAGCCCACGATAAGTTGGCCGAGATCGACCGCATGTCGGCCGATCTGGAGCTTCTGAAGGAGCGAGTGGTGGAGGAGAGTTCAGGAGTGGTTGTGGATCTGACATTGGGGTTGTCCAAGGTGCTTCCCGAACTCCTCCCCGCTGCTAGACTAGTGAAGGTGAGCGCAAAAACAGGCGAAGGCATGCAGGATCTTTTCGATATCGTGCACGAGGTTTTTTGTGCCTGCGGGGATCTCACGTGAACTTTTTGGCAGAACTCAAAAGTCGCACAAAAGGCGATTCGGGAACGTTTTTTATGGTACTGTGAACTATCAACGTTTCAGTTTCTCTAACGCCCTTCAGTCGGTGGATACGCTTTACGATCTTGCTGAGTTCCCCCTCGTCCCTAACTAGGAGTTCCAAAACCGCGCTGTACCTCCCGAAAATACGGTAGAATTCCGTCGCGTGAGGAAATTGTCTTATAATTTTTTCGTTTTTCCTCCTGAGTTCCACATCTGGTTCTTCCCTGAGCAGAATGTAAGCCTTGATGGCAAAACCAAATTTTTTGGGATCGAGTCTTGCGGTGAATGCTTCGATTGTACCGTCATTTTTGAAACTCTCTATTTTTTTGGCCACGGTCTGCCTGGTAACCCCTAATTTTTTCGCTATCTCGATTACGGGCTGTTTGCTGTCTTTCAGCAGATGAAGCAAGATTTTTCGGTCTATATCCTTCATCTTTATCCCTTAACATTTTGTTAACAGAAACACTTAAAAGGTTAACCTTTAAATAAGGTGAGATATAAATGCAAAAAAACCAAAGAACGGCGCAGAAAGCGAAAAGGGTTCTCGAGCATAAGCTGGGCAAGAAAGAGTACAAAAAGCTCTCAGCAATAGACAATTCCAGACTCCACCAGTTCATCGCAAAGTATGTTGAACTATGCGACCCTGATGGTGTGTTTGTCTGTACAGGTTCGCCGGAGGATATCGACTACGTCAGGGATCAAGTGATAAAGGCGGGGGGGGAGAGAAAACTTTCCGTCGATGGGCACACCATTCATTTCGACGGCTATCATGACCAAGCGAGGGATAGAAAAAACACCAAGTTCCTTCAGCCCAAAGGGCAAAGTTTGGGCTTCGGTTCGTTGGGGGGCGGAGGAGAGACTCTCGGGGAGATGGATCGAGAAGAGGGACTTAAGGAGATTCATTCGATTTTGGGTGGCATCATGCGGGGGCGCAGGCTATATGTGCTGTTCCTCTGCTTGGGTCCGACGAATTCCGAGTTCTCCATACCATGTGTCCAGCTGACCGATTCCAGTTATGTGGCCCACAGCGAGACCTTGCTCTATCGACAGGGGTATCAAGAGTTCAAGCGATTTGGTAACTCCGCGCGTTTTTTCAAGTTTGTGCACTCGGAAGGAGAACTTGAAAATGTGGTGAGCAAAAACATTGAAAAGCGCAGGATTTACGTTGACTTGCAGGACGAAACTGTCTACAGCGTGAACACCCAATACGGCGGCAACACCATCGGGCTCAAGAAGCTGGCGATGCGCCTCGCGATAAAAAGAGCGTCTGAGGAAGGCTGGCTCACCGAGCACAAGTTCATCATGGGGGTTCACGGGCCTGGAGGGAGAGTAACTTACTTCACCGGGGCGTTCCCCTCCCTGTGCGGGAAGACCTCCACGTCCATGCTTGATGGCGAGACTATAGTCGGAGATGACATCGCTTACATAAGGGAAAAGAATGGGGAGATGCGCGCAGTCAATGTGGAGAAAGGGATTTTTGGGATAATTCAGGGAATAAATTCCAAGAACGATCCTATATTGTGGAAGACTCTTCACAGCCCCGGGGAGATCATCTTTTCTAACGTGCTCGTCACGGAGGACGGAGGCGTTTACTGGATTGGAAAAGATGGCGAGGTGCCGAGGAGAGGCATTAACCATTCGGGAGAGTGGTTCCCGGGCAAAAAAGATGCGGATGGCAACGAGATACCCCCCTCACACAAAAATGCCCGGTTCACGCTTGACATGCGGCTCCTGAAGAATCTGGATCCGGAGCTGGATAATCCAAACGGCGTTAAGATAGGCGGGATAATTTACGGCGGGAGAGACTCGGACACCTGGGTGCCGGTGGAGGAATCCTTCAACTGGGTGCACGGCATTATAACAAAAGGCGCATCTTTGGAGTCGGAAGCCACGGCCGCCGTCTTGGGAAAGGAGGGGGTCAGAGAGTTTAACCCCATGGCGAACCTAGACTTCCTGTCAATCCCGCTGGCGAAGTATATAGAGAATCATCTGAAATTTGGGGCGAAGCTGAAAAATCCGCCACCCATCTTCTCTGTGAATTACTTCTTGAGCGGCCGCAGCGGCGAGTTCCTGAACGGCATGGCCGATAAAGCGGTCTGGCTCAAGTGGATGGAACTGCGCTCGCACAAGGAAGTTGGGGCCTTGAAAACACCCACCGGGTTGATTCCAAAGTACGAGGATCTCAAAAAACTGTTCAAAGAAGTGCTCGGCAAGAAGTATTCAAAAGACGACTATGTGGAGCAGTTCACGCTCAGGGTTCCAGAACACTTGGCGAAAATAGACAGGATAATGGGGATCTACAGGGACAAGGTTCCAGGGGCGATGAAAATTATCTTCAAGGTATTGAAGGAGCAAGGGAAGAGGTTGGTAGGGGCGAGGAAAAAATACGGTGATTACATCGCGCCCGAGAAGTTCTTCACCGCTAAATAAAGTCTCCCTGCAGCAGAAGTTTTAACTTTTGAAGCCCAAATCCAAGCGGTATCTGAATGGCCGAAACAAAGCTGGGTCGCGTGAGGGTTGGTGGGAGCGCACCGGTTGTCATCGCTGGCGTGATTAACCTAAGTCCAGACTCTTTTTATGGGGGGTCGGTCGTTCGGGGAAAGTCAGACATACTGAGGCGCGCGCGAGAGATGGTCGAGCAGGGCGCGAGTATAATCGATGTGGGCGCGATGGGAACAGGGCCCAAATCAAAGCCCATCTCTACAGAAAGAGAGATGCGTGAATTGATTCAAGCAATCAAGACCCTAGCCAGTCAGCTCGATATCCCTGTTTCAGCCGATACCCAACGGGCAGAAGTTGCGGAAGCCGCGATTGAGGCAGGGGCGACGGTGATAAACGACATAAGCGGGCTCAAGGGCGACGCGAGAATGGCGGAGGTAATTGCGGACGCAGGTTGTTCGTTGCTGATGATGGCCGCAAGAAGTGCTCCGGGCGACGTTTACGAAATCAGCGAAATCAAGGAAGCCCTGAAAGGTAGCTTGGACATCTGCCGCGATCACAAAATTCCCCTAAACAGAGTTGTCATCGACCCCGCGATTGGCTACTGGCCAGCGAGGCTCGCGCGTTTGGGCTCTCCTGCGAAAAGGAGGCTACGCGGCTGTTCTTACAGTTTCGCGACATTTCTTGACCTGAGGATTTTGGCTAGACTTGGGGAATTGAAGTCTCTTGGCCCCCCCATCTGCGTCGGGATATCGCGGAAATCCTTCATCGGCGGAGTCTTGGGCCTACCCCGTCCCGAAGATCGTCTCGTGGGCTCGCTCGCGGCAACCGCTATAGCTGTTCTCAACGGCGCTAGCGCGGTTCGGACCCACGATGTGCGAGAGACACTCCAGGCGGTTCGGTTGGCCGAAGCGATTCTGGATGCGGGGATGAGACGATGAAAGTCTTCGGTCTTAGCCTGCCGTTGGTAAAACCTGGTGATGATCTACCTGCGATAATCTCGGATGCGGCGAGGCAGGTGGATGGGTTGCGCGATGGAGATGTCGTCGTCGTTTCTTCTAAGGTGGTCGCCACGGCGCAGGGCAGGGTTCGAGATCTGACCAAGGTTCTACCATCCGCCCGCGCTAGGAGAATTGCCGCGAAGAGTGGCCA